>ERZ1066118.1631-NODE-1631-length-13249-cov-9.411702_pt1 | contig 13249 bp, 12 predicted proteins | sample MGYA00382765_ERZ1066118 | MGnify/ENA primary metagenome ERZ1066118 (study PRJEB33369, sample SAMEA5778348) | biofilm metagenome | biome: Industrial cooling water; feature: Water cooling tower basin; material: Biofilm | place: United Arab Emirates | collected...
CGATGGTCAAGCCAGGTCGCGCCGGGCGCCTTCACCTGCGCGGCGAGGTCGAGGTCCGATCGCGTCGCGAGGATCAGGGTGGGCTTCGGCTCGCCCGGCTTGCCTATAGCGCGCAGCTCGACGATCCCGCCGAGTGTCGGGCTTTGCTCCAGTGATTCAATGCCGGGCAGCCGCACATGATGGGTGCGGCCGTCCGTGCCGTCGATCACGGCATAGGCTGCGCCATACAGCTCGTCGTGCAACCCCTTGTCGATCAGCCGGCCGACGATCGGCTTGTCCGGCGCGCCGCTCACAACCGCGTAACTGTCCAGCGGCCGGTCCTGCCCGTGATCTTTCAAAGCCTGTCCGATGGTGCGGATAATGTCGCGGCGCGCGGCCAGCTCACGCAGCTTGGCTTGCGCGCCCTCGGCGACCGCCCACTGTCCAGGCTCGCCTTCAGCGGCCAGCCCCATCGTCTCCAGATGCTGCAAGCGGCCGACCATCAACCGGCGGAGGCGCGGATCGTCCGGGCCGGGCCGCTCGGTTCGCAGGTCGATGACGCCCAGCTCGTCGGCCGCGCGGCCGATCTCGGTATCGAGCCGCGTCCAGCGCTCGGCAGCCACTTCGCGGTCGAGCGCGCGCTGCACTTCATGCTCAGGCTTCGGCCCAAGTTCGGCCTGCGCCAGCTCCTCGGCATGGGAACGCAGGTTGTGGCTGATATAGTCCCGCGCCATGACAAGATCGGTGCCGGTGTCGGTGACACCGCGCACGAGCATATGAACGTGCGGGTTGTCGGTGTTCCAATGATCGACTGCGACCCAATCGAGCCGCGTCCCCAGGTCCGTTTCCATCTGTCGCACGAGATCGCGGGTGTATTCGCGCAAGTCGGTCAGCTCGGCCGCGTCCTCTGGCGAGACGATGATGCGAAAATGATGCCGGTCATCCTTGCACCGCTCGGTGAAACCGCGATCGTCGGCATTGTCTCCGGCCGCGTCGAACATGCGCGTCGGCGAACCGTCGCGGGTGACGCCTTCGCGCTTCAAATAGGCGACGTGCGCGGACAGCGGCGCCATGCGCCGGCCGCCGCGACTGCGATGGCTCACGGGTAGCGCCTTCACCATCACTCGGCGGCCCGAACCGAATAGCCGGCTGCGGGCAAACGCGGTGCGTCCCCGGCCAAAACTGGATTGGCCACCTCGGCGCGGGCCGCCCCCGGTGCGCCGGCCGCCGCTGTGGATCGCCGCGACGCGCAGCACCTCGGCCACCAGGCCACGGGCGTTCCGGCCTCGCGCCTTGCCGCGCTTGGCCTTGCCGGGCCGGATGCGAAACTCGTTGTCTTCGCTCACGGCCGGACCGCTTTCGGCCGTGAATGGCCCGTGGTGCCATTCGAGACGTTGATTTTGCTCGCTTTTCCCTTCCGCGCGGCACGCGCGCCGACCGACGCCCCCGCGTGAAGCCACGGAAAAGCCTTGGCTTTTCGGCGAAACGGGGTGCGGCTTATATCTTGCCCTCGCACTTCCCCCCTGTTTCCTGCCCTCCCGGTTCCCTTCTCGAATCCGGCGGCCAATCGGGAGCGAGCCCCGATCATTGCGGTCGGCCCGCGCGGGCGCGGGGGACAAACAACGTATCCGCCTGCGTGTCTGGTGACGAAGGAGCCAGGCTCTCTTGCGCTTCGGTAGAGCGCGCCGCGACCGATCCCGGCGCATCGGATGTGTCATCCGATTGCGCGGCCGGCGACGCGGAGCTGCTGCCTGTGATGCGGACGAATAGCGCCGCACGACGCCACGCGAAGCGGTCCGGCGGCGCATTCACCGCTGTTTCGACCGCTCCCGACGCGCCGACTATGGCTGTAAGCTGGGCGAGGTAGCCGACCGTCTCGGCGGGCAGCGGACGGCCGCGCGACACATAGTCGTCGTAGCGCCCCGGTCCCGCATTATAGGCTGCCAGCATCGCGCTCGCGTTGCCGTAGCGGTCGTGCATCTCGCGCAGATAAGCCGCACCGGCCATGATGTTGTCGCGCACGTCGAACGGGTCAGGGCCGAGACCGTAACGAGCGCGCAGCGTGCCCCAAGTCGCGGGCATGATCTGCATCAGGCCCATCGCGCCAGCCCGCGAGACAGCGCGCGAATTGCCCCGGCTTTCGACGCGCATGACCGCCCATATCCACGCTCCGGGAATCCCGAAGCGCCGGGCGGCGTCGGCGACATGACCGGCATAGGGATGTGCTGCGGCTGGGGCGGCAGAAGGCGCGTCTTGCGCCCAAGCCGTTCTCGGCACAGCGCCACCGGACAGTAGGACGGCGGCAATCAATATGGCCGACCCGACTCCGCTTCGCCGCCAGCCTGCCAGCGTGCTCGCTGCGGTAAAGGGTGCGCGCCGAGCGCCGGCCTTCGGCCGCCCTTGACCTCCGGTGCGCGCGCCGGCCGGCCTTGGGCCGAGCGGGACGAAGGGATGAGACGGCTTTCCCGCGAACAAAGGGATGAACAGGAATCGCACCGGCTCAGTCCTGCTCGCGCGACTTCGGCTGGCGGTTCCAGCGCAGCGACCAGGCCGATTTGTCGCCCGTATTCTGGAACAGCGCGGCGCGGATAGGCTGCGCGAACGCGGGGTCGTCGATGCGCAGCGAGACGTAATCCCCGGCGCGCTCGCCGGTCTCGTTCCAGCCCGCGCCGATCTCGGGGCCTTCGCTGTCGCCGCGGTGGACGCGCCAGTCCGGCGCCCTTTCGGCGTCGGTCGGGTCGGCGGGAACGATCGAGATGCGGATGTCGAGCGTCGCCGTCTCGATGATGCCTTCATAGCCGTTGGCGGTGCGGAAAAAGCTGCCGATCTGCATGGGAATGTCCTTTCGTTTGGTGGGGTGGATGCGGAGTCAGGATCGGGCGGCACGCCACATCAGCGGCGCATCGGGCGTGTCGCGGGTGAGGATCGGGATTGCGCGGCCGAGCACGGTCGAAACCGGCAGCGGCCCGAAATAGCGCCCGTCCAGGCTGTCGGGATGATCGGGATTGAGCAGCAACAACTCGCCGGTTGCGAGCGTGCGGCAACCCTGCCACGCGGGCAGCGGGCGGCCGATCCGGTCACGGATCAGGGCGACGGCAACCGCCCTCCCATCGACGCTGACCGTCGCGCCGATCCGGCAAACGCGCTGACCCGCCTTGGCGGCGACATGCTTCAATAATGGCACGTTGCGGCCGAGATAGCCGCGCTCGGCCATCCAGCGGCCAAGCCGCTCGGGCGGCGCGACGGCGACAAGCGCGCCAACGGGCGGATCGCTGTCCGGCCGTATGCGATAAAGGCCGAGCGGTGCGCTCGCGCTGACGTTCCAGATGACGCGCGGCAGCGGATCGGTGAGCGCGATCGCAGCGAACGACAGGACGAACGCTGACGCGGTGAAGGCTGTCGCGCGGAGATAGAAGCGGCGCGTCATCCCTCGATCTCCCGGCGTTTGAGCCAGGCGCGATGCCGCTCGATCGTGTAGAGGCGCGGCGGCTGACCGGCAGCGATGCGGTTGTGGACGTGACGCCAGTGATCGGGCGCGGCATCGCACGGATCGACGCCTGCCGCTTCGGTCGCGTCGATCGCCGCGAGAACCTGACTGACTTTGGGCCAGCCTTCGATCTTGAGCAGGATGTCGCCACCCGGCCGCACGAACGGCAGCGTCGTGAACGGTTCGTCCGCGCCGACAGCGCGCACGATGTCGATGCGCGAGACTACCGTGCCATAGTCGTTCGCCGCCCAGCGGACGAACGCGAAGATCGCGCCGGGCCGGAAGCGGACGATACGGCGGCGGCGATCAACGATCTCGTCCACCGCGACGCGGCCGAACCTGATCCAGTGCTCGATCCGCTTCTCGATCCAGGTCAGTTCAACGCGAGTCATCCCGTCGTCGGACGGCTGGCGGTGACGCATGGGTGACGGCGGGACGGTCATCGCCGGCTCCGGGCGATGGCTGAATCCGCGCGCGGCATGAGGTCGTCCTGACCCGGATCAGAGGTCGAATGCTTGATGCCGATGTCGGCCCAGGCGCGCAGGTCATCGACCGAATACACGACGCGCCCTCCGATCCGGCGGTAGGCGGGGCCGGTGCCGAAGTAGCGGTGCTTCTCCAGCGTGCGACCGGAAAGGCCGAGAAAGCGTGCGGCTTCTGGCGTGCGCAGGAAGCGAGGCGGCAAGTTGGTGGGCGTATCGGACAAGTGACGGCTCCTGCGGGCGGTGGCGGCAGGAGGCGTAATTGTCAGAATGGAAGCGGCCGGGTGGGGTATGAAGATGTGCAGCTGCGCGGATGTGACCACCCCCCGCGACGGCGCGCTTGTATGGGCGTCTCAGCGGATGCGAAGCAGCTTGCGGTAATCGCCTTCCATCATGGCGATGCCATCACGGACGAGCCGAACCACGAACGACCGGGACGCCGACATTTTCCAGTCGCTCGCGGAGAGGTTGGTCGCGTCCTCGCGCCCCAGCTCGACCGCGATCTGGCGATAGGTCGCGCCGCCGTCGCGTAAATCAAGGGCGCGAAGGATCAGGTTCAGGCGGGCCAGGCGATAGGGTGTGAGCGGCCAACCGCGCGGCAACGGTCCGGCCTCCCGGCCAAGCAACCGGCGATGAAAACGCAACAGGCTGGCGATTCGGGTAATGAAGTCGCGGTCGAGGGGGACGATGGCGGCGAGCGGGCGGCCGGGCGTCGGGTCACGCAGCCATAACCGATGCTCGCCGGCCGCGTCGGCGACGATGACGTGGCGCCCGTCGATCCCCGCCAGGTCCGCGAGCAGCGCGCCGAGCAAGTGCGGATCGACCGGCTGAGCGCTCGCAAATCCGTCCGGCGCCGCGTCAAGAATGACCGTCACGGCGGACAGCTCCGGCCGCCAGATGACGGGCTCGGTCAGGTCATCGGGCGCAATGGCGAAAGGACAACCCCCAGCGCCGCGCGAACGCCGCTTCCGCTGCGTTCTTGGCGACGGCGCCGTCCGCGATGCGCTGCCGCATCTGTGCATGTTCGGCGCGATAGGTGCGATTTCGGCGTAGAAATTCGGCAGCTATGTCGGCGCGCCCCAGCGCATCGGACAGTCCGCCGACGCGCCGCTGGCGACGCCCCGGCGGCGTCGGCATGGCATCCTCCCAATCGCGCCTTCAGCGCGGTTTGTGGAAGATTGAGGATCGTCATGGAACGCCTGCGCGATAGCGCGAAGGTCGCGCACAACCATGCCGTGCAGGCGGCAAGTTGGCGCGGCAATTGGTCCGAAATGGAGAGTAATCTTAACGATTTAGCCGCGTCGGCTTCCTAGCAAATGAGCGTATCCCACTTCCGTCATCCACCGCGCACGGGCAAGGTGGCTGTCGTGCATGACCTTCGCGCGACCCGGCTCGCGCGCGACGTCGATGCCAAAGACCAAACCAGCGGCCTCTCGCCAATCCGCCCCGTCTGCGTCAGCGTCGAGCAACCGCAGATAGTCGGTGAGATGGCCATTATCATAGGCCGTAAGCTCGGCAGAATCGGGCGCGCGATCATCGAAAACTTTGGTGTTCATCTCGTTCTCGCCGATCCGCCCTCTTAACCAATTAGATCAGGGCGCTGCGTTTTCGATGAGCGTGACAGGCATGATTGGCCGCAAATTCTGCATAGCTCGCCGACACTCGAAAAGGCTGCTGATTTGCGGTGCGCCCCCGCAAACAGCTCCTAGACCCGTGATCGGGGAGTTGGAAAACCGGAATATCTCGGTCCCTATGACCTTTAGCCCGAGAGCCTGTTGTATACGTCACAGGCTCCCCGACCATGCGGTCAAGGATGGCGGCGTCGTCACGGCCGACGCCCAACCGGATATTCCGGGGTTTCCACGCCCCAGGCCGCCGCGTAGCGGCCCGCGCTCCTTTTACGGTAGCGGTGACGAGAATGCCACTACCAACCGCGAGCCGGGCGGAAGCCCGGCGAGCGCGTTTGCGGCCGCGCGGACCTTGGGACGCGCGGCCGCCGCCGATCCGCCACAGCGGATCGGCGCGAGATGGCCGAGCCGCAGGGCCGAAGGTCCGGCCCTGCGGTGGCGAGCGGTCATGCCTTGAGGCGTTGCATTCCCTCGGCCAGCGTCCAGAGCGCCCGGTTCAACGTGACGTTCTGGTCAATGCCGTTGATGGCGCGGGTCTGCGCCCGGCGTATGCGGCCTTCCGCGTTGCGCTTGCGGCCCTGCAAACCGCCCCGCACGACATTCTCCTGAATGACGTTGAAGGTGGTCCACAGGCTATCGCCCATGTCCTCGCGGCGGCGCGGCTCGATGATCTGTTCAGGCCGTAGCGGGCTTTCGTCCTCGCCATAGCGGGCGACCAAACTGACCTCGCCAAGCAACCGCCGCTCGTCGTTGGAAAGTCGCACCTCTTTCATGGCCTCGCTCGCGTCAATCAGGCGGGGGAAGTCCTCGGCGACGGTGTAAACGCCTTCGATAATGTCGTGCTCGATGTTGCCCTTGTGGGGAACGCGGACCTCCTCGAATCGCTCGCCCGCGATCATGGAATTGGTGCAAACGAAGCGGAGCATCCCGGCGAACATCTGATAGGCGCTGGTCCCGTCATGGCTGTTCACGATGATGACTTCTGCGGCCTCGGGTTTGCCGATTCCCTCGTCACGACGAAGGCGCAGCATGTGTTTCGCGTGGCCGTGGCGTGAACCGTCGCGCGGAACCGACTGGACGGCGAAGAACGGGAACCATCCTTCCCGGCGCAATCCCTCCACGATGTCGATGGTCGGGACATAGACATACCGCTCCGAACGGCTGTCGTGCGCCTCGCGGGCGAAGATGGAAGGGACGTGGCGATATAGCGCCTCGTTGTCCAGCGGCTCCCGACCGCTGATCTGATGGGCGTTCCGGCCGAACCGGGTGGCAAGTTGATGATACATGGCTGAACTCCTTGGGCTTGGGTTTCCGCGCAGCGGAGCGCCGCGCTGAAACCCTGCCCGTCGGCGAGACCGGGGGTGCAACCGGAGTGGGCGGCTTCGCGGGGAACCGGCTGCACGGAACGCGAAGCGTGGAGGAAGCTGGGCGGAAGCCGCTCCGAAGGGCGCTCGGGGCAGCGCCCCAAGCACCTCACAACATGCCGGGCCACTGGCCCGTCCATATTATGAACTGGCGAACCAACACACGAAGGCGCCCCGCTCCGAGGGAGCGGGGCGCCGTGTCGAGGTCAGCGCGACCAGATAAGAGCGTATTCGCCGGGGGTCTCGGTTTCGACCAGTGTGGCGTAGATCGGAGCCGCGAAGGTCGGATCGTCCAGCTTGACCGAGATGTAGTCGCGGTTCTCGCGGCTGGTCTTCTTCCATCCCGCGCCGCATTCGACCGTGCCGACCACGACGCGGAAATCGGGGGCCTTGTCGCTCTCCTTGTCGATCGGACGGAGGGTGGCCTTTGCGTTGAGGGTGAGCGTCTTGATGGTTCCGCTGAAGGAGCCGTTGCTCGCCTGGGTGAAGGTGCCGATGGTAGCCATGTCGAAGTTCCTTTTGCTTCGGGCCACGACCGCCGCGGCCTCGATGGGGATCGGTGAAACGGGGATGATCGGACGCGCACCGCTTGCGGCCGGAGCGCAGCGGAGGATGGCGACGCGCGGCTTTTTTGTTTCGCGATGCAAAGCCGAAGGCGGCGGAAAAAAGCCGCGCGGCGCCGTTGCGCCAGGCCGATCAAGGCGAAGCCGGCCCCGGTTAGATCAAGCCAATCGAGAGGCCGCGCGGTTGTCGCCGAGCCGGAAATTCTACGCTGTGGCTATGACGGGCATCGTCAGTCGGAGGGCATTCGCTTCTTTGCTGGACCGCGCCGGGCTCACCTCGCAAGCAATCCTTCGCAAAGACGACAGGAGAGCGAACGCCGCTGACGCTCCCTATGTGTTCGCCGATACCGCGCGAGGCTGGCATAGACCGTCGCTCATCGCCCGCATCATAGTCGCCGAGCGGTCCCGCCGCGTGGGTCTGCAACATTACTCGATGAACCCACCTCCAGAAATGCAACGGTCGATCCGCCATCAGCACGCCGCCCCGCGCCCTCGGAGCGGGGCGCCTGTGCAATGGGAAAGCGGCCGCGCCCCAACGGGCGCGGCCGCGATTTTTCGCCGGTTACAAAAGGAAACCGGGACCGCTCGCGTGGTCCCGGTCCCGTGCCGCTATTCGGCGGCGACAGCAAAGGATGCTTCGCTGTCCTCCACATCGGGCGGCTGCTCCACGCTATCCGCGTCCTCCGGCTCCGCAGGCGCGGGGTCCGCTCCCTCCGGTTCGGGCGTCCTCAACACGGCGGGAAGCCAGCCGGTCCCGGAAAGAAGCTGCTCGGCGGCTTGCGCCATGTCCGGCTTCTTCATGTCCGCGATGCGGCGGGCGGCGTCCTCCGACACGCCTTCGGTCACAGCGTCCACGATATGCGCCTTGGTGACACGGCCAAGGTAGCTGTCCACGGTCGGCGTCCAGTCCTTCGCCACGTCCAGCGCCAGCGCGCCCGCCAGCCTGTCCGCCGTTTGCAGCGACCGGGGCTTGCGGTCCCACGGCAACCGCAGAGCGTTGACGGTGCGAGCCGCGCAATGCGCCAGCAACGCAATCCGCTTCGCCTCGTCCAGCCCGACGATAAAGCCCCACAGGTCCGCCACGTCGCGCGGCATCCGCTCGGCCCATGCCTCGTGCTGCTCGCTCGCCCGTGCTGCCAACGGCGTGTCCTCGATCCCGTCCGCATGGCTCCCCAAGGGGGTCACGGTCGGACGAACCTCAAGGCAACCGGCCTCCGCATAGCTGTAGAACAGTTGCGCGGTGAGCGTGTGGGTCAGCGCGATCAGGGCCATATCGGGCTGCTCGGCCAGCGCCACGCGAAGCGCCAGAGTCCGATAGGCGGACAGGTCGCGGGTGAGGCTGTCGGAAATGGGCTTGCCCGGTTCCTCGTCCTCGTCGGCATCCTGCGCGTCCGCGTCGCCGTCCTCCGGCTGCTCGTCGTCGCCCATCTGCGGCTCGGTCGCATCGCCTTCTTCCGGCTCCGGCTGGGGGTCCGCCAACGCCTCGTCCTCGGCCCGCACGAAACCGCGCTCGACCCTGACCGTGCCGTCATGGTTAAGCACGACGAACGCACCGCCATTGGCGATCACATTGGGATCGTAGGCGGAGCGCTTGGCCGACAGGGCGTCCATTTCGGCATCCAGCGCACGGGCTTTCGCCGCCAAGTCCTCGGGCATTTCATCCAGCGAGTCATAGCCGTCGACGATCTGGTCATATTCGGCCCATGCCTCATCGACCCGCGCCTCTTCCTCGTCGGACAGGGCGACGGTCTGCGGATAAAAGCGCCGCATCCCGTGGGCGTGGGGATAGTCGATATGCGCCTCGGCCCATTTCCAGCCCTCGGCCTGAACGCGCTCGGCAACTTCGCGCAACTTCTCGATGGCGAGCGTATCGAGCAAACCCGCATCCTCGAAGAACCCGCCACGATCCTCGCTGAACAGGTCGCGAATGATGTTGCCGCCCGCTTCCGCGTAGGCTTCGGCTCCGACGAATACCGCGCGCCGGTCCTCTGCCGAGACATTGCTTGCGGTCATGTCGCGCCGGATGATCCACGGTTCGCGGTTGTGATGCAGGTTGGCGAAAACTTGCTCCTGCCGGTCATGGTCCTCGGTGATGGCGAAGGCCATAAGCTGGTCCAGCGTAAGGCCGTCCTCCCGATAGACCTGCAACAGCTTGGGCGAGACAGCGCCAAGGCGAAGCCGCTGCTTCACCACGCGAGCCGACACGCCGAACCGCGCGCCGATCTCTTCCGCGCCATAGCCCTTGCCGTCCGCAAGCTCGCGGAACCGCTCGAACTGGTCGGCGGGGTGCATCGGGGTCCGGGTCACGTTCTCGTCCAGACTGATTTCGGACGGATCGTTGGCGGTATCGAGCCAGCAGCGCACGACTTCCGACTTCTTGATCTGCTTGCGCTTGGCGCGCAGCAGCATCGCCAGCCTGCGGCCTTCACCAGCGGTAACGAGATAGTTGCCGGTCGGCGTCCCGTCCTCCTTGGTTTCCGGCTCCACGACAAGGTTCTGGATCAGCCCCTTGTGCTGGATCGAAGCGGCCAGCGCCTCGATAGCGGCTTCCCCGTGCGGCACCTTGCGCGCGTTCTTGGGGGATTTCTTGAGCCTGGCGAGCGGCACGAAAAGCTCGACGCCCGACACAGGCTCGGCGGCTACGGTTTCAGTAACAGCGTTCATCACACTTCTCCTTCAAACCGCACTCACCCCGGAATGGGGTGGGCGGCGAAGGAGCGGACCGGCAGGCCCGCCGGCGGAGCCGGGCAGCATCCGAAAGGACCGGAACGCAGAGGAGGTAAGCGCGCCCCGCGCGCGTTGCGGCCCGGCGCGGCGGGCCTAAAGGGAAGCGTCGCCCACCCCACCGACGGGGAGAGCTACCGCAGCGCGATCGGGCCGGCGCAGCCCTGGCCCGATCTCCGCAGCTTGAAAGAATTGCAATCCGCAGGGCGGATTGACCGACCGGCGCGCCAGCGCCGTCCCGCCATGCTGATCGTCACCCGGCAGGGTCGAAACCCGTCAGGGGTTCGGTCGGAGCGCAGCGGAGATAGAGCGGCGGTCCCGCAAGGAGGCGCCAAATTCCCGGCGGCAGCAGGTCCAGAAATCGAGACCCAGTTCAGAAACGCAATGGTCTGAAAGCCGAAGAAGAGGACGGAACCGCCCTACGCCGCGATCGCCCGAAGTGCCTTATCCATCGAAAAGTTTCTCGTCGTGCCGTCTTCGAACGTCACGCCGAAACATCGCGTGGTGTAGCCGGGGCCGCGATCATGCACGGGATAGAACGAAGCTGGCGCTGACGGCAACGGCCAGTCGGTCTGGGCGCAATAGGCGATATAGGTGGCCTGAATATCTGCGAACTCGTTGCCGGAGAAAGCCTGCTTCAGCTCTTGGCCGTTGAGGATTTTCGCGAAATGCTCCTTTGCGGCGGTGACGGTCGGGAACGTCCTTCCGGTGCTGAGCGTCACTGATTTTGCCATCACAATCTCCTGTAGTGCCTCTGCAAGCGAGCCTGACCCTTCTACTGGCGACTACACGCGCGGCGTAATGCGTGCTGCGGTTCGGATGTCGGCGATCTGGGTGCCGAGGGCCTGAAGGTTTTGACGCATATCGTTGAACACCGGCTGTTCGGCGTCGGGATCACTGATGGTCACGATCACCGTAAACGGCACGCCTTCTTCGGGCATGATCTCGCCCGCCCGCGTCAGATATTCGACGAAGAGACGCCAGTTCGAGGATGGACCCGCTCCCTGCGGGAAGGTTTTCGCCAAGACCTTCACCGGGCTCCATTTGAGATCGTGCTCGATGCGCTCCGCCTCGATCGGAGGAGCCTCCCGCCGTGACGGGAGATAGAGCGGCTCAAGCCGCCCCTTCCACCCGCCATTGGCCTGTTCCTGCTGCAAGACAGCGTTAATGTTGACGCGCACGAACTCCGATCCGAACCGGGCATCGAGCGGGGGCGTGGAGACGAGCGTAATCTTCGCGCGGCCACGGCACTTGCCTCCGGGACCGACCAGCGACGCCGGCCACTGGAAACGGAAGTTGATTTGCTGGTCGCGTTGGATGCGCGACGCGAAGACGAGAGTGATTGTGTGGTCACCCGTTTCTAGGATGCGGTCGGCCGAAGGCGGCATTCCGAACCCCGCCATATGCTTGGCGATCGGCGCGAGTGCCTTGACCTGCAAAGGAGTCGGCATTTCGGCATGATGAACGAGCAGGCCGATCAGGGTTTCACGCGAGACCTCACCCTCAATGGCGTGATCCAGGACAGCGGCCGTCTTCGCTGCAAGGGGCGCGGCATAGCTAGTCCCGCAGCCATCGACGATGGTCCCATCCGGCAAGATCGAGAAAAGCCCGTGGCCGAGTTCAGGGTGCTGGGAACCCGCGCCACCGATGTGCGCCAAGTCGGGCTTGACGCCAGCGCGAAGTCCCGGGCCACGTCGGCTGTAGCGCGTCGGTGCGAATGGAAGGCACCCGTCATGGCCGGGCGGGTTTAGAGCCGCCACAGCGACATTGCGCGCGCTCTCGGCCGGCGTAAGCAGGCCATCGTTGCGGGCGGTGGCGAGGTTGGCGAGCGCGGCCGTGGCATCGGCAGGCCATTCGGGGCGAAGGTCTTGCTGCTGTATGTTGCCCGCCGAAATGAAAACGATCGCGTTGTTGCTCTCAGCGATCTGATCGAGCCGCGCTGCGTGGGGACTGTAACGATCTGGCGCCGCCGGCTGAAGAATATTCAGGCTCATGTTGAACACGCGCACCCCATGTCGAGCGCGGGCGTCCGAAATGGCTGTCTCCATTTCATCGAAGAATTGCGGCAAGCCATCAGGATAATAGGAGGCGAAGGCTCCGGCTTTGCGTTCGTTCGGGAAGACTGCGACGTCGACCAGCTCCGCGCCGTCGGGCTCAGGGCAAATTTCCGCGCCGTTAAGCGCACCTCCCACCGCAGCCAATCCGCCGATGAACGTCCCATGCGCAAGGTCGGTATCTTCTTCCGCAAGAACGTCCCACCGATCGATGACCCAGTCTGACAGCGCTTCGCCGATTCCGCCGTCGATGATCCCGAGCCGAGGATGACTGCGGCGGCTGTCGCGGGCGGGAATGGTGACATCGGCAGGCCGCGCGCGCACGATAGGCGTGCTGACGGCCCGCACGACAATGCCTGGCAGTTCGATCCGGCGCACAAGCGGATGGCTGTCAAGGAAGGCGAGCAGCCGGGCGTGGCGACTCATGTCTGGATTGAATGCGGCAAGCTCTCGCCGCCGCTCGCTGACCGGGGCATCATTCAGCCGTAGAACCGGCTGATCTCCAGACTGATCCAGTCGGACAGAGAGGATCGGCTGTTTGTGGCGACGGTTCGGCAAGCGTTCGACGGCGAGGCCGCGATCCAGCGCGGCGAAGCCGGCAACAAAGCTCTCGACAAGGCGCCGATGGCTCGGGTCGAGGCGGTCCCACTCAGAGCGCGGCGGCGGGCTGTCGAACAGTTCGACCTGATAGCTGCTGCCGGTCATCGGATTGGAGAGCCACGCCACAGCCTCATCGACCGAGAAGTTGCGCCGATCGCTCGGCCCATAGAGTTCGATCCGGTCGATGGCGCCGGTCTCGCTCTTTCGGGCAGACGGATAAGGTTCGTCCTTCTGCTTCTGCTCGTTGAAGCGCATTTCTGTGTGGGTTTCGGCCTTTGCGATCTCCGCGGCCACCTGGCGGAGCGTGCCGGGTCGGGCTTCGACGAGCATAACTCCGAGATCTCCGCCGCCAACTACAGGGGTGCGAT
>ERZ1066118.1632-NODE-1632-length-13245-cov-5.631463_pt1 | contig 13245 bp, 10 predicted proteins | sample MGYA00382765_ERZ1066118 | MGnify/ENA primary metagenome ERZ1066118 (study PRJEB33369, sample SAMEA5778348) | biofilm metagenome | biome: Industrial cooling water; feature: Water cooling tower basin; material: Biofilm | place: United Arab Emirates | collected...
CCTCCGGGACGCGGGTGGACGTGTTGTGGGGACAGCCCGAGCAGAAAAAGGGCTTGCGGGTCTGGTCCGCCGCCAGCGTCACCGCCGCCACGCCCGCCGCCGACACCCGGTCGAGGTAGGCCCGGGCGCGCTCCATGTGCGGCCCTTGAGGCAGGCGGTCGTAGAGCGCCAGCGCGATCTCCGCCACCGACAGCGACCCCGTCTCGCTGAGCAGCGGGGCGCCCTTCTCGTCGCGCTTACCGATCACCCGTGGGCGGGCGTGGGCCGGGAGGTCGTAGAGCGCCGCCATGGCCTGGGGCTCGATCAGCGCCCGCTTGTGCTCGATCACCATCAGCGTCTCGAGGCCGGCGGCGAAGGCCCGCAGGCCCACGGGCTCCAGCGGCCAGGGCATGCCGACCTTGTAGACGGCGAGGCCGAGCTGGGCGGCCTCGGTCAGGCTCAGGCCCATGGCCGCAAGCGCCTCGATGACGTCCTTGTAGGCCTGGCCGGAGCAGACCACGCCCAGTCGCGGCCGGGCCGCCGGGCTGACCACCCGGTCCACGCCGTTGGCTCGCGCCCAGGCCAGGGCGGCGGGAAGCTTGAACTGCCGGAGCCGGCGCTCCTTCTCCAGCGGCACGTCCTTGACCCGGATGCCCAGACCGCCCGGCGGCAGGGGGAAGTCCGGCTCCCGAAAGCCGTGCCGCCCCAGCGACACGTCGATTGTGACCCCGGAGTCCATGGTGTCGGCCAGGGCGATCAGCCCCACCCACAGCCCGCTGAACCGGGACAGGGCGACGCCCGCCAGACCGAAGTCCAGCACCTCCTGGACGTCGGCCGGCGAGAGCACCGGCATCTCGAAGTCCTGGAAGGCGAACTCCGACTGCGAGGGCAGGGTGGAGCTCTTGCAGGTGTGGTCGTCGCCCGCCACCGCCAGCACGCCGCCCTTGGGCCAGGTCCCCGAGAAGTTGGCGTGCTTGAACACGTCGCCCGTGCGGTCCACGCCCGGCGCCTTGCCATACCAGAGGCCCGTGACGCCGTCGTACTTCGCCCCCGGGAACAGGTTGGCCTGCTGGCTGCCCCAGACGGCCGTGGCGGCCAGGTCCTCGTTCAGCCCCTCCTGGAACACCACCTCCGCAGCCTGCAGGTGCTTGCGCGCCCGCGCCGCCTGCTGGTCCAGCCCGCCGAGCGGCGAGCCGCGGTAGCCGGAGATGTAACCCGCCGTCCGGAGCCCGGCGGCCTTGTCAAGGCGATGCTGGTCCAGCATGACCCGGAGCAGCGCCTGCACCCCGGTGACGAAGGCGCGGCCCTCCTCCAGCACGTACTTGTCGTCGAGGGTCACGTCGGTGTGGCGCACGGCGGTTCGACCCTTCGGCCTTGTCGTTTCCTCAGCGGACACGATGACATGGGGTTCCCGCGATTGCTTGCCAAGTCATGCCCCCGAGTGCATGGTCCCGCGCAACAATCGACCCTGAAACGGGCTGGATGGGGAGGTGCGCGTGTCGGAACAGCTGGACGCGGTGGACGCCAAGATCCTGGATCTGATCCAGCACGACGCCTCGCTTTCGGTGGCGGAGATCGCCGAGCGGGTAGGTCTCTCCTCGAGCCCCTGCTGGCGACGGATCAAGCGGCTGGAGGACGCGGGCGTCATCCTGCGCCGGGTCACCATTTTGGATCGCGAGCGGCTCGGATTGGGCTTCGAAGTCTACGCCACGGTCAAGCTGTCGCTGCCCACCAAGGAGAACCTGGAGGCGTTCGAGGCGGCGGTGAACCGCTGGCCGGAAGTGGTGCAGTGCGCCACCGTCACGGGCGCGGCGGACTACGAGTTGCGGGTGGTGACCCGCGACATGCACGCCTTCGATGACTTTCTTCGGGACAAGATCCTGTCGCTCGGTCTGGTCAGCAACATCGAGAGCCGGATCGTTATCCGCGGGGTGAAGAACGCCACGGCCGTGCCGCTGGGCCTTGTCAGTCCCTACGTCTCGGCCCAGGGGGCGGCCCGGGCGGCCGATGCTGCGGCCCCGCGCTCGGTTGCTCCCTTCCCGACCCGCTGATAGCGGTCGCGCCCTCAACGGTCCTTCGAGCAGAGTCGCCCATGTCCCTTGCGGATCGCCAGCGCCCGGCCCAGCGCAACGGGCTTCTCTGGGACTTGCTGACCTTCGACCGCCTGCTCACCGGGCCGCTCGCGCACCTGATCTACTGGGCGGGGCTGGCGCTGATCGCCATGCTGGGCTTCGGCCTTGTGGGCGCCACGGTGGGCGTCACCCTGCGGGAAGGCGAGCTGCTGGGCGTGCTGCTGGCCGTGTTCACCTTCATCGCGGGCCTGGTGGGCCTCGCCATCCTGGCCATGATCTGGCGGGGCTTCTGCGAATTCTACGTCGCCGTGTTCCAGATCAGCGAAGACCTGCGCGCCCTCCGCGCGGCGGAGGAGGGGCGGACGAGGGACGCGCGGGGCTAGGGACGGGTCGAGCGTCCGGCTGTCCGAGGGTCGCGGTCACTGGATCGCGTCATCCTCGGGCGGCGAAGCCGACCCGAGGACCCAGCCGCCCCGGCTCTTGACGCGGCCGAGCACGGCGGCACGCCAGCAAATGCGGGTCGCGTTCCAAGCACCAAAGCCCAGCGCCCTCCTCAGAGTTGGGCAGCGCCCTCCGCTCAGCCGCAGGCGCCCAGTTCCGGCGCCTCGCCCAGGTGGATGCGGTAGCAGTGCTCCTGGCCTGACAGGCAGTCGTGGACCACCACGGTGGCCGCTTCCTCTTCGTCCAGGGCGGGGTGGTGCTGCTCGATGAAGCCCACGGCGGCGTCCTCCGAGCCCGAAGCCCAGACGATCTCCGACCTGTGGCGGCCCTCGGCGGCGGCGTGCACGGCGAAGCGGCGCAGCTCTGGTTTCGGGGCGGGCTCGGGGAGGTAGCGGCGGGCGAGGGCGGTGCGCATCAGGGGCCTCCTGATGCTCGACAACGCCGCTGATTCGATAAGGATTCAAAGCGGGCGCGCATGACCGCCGCGCCCGTGAGAAACTGTCAAACCAGGGCTGGCCAGAGCTGGACCACGCCGGTAGCCTGACTGCCAGCACACGCCGGAAGGGCGGGCGTCGGGGAGGTTGTCGCATGAGCGCCGTCACCGGAACGGAAGCGCCCGCCGGCGTGTCTGTCGGCCAGCCGACCGGCCCGGAGGTGCCCCTCGTGTCCGACGGCTACCGTCGTTACGCCCTCGTGATGCTGTTGATCGTCTACACGATCAACTTTCTGGACCGGCAGATCGTCAGCATCCTCGCCGAGCCGATCAAGAACGACCTGCAGATCTCCGACACGCAGCTGGGCCTGCTGACGGGCCTGGCGTTCGGCGTGGTCTACTGTGGCTTCGGCATCCCGATCGCCCGGCTGGCGGACCGCTTCAACCGCGTCTGGATCATCGGCATCTCGCTCGTGGTGTGGAGCACCTTCACCGTGCTGTGCGGGCGGGCCTGGAACTACGCCAGCCTGGTGGTCTTTCGCATGGGCGTCGGCGTCGGCGAGGCGGGCTGCACGCCGACCTCCCACTCCCTGATCTCCGATTACGTGCCCAAGGAGAAGCGCGCTTCGGCGCTGGCCTTCTTCTCCATGGGGACGCCGCTCGGCTCGCTCCTCGGCTTGGCCATGGGCGGGATCATCGCCGACGCCTACGGCTGGCGCACCGCCTTCCTGCTCGCCGGCGCTCCGGGGCTGATCCTCGCGGTGGTGATCTTCCTGACCCTGAAAGAGCCGCGCAACGCCATGTCGGAGGCGGCGCGCAAGGCGGCAGCGAGCTCCCGACTGGGGTTCAACGCCACCCTCAAGTACCTGGCCAGGAAGCGTACGTTCTGGTGCGTGGCCTTCGGCGGGTCGGTGAAGGCCTTCATCGGCTACGGCCATGCGCCGTTCACGGCCTCCTTCTTCCTCCGCGTGCACGGCGATGAGGTCAGCCGGCTGGCGGACGTGTTCGGCTTAAACGCGCTCGGTTTTCTGGGCATAGTGCTCGGCCTGCTGACCGGCGTGTTCGCCAGCATCTCCAGCTGGGCGGGCGGCGCCATCGCCGACAAGTTTGGCGGCCGCGACCTGCGGGCCTACGGCAGCGTGCCGGCCATCGCTTCGCTGGCGGCCGTGCCCTTCTACATAGCCGCCATGCTGTCGCCCTCGGCGCTCTTCGCCCTGCTGCTGCTCATCCCCGTGAACCTGCTGGGCTCCCTCTGGTACGGACCGGTTTACGCGTCCGCCCAGGGGCTGGTGCCGCCGCAGATGCGGGCCACCTCGGGCGTGGAGGTGGCCGATCTGGCGCCGGCAGGCGCGCTGACGGTGGGCGCCTTCTCCGACTTCTACAACTACGGCCTGGGCCTGGGCGCGGGGGACGGCGTCCGCTGGGCGCTGATCAGCACGGCGCTCTTCAACGTCATCGCCGCCGCCCTGTTCTGGATGGCCCGCCGCCGCATCCGGGAGGAGATGGTCAGCTGAGCCCGCTCGCGGGCGGGCGCTCCCCACCTCCGACCGCCAGAGCGGTGCAGCCGCGCAGGGGAGCGATAAGGCCCAAGGGTTCGCGAGTGCGATCCCGTGACTAAGCCGTCGCTCGCTCTACCGACGTTGCGGGTGGCGCCGAGCGGCTCACTCCCGCCCGCCGCCGCGCACGAACAGGGTGCCCACCAGGCCGGCCAGCAGCAGGCCCGCGATGGGGACGAACCCCGCCTGCTGGCTGTCGAAGGCGGCGGTGAAGATGCCCACCAGCGTCGGCCCGAGCCAGGCGGTGGCGGCCCCTGACAGCGCGTACAGGCCGAAGAAGCTGCCCGTGAGCTCCGGCGGGGAGAGGCGCACCAGCAGGGTCCGGCTGGAGGCGTAGCAGGCGGTCACGAACACGGCCACGCCGAAGCCGCAGAGCAGGTAGGTGATCTCCGGCCAGGTAGTGAACAGGGGTCCGTTCCACACCTTGGGCAGGGCGGCCACGTCCACCTCGTTGAACAGGATGCGCGAGCGCCCGCCGCCCAGCGTGCCCAGCATGAAGACGATGGCGCCCACCAGCTCCACCTGCACGGCCCGCTTGGGGCCGATCAGCCGGTCGAGCCAGCCGCCGAAGAACCCGCCGAACACGGCGAAGGCGCTGAGCAGCACGCCGTAGGCCAGCATCTCCAGCACGCCCCAGCCCATCAGCCCGGCGGCGAACACGCCCCCGAACACCAGCAGCGCCAGCTTGCCGTCCGCGTAGAGCATGCGGCTGACCAGGAAGACGCCCGTGTCCCGATGGTGCGGGATGAGCTTCAGCGTTCGCCAGAGCTGGCCGGCGGAGCCCCGCACGGCCTCGCCCACCCGGGTGGCGTTGCGCGGGGCGTCGCGGGCGAACAGCAGGATGGGGACAAGGCTGAGCGCCATCAGGGCGGCGGCGATCGGGGCCACGATCCGATCGGACTCGTGCCGGGCCGGGTCCAGGCCGAACAGCGGGGCCGCGGGCACGAACCGCCAGTCCACCCGGCCGGGCAGGGCGAAGGCCCACAGCACGAAAAGCAGCGCCAGCACCGACGCGCCGTTGCCGGCGCTGAGCGCCAGGCCCGAGGCCACCGGCGCCTCGTCGCGCCGCGCCGCGAACGGCAGCATGGCGTTGTGGTGGATCTCCGAATAGGGGAACAGCACCCCGATCAGGGCGATGATCGCCACCACGGCCGCGGGCGACAGGCCCTGGCCGTCGGGGGTGGCGAACCACAGGGCGGCGATGGGCGGGACCATCAGCCCGGTGAACAGGGCGAGCCCGGGCTTGCGCGGGCCGAGCTTGTCCACCGCCGCCCCGAGCAGCGGGGCGGTGAAGGCGACGATCCAGCCGGCGATGCTGTTGGCCAGGGCCACCATGGCCTGGCCCTGGACCGGGTCCCCCACCACCGTGGTCGCGAAGTAGGGCGCGAAGACGTAGATGGTGATCAGGATGACGTAGGGGTCGCGCCCGCCCTGGTGCAGCGCCCAGCCCACCGCACTGCGGGACAGCCGCCCGGGCTTGAACTTCGGGTCCACCGGCGACTCGGCCGCCGGCGCGGCCACGTTCTCCACCCAGTCCGTCATCGACGCTCCCCTGAAGGGCCCGTCTTGCCGCGGGCTGATCCAGGGCACTCTGGACGAGCCGGAGGCGGCTGTCAGCGGGGGCGCGTCATCGCAGCACCACGGTCTTGCTTCCGTTCAGGAACACGCGGCGCTCGGTCCAGGCCTTCACGGCGCGGGCCAGCACCAGACTCTCGACGTCGCGGCCCGCGGCGATCAGGTCGTCGGGGGTCATGGCGTGGTCCACGTGCACGGCGTCCTGGGCGATGATCGGCCCCTCGTCGAGCTCGGGCGTCACGTAGTGGGCGGTCGCCCCGATCAGCTTCACCCCCCGGGCGTAGGCCTGGTGATAGGGCCGCGCGCCCTTGAAGCTCGGGAGGAAGGAGTGGTGGATGTTGATGCAGCGGCCGAGCCAGCGCCGGCTGAACCCGTCGGACAGCACCTGCATGTAGCGGGCGAGCACGATCAGCTCGGCGTCCACCGCCGTCAGCAGCTCCTCGATGCGGGCCTCCTGCTGGTCCCGCGTATCCGGCGTCACGGGGAAGTAGCGGAACGGCGCGCCGTAGCTCCGGGCCAGCGGCTCCACATCGCGGTGGTTGGAGACCACGGCCGCCACGTCCAGCCAGAGCCCGCCGTGCTTCTGCCGGAACAGCAGGTCGTTCAGGCAATGGGGGTGGCGGGAGGCGAGCACCACCACCTTGGGCCGCCGTGCCGGGTCGTGGAAGCGCCAGTCCATGCCGAACCCGGCGGCGACCGGAGCAAAGGCTGTTTCCAGCTCCTCGCGCGAGGGCGCCTCGGAAAGGTCTGCCAGCACCCGCATGAAGAAGCGGCCCGTGTCGGGGTCGGTGAAGTGGGCGCTGTCCAGGATGTTGCAGCGGTGCTCGGCGAAGAAGCCGGCCACCGCCGCGACCAGCCCTCGACGATCGGGACAGGCGACGACGGCGACCAGACGGTGGGACAAGCGCTCGGACATGAGCGTGGCTTTAGCGCAGAACCCTTGGGAGAGTACCCGTCTCTCTCCGCCCGCCTGTCGCCCAGCCCTCAGACCACCGTCACGCCCTCGCCCGGCGGATCGGTGAACAGGCGGCGCACCAGCTCGGCCCGGCGCTCCAGCACCGCCCGCTGGTTCACATAGCCCTTGTCGGTGATCTCGCCCGAGTCGATGGAGGGCGGCTCCAGCATGACGGTGAACCGGGCGATGCGGCGGGAAGAGCCGCCGGCGCGGGCGTTGTGGGCGCCCAGCCGCTCGGCGAGGATTCGGTTCAGCCGCTCAAGCGGCGTGCCCTCGCCGGGCTCCGACGCCAAGGCCTGGAGGCCGGCCGGGGAGGGCCAGAACAGGGCGGCGGCGAACGGCTTGTCTTGGCCCGCGATCACCGCGTCATGGACGTAGGGGCTGCAGGCGGTCACGAGATCGGGCCGCAGCACCCCCACCGAAACCCAGGTGCCGCTGTCCAGCTTGAAGTCCTCCGTGACCCGGCCGTCGAACACCAGCCCCTGGGCGGGATCGTCCGGGTCCACGAAGCGGGCGGCGTCGCCAAGTTTGTAGAAGCCCTCCTCGTCGAAGGCGGCCGCCGTCTTCTCCGGGTCGTTCACATAGCCGGTGGTGACGGTGGGACCCTTGACCCGCACCTCCATCTTGGAGCCGTTGGGGACCAGCTTCAGCGTGATTCCGGGGAGCGGCAGGCCCACCAGCCCGACCCGCTCGGTCAGCCAGTGCACCACGGTGATCCCCTGGGTCTCGGTGGCCCCGTACATGGTGATCAGCGGAATGCGGTGGCCCGTTTCCGCCACCGCGAGCTGCTGGATGCGGGCGTTGACGTCCTCCGACAGGGTGGCGCCGCCGTAGGCCAGGTAGCGCATGTTCTTGAAGAACGAGCGGCGGAGCGCCGGGTCCCGCTCCATGGCCTCCGCCAGCATGCCGAACGCGATGGGGGCGGAGCCGAAGGTCTGGGGCGAGACCTCGTATAAGTTCTTGATGGTGGTCTCGAACTGCCCCGGGAGCGGCTTGCCCTCGTCGAGGAACAGGGTCGCCCCGTTCCACAGGACCAGGTTGAAGTTGATGTTGCCGGCCGAGATGTGGCTCCAGGGCATCCAGTCGAGCGTCTCGGGGACCAGGTCGGGCTCCTTGGGGGCCTCGTTCAGCCCCTCCTGTCCGGCGATGACGCCGGCCATCATGCCATGGGTCTGCGGCACGCCCTTGGGCAGGCCCGTCGAGCCGGAAGTGAACAGGTACTTGGCCACAGTGGCGTGGGTCAGGCGGTCGAGCGCCTCGGCCACCTCCGGCCCCGGCTCGGTTGCGGAGACGTCGGCGAAGGGCAGGGCGCCGGGATAGCCGCCCTCCACCGTGATCACGGTCAGGTCGGGGGCCAGCGCCTTCAGTGCGCCCAGCGCCGGGGCGAACAGGTCGCCGTTCTGGGCGAACACCACCTTGGGCTTCACGGTTCGGAAGCAGTGGCGCAGCCGCTCATGGTCGCTCGACATCAAGGAGAAGGCCGGGCTGATGGGCGCCACGGGCACCCCGGCGATGTAGCCGCCCAGGGTGACCAGCGCGTGCTCGATCGAGTTGCCCGACAGGATCAGCACCGCGTCGTCCTGGCCCAGGCCCCGGGCCAGCAGCCAGGCCGCGATCCCGTCGGCGGCGCGCTTCGCCTCGCCGTAGGTGATGAAGCGCCAGGGCCCGTGGCCGGGCAGGCGCTGGCCGATGTAGCGTCGCTCGGGGTGCTCGGCGGCGCGTTCGGCGAACAGGTGGGCGATGGAGCGGACGCTGGGCGCGGGCGGGTGGTTGGACCAGATCAGCACCGAGCCGTCCGCGCGGCGCTCCACCCCGACGTCGGGCGCCCGCATGGGCAGCGGCTTGAAGGGCGCCTTGGTGGGGGGCGGCTCCAAGGGGCGGTCGAGCGTGGCGGCGGCGCCGTCGAGCGGGCTCATGGACGTCCTCTCTCCTGCAGGTTCGGCCGGTCTTGGCGCCGGCCCTCCGGGGTCTCGCGGTCAAGCTGGCTTCGGGTGCGCGGACTCGCAAGTCTCTGGAAGGCGCGGCAAGGGACAGGCAAGGCGCGGCGTAGTAGCTTGGCGACCATGACCCAGCCCACCGTCGTCGAACACCTGCCCCCGCTGGCCCCCGACAGCCTGGACCTGGAGACGCTGGTCCGGGGCGAGCCGCTCGACGTCGCCGACCTGACCGGCGAGGCCGAGGCGGCCGACCAGGCGCGCGCCTGGGCCGAGAGCCGCTGGGCCGACGAGCCCGCCACGCCCGAGCCCGCGCCTGAGCCCGCGCCCGGGCCGGCGGCCTCGCCAAAGGCCCAGCCCTCGGCTAAAGCGCCGCCCCGCAAGCGGGCGGAGGCGGCGGGGATGAACGGGGCGGAGGCGCTGATCGGCACGCTGGCCGACAACGGGGTGGAGGCGTGCTTCGCCAACCCGGGCACCAGCGAGATGCAGTTCGTCACCGCCCTGGACGCGGAGCCCCGGATGCGGGCGGTGCTGTGCCTGTTCGAAGGCGTGGCGACCGGCGCGGCCGACGGCTACGGCCGCATGGCGGGCAAGCCCGCCTGCACCCTGCTGCACCTGGGTCCGGGCTACGGCAACGGCCTCGCCAACCTGCACAACGCCCGCCGCGCCGGCACGCCGGTGGTCAACGTGGTCGGGGAGCACGCCACCTATCACCGCGTCCACGACGCGCCCCTGTCGAGCGACATCGCCGCCATCGTCGCCCCCAACAGCCTCTGGGTCCGCACGGCGGAGACCGCCGACCATGCGGCGACGCTGGCGGCCGAGGCCGTGCAGACGGCCTGCGGCGCGCCCGGCGGGCCGGTGAGCCTGATCCTGCCCGCCGACACCGCCTGGACCGAAGCCGCCGCGCGCGGGCCGGTGCTGGAGCGGCCGCGCCGCAGCTTCAACGCCGACGGTATCGACGTCACCGCCAAGGCCGTCCGGGACGCGCGCCGCCCCGCCGTGCTGCTCGGCGGCCAGAGCACCGACGAGCGGGGCCTGGTGGCCGCCGCCCGGCTGAAGGCCGCGGGCGTGCGCGTGCTGGCCGACACCTTCCTGGCGCGGCTGCCCCGGGGCGCGGGCCGGTTCGCCCCCGACCGCATGCTCTACTTCGGCGAGATGGCGGTGAAGGACTTGGAGGGCGTGGACCTGCTCCTGCTGGTGGACACCAAGACGCCCGTCGCCTTCTTCGCCTACCCCGACAAGCCGAGTGTGCTGCTTCCGGAGGGCTGCCGGGCCGAGACCCTGGCCGCGCCCGGGGAGGACGGCGCCGCTGCGCTGGAGGCGCTGGCCGACGCCCTGGGGGTCAGCGAGGACCAGGCCACCGGCGCCCTCGCCCGCCGCCCGGGCCCGCCCCGGGGGGAGCTGAACGCCTACGCGGTCGGCGACGCCCTGGCCCGGCACATGCCCGAGGGCGCCATCGTCTCTGACGACGCGGTGACGGCAGGCCTGCCCATCTACACCCAGACCCGGGGCGCCCGGCCCCACGATTGGCTGTTCCTGACCGGCGGCGCCATCGGCCAGGGCATGCCGGCGGCGGTGGGGGCGGCCGTGGCCTGCCCGGACCGCAAGGTGATCTCGCTGAACGGCGACGGGGCGGCCATGTACACCGTTCAGGCCCTGTGGACCATGGCGCGGGAGGGGCTCGACATCCTCACTGTGGTGTTCGCCAACCACGCCTACCGGATCCTCAACATCGAGCTGGCGCGCACAGGCGCGGGCGCGCCGGGGCCGTCGGCGGCCTCCCTCCTGAACCTGGGCGACCCCAAGATCGACTGGGTGGCGGTGGCGGGCGGGCTCGGGGTCCCTGCGGTCCGCTGCACCGACGCCGAAAGCTTCGACCGCGAAGTCGCCCGCGCCATGCGCGAACGCGGCCCCCTCTTCATCGAAGCCGCGTTGTAGAGCCGTCAAGGTGTGACGCACCCCGCCGTTGCTCAATCCCCGACCAGGGACGCCGGGCCGACCGCGTGCACCTTGCGCTCGCCCAGGCACGCGGCGAAGGCGGCGGGGCCGAACATCCCGGCGAAGGCGCGGTCCAGCACGTTCAGGCCGCCGGCGTAGGCGCCGAAGGCGGGTAGGATCAGCCGCTCGCGGTCGGTGAGGAAGCAGCGGCGGCGCACCGCCCGGGGGCCGCGGCTGGGCAGCACCTTGGCGCAGGGGTGCAGGTGGCCCGACACCTCGCCGGGCCGCCGGCCGGGCTGGGGCTCGTGGCGGAGGATCAGCGGGCCGAGGGCGAGCTCGTCCGCCACCTCGCCCGGCAGGGGGCCGGGACCTTCCGCGTCGTGGTTGCCCACCACCCAAACCAGCGTGCGCCCGCGGGCCAGCGCCTCGACCCGCAGCCGGTCGTCGAACGCCAGCCGGCCCACCGCCCGGCCGTCGTGGAAGGTGTCGCCGAGCAGGACCAGCCGCTCGGGCGCCAGCTCCGCGACCTCCACCTCCAGCCGGGCCAGGGTGGCGCGGGTGTCGAAGGGCGGCAGCATCACCCCGCGCGCCGCGTAGGACGACCCCTTCTCCAGGTGCAGGTCGGCCACCGCCAGCACCCGCCGCTCCGGCAGCCACAGCGCGCCCGAACAGCGCAGGGCCGCGGGCTCGCCCAGAAGAGAAAGGCTGAGCGAGCCACAGCGCATGCGGGACATTAGTTGGACCGCTCTGACGTTAGACTGCGCCGTCAACGCGCCTGCCTCCGCTCCAACGACCGGCGGTGAACGGCGCCTGGCACCAGCACCACGACCGCGAACAAGACCGGCAGCCAGAGTGACCAACCGAAGTCGCCCTGTCTGAAGCGCCATTGATCGTATGTGATGTACCGCCCCGAACGGTCCTGAAGTCGGACAAGCATGTGCTGCGGGTCGCCAAGCCAGCTTCGCCCACTGAGCACAGTCGCGCGGACTGGCTCATTGGTAGCCTCATCCAACAGGGCGCTGTAACGAGCGCTGCAATCGGTGACGCTTGACATGCCCGGCGCGCAGCTCAGGATGAGCTGCGTGTATTCAGTCCTCACAAGATAGTGCCCGCCGTATCTGTATCCGGGTTTGTAAACCAACGTTCCTTCGAACGTCGCAAGATTGTCCGCACTCTTGGGGCGCCAGAAGAGCGCGTTCAGACCGCTCCAGTGATCTAGACAGACCCACGCCATCAGCGCCGCCAGAACCCAAGGAAGGGACCGAAACGACGGATAGGTCTCTCGCGCGTGGCGGAGCTCGTCGTGAGCCTCCGCTTCTATGGGGGCGATCGGGACCACCAGCGGCTGCTCATCTCGCCGGCTCACCCCATTGCCTCCGCGACCAGGGCGGCCTCGTCGGCGGCTTCCTCGAGCACGGCGTCGGCGCTCTGGCCGTAGACGATCTCGCGGCCGATCTCCATCATCAGGGGCACGGCGAAGGGGGACACCCGCGCGAGGTGCACCGGGCGGATGCGTCCGGCGATGCGGTGCAACAGCGCGCCCAGCCGCGCCACGTCCAGCAGGCCCGTCGCCGCGTCCACCCGCGCGCAGCGGAGCAGCAGGTGGTCGGGCTGGTGCCGGCGCAGCACGTCGTAGATGAGGTCAGTGGAGAAGGTGACCTGCCGCCCCGTCTTCTCCCGGCCAGGGAAGCGCCGCTCGATGATGCCCGCGATCACCGCGCAGCGGCGGAAGGTGCGCTTCATCATGAAGCTCTCGTCCAGCCAGCTCTCCAGATCGTCGCCCAGCATGTCGGTCTGGAACAGCTCGCCCCAGTCCAGGCCGTCCATGGGCTTCATGGCCCAGATCGCCAGCGCGTAGTCGTTGCAGACGTAGCCCAGCGGCATGGCCCCGGCCCGCTCCAGCCGGCGGGTCAGCAGCATGGCCAGAGTCGTGTGCGCCACCCGCCCCTCGAAGGGGTAGCAGACCAGGTACTCCCGCCGCCCCCGGCGGAAGGTCTCCACCAGGAAGTCCTCGTCGGTGGGCACCAGCGAGCGCTGCTTCTGCACCTGCAGCCATTCCTGCACGTCGGCCGGCAGGCGGGGCCAGGCGTCCTCGTCCTGCAGCAGGCGGCGGACCCGCTTGGCCAGGTAGGTGGACAGCGGGAACTTGGACCCGCCCCAGCTCGGCACCTGCGCCTCCGCATTCGGGGGCGCGCGGCTGACGAAACAGTCGGTCCCCACCACCGCTTCGTAGCGCAGCAGCTGGCCGGCGAAGAGGAAGACGTCGCCGGGCGAGAGCATCTCGATGTAGCTCTCCTCCATCTCGCCGAGCTTCTTACCCCCGACGCGCTTGCCCCGCCCGACGAGCCGGATGTTGAGG
>ERZ1066118.1636-NODE-1636-length-13220-cov-10.416635_pt1 | contig 13220 bp, 15 predicted proteins | sample MGYA00382765_ERZ1066118 | MGnify/ENA primary metagenome ERZ1066118 (study PRJEB33369, sample SAMEA5778348) | biofilm metagenome | biome: Industrial cooling water; feature: Water cooling tower basin; material: Biofilm | place: United Arab Emirates | collected...
AGGCGGCAAAGGCCGGAGTGGCGGTCGAGTGGAAGCAAGGCTTTGCTCACGACGCACCGCGGATTGCTAGGCAAGTCGACAAAGCTGTTTCCAGCCTGGTTTTTCATCAAGTCCCCATGCAAGGGAAGCGGGCCGGTGTGGCGGCCATTTGGGATAGCCTGTCTCTTGGGGGAGCCGCCTTCATCGCCGACTACGCCAAGCAATCCCGCGCGCTTGACAGGCTGTTGTTCCGGGCAACCGTTCAACTGCTTGACGGCGTAACAGACACCCAGCCCAACGCTGATGGCGCGCTGGAGCAGATTATCAAGGATATCACAGGAACTCGTCCGGCCTTAGTCGATCAAGTGGCAACCGCGACAGGAAGGATCAGTACCTTCAAGTTTCAGAAGTTCTAGCGTGCATAGCGAAGCGCGCTGCACAAAAAGCTGATGTCCGGTTTCCAGCATTGAAGAAGTTGCCAGGAGCGACCGCATTGGGCGCAGAGCGGTCATTTGCGTTCGAGCTGACCAAGCGGTCGATCTCACGAAGACTTGAACATACGAAGGCTCGGGCCTGGTTAGCGATCGATTGGGCCAGCCTACGCTTAACCCCTTTGTTTCCCCGAGGGGGCCATGCGGTGCTCGAACGTTAGGTGCAACACGCTCCACGGAGCACATTCTAGTGGTTGAGTGACTTCAAGAAGTCGTCTGGCACGACTTCTCTGTCATCGTTCGGCCGACCACTAAGAAGGATAGCCCAGCAGTCAGCCCGAACAGGATCCCTGCTGCTGTTCAGGACCAGCCGTGACGTGTTCCCGGTTTAGCTCCAATCATGCGGACCGTGAGGGCATGCACAGGTACTCTCGCACTTCGCGGATGCCGGCAAGGCCGCGCTCCAGCATGAACTCAACCGGACTTCGGCCGCCGAAGAGACCATCCCCGTTGGATTGGTTGATCCAGGTGTCAGCCGTGTCGCTCTCTGGCAACAGTGTGTGCAAGGCATGGTAGATGTCCAAGAGCATTGGCAGGCGTTCCAGCACTCCGTAGTGCAGATCTTCCGGCAGCATGACCCTAAGCTCAACCAGCGAGGCAGGGTCGATGAGATCGAGCAATTGCAGCTGATCCGCATCGCTGATGCTCCACGCGCAGGCGAGGAAGTCGGCAACGCGACCGGCAGAACCGTAGCGCAGGTCCATTCCGACCAGCTTCTTCTGCTCGAGCACGAGACGGTCTCCCACCGCTTCCTTAGCGGCCTGGCGAAATCCGCGGAGCACGAAGGCTGCGAGCACTTCGACATCGCCGGACCGAATGGCGTCGAAAAGGGAAGGGGGAGACGGGAAACCCGCCTCCCAATCCGCGAGCTTGGCGAGCAGCTCTCGATCAGAGCTCATAGCCATTCTCCTCGATCCAGCTGAGCCATTCAGCGTCGACCAAGGCCCGACCCTCCTCCGGGTTAACCAGGGCGGGGATGAAGCGCCCAAACCCCGACCCGCTGAGGACATGACGGGCCGGGATCACCAAATGACAGTGAGGTACCCCGTGGGCCCATGATGTCGCCGGGACATGAACGCAGAAGGCGACGGCGGCTTGCAGCTTGGCGGCAAGTCGCAGGCCGAACCCGCGACCCAACTCTCGAGCTTCATGCAAGCGGAGCTGCTGCGGTACGGCGTCCACGCCCGGGAAGCGGATGGTGACCTGCGCAGCCAGATGCTTGATCTGGTTGCCAGGCTTCGAGTGATAAGCCTCGCAGAGGTGGCGCACCGACGAGAAATGATCTGGCGCGCCCCGTGAGAGCAGAATGTCGGGCGCCACGGCAGTGGGCGGCGGCCAGGCTGAGCCGAGGTCGGCAGGTCGTTCTGTGGGGAACCAGCGCTTGCCGATCGCATCCTCAAGGCGGCGTGGAGGATCGCCAGACGCCTCCACAATGCCGAATGAAATCTCCTCAACGACACCGGGGACAGGCTCGTAGTCGCAGGAAGGCGGGGTAGGGCGCTTCTTGATCGCCATTGTTCAGTCCTCCAACCCGGGACGAGTAGCTTTGACGATGCGCTTGGCTGCCTCGCAAACGCCGGTGCAGCGCTCGTACCAAGTGGTGAATGGCCCATCGGCCAGCATGTGAACGCCGTCGCGGCCGATCCGGAGGGACAAGCCGGGCTTCGAAGGGACCAGCCAATAATCGTCGACCCCACGCGCGAAGAGAACCAGGTCGGTCAGCATTAGTATGTGGCCGCTGACGCGAAGAGCTGCGTCCCACATGACGGCGCTCAGCAACTCGGGGTAGGTGTCGTGACGGGCCAGGATAACGTCGACGTTTTTCGTCCGGGCGACTTCTTCCATGACATCCCGAAAGAGGGGCACGGTGCAGACGGTGCCCGCGATCGCCAGCTGCTGCTGCGGCAGGAGCTTGGCTCCGGCAGGAAGGCCGGCAGTGACTGGCTCGGACATAACGTTACCCAGCGAACGCTGGACGAGATTAGTGATGGCTGCCGTCGGACGGGACGGAGCGGCGAGCGTTGGGATGTGAAGGTTCAATGGGATGCTCTTTTCTCTAGTGAGGGCGGCCATCTGGCCGATCCGAGCTCCCTTCGATTTTCATCTGATGAGGAAGCTCATTGCTTCACCATCAATCCTCTGAACACTTCAGTCTTCTGCGCATGGCCTAACCATTCGAACGGCCACCCAATGGGTATCGCGCTTGGTCTAAGCCGATGTGGTCTATCGCTTGATCCCACCCCGCTGCTGTTGAACCGCAAGCTGTGTTTCGACCGGCACCCCGGCGTCCACTTCAGGCATCAGCTGAATGCCCGGTAAGGCGTTTTCCTGCGATGGAGTGGAACTCTGAGTTTCCAAGGCGCGCCCGCGACCTGACTGGACTTCAACTCTACGCTGGATGCGTTTGCGAACGTCGAGCAGCATAGCGATGCAGTCGAAGTCCTCGAGAGCAAGAAACGCGGGACGCCTAGCCTCGTATCGGCTTGGTAGACAATTCGCCATGTCGCGCGCGGACATTCCGGAAGGGTCGAGCGAGGAGTTCAACAGCGAAAGACTCCAGCTCTCCAGCATCTCCTTCCGCTTCTGCTCGAGGAATCTCTGAACCAGCTCGTTGTCGTCAAACATGGCGTGTTGAGCGAGTGCTTCATTACGACCGTCCATCGGGTCATCATTCAGCACAATCTCGAGGGGGCCCCGTCGACCACTCTCCTTGGTGTCCCCAGGCATCTCGCGACGCCTCAGGAGCAGGCCGTCAAAATCCTGGAGGTAACTGATTGCCCGCTCGATCCGCGCATGACGAACAAGATCATCAGCGAGATCCGGCTTACTCCACCCGGCGGAATCTGGAACCACAGGTGGGGATGAGGGGTGTGCGCGCTCCTCATCGTCCTTCATCGCGGCAAGCGGGGCACCGTCCGCATCCAAAACGTCGATCCCAAGAAGGTCGGCCCGCTCCGCGACAAGCCGGAGGAAGGCTTCCGGCCCTCGAGCGGTGACCGAGCCCCAGCGCTCCCAAGCAATCCGTAACGCTTCATCGATGCCGTCCGGGCATTCAGTGGCATGAATGATGATGGCGATCCGATGATCGGTGAAGAGTGCGGTTCCATCAGCCGACTGATAGTGAGTCGCCCATGCCGTCTCTGTGCGAACAAAACTGAATGGTATCTTCGATACCGCTTCTTCTCCGTCGAGCACCGCAGGGAGAAGCAGGCACGGCGAGATGACCGATGGGGGGGCGGGCGGCTCACCGGCCTCTTCCCACTCCTCCTTGGTCATCCGGTGCTTCGTGCACTGCGTAATCGCTTTTTTGAAAGCTTCGGCAATGCTCTCCTCCGCCGCCTTGGCTTCAGCCTTGATCGACCCCGCAAGGACCTTGGCAACACCTGGCGGCAGTGTGGCCAGAGTTGTGGACACCCATTCCGCCAAGCGCACGCGTTCGTTATCTCGGCCAGAGCGGAGGCTCTTCAGCTGGCTATCGAAGGCATTGCGATACGCCTCGTACGCGGGGCTCAATCGGCTGAGATCAGGCTCGAAAGGCCCAAGCCGTTTCTCCAGTTCAGGTCGCGAGAGGGATCCGTGAACCTCCGACGCGATGACCGAGGCGCCGTTCACCGCAATTCGCGCGCCGCTGCCGCTGCGATCGTAGGTGACACCGATTTCTTCGAGGGCCAAGTGGAGCTCCGACCAACTCTGTGCCTGCTGTCCGGCGGCGATGATGCTGGCGCGCTTGGGGCGCATCCGCGCCGGGGTACGATCGTGCTTCTGCCCAAGAGCCTTGTACCAGCCGCTGATGTACTTACCGGAAGCGTTGCGAACCATGATGTTGGTGTCGGCGTCGTAAACAGCGCCAGCACTGGCGACATAAAGCGCCCCCGGCTCTCGCGCGCGGCCTTGGCGCTCCTCCACAAGGGCCAGCGCCTGATGCAAGTCGTCGATGAGCCAGTCAGATCCTGCCTTCATTCCGGTGAGCGGGTCCACTCGGACGATTGAGAGATGAAGATGGGCGTTCGCCGTGTTCGAATGTTCAGCCCAGACCACTTGGCACCGCTCCAGCCCCAATGTCTCGAGGATGATGGTGATCGCCTCCTCCCGCTGCTCTTCGGTCCAAGTCTCGCCTTCCTGAAGGCTAAGGATGATGTGGACTACGGGACGTTCGACCTGGGAGGGGCGAGCAGCGACGGCGAGCATTTCAGCCTGCCAATCGGCCAAGTCTGTGCCTATCAGGTTGCGCACGCCGAATGCCTCAACCTTCTCGCCGGGCTCGATCCCGGCCGCTTCGACCGCAAGTGCGTAGTCGGAAAGCGAGACGACATCCTGACTGAGGTCGGCAATCAACCCGTAAGGATCGGCGTCAACAATGTAGCGAGTCAGCGCGAACAGGTTCTCGCGCAGGCGACGAAGGGCAGCTCGCCGCTGCTTCCGGTTCATCCAGATGATCTTTCCGATCACCGGAGGGCCTCCTCGCGCGCTAGCCGCGACAAGTCGCGAACGATCGATCGAAGTTCGGCCACCTGTTCGGCGCTGATCGTGCTGCTCGTGAGAACCGCTTCGTGGATGGCAATCACATGCGCGAGCACGGCAAGTGTCGGCCAAGGCTCCGGCTCATTCTCAAGCAGCCGGCGCGCTATGTATGTGCCACGAAACAGGTTGGCTTCAGCGGCCTTGGCCTCGAAGCGGCGAACCTCCGCCGGGGGGAGACGGATGGAGACGCTTTCCCATGCATCTAGCTTCTTCTTCTTCTTCTGCGCGCTCATTGTGCACCTGCAAGCTGCGAGAAGGTACTCCGCCGAGCAGCCAAGCGGTCACGCATACGTGACCCATCCTGTTTCCCGTTTCCTCCCGCAACGCGAGCGAGCATCGAGCGAGCGCCGAACATAAGTCCGGTCGTTTCACCGGCGAAAAGCGAACGCACATGCAACTGCGGGTCGAACACCGCGTCGAACATGCGTCCAATTCCTGTGGGAGCGCTCACGTGAACTACAAGCAGATCTCGACGGACGTCTCTCAGTACAAATCCAACCATTGGACGCTGGCCTATCTAAAAGTTCTGTCTGTTGAAGGACAGAAACCTAGATGATGTGCAATGGTGTTGAGATAGGCAAACAACCCGACAAGAACTATTATGTCTCAAGCGGTCTCACGCCGTCTCGGCATCGGTAGACACTTAGAAAACGAACAACATATCGGTCGTGTCGTTCAAAAGGAGGAACAACATGGCCGACGATACACAATCGCTAGCCGACGCTAAGGCTCGGCTCGCTGCTCCGCACGCATCTAAGCGTCGGAAAGGATCCATTGCAGAAAAGGTAGAAGCGCTCCGGCCGGAGATCGAGGCCGCGCGTGCAGCGGGAAAGACCTGGAAGCGCATCGCAATCGATGTCTCCTTTGGCGAGGAGCTGAATGCGGATGCGGTGCGCATCGCATTCGCGCGCAGCCAAGGGGATAAGATGTCTGCGGCTTGGGTCAACGAGCACCGATCCGAGCCGGCTGCACCACCGGAAACAATTGATGCTTCAAAGCTCGTCGATCCGACCGGTTCGGTCCATTCGGCCGAGTCGGTTGATCCGGTCTACGCGTCTAAGTCGGCCGATGACCCGATCCAGACGACCCTCCCCGACGAAGGCTTGCTCGGGGATATGTTCGCGCCGATGTTCGATGCCCGCGACACCCGTGGTCGCGGTTGCGACGAAGCCCCCAGCGAGGAGGGCCGTCCGTGATCCAGCTTGCTCAAGCCGCCCAGCTCATCCTCGCGCTCGTTCTCACGAATTCCGGAGGCGAAGGGAAGTCCACTTGGGCCGAGGTACTATCGGCGCTCGCCCGGTTGGCAGGTCTGAATGTGATCGTTGCCGACGTGGACCCGGGAAATCGCGGCTATCTGAACCGAAACGGCGATGGATCAGCGCTATCGCTTGACTGGTCTCCGGCGGGAACTGGCCAAAAGGCCCTTGCCGACCCCGCCTTATGGTTCGACGAACATCTGGCCGGACGCAATCTCGCGATCTTGGACACCGGCGCGAACATGCTGGCGGCCGCTAATCCGATCAACCAGTTCATCGGTGGCCTCATCGAGGTTGCACGCCGCAAGGGTGCTAAGATCGTTGTGTTCGGGGTCACCAGTCCTAACAAGGCCGGATCCGACGATCTTATCGAAATGATGTATCAGCGGTTCCGTCGTGGGGCTGAGGTCATTGTGGTGCAGAACAACCGCGATGGTTCGGGCACCTTCAACTCGTCCATCGCTCAGCTTGGCACTCCCATCATTGGTCTGCCGCACTTGGACCCGGGGCTCCAAACCGTCCGCCTGCGTCGCTGCATGCCGCTTGACGAGGTGCTTACCACGCCTGAGTCGGGCTTCGAGCGTGCAACTGCGCTTATTGCGAAGCGGCTGATGCATGCGGCTCGCCAAGAGCCCATCAAGGAGATTGTCGGGACGACGGCCCTTGAGAGCCTGCGGACTCTCGCGTCGCAAGCTCCGACTGCCACGCACTACCGGATCTCTAACCTTGAGAGCGCGGACAATGCGTCGCTCACTGCAAACGAGGGCGTGGCTAAGGCCTGGAGCCACTTTCGGAAGGCGGACAAGCACGATGCCTCAGGCTTCTTGAAGGCTTCGGAGAGCCTTTGGGATGCCGAACAGCGTTGGCTCGCGCGTGGTCGGTAAGTAGCATGTCTGGGCTGGCACACTATGCCGGCCCAGACTAGTCGTAGCGAAGTTCCCGCCCGTCGTGATCCAGCATACGGCTGGCGGAGCGAAACGGCTCTTAGGCCCTCGTCATTTCAGAGTGACACGCGTGTGTCAGCCTTTACGAGCCGACTCACGCTAGCGCGTTAAGAAGATCGCAGGAGAAAGTTCGTTTAGGCCCCCCTTCGACTGGAGATTGGAAAGGCCCTCAATGAGCTCGTCGGCTCCTGCTGCACCATGGCGGTGCTATAGCAGCCCAAAGTTTTGGCCGCAGTCAGCTGGCAAGTTCTTCATGGCCAAGGCGGTGCAGCTTGTCGGCGCTGCCCGTTGCGAACCGTGGCACGATGAAGCGCCCATGTGGATGGAACATGAGCTACTGCCAGAGGTGCCGCCGGTTTATGAGGCATTTGACGAGACCGGCGCACCGTTGGCCAAGGTCCATGAGGCTTACGCCGGCGTAGTTCGGTCTGTCATGTCGCCAGCAACGTTCGCGGTCGGACGGCTGACCGAGGCTGAATGGATACGTTCGTGTGTTCCCAACCCGGACGGCGGCGACCCCATCCCTGCTCTGCTGGTGCGCGCCAACACTGGGGCAGACCGGAATGATCCGATCACTCGAGACCACTGGGAGCATGTCAGTCTCTGCTCCGCCCAGGTCCGTGAAGAGCTTCAAGGTGCGCAAGCGCGACTGAATCTGGTTGCGCGCACAATCCAAGAGCTGGCGCAGGAAGGCCGTCTGCGAACCTTCATGCGCCCAATCGGTGGAAGCGTCGAACAAGCAGAAGAGATCAAGAGGTCATGGTGGGAGCTCGACGATCCGTTGCCGCGCTTGGCTTGGTGTGGACTCAATGTCGTCGCCCCCCTCGATCCGAGTGCCTCTCCTACCCACTGGATTTTCGTCGATCGGACCGAGCTAGCCCAAGCGCTACCGACCTTTGAGCGCGAGGAGTTCTTCGACCCGGGCCCAGCCACGCCGAAGGCGATAGGTTACAGCGAGCAAGTTATCGACGATGTTGCGTCCCTTCTGCTCGAGGCCTTCGTATCGGAGGGTCCCGAGGTCAAAAAGGAGCAGTTTCGTCGGCTCGTCCACGAGAAACGAGGGTGCGAGGAATCGCAAACAAACTGGAACGCTGCCTGGAGAAGGGCGACCGCCCACCATCCTGAAAGGAGGAGGTCCGGACGACCGAGAACCCGTACGAAATCGATCGAATAATCGATCGATTATTCGGTCGGTGCTTCAGCCACTTCTGTTCTGGAATACGATTTTCTGAAAACTGAAATGCTCCTCAGCCGAGCGATTTTGCCGGCCCACGAGGAGTATCTAATGTCCGCCGAGAACGATCCTTTCAGTCAGGACGCCACCCAAAGCGACGGTCATTCAAAGTCTCGTGACGCTGTACGTCGGCGCAAGCGGCAGCCAGGTCGGCCGCTTCATGAACTCACGCCAGCCTCCATCGTGGACATCTGGGACGTCGTTAAACTCACGAGCCTCAGCCGGGCGACTATCTATCGCAAGATGGGCTCCGGGACGTTCCCGTCCAATCGCCAACTCAATGCTAATCGTGCCGGGTGGCGCCTTGCCGATGTCTTGATGTGGCTGGATAATCCGCGTTGATCAGCCTCGGAATGCGTGGCGGTACGTTCCCCTTGATCTGCCTGGATGGGGCAGAGGCTGCGAGCGGCGGGAATGGGGAAGCAATCACCCCACCCGCACAATCTGCAGCCGCCGGACCGCCCTACGACCGGCTAATGCGACTGCCCGAGGTTCTCCGGCTATGCGCTCTCAGCCGCTCGACCCTTTATAACAAAGTCGCGAAAGGGCTCTTCCCCAAGCAGGTGCGCTTGGGCGAGAACATCGTCGCTTGGTATGAGAGCGACATTCTTGCTTGGCTTCATAATCCGACCTAGCGGGTCCTGGATAGTGGCCGACGCGGCCCGTCCAGCAGTTCATGCGCACTCTTCTGTCCGATCATGATCTTGTCCGCCCACAGCTGGGCGATTTCACGTCGCTGCTCCATGTAGGCGGCACGGTTATAGAGGCGCTCGGTCTCAGACAGGCCCGCTGGCGTATGGGCGAGCATCAGATCGATATAGAGGCGTTCGATGATCATGCGGGGGTCGGTGCCCACTGGATAAAGGGCCGAGAAATGGGCATTCATCAAGGTCGAGAATGAGGATCGCCATCCATGCGGCACGTGGCGCTTCTTATAGCCGACCCGGTTGTACAGGTAACCGACCGCGTTTTCACTCAAGGGAACCATCGCGCTACGATTGTTTGGAAAGGCGAGGGGACCGCGACCGGTTAGCCGCCTTAACGCTCGGAGGGTTTCGACAGCTTCCCGAGCTAGTGGCACGCAATGTTCGAACGCGTCGTTTTCGCGCAGATCGAGTTCCTGCTTCATCCGATCGGCAGGGATGCGCCACAAAGCCACTGGAGCTGGACATTCGCGTCGGTCCCAATCGATACCTTCGAATTCGCGCCATGGCGCCTTTCTGATCATGCCCGGACGCTGCGCGGTGAGCGCCATGAAGCGAGAAGCGAGCCTTGTCACCGGATGCGCTCCAGCCTCGTCCACGATGGAAACAAGTGTTCGGACTTCATCAAACGACGTGAGCGCAGGCCACCTGCGCCCGGCGGGCACCGTCTTCATGGATTGAGAGACGTCCGTTGGGTTGCCGTTTCCAGCACCCTCGGCCTTAGCAAACTTGAAGATGCTCGACATGCGTTGGCGCAGCCGATGCGCGGTCTCAATCGCGCCACGCTCTTCAACTGCCCGCAAGGTGGCTAGGACCATCGGCTCGTCGATATCAGCGATCGCGATCATGCCTAGGCTGGGAAAGACATCACGCTCGAGGCTGCCGAGCACATCATCGGCATGCACCTTACTCCAGCGGTCGCGCTGAAGCTCATGCCATCGCCGTGCATACTTCTGGAACGTATGCCCGTGCCGGTTAATGTTAGCGAGCTTAGCCTTCTTTCTCTCATACGCAGGGTCTCGCCCCTCGCGCAGCATCCGCTTCGCTTCATCACGAAGATTGCGGGCCTCCGCTATCTTGATCGCGGGATATGATCCGAAAACCAGCCGCTTCTCCTTGCCGGCGAAGCGATACTTGAGACGCCAGGAGCGGTGTCCCGTCGTCGTGACGAAAAGGTAAAGCCCGCCGGAATCTTTCAGCTTGTAGTCTTTATCGCGACCTGTCGCGGTTCGTGCTGCTGCATCTGTCAGCATGCCCCCAATCTCCTTTTTTCGTGCCCCCTAAATGCCCCCAAGTTAGCTTGGCTCGGGTTGGATCAGGGTGGACGCGCTGAGACGCTTTGCAGGCGAGAAGTTGAGGAGAAGTAAGGATAACTGGATCGCGTTGGACCGCATTGGACGGTCAGGTGGCGGAGCGGGAGGGATTCGAACCCTCGATACGGTTTTGCCGTATACTCACTTTCCAGGCGAGCGCCTTCGACCACTCGGCCACCGCTCCGCATGTGAAATGCCTGGATGAGGGGCGCTCTTAGTGCAGCGCTCGGCGCGGAACAACCCGCTTGGGGACAGCGGGGGCAGCGGCTACAGGCAGGCGATGCGCAGCTTCGGCCTACCGCCCACCCTTGCCGAGATGGAAGAGCTGGCCCGCGCAGCGCTGGATCGCCTGCCGGAGCCCTTCGCCGCCACTGCGCGCAAGGTCGTGCTTCGGGTCGAGGAGTTCGCCGAGGAGGAGGTCCTCCGCGAGATGGAGAACGACAATCCGTACGAGCTCACCGGCCTTTACGTCGGTCATCCGCTGACCGAGCGCAGCGTCGGCCAGTCCGGGCGGATGCCCGACCAGGTCTTCCTCTACCGCTCGCCCATTCTGCTCGAATGGACCGAAGGCGAGGATAGCCTCGAGCATCTCGTCGCCCATGTTCTGATCCACGAGATCGGCCATCATTTCGGCCTCAGCGACGAGGACATGCACGCGCTCGAGGAAGCCGCGGGGGCATGACCCTGCTCGCCGTTCGCGGCCTTGCCGTGCTGCGCGGCGGCCGCCTGTTGCTCGAAGGACTGGACCTGGAGCTCGGGCCCGGCGAGGCGCTGCAGGTGACGGGCCTCAATGGCGCGGGCAAGTCGAGCCTCTTGCGCTGCCTTGCCGGCCTGCTGTCCCCTGCTGCCGGCCGGATCGAATGTCCGGGCGGCGTCGCGCTCGCCGACGAACGCCTGCCGCTTGATCCCGAACTCTCCCTGTCCCGTGCCCTCGCCTTCTGGGAGCGTCTCGAGCCAGGTGAGGCAAGCCTGCCTCAGGCGCTCGCCGCCCTTGACCTTGAACCACTCGCCGATGTGCCCGTCCGGCTGCTCTCCTCCGGCCAGCGCAAGCGCGCGGCTCTGGCCCTGGTGCGGATGAGCAGCGCGCGTCTGTGGCTGCTCGACGAGCCGCTGAACGCGCTCGACACCGACAGCATCGGCCGTCTCGACCGCCTCATCGCAGCGCACCGCGAGGCAGGCGGCGCCGTCATCGCCGCCACCCATGCGCCGCTCGGCGGGCAGGGCTGGCGGAGCCTGGCGCTGGCGCCATGATCTGGCCGCTCATCGCCCGCGACCTTCGCCGAGCGCTCGCCGGAGGCGCCTGGCTTCCGCTCGCCTTTTTCCTGCTGGTGGCGCTGCTGGTGCCCTTTGCCGTCGGCCCCGATCCGCGCCTCCTCGGGCGCATCGGTCCCGGCATCCTGTGGGTCGCTGCGCTCACCGCCGCCTTGCTCCCGGTCGAGCGGCTGATCGAGCCCGACCGGCAAAGCGGCCTTCTCGACCAGCTCACGCTTCGCGGCTGGAGCGGCGAGGAGATCGCCTTGTCCAAGATCATCGCCCACTGGCTGAGCTTCGGGCCCTTGCTGCTCGTCGCCGCGCTCCCGGCCGCTGCGCTCCTGCAGATGAGCGCCGACACGCTCGGCCGAACCCTTCTCACCCTCGCGGTTGGAACGCCCGGACTCGCCGCCCTCGCGGTGGCGGTCGCAAGCCTTACCGCCGGCCTTCCCCGCAGCGGGGCTCTTGCCGCCCTGCTGCTGCTTCCGCTCGCCATTCCGCTGCTGATCTTCGCCGCTGGCGCGTCCGGCGATCCCCGCACCGGAGCCCTGCTCCTCGAAGCTGCGGTGAGTCTGTTCCTTCTAGTCCTTTCGCCCTTCGTCGCCGGCGCCGCCTTGCGCGCCGCGCGGACCTAGGCCGACCAGCGCGCGAACAGGGCCGTCGGCAGCAGCAGTCCGCGCCTTTCCTCCCGCACCGCCATCTCGCCGACCTCCACCGTCCCGCCGAGGCTCCCGAGCTTCTGCCGCAAGAGCTCGCCGAGGGTCAGCGCACTCATCCGCACCGCATAGACGGTGAGCACGAGAAAGCGGCTGTCCGCGTCCAGCAGCCGCGCGCAATCTTCCAGCAACGGCGCGAGCTGTTCTTCCAGCCGCCAGGTCTCGCCCGCCGGCCCGCGCCCGAACTTGGGCGGATCGAGCAGGATTCCGTCGTAGCGCCGCCCCCGACGCACCTCGCGGGCGGTGAACTTGGCCGCATCGTCGACCAGCCAGCGGATCGGGCGATCGGCCATCCCCGACAAGCCGGCATTGCGCTTGCCCTGTTCGACACTCTTCTTGGAAGCATCGACATGGGTCAGCCGCGCGCCCGCTTCGCTGAGGAGCAGGGTGCCGACCCCAGTGTAGCCGAACAGGTTCATCACCTCCGCGTCGGCCGCCCGCCCGCGCATCCAGTCCCATTGCGGCGCCATGTCGGGAAAGAATTGGAGGTGCCGGAAGGGCGTGAGGCTCGCCTCGAAGCGCACTCCGTCGCGGGCGAGCGGCCAGCCTTGCGGCACGGCGCGATGCTGGACCCAGCGCCCGCCGCCTTCCTCGTCGCTGCCGGGGACGAAGGTCGCGTGCGGGTCCCAGTCGTTCGCCGACGGCTCCCACATGGCCTGGGGCTCGGGCCGGATCACGCGAACCGGCCCGTATCGCTCATATTTGAGCCCGCCGCCGCTATCGATCAGCCCCCAGTCGTGCCAGGGTTCGGCGATGATGACGTCGAGCCCGCTCATGCCGCCTTGGCCGCGGCCAGCCCGATCGTCGCCTC
>ERZ1066118.1639-NODE-1639-length-13203-cov-12.742546_pt1 | contig 13203 bp, 14 predicted proteins | sample MGYA00382765_ERZ1066118 | MGnify/ENA primary metagenome ERZ1066118 (study PRJEB33369, sample SAMEA5778348) | biofilm metagenome | biome: Industrial cooling water; feature: Water cooling tower basin; material: Biofilm | place: United Arab Emirates | collected...
CCCCGGCGACGCCGACGTCGACATGGGCGATCCCGAACAGCCGCGACAGGCTGGTTTCGTGAAGGTCCGCCGTCTGCACGTTGCGGAGCGGAAGAAGGAAGATCTTGCGCTTCCACCAGCCGCTGCGGATCAGCAGCCGCTCGGGCTCGAGCGCAAAGAAGGTCCGCTTCCACTCGAGCCAGCGCAGAAAGGCGAGCAGGGCAAACAGCCCGCCCGCAATCAGCGCCGTCAGCGCCATTCCGCCGCCGTCGCGCTCGGCGGTGGTAAGGCCGGTCTTCGCCATCTCCTCGGCCGAAAGGTCGGGCGCCAGCAGCAGCGCCGTTGCCGCGGCTCCGGCCATGAGGAGCAGGAACGGGCCAAGCAGCAGGAGGAAGCTCCACAGGTGCGCCTTCGACACCGGACGCCAGCCGGTCGCCTCGTCCGGCAGCGGCCAGGCAAGCTCGCCCGTGACCGGCGCCAGTTCCTCCCACCGCGCGAAGGGCGCGAGGACATGGTCGCCGCCCTGGCCGGTCTGGCCGATGTCGCCCGCCAGGCTCTTCACCGAAAGCCCGTACCAGCCGAAGCGCTCGCGCAGCGGACCGGTACCGATCACCCCGGCCTGCACCCGCCGCACGGGAAGGGTCACGTCGGTCTTGGTGAGGAGCCCGCGGCGTCGCCGAAGGCCCGCTCCCGTCCGCTCCAGCGTGAAGCCCCAGTCGCGAAGGGCGGTTCGGACAAGGCCGGTGACGATGCCCGCTACGATCAGCACGGCAAGGCCGCCGAGTGCCAGGCCCAGACGGTGCTCGAGCAGCCACTTGCCAAGCCCGCTGTCGACCAGCAGGGGCGCCCAGAACTCGCGCTCGAACGGATCGATGTTGGCGGCATCGCCCAGCGTCTGGCTGATGCCGAACAGGCCGGCGAACAGGGCCAGGCTGAAGTTGAACAGCCCGCTGGTCAGCACCCGCCTCCCGTCCATCGAGAACAAAGGCGCCGTGGCCTCCGCCGTCCCTGCCGGGGCAGAGACCTCGGCCGAGCCGGCACTCGATGCCCGCACCGAGCGTCGGGCCCGAACATGATCGCGGAGCGCTTCGGCCCGTGCCAGCGCGACTGCGCCGAGCACCCCCTCTTCGCCGCCCATGGCCGAGCCGCCGCCGGTCTCCAGCGTCACCTTGGCGACCCCGGCGAGGCGCTGGAGCGGCCCCTGGGTCAGCGACACGTCGGCCACCCGGTCGAAGGGGATCACCCGGTGGTTGCGGCTGACGATCCCGCTGTCGATCCGCAGCGCATCTTCCCCGACCCGGAAGGAGAAGCGCCACCAGTGCAGCAGCATCCCGACCAGGGTCACGAGCACGATCCCGCCGACGATGGCGACGCCCATCAGTGGCCGGCCTTGGAAGGCAAAGAAGCCGCCGGCCAGGAACCCGCCGATCATCTGCCGCAGCGCCTTGCCGAACTCGCTCAGCACCGAAAGCGGGTGCAGCCGTTCGGATGGGGCCTCGTCCGCGGTCACTTCAGTCGAGGTCCGCCTGGATGTGGGTCCGGATGATGGCCGCCAGCTGCGCCGCCCGCTCGGGCGACAGGCCCGGCAGCCTGACGGTGCTGTTGTGCGTGCCGGCGGTGTGGACGATCAGGCTCGCCGTTCCGAACATCTTGTCGAGCAGCCCCCGCGCGATGTCGAGATGCTGGACCCGGACCAGCGGCACCAAGGTATCGACATGCCACAGCCAGCCTCGCACCACCCGCAGCATGGCCGGCTCCAGCGCATAGCCGAGACGGGCCCAGATCCGCCGCGGTGCCAGCAGCACGCTGCTCGCTGCCATCAAGGGCACCAGCACGAGCAGCAGCCCGCCCGCCCTGCCGTCGGCAAGGATCATCCGGTCGAGCACCACCGCGCCGACCACCAGCGGAAGCCAGCCGATCAGGGTCCGGAGGCGGATGACCTGGACATAGGAAGGCTCGACCGGCTGGAGAGCGCCGTCGCTCGTCAGGTCCGCGGACGGCGCCCAGGCCTCCTCTTGCGAGGTGATCGCCGCTGCCGAAGCCGCACCTTCCTCCGCTGTCATAGCGTTATAGTACAGCCGGGCGCAGGCGTTTCAAGCGCCGGACTTGCGGTGCTCGCCCGCGATCCGCCGGACGGTGCCGGAGCTTGCCCGCATGACGATGCTTTCGGTGGTGAGGCAGCCCTTGCGGCGCTTGACGCCCTTCAGCAGCGAACCGTCGGTGACCCCCGTGGCGGCGAAGATGCAGTCGCCCTTGGCCATGTCCTCCAGCCGGTAGATGCGGTCGAGATCCTCGATCCCCCAGCGCCGTGCCCGGCTGCGCTCGTCGTCGTTGCGGAACAGGAGCTTGCCCTCGATCTGCCCGCCGACGCAGCGCAGCGCGGCCGCCGCCAGCACGCCTTCCGGCGCTCCGCCCGAGCCCATGTAGATATCGACGGTGGTCTCGGGATTGGTGGTGGCGATCACGCCTGCGACATCGCCGTCAGGGATCAGCATGATCCCGCAGCCGAGCCCGCGAAGCTCGGCGATGATCTCGGCATGGCGCGGCCGGTCGAGCACGCAGGCGATGATCTCGTTCGGCTCCACGCCCTTCGCCTTGGCCAGCGCGCGGACATTCTCCGATGGCGAGCGGTCGAGCCCGACCGTGCCCGGCGCATAGCCCGGCCCGATCGCCAATTTCTCCATATAGACGTCGGGCGCATTCAGCAGGCAGCCCTGCTCGGCGATCGCCAGCACGGCGAGCGCGTTGGGCCCGGCCTTGGCGGTGATGGTGGTGCCTTCCAGCGGATCGAGGGCGATGTCGATCTTGGGACCCGAGCCCTGCTCGGAGCCGACCTTCTCGCCGATGTAGAGCATCGGCGCCTCGTCGCGCTCGCCCTCGCCGATCACCACCGTTCCGTCCATCGGCAGCTCGTTCAGCGCGGCCCGCATCGCTTCCACCGCCGCCGCATCTGCCGCCTTCTCGTCGCCTCGGCCGATCAGGGTGGAAGCGGCGATCGCCGCGGCTTCGGTGACCCGGACCATTTCAAGGACGAGGACGCGATCGAGAACGTTACTAGCGGTGATCACTGATGTGGACTCCCTGTTCGCTGCCCCCGGCGCAAGCTCCTAGAGAGCCACGCCGGGCGCGGCAACAAGGCTGTATTCGCAAGACGAAGGGGGCCGCATAACGGGCATCGAGCGTTGCACCACCTATGCGCTTGCTTCTTCCTGCCCTCGCTTTCGCCCTTTCCGCCTGCGGTTCCGACCAGGTGGCCAACAATGCCGCAGTCCCGCAGCTCGCCGACATGACCGAGAATCCCGGCGACTGGTCCGCGCTCGAACTGATGGTCGGGCGCACTCCCGGCGACAGCGGCCTTCTCGACAGCAGCCCGATCAGCGTCGACCTTACCGCCAAGCTCGGCCCTCATGGCGAGGCCTATCGCTCGGCGATGATGCGGGCCGGTCCCCTGACCAGGCGAGGCGGCCTGCTCGTCGCCCGTGCCCCCGACGCCTGGCTGATCCTCCAGCCCGCCGACCATGCCATGCGCCTTGCCCTTAAGACCCCCACCGGCTGGCGCGAGTGGCAGACGGCCGGAGCCAACGTGCCGCTTCCGCCGGGTCTCTAGCCGAGCAGCCAGCGCCCGAGCATCCGCCCGAACGGAAAGGTGAAGAAGCCGGCGATCAGCAGCGCGCCGGTGACGGTGAAGCGCATGGCGAAGCGGTGCAGGCCGATAAGGTGGCGCCGCGCCGACCAGACCGCCAGCGGCACGCCGACCACCGTCACCGCCGACAAGAAGTGGATCGGGCTCCACTGCCCTGGCCCGCTCTCGTGGATGCCGAAGCTGATCGCCGCAGTCACGAACATCGCCGCCGACCAGGTCCAGCCGAGCTGCCGGTGCCACCCGGTGCCTCGCTTCTGCAGCAGCAGTGGCAGGGTGAGGGCCAGAGCGACAAGGATGGTGAGGAGGTGCGCCCAAACCAAGGGCTTGGTCTGAGTCCAGTGCGGATAGCCGCGGACCAGTGCCGCCGTGACCGCCAGGAACATGAGGGCGGCGCCGCCCGCGAGCAGCCGCTCGAACATGTCGGGCCGGATAGACTTGGCGACCTTGCGCGCGCGGGGCGAGGCGGGCGGAGCGGCAGTGGCCATAGGATGGAGGCTAGTCGTCGCCCGAAGCTTCGTCCACCTCGTGCGTCAGCAGCGATTTCCTGACCCGGATCGCCCGCGCCGCGATGCGGGTCTCGATCAGGAAAACGAAGAAGCCCGCAGCCAGCGTCGCCATTGCCAGGATGAACATGAGGGCGATGGCCGTCCCCGCATGAAGGTCGATCAGCGCGGCGGCGAACAGCAGGCCGACTACTGCGCAGACCAGCACGGCGCTTGTCACCGTCAGGGTGATGGCCCAGCTGACCAGCCCCATCCGCCGGTCGACGATGTTGATCTCGCGCACCAGCCGGTCATGCTGCGCGCCCTGCGCTTCGAGCAGCAGGGGCTCGATCGCCCGCCCTCGATCGACGATCCGCGCCAGCCGCCCGGTCAGCGTGTTGAGAAAGGCGCCGATCCCCGCCAGCAGGAACACCGGAGCCACCGCCTGGCCGATGATCCTGGCGACGATCGATGCGTCCTCGGGCGTGGGCGGAAGCATCAAGCCTTCTTCTCCTTGACCGGTCCCACCGCGCGGCACCGGTCCGAACAGTAGCGCACCTGTTCCCAGTCCCGCTCCCACTTCTTGCGCCAGGCAAAGGGCAGGCCGCAGGAGGCGCACAGCTTGGTCGGCAGGTCCGCCTTCTTGCGCATCTTGGGCATCAGCGCCTCATCGCCCCGCCCCGCGGGGGAGGCAAGGCCTGCCGCTCAGCGGCCACTCCGGAGCAGGGCGATCGAACCCGACGGGTTGCGCAGGATCAGCTGGTCGCTCCCGATCCGCTCCATCGCCAGCGGTCCCGACAATGCCCGCTCGGCGTCGCTGCCGAAGTCGTTCTCGGGACACGGGTCCGCAAGGCGGCTGACCGCACCCACCGTCAGGATCTCGCCCGCATTGGTGAACGGAGCGGTGGCCTGATAGCAGCCGAGCTGAAGCGCCAGCCGCCCTGCCTCGAAGCGCGCGGTGAAGGTGCCGGCAGTAGTGGAGCGACCGTTAACTGACAGCACGGTCCAACTGCTGCCGTTCAGCAGGTCCGTCGACAGCTCACCGCCGCAGCCGCGAAAGGCGAGCCCGTCGACGATTACCTGCACGGTCTGGGCGTAGGTCGGTCCCGAAGGAAGGGTGCAGGGCCGCGCCACCGTCTCGACCACGATCCGCGGCGTCGCCAGCCTGCCTTCACGCGGCACCGCCCGCCCGCCATGGCGCTGCGAAACCTGCACCCGGTTGGTCTCGTCGATATAGACGATCTCCGACGGGCCCACGCCCAGGGACCATCTCGGGTCCTCGCCGCGCGCCTGGAAGCCGCCAACGGGAAGCGTGGGCACACCCTCGTTGCGCGCGCCGCCGCAGGCACCGAGTGCCAGCGAGGCTGCCATCACCGGCCAGAACAAACGCATGATGGGTACTCCTCGGCGGACTGAACGTCCGAACCGGGGTTGCGCTGCATCGGTCTGCCCGGCAGCGCCTAGGCGCTCTTGAGCAGCTTCTTCACGCCCCGCGCCGCCTGCCGCAGCCGTTGCTCGTTCTCGACCAGCGCGATCCGCACATGGCCCTCGCCTTCCTCGCCGAAGCCCACGCCCGGGGCCACCGCGACCCCGGCCTCGCTCAGCAGGCGCTTGGCGAACTCCATCGAACCGAGGTGCCGCATGGGCTCGGGGATGGGCGCCCAGGCGAACATGGACGCCTGCGGCACCGGTATCTCCCATCCGGCCCGGCCGAAGCTTTCCACCAGCACGTCGCGCCGCTTGCGGTAGAGCGCCCGGGTCTCGGCGATGCAGTCCTGCGGTCCGTTCAGAGCCGCCACCGCGGCCGCCTGGATCGGCGTGAAGGCACCATAATCGAGATAGGACTTCACCCGCGCCAGCGCCCCGATCAGGGTCGCGTTGCCGACCGCAAAGCCGATCCGCCAGCCGGCCATGGAATAGGTCTTGCTCATGCTGGTGAACTCGACCGCCACCTCCTTGGCGCCTTCGACCGCCAGGATCGACGGGGTCGGTTCCTCGCCGAAGTAGATCTCGGCATAGGCAAGGTCGGAGATGATCCACAGCTGATGCTCGCGCGCGAAGGCGACCAGCTGCTCGTAGAAGGCCTTGTCCGCGACATAGGCCGTCGGGTTGGACGGATAGCCGATCACCAGCACCTTGGGCCGCGGCACCGTGTAACGCATCGCCAGCCGCAGCCGCTCGAAGAAGTCCGGCCCCGGCGCCGCCGGGATCGACCGGATCGCCGCGCCGGCAATGATGAAGCCGAAGCTGTGGATCGGATAGGAAGGGTTGGGCGCCAGCACCACGTCACCCGGCGCGGTGATCGCCTGGGCAAGGTTGGCGAGCCCCTCCTTTGATCCCAGCGTCACGATCACCTCGCTTTCGGGATCGAGCTCCACTCCGAACCGGCGCTGGTAATAAGCTGCCTGCGCCTTTCTCAGGCCCGGAATGCCCTTCGAGGCCGAATAGCCATGCGCATCGGGCTTGGCCGCCACCTCGGCCAGCTTGGCGACCACATGCGCCGGCGGCGGGCTGTCGGGATTGCCCATCCCGAGGTCGATCACATCCCGCCCCTCCGCCCGCATCTTCGCGCGCATGCCATTAACTTCGGCGAAGACGTAGGGCGGCAGGCGCTCGATCCGGTAGAAGTCGCTGTGCATGGACCCCTCTTGAAGCGTCCAGCCCGCAGCATCAACCTCGGTGCCCCCACGAAGTGGGAACAGGGTGGCGCAGCCGCCGAGGGGGTCCGAGCAGCGTTTATCCCCGGTACGCCGGCAAGCTCCACCCCCTGGCGATCGCCAGCCCTCGCAGCGCGAACCCCGCCACCGCCGCCACCAGCGCCGCGCCCCAGCCGCCCACACCCAGCAGAGCGAAGCCCACCAGCAGCCCGGCGCTCAGCGCCGCGGCGGTGACGTACAATTCGGGCCGCATCAGGATCGACGGCTCGCCCGCCAGCACGTCGCGGATGATCCCGCCGGCGCAGGCGGTCAGCACGCCCATGGCGAAGGCAGGTACCGGCGCGATCCCGAAAGCCAGCGCCTTGGCCGCTCCATAGGTCGCATAGGCGCCGAGCCCCGCCGCGTCGAACCACAGCAAGGCCTGGCCCGCGAACCAGCGCCCTCGAAGCAGCCACACCGCCACTGCCGCTGCGAAGCAGATCAGCAGCACGCCATTCTCGCGCACCCAGAAGACGGGCGCTCCGATCAGGAGATCGCGCAAGGTCCCGCCGCCGACCCCCGTTACCACCGCGAAGAACAGAAAGGTCACCAAAGTCTGCTTCCGCTCCGCCGCCAGCAGCGCCCCCGACACGGCGAACACCGCGATCCCGAACAGGTCGATCAGCTCCAGCGCGGTGCCGAGGCTCGGGGCGGGAAGGGCGGGCGACATGGCCTTGCCCTACACGCCCGCTCCTCCGGAGCGAAGCCAGAGCACCCTTGCACAATAGGATTCCGCCTGATGTGGTCGCACGATTGGGCGATCGGCTTGACTCGCCAGTGAGGAAGGGGAGAAGCGCAAAAGAACCACGTGCCGTGTCAACTTCGACAACTTCGCGGGTTTCTGGCGTAGGCGAAAAGGTGGTTGCCGCCGCTCCGATGCAGTGCGACCTTCGGGTGACGATCGGACGACGTGGCCCCCGACAGGAATCTGAACCATGACCGCCAGCGACGGCACCAGCACCGCCTTTCCCAGCCTCGAGGACTGGCAGCATTGGACCCTCGTCACGGGCCGCGCCCAGCAGATGCTGATGGAGGCCTGGGCCGAAAGCTGGAAGGCGGGTCAGCCTGCCCCGGGTTTCAAGACGCCGCAGGTCCCCGACGCCATGAGCCTGATGACCGCCGGCGCCGAAGCCTGGGCGAAGAGCCTTGATAGCTGGGGCCAGCTGCTCGGCCAGGCTGCCGAAGCCGCCGACCGCAAGGACAAGCGCTTCGCCGCCCCCGAATGGCGCGACAATCCCTTGTTCGCCACCATTCGCCAGTCCTACCTCGCCATCTCCGACCAGCTCCTCCGCCAGGTCGACGAGGCCGAGCATCTGGACGCGGAAGGCCATGCCCGCCTCAAGTTCCTGACCCGCGGCTTCGTTGATGCGATGAGCCCGTCCAACTTCGCCCTCACCAATCCCGAGGTGCTCAAGGCGACGGTGGACAGCCGCGGCGAGAACCTCCTCACCGGCCTCCGCCACATGCTCGATGACATGAAGGCCGGGCAGCTCTCGCAAGTGCCCAAGGGCGCCTATGAGGTCGGCCGCAACCTCGCCACCACGCCCGGCAAGGTGATCAAGGAGACGCCGCTCTACCAGCTCATCCACTATGCGCCGGTCACCGACACCGTGCTGGAGGTGCCGCTGGTCATCTTCCCGCCGTGGATCAACCGCTTCTACATCCTCGACCTGACGCCGGAGAAGAGCTTCGTCCGCTGGTGCGTGGAGAACGGCATCTCCCTGTTCATGGTCAGCTGGAAGTCGGCCGACGAGTCGCTCAAGGACGTCACGCTCGACGATTACGTCCTCCGCGGCCAGGTCGATGCGATCGACACCATCCGCGACCTGCTCGGCGTCGAGAGCGTCCACACCATCGGCTATTGCGTCGCCGGCACCACCCTCGCCGCGACCCTCGCGCTGCAGGCGGCGAGGGGCGAAGCGAACAAGGTCGCCTCGGCCACCTTCTTCACCGCCCAGGTCGACTTCTCCGAGGCCGGCGACCTCCGGCTGTTCCTTGGTGACGAGACGATGGCGCTGCTCCAGCAGCTATCGGCGAACACGGGGGTGGTGGACGGGCGGGTCATGGCGGCGACCTTCAACCTGCTGCGCGGCCGCGACCTCGTGTGGAATTATGTCGTCAACAACTACCTGTTGGGGAAGGAGCCTCCGCCGTTCGACCTCCTCCACTGGAACGGCGACGTCACCAACCTGCCGGCCGGCTGGCACCGCGACTATCTCGACACGCTCTACAAGGGGAACAAGCTGGTCGAATGCGGCGGGATCAGCGTCGACGGCACCCCGATCGACCTCAGCCAGATCCACACCCCGCTCTACGTCCAGGCCGGCCGCGAGGACCATATCGCCCCGCCGCAGAGCGTGTGGAAGATCATGGACCACGTCCCCGGCCCCAAGCGCTTCGTTCTCGCCGGCTCCGGCCATATCGCAGGCGTCGTCAACCCGCCGAGCGCGGGCAAATACCATTATTGGGTCAACGACGGCGAGCCGAAGGACCTGGACGACTTCCTCGCCGGCGCGACCGAGCACAAGGGCAGCTGGTGGCCCGACTGGCTCGCCTGGCTGAAGGCGCTGGCGCCGAACGAGGTGCCGGCCACCGGTGCCCGGGTGCCGGGCGAGGGCAAGCTCAAGGCGATCGAGGACGCGCCGGGGAGGTATGTGAAGACGCGGTAAGCATCGTTCCCCGGCAAAAGCCGGGGCCCAGCCGCTTCTTCAGGAGAACTGAGCTCCAGCCTTTCCCGAGGAACGAAGCGCCGCCCATAGATACAATCCCGCTGCCGCCCAGATGCACGCGAACGCCGCCGCATGCGCCGTCCCGAACGGCTCGCCGTAAAGGAACACCGCCACCAGGAACTGCAGCGTCGGAGCGATGAACTGGAGGATGCCTAGAGTCGAATAGCGAAGCCGCCGCGCTGCGGCAGTGAAGAAGAGGAGGGGGATGGTGGAAGCGACGCCCGTGCCGATCAGCAGCCACAGCTCGGCATCGCTGCTACCCATCACCGCCGCGCTGCCCCCGCTCGCCCAGCCGAGCCACAGCAGGGCGGGCAGGAACAGCAGGGCCGTCTCGATCGCCAGTCCCGCAGTCGCATCGACCTTGGCCACCTTTCGTAGCAGACCGTAAAGCGCGAAGCTGACGCACAGGGTCAGGCTGATCCACAGGTGGGAGAGGGCGCCCACCGCCAGGATCGACACGCCGGCAGCGGCGATGGCGACCGCCAGCCACTGCGGCCGCGACAAGGGTTCGCCAAGGACGAAGCGGCCGAGCAGGATATTGGCGAGGGGGTTCAGGTAATAACCAAGGCTTCCAGCAAGGATGTGACCGCTGTTGACCGCGTAGACATAGACCAGCCAGTTGATCGCGATCAGCACGGCGGTGGCAAGGAGCAGGAGGGCGGTTCCGCGATGGCGAAGCGCCGCCGTGACCTCGCCCCACGCCTTCCGCGCGGCGAGCAGGCCGGCAAGGAACAGCAGCGACCAAACCACCCGGTGGGCGACGATGGCGACGGCAGGCACCGCGGCAAGGAACTTGAAGTAGATCGGAAGCAGGCCCCACAGGCCGTAGGCGCCGATCCCGAATGCAAGGCCGGCGCGGGTTTGGTCGGGTGCCGGCTGTCGGGAAGCGTCCATCCGCCGCGCCATGGGCTCGGAGCGACCGCGTCGCAACACTTTGTTAACCTCTATGGCCCTTTGCCTGATGGTGGAGGGGGCAGGCGCTATGCTAGCGGAACAAGCGTGATGCAGATTGTCCGGCCGATCCTTCTTTCCATGCTGGCGCTGAGCCTTCCGGCCTGCGCCTTGTTCAAGCCGCCGGAGCGGCCCGCGCCGACGCCGGTCGCGGTGACCCTTCCGCCGACCAAGGCCGACGTCTGGCTCGGCGTCGCAAGCAACGCCGATGTCGACCGGCTCCGGCGGCTGCCGGCCGCGTGGACTGAAGGCTTGCGCGAGGCGCGTGCTGGGCGCTTCTCCGCCGCGGTGCGGGGGGAAGGCGACCTCCTCCGCCCGGACGTGGCATTGGCCCGGCCGGCGCCGACGCCGGGAAGCTACAATTGCCGGCTGGTCCGGCTCGGGCGAACCGACCGGCGGAGCCCCGCCTTCGAGCGCTTCCGGCCCTTCTTCTGCTATGTAGAGGTCGACGGCGAGCTCCTGACCATCGTCAAGCAGACCGGCTCCGAGCGCCCGGCGGGCCGCTTGTGGGAAGATGATCTCGCCTCCCGCCTGATCTTTCTTGGCAGCATGGCGCTCGGCAGCGAGGAGCAGCCCAAGGCTTATGGCGAGGATCCGTCCCGCGACATGGCCGGAGTGATGGAGCGGATCGGGCCGATGCGCTGGCGCCTCGTCATCCCGTTCCCGCGGTCGGGCGCCCGGCTGGACGTGTTCGAACTGACGCCAGTGCCCGAGCAACCGCGCGCTTGAGCCTGTCCGACCCGGAAGAGGTGCGGGCGCACCTCCTCGCCGCGGCTGAAGCAGGTCATCCGCTCACCTATGCCGAGCTGCTCGAGCGGCTCGGCTTTGCTTTCTCCCGTCCCAAGATGCGGGCGCTCTGCAAGACGCTGGCCGCAGTGGACGAAGCGGCGGAGGCGGCCGGAGAGCCTGAACTCGCCGTCCTTGTCGTACGCCAGTCGGACGGCCTCCCCGGCCAGGGTTGGTGGACCTCAAGCTGGGAGAAGCATCGCTTTACCGGCGACTGGACCGGTCCCGACGCGCGGCGGCTGGTGACGAAGCTGCAGCGCGCCGCCTTCGCCTATTGGCAGGAGCGGGCGTGACAATCGTCCTCGCTTCGCTACGCTCGCAGATGACGTACTCAGGGGAACCCGCCATGCTCACCATCATCGCCGCCGCCGCGCTTGCCCAGGCCGCTCCGCAAGCTGCCGCCGCCCAGCCCATCACCGTGATCCACGCCGGAACCCTGATCGACGTTCCCGGCCGCGCGCCCAGGCGCAACGCCAGCATCCTCGTCCAGGGCCGCCGCATCCTCGAGGTGCGCGACGGTTTCGCCGAAGTTCCGGGCGCACGAGTGGTCGATCTTCGCACCAGCACGGTGATGCCGGGCTTTGTTGACGCCCACGTCCACATCGGCGGCCTGGACGACCCGCTCCGCGCGCGAATGGAGGCGGCCAGCCGCGACCTCGAGGATGAGGCCTTCACCGCTTTCGGCAACGGGCGCAAGCTGCTGATGGCAGGCTTCACCACCATCCGTGACCTCAACGGCAACCCGCGCCAGCTGCGGGCGCTGCGCGATGCCATCGGCCGGGGCGAACTGGTCGGCCCGACCATCCTCTATGCCGGCCGCACGGTTGGGATCACCATGGGACATGGCAGCGGCCAGCCAGGCCTCAACCGCAACCGCACGGAGGACGCCCTCGAGCCCGAAGTGGCCAGCGGGCGCTGCGACGGCATCGAAAGCTGTCGGCGGGCGGTGCGCTACCAGATCGGCATGGGCGCCGACGTCATCAAGATCGCCTCGACGGGCGGCGTGCTGAGCGACGTCGCGGGCGGTCTTGGCAAGCAGATGACGGACGAAGAGATCAAGGCAGTGGTCGACACCGCCGCCGCCTTTGGCCGCAAGGTCACCGCGCATGCGCACGGCGTCGAGGGCGTCAACGCCGCGCTTCGCAACGGCGTGCAGTCGATCGAGCACGGTACCTTCACCAATGAGGAAAGCTTTCGCCTCTATCGCCAGACCGGCGCTTACTATGTTCCGACCCTGCTTGCGCCCATGTATGCGCTGAAGAGCGCCGAGCGTGGCGCGCTTCGTCCAGCCCAGGTCGCCAAGGCGCGCGAAGCGGCAGGCAACGCCGAAAAGAGCTTCGCCCAGGCGGTCCGCCGCGGGGTGAAGATCGCCTTTGGCACCGACAGCGGCGTTTCGCCGCATGGCGTCAATGCCGAGGAGTTCGTGCTCATGACCCGCAACGGCATGAGCCCGATGGAAGCGATCAAGGCCGCCACGGTGAACGCCGCCGACCTCCTCGACCGCTCGTCCACCATCGGCACCATCGAGGCCGGCAAGGACGCCGACATCGTCGCGGTGGAAGGCGATCCGCTGGCGGACGTCAGCCGGCTTCAGCGGATGGGCTTTGTCATGAAGTGGGGCCAGGTGGTGAAGCTTGGCGGCCAGCGTCAGGTGACGGTGGCGGACTGAGGACTTCCTCCTCCCTGTTCCTGCAAGGCAGGAATGGGGAGGGGGACCGCTCCGCGCCAGCGGAGTGGTGGAGGGGCCACGAGGTTGCACCAGGCCCCTCCGTCAGCGCTTCGCGCTGCCACCTCCCCATGCCGCTGCGCGGAACAGGGAGGATGCGAAGCTTATCCCCCGCCCTTCCGCTCGATCGTCGCGCCGACGGCGGAAAGCTTCTCTTCCAGCCGCTCATAGCCGCGGTCGAGGTGGTAGACGCGCAGCACCTCGGTCTCAC
>ERZ1066118.1640-NODE-1640-length-13181-cov-10.383895_pt1 | contig 13181 bp, 11 predicted proteins | sample MGYA00382765_ERZ1066118 | MGnify/ENA primary metagenome ERZ1066118 (study PRJEB33369, sample SAMEA5778348) | biofilm metagenome | biome: Industrial cooling water; feature: Water cooling tower basin; material: Biofilm | place: United Arab Emirates | collected...
TTCTCGATCGGCGAGGTCTGCGCGCTCACCGACCTGCGTCCGCACGTGCTCCGCTACTGGGAGACGCAGTTCCGGGTGCTGCACCCGGCGAAGAACCGCTCGGGGAACCGCGTCTACGCGCGGCGCGAGGTGGAGCTCGTGTTCTTCGTCAAGCAGCTGCTCTACACCGACAAGTACACGATCGACGGCGCGCGCCAGCGGCTCGACGCCCACCGGCGCGGCGGCGAGCTGCGGACCGCGGCGCGCGCCGCGCTCGCGCGCGAGACGACCGACGCGATCGAACGCGAGCTGCGCGAGATCCTCGACGTGCTCGAGGGGCGCCGCGCGCCGGCCGCGCCGGTCGTGCCCACCGCCGCCGACCCGAGCACGCCCCCGCCGGACGCCGCCGAGGCGTAGGGCGAGTTAGATTCGCCGAGCCGCCGCGCGGCGGGTGGGCGGGCCGCGCACGCGCGGCGGGGCAGGGCGCCAGTCGGGGCGCCCGCCTCCCGACCCGAACCGAGCGTGTCATGCGGCTGCTGTGCACCAACGACGACGGCATCCTCGCCCAGGGGCTCGAGACGCTCGCCGCGGCGGCGGAGCCGCTGGGGGAGGTCTGGGTCGTCGCCCCCGACCGCGAGCAGAGCGCCACCAGCCACTCGCTGACGCTGCACCACCCGCTGCGCCCGGTGCAGCGCGGCGAGCGCCGGTGGCAGGTCGACGGCACACCGACCGACTGTGTCATGCTCGCCCTCGAGGCGCTCCTCCCCGAGCGCCCCGACTACGTCCTCAGCGGGGTCAATCACGGGCAGAACATGGGGGAGGACGTGCTCTACTCGGGGACGGTCGCCGCGGCGATGGAAGGGCTCTCGCTGGGCGTCCCCGCGGTGGCGGTCTCCTTCGCGTGGGGCGATCTTCGGGCCGACCCCGCGCGGCTCGCCGAGCAGCAGGCGCTGCTCAGCGACCTGCTGCGCCACCTCCTGCAGCTCCCCGACTTCCCGGCCGACACGCTGCTGAACGTCAACCTCCCCCCCCCCCCCCCCCCCCCCCCCCCCCCCCCCCCCCCCCCCCCCCCCCCCACGCTGCTGAACGTCAACCTCCCGCCGCTCCCCCCGGATCAGGTGAAGGGGGTGCGGCTCACCCGTCTGGGCCGGCGCGCCTACTCCAACTCGCTCACGCCGATGACCGACCCGTGGGGGCGGAAGATCTACTGGATCGGCGGCGGGTCGGCGGCGTGGCGCGGCGAACCCGACTCCGACTTCCGGGCGATCCAGGAGGGGTACGTCTCGGTCACCCCGCTCCACCTCGACCTGACGCACTACAGCAAGCTCGCCGCCCCGGAGTCGTGGTGGCGGGAGCCATAGCTGCCGTGACCGCCGAAATGCGCGGCGCGCGGCGCCGCCTGGTCGAGACGCTGCGGGTAAACGGGATCGCCGACCTCGGCGTCCTGCGCGCCTTCGACCTGGTGCCGCGCCACCTCTTCGTCCCGAGCGGCGTGGCCCACCGCGCGTACGAGGACGGCGCCCTGCCGATCGGCAGCGGACAGACGATCTCGCAGCCGACGGTGCATGCCCGCTCGCTGCAGGAGCTGCGGCTCACCGGGCGGGAGCGCGTCCTCGAGATCGGGACCGGATCGGCGTACCAGACGGCGCTGCTCTCGCACGTCGCCGCACAGGTCTTCTCGGTGGAGCGCGTGCCCGCGCTGCTCGATCGCGCGCGCGAGATGCTCGCGCAGCTCGGGGTCCGCAACGTCTCGCTGCTGCTCGGCGACGGGACGCTCGGGTGGCGCGACTACGCGCCCTACGACGGCATCGTCGTCGGCGCGGCGGCGCCCGAGGTGCCGCAGCCGTACGTGCAGCAGCTCGCCGAGGGGGGACGGCTGGTCATCCCGATCGGCGGGCGGGACGAGCAGGTGCTCGCCGTGTTCACCCGTCGCGGGGACGAGCTCGAGCGGCACGACGTCGGTCCGGTACGCTTCGTCCCCCTCCTCGGCGCGCACGGATGGTCGGCCTGAGCCACGGCGGGGAGGGGGCGCGGAACGACCCCGCGCCCGGGACCGGGGATGCCGCCGGTGGCGGGGCGGACGCGACGGTGGCGATGCACCTGGTGATTCACGGCCGGGTGCAGCGCGTCGGCTTCCGTCGCTTCGTGCAGCGCACGGCCATCGCCCTGGAGCTGCTCGGCTGGGTGCGCAACCGCCGCGACGGGTCGGTCGAGGTCGCCGCCGTCGGGGCGCGACCGGCCCTCGCGGCGCTGCATCGCGCCTGCGCCACCGGCCCGAAGGGCGCACGGGTGTCGCAGGTCGACGTGCTGCCGACCGTCGACGCCGGAGGACGGGCGGACCCCGCGCCGCCGATCGACACCGCGGGCCCGTTCGGCGTGCTCCCCGACGCGTGATCGCCGAGCGCTCCGGGCGACCGGTGGCTCGTCCGACGCGCCCCCCTCCTCTCACCTCCCACCACCTGCCATGCCGGTCGCCGAGTCGCTCGCCGAGCGCGTGCTCGCCCGCCTGCGCGATGTCCCTGACTTTCCCCGTCCTGGGATCCTCTTCAAGGATGTGACGCCGCTGCTCGGGGACGCCGAGCTCTTCCGCGAGGTGACCGGGGCGATAGCTGCGCCGTTCGCCGGGATCGGGGTGACGCACGTGGCCGGGATCGAGAGCCGCGGCTTCATCTTCGGGGCGCCGGTCGCGCAGGAGCTGGGAGCCGGCTTCGTGCCGCTGCGCAAGCCGGGAAAGCTCCCTGCGCGCGTGCGCCAGGAGCGCTACGCGCTCGAGTACGGCACCGACTCGCTCGAGGCGCACGACGACGCCTGCGTCGGTGGGCGCGTGCTCGTCGTCGACGACGTGCTCGCCACGGGGGGGACGCTCGGGGCCGCCTGCCGTCTCGTGGAGGGGGTCGGCGGGGAGGTGGTCGGATGCAGCGTCCTGCTCACGCTCGGCTTCCTCGAGGGGCGGCGGACGATCGCACCGCGCCGGCTCGCGTCGGTCCTCGAGCTGTAGCCCGTCGGGCGACTGGAAAGAGCCGTCGGGCCGGGTCGGCGCCGCCGGGTCGGAAGGCGGCACCCGTGGGGTCGCGCCGGGGGGCGTCGAGGTGGCGTGTGCCTCCCATACCCGCTAGCTTCAACGGCTTAGGCGTCGTCCGACCACGCCGAGCTCGGCGCCCCCGTAGCTCAGGTGGATAGAGCAGCAGTTTCCTAAACTGTTGGCCGCAGGTTCGAGTCCTGCCGGGGGCATGCGGCGCGCGGCGCCGCTCGACGCGTCACCCATCCCGCCGTCTCTCGTCATGGCCTCGACCTCGCGCCTCGCTCCGTCGTCCCCGCACTCGCTCGACTCCGGCACTGACCGGGCAGGGGAGTGGTTCCGCGCGCACGGCCGAGCGCTGGGCGCGGTCGGCGTGACGCTCGCCGCCGTCCTCGGCGGCGCGATGGTGTGGCTCAGCTCGAACTCGGGGAAGGCGACGCGGGCGGACGCGGCCTTCGCCGCGGCGTCGGCGCCGCTGGCCACGAACGACGTGGCGACTGCGCAGCGGGAGCTCCGCCAGGTCGCCACCCAGTACGACGGCACGGCCGGCGGGGCGCAGGCGCAGCTCCTCCTGGCGCAGCTCCTCTACGACGCGGGCAAGTACCAGGAGGGGCTGGACGTCCTCAAGCAGGCCGACGACGCCCCGGCGCCGATGCGCACCGGCGTCCTCGCGCTCACCGCCGCGGGCTACGAGGGGCTCGACCGGTTCGGCGAGGCGGGCAAGCGGTACGAGGATGCTGCCGCCGCGGCGTCGACCGAGGCGCAGAAGCGCGACCTCCGGGCGAACGCCGCCCGGGCGTATCAGCGCGCCGGGGACGTAGCCGCGTCCCGCCGGCTGTGGGAGCCGCTCGCGAACGAGGAGTCGAGCCCCTACGCCGACGAGGCGCGCGTGCGACTCGGCGAGCTCGCCGGGCTCCAGGCGGGCGGCGGTGCGGCGGCGCCGGCGGCTGGCTCGCGCTGATGGCCGGATCGTCGCCCGGGTGGCCGTCGCTCGGGCGTTCGGTTCGGGTGCCGGGCGCGGGCTGGCGGTGAACCGGTGACGGCCGAGTGCGTGGTGAGCCGGTGGTCGAGCGGCCGTCGGCCGCGCGGGATGAGGCGAGCGAGACGAGCGAGGCTAGCGCGCGCGACGTCGGGCACGAGCCCCGACGTCGCGTTTCGCCGTTTCGTCGGAGAACCGACCGGGGCGCCAGGCGTGGCCTTTCGCGGGGTGCGCTCGAGCGAACAGGTAGTCGATTCAGTACGCATAATATATGTTATGTAAACTGGCGGTGTGGGAATCTGGGGAAAGCCGGACTTCGGGACCTACGTCGCCGCTTGCCTGGCCCCGCGCCGACGTGCCGCCGCGGCGCTGGAGGGCACGGGGGCTGACGCGCGGTCGTGGGACGGAGCGCCGCTGCCCTGCGCCCCGTGGAAGTGCGACGCACCGGCCCGCGCACGGCGCGCCGCCGGGTGCGGGTTCACCGCGTCGCCGTCACTGGTCCCGGTACGCGGTCGAGCCGCGCGCTGGGTACAGGGGCCCGCTCCGCTCGGCTGCCCGGCCGCGCTGATCGGGCGGCGGCGGAGGTCGTCGCGTCGGCGGCATGCGCGGCGCGGTCGGCGGCCGAGCCTCGGCCCACGCGCGCGCGCCGGCTGACGGCGCGGCGCCGTGGCCGGCCACGGGCGCTCGACGGGCGGGCGGGCTCACCGGCCGGCGGCGCGGGTCAGCCGAGCTCGCCGAGCTCTCCGCGGAAGACGATGCGCCCCTCGCCGGCGAGTGACGGACGCCCGCCCGCAGTCGCCGCGCTGCGCACCCGCAGCGGTAGACCCGAGCTCGTCCGCAGCGTCGTCTCGAGTCCGGCCGCGCCGCGGGAGGCGAGGACGGCCGCGCACGCCACCGCGCCGGTGCCACACGCCAGCGTCTCCCCCTCGACGCCCCGCTCGTAGGTGCGCATCCGCCACCCGCCACCGGCGGACTCGGCGACGAAGTTGACGTTCGCCCCGTCGGCGAGCGCGGCGGCATGCCGCAGCAGGCGCCCCCGTCCCGCGACGTCCGCCGCCTCGACGTCGTCGACGGCGATCACCAGGTGCGGCACCCCGGCCCTGGCGAAGCCGATCCATCGCTCCCCGGGCGCGAGCGGCGCCCCCCCCCACTCCGCCGTCAGCTCCACCACGGGCTGCAGGTCGATTTCCGGGAGTCCGTCGCGAATGCGGGCGTCGAGCACGCCCGCGTCGCTCTCGATGGTGAAGCCGCCCGCGTCGGCGACGCCGAGCTCGACCGCGAGCCGCGTCGTGCAGAGCGCGGCGTTGCCGCAGAGCGAGGCGCGCGAGCCGTCGCTGTTGTAGTAGACCATCCGGATGGTCGCCGCCGAACTCGGCGTGAGCGCCACGACCCCATCGGCGCCGATGCCGGTGCCGCGCGCGCACAGCCGCCGGATGGTCGCCGGGTCGAGGAGGTCGTCGGCTGGGGTGCGCGTCGCGTCGAGGAAGACGAAGTCGTTCCCCGACCCGCACAGCTTGTAGAACGCGCGTCCGGCGGGTCGCATGGCGGGGCGGATCCAGGGTTCGGAGCGGCCGCCCCGCGGCCTGCGCGGCGCGGCGGATCGGCGTCGCTCGGGAGAGGGCGCGCGGCGGTGGGGCGGCGCGGGTGGCGACCGGAGCCGTGACGACCGGCCCCGCCGCGCTCAGAGACGCCCAGTGATCGCCTGCCACCGCAGACGCCACACCATCCAGACGGCCTCGCGGACGATGCGGCGCGACATCTTGCTCTCCCCTTCCGTGCGGTCGACGAAGACGATCGGAATCTCGGCGATCCGGAACCCCTTCTTCCAGGCGCGGAAGCTCATCTCGATCTGAAAGGCGTAGCCGTTGGAGCGCACCGCGTCGAGGTCGATCGCGGCGAGGACCTCGCGGCGAAAGCACTTGAAGCCGCCGGTCGCGTCGAACAGCGGCAGCCCGGTCACCCAGCGCGCGTAGATGTTGGCCGAGTAGCTGAGGATGAGTCGCGTGATCGGCCAGTTGACGACCGTCACCTTGCCGAAGCGGTAGCGGGAGCCGAGCACCACGTCGGCATGCTCGATCGCCCCGAGGAACTGCGGCAGGTGCGCCGGGTCGTGCGAGAAGTCGGCGTCCATCTCGAACACGTAGGCGTACCCGCGCTCGAGCGCCCAGCGAAAGCCGGCGAGGTAGGCGGTGCCGAGCCCCATCTTCCGCGCCCGGTGGAGGGCGTGGACCCGCGGGTTGCTCGATGCGAGCCCGTCGACGATCGCACCGGTGCCGTCCGGGGAGCCATCGTCGACGACGAGGACGTCGAGCCGCGCATCCTGCTGGAGCACCTGCTCGACGAGCCGCGCGATGTTCTCGCGCTCGTTGTAGGTGGGGACGATGACGAGCGCCCGTCCGGCGTGCGAGTCGCGCGCGCTGCCGCTCCCCTCAGGCACGTCGCCGCCGCTCCAGCACGAGTCCGCCGAGGGCGGCGAGCGCCGACACGGCGAGCGCAAGGAGCGTGATCGCCTTCCCCGTCTCGTAGCGTGGGCTCGTGAAGCGGAGCTCGATCTCGCGCGCCCCGGCCGGAAGCGCCACGCCGATGAGCGTGTAGTCGGCGCGCCCGAGCGCCGCCGCCCGCCCGTCCGCCGTGGCGGTCCACCCGGGGTAGAAGTTCTCCGACACCATGAGCGTCGCGCCCGCGGGCGCCGGGCGCTCGAGCGACAGGGCGATGTGCCCGGGATCCCACCGCCGCACCCGCACCGGGAGGTCGAGCGGCTCGGGAAGCTCGGGCGGCACCGGCTGCGTCGGCACGGCGGCGCTCGTGTCGAAGAGTGCCGCGCGCCGGACGTCGAAGCGCGGGTCGAGCACTGTCCCGAGAACGCTCTCGTCCGGGGCCTCGACGGCGAGCGGGGTCACCCAGGCCGGCGGGTTCTCGCCGGGGAACTCGTAGAGATAGGCCATGTTGCCGGCGACGTTCCGCACCGGTCCGGCGACGCGGCGCATCCCCTCCAGCGGGGGCGTGGGCGTGTTGGTGTACAGATAGCGGACATTCGCCAGCCGCCAGAAGTTCGGGTTCCCCACCTGGCGCGGCCAGTCGGTGGTCCACCCGCTGAGCTGCTGATAGCGCCCGATCTCGTTCCCATGGTACCCGACGGCGCTGCGGACGCGGTGCACCATGAAGCCCCCGCCCCGCCCGTCGCCGCTGCCGAAGTACGGATCGCGCGTCGCCCCGGTGAGCGGCTCGATCGCCAGCGGGATCACCCGCCCCGTGCTCGCGTGCTGGCGCAGGTAGTCGACCACCGGATCGCTCGCGTAGAGCTGGGCCGCGGGGGGCGAGAAGCGCCAGTAGAGCCGTACGATCGACCAGAGGTCGAGGGCGACGACGCCCGCCAGGAGCAGCCCGGCGAGGCGCGGGCGGAGCGCCCCGCGGTGCACGGCGAGGAGCAGTGCGCAGACGACGGCGACCGCGAGGAACGAGCGCCACGCGCCGATCGCCACGGCGCCGGCGTTCGCGTCGACGCGCGGGGCGAGCTGCGGCAGGGCCAGCGATGCGCCCAGATTGGTGAGGGCGCCGGTGGCGCCGAGCACACCGACCACGGCGGCGACGCCGAGCCACGCATACGCGTACCGCGGTCGGGCGGCGCGCGCGAGCAGCCGCTCGGCGCCAAGCGCGGCGAGCACGGCGCCGCAGAACTGCACGACGTAGAGCATCGTGCTCGGCGCCCGGAAGTACTTGGTCCCGGGCACGAGCGCGTACACCAGCCGGTAGAACGGGGTGAAGCCGCCGAGCGCCCACAGCGTCGAGACGAGGAGCGCCCCCGCCCAGAACCAGAGCTGCCGTCGCCGCCACGCTCCGCTCACGCCGAAGGCGAGTCCGGCGAGGACGAGCACCGTCGCGCCGACGTAGTCGCTGTGGAAGTGGATCCCGTTGCGCCCCCAGTAGCTGTCGAGGATCCCCGTGAACTGCGGCAGGTACGCGTTGAGCAGCTCCTCCGGCGGGAGCGAGTACGACGTTGCATGGTCCCACCCCTTCCCGCCCGCGCGCGGCGACCACGCGGTGTACTCGAACACGGGCCAGAACTGGATGGCGCCGCCGAGCAGCCCGACCCCGACCGCCACCGCGGCGAGCCCCAGGCGACCGAGCGCGGTATTGCGGGCGAGGCGCACCCCGTCGTGATCGGCCGTGTAGGCGCAGAAGAGCGCGTAGGCGCCGGCGACGAGCAGCAGGTACTGCAGGAGCTGCGGATGCGGGGTGAGCACCGCGAGCGTGATGACGAGCGCCAGCGCCCCCCACGCCCAGGCTCGGCCGCCGCGCACGGCGCGGTGCACGAGGAGCAGCGTCAGCGGCAGCAGCGCCGAGAGGAAGATCTTGCCGTCGTGACCGGGGGAGACGAGCCCGGCGACGTTCCCCCCCATCATGAAGGCGAGCCCGCCGACGAGCGCGGGGAGGAAGCTCAACCCGACGGGGCCGCGGAGGAAGGCGAAGCTGAGGAGGCCGGCGAGGAAGACGTGGAGGATCATCCCCCAGGTCATCCCCGCGTCCGGCGACATCACCAGCCGCAGGAGGAACGTCGGGTAGAACAGGTCGCCGTGCATCCCGGCGACGTAGGGCAGCCCGCCGAACAGGTACGGGTTCCAGAGCGGGAAGGTGCCGTACTGCTCGATGAAGCGCGCCTGGAACTCGCGGAAGGGGAACCCGGCGATGAACTGGTCGCTGTGCTCGTTGACGAGAAAGCGCCCGGCGAGCGCCGGCCACGCGAGCAGGAGCGTGGCGAGCGCGTAGACGAGCGCCGCCCAGAGCGTGGCGTGGCGCGGCGGCGCGACCGGCTCGACGTCCGCCGCGGACGCACGGCCCGCGGCGGCGGGATCAGGACGGGACATCGGGGGAGGAGACGGAAGCGCGCAGCGACGCGTCGCGCGCGAGGAAGACGAGCCCCGGCACCAGCTCGAGCACCGTGAGCCAGAGGCGCGACGCGAACGCCAGCACCCACGCCTCGGCCGAGCCGGTGAGGCCCAGGGCCACGAGCCCGGCGACCATCGCGCCCTCTCGCACGCCGAGCCCACCGGGGACGATCAGCGCCAGGTACCCCGCCAGGTACGAGCCGGTGAAAACTGCCAGGTAGCCGAGCCAATTACCAGCCGAGCCCGGGAAGAACGCGAGGGCGAGCACGCGAAAGGCGAGGCCGTAGCCGATCCAGGCGACGACGTTGGCGACGACCACCCAGGCGAGCGTGCGACGCGGGAGGTCGGGAAAGGCGACGTCGCGCCGGAGCAGACGCGCCGCGAGGCGGACGAGCCCGGGGAGCAGCCAGGGGAGGAGGAGGAGCCCGATGGCCGCGAGCACGCCGATGGCGCGCGCCGGGCGGGCGGCGCCGGGCAGGGCCGCGCTGCCGACGCCGAGTCCCGAGGCGAGGAGCACGGCGAAGCCGGCGGCGATGTTGACGAGCGTCCCGAGCAGCGCCGCTGCCGTCGCCGCCACCGGCGCGAGGCCGGCCCGCCGAGCGAGCACTCCCATCGCGGCGATCGACCAGACCTTGCCGGGGACGTACCGGCCGAGGTTGGAGACGGACCAGATGCGCGCCGCCTCGGCGAACGGCAGGGGCGTACCGGCGGCGCTCACGAGCGCGCGCCAGGCGTGCGCGAGCAGCGCGTACGTCGAGAGCACGAGAAGGGTCGCGAGGAGCACCGGCGGCCAGTCGGGGGCGAGCGTCCCGCCGCGAGCGCGGAAGGCGTTCCACTGCGCCGTCAGCTCGGCGCCCGCGCGCCAGAGCACGTAGGCGACGATCGCGACCTGGAGCGATCGGACGAAGCCGCGTCGGATCGCCGGGGTCACGAGCGCGGTGAGGTGTCCGTGCGCCCGCCGTGCGGTGGGGGGTGTGGAGCGGCGCTCGGCGCCCCGTCAGCCGGGACGACGTCCGAGGGCGGCGGATCGGACGAGGCGGAGCCGTCGAAGCCGAAGACCACCCGGTGGCCGCCGTGCCGCCGGCGCGCCGGGGCGGGACCGGGCGAGTGCGCCGAGGGGCACACGGGGAGCCCGCACGCGGCGAGGACCCGCTCGTAGATGCCTGCGTACCGGGCCGCGACCCCGCGCGGGGTGAACCGATCGAGCGCCGCCGCGCGTCCCGAGGCGCCGAGGGCGTGAGCCCGATCGCCGTCCGCCATCGCCGCGTCGAGCGCTGCCGCGAGCGCCCCATCGTCCCCGGGCTCGACGAGCCAGCCGTTCTCCCCATCGCGCACGACGTCGGGGAGCCCGCCCGAGGCGAAGGCGACGACCGGGGTGCCCGAGAGGTGCGCCTCGACGGCGACGAGGCCGAGCCCCTCCTCGCGCGAGGGGACGACGACCGCGCGCGACGTGCGGTAGAGTCCTGCGAGCTCGGGCTGTGGGAGGGCCCCCCGCCACTCGATGCGGCCCTCGACGCCGAGCGACTCGGCGAGGGCGCCGAGCGCCGCGCGCTCGGGTCCATCGCCGGCGATCACGAGCGGCGCGGGCGTGCGCATCCGGGCGAAGGCGCGCAGGAGCGCGTCGACGCCCTTCTGCGCGGTGAGCCGCCCGACGAAGAGGAGGCGGCCGCGCGGGTGTCCGGCGGGCGCGGGGCGGAAGAGGTCGGCGTCGACCGGCATCGGCGCGACCTCGCAGGAGAGCCCCGGCGACATTGCCCCGGCCTGCGCGCAGAGCCACGACGAGACGGCGGTCACCGCGTCGCAGCGGCGCGCGACGCGGGCGAACAGGGCGCGCGCCGGAGCGATCCGCGCGGCGAGCCGCACGTCGGAGCCGTGCATGGTGCACACGAGCGGGCGCCCGGCGGTGCCGCCGGGAAGGGCGGCGGCCAGGGCGCCGGGGAACCACCAGTGCGCGTGCACGACGTCGGCGTGGCGGAAGGCCGACGCCCGCGTCTGGTACCAGGTCGCGCCGAGCATGCCGGCGAGCGCCAGGCGCGAGCGCCACGACGTGCGCACCGCCTCGGCCATCGTCCCCTCGTAGGCGAGCGTCTCCCACGCGGCGGGGGCGTAGCGCACCCGCTCGACGCGCACCCCGCCGACGACGTCGTGCGGCGGCAGCCCCGGCGCCGACGGCGCCAGCGCGCACACCGCGATGTCCTCGTGCTCGCGCAGGGCGCGCGCGAGCCGCAGGAGGAAGCTCCCGGCGACGTCCCCGTCGAAGCGCGGGTACGAGTGGGCGACGAAGAGGACGCGGAGGCGCGGCGACTCGCCGAGGATCACGGGCTGCCCGGGCGCGGCGCTCATCGGCGGCACGGGGTGCGGGCGTCGCGCCGGCGGGTGCCTAACGTGCGTCGCCGTGGCGCGCCGCCCGCTCGGCGCGCGCCGCCTGCTCCGCCCGTGCCTCGTCGAGCTGGCGACGCATCTCGGCGAGCTCGGCGCGCTGCACGGCGATCATCTCCCCGAGGATCCCCCCGGCGAAGAAGACCCCGCCGAGCACGAGGCACGTCTGGATCAGCGTCCAGGCCCAGCGCTGCCCCTCGCCGGTGACGGCCAGCACGACGAGCGCCGCGAGCCCGGCGAGCACGCCGAGGGCGAGGAGCCCGGCGCCGAGCATGCCGAAGAGCAGGAGCGGCTTGCGGCCGAAGCGGAGCTCGAACCACACCGAGAGCATGTCGAGCACGCCCACCGGGATGCGCCCGATGCCGAACTTGGACCGCCCGGCGTGGCGGGGGTAGAGCGGGACGGGGATCTCGGTGACCGTGTACCCCTGCGCCGCGGCGATGACGATCATGTAGCGGTGCCAGTCGGGGCGGAGCGGCAGCCCGGCCATGATCTCGCGCCGGTAGGCCTTCACGTTGTTGAGGTCCCGCACGCGCACGTCGAAGAGGGCGCGGCTCAACCCGTTGTAGATGCGGCTGACGAACGCCTTCTCGTAGACGCCCTGCTTGTAGCCGGTGACCATGTCGCTCTCCCCGGCGAGGATCGGCGCGGCGAGGCGCGGGATGTCCTCGGGGCGGAACTGGAGGTCGGCGGGGTAGAAGACGAGGACGTCGCCGCGGGCGTGCAGGTAGCCGGTGCGCAGCCCGTCGGCGATGCCGCGGCGCACCCGGTGGCGCGCGGTGCGCAGGAACTCGTGGCGGGCGCGGAGCTCCTCGAGGACGCGCCAGGTGGCGTCCTCGGAGCCGTCGTCGATGACGACGACCTCGTAGCGCACCGTCGGATCGGCGGCGAAGGCAGCCGCCGCCTGCTCCATGAAGAGCGGCAGGTTCTCGGCCTCGTCCTTGGCGGGGACGAGAACCGAGACGTCGACGCCAGCCGGCTCGGCGGCCGGCGCCGGTGCGGCGGCCGGTGCAGCGGCCCGGGGGGAAGCGGAGAACGCGGAGGTCGACATGGACCCCCGCATTCTAACGACTTCCCGGGCGGTGCGGACGGGCCCGCCCCTCCCCCGCCCCGAACGCCGGCACCGGGGTGCGGGGCGACGGACGCCGGCGGGACCGGGCTAGACGCGCTTGCGCATCCGCGCCGAGAGCACGCCGAGCTGGTCGCGGTACTTCGCCACCGTGCGGCGGGCGATGTTCACGCCGTTCTTCTTGAGGATGTTGACGATCGCCTGGTCGGTCAGCGGGTTCTTCGCGTCCTCGTTCTGCACGAGCTTCTGGATCTGGTCCTTGATGCCGCGCGCCGACACGTCCTCACCGTCGGTGGTGCTGAGGCCCGACGAGAAGAAGAACTTGAGCGGGAGCACGCCGCGCGGCGTCTGCACGAACTTCTCGTTCGTCACGCGGCTGACCGTGCTCTCGTGCATCCCGACCACCTCGGCCACCTCGCGCAGCGTGAGCGGCTTGAGGTACTGCACGCCCTTCTCGAAGAAGTCGCGCTGCCGGTCGACGATGTAGTTCATCACCTTGAGCATCGTCTGCCGGCGCTGCTCGATCGCCTGGATCATCCAGTTGGCCGAGTTGAGCTTGGAGCTGATGAACTCCTTGCTCTCGCCGTCGAACTTCTTCTTGTCGCGGGCGATCTCCTGGTACGCCTTGGAGAGCTTGAGGCGCGGCAGGTTCGCGTCGTTGAGGAAGACGTGGTACTTGCCGTCGATCTTGTCGACGATCAGGTCGGGGATGATGTAGTTGTCGCTCGCCGAGCTGTAGAGGAGCCCCGGCTTCGGGTCGAGCTTCGCGATCTCGTCGGCGGCGCGCTGCACGTCGCTCGGGCTGATGCCGAAGCGCTTGGAGATCTCGCTCCAGCGGTGCGCGATCAGCTCGTCGAAGCAGTCGCGCAC
>ERZ1066118.1642-NODE-1642-length-13164-cov-4.524601_pt1 | contig 13164 bp, 14 predicted proteins | sample MGYA00382765_ERZ1066118 | MGnify/ENA primary metagenome ERZ1066118 (study PRJEB33369, sample SAMEA5778348) | biofilm metagenome | biome: Industrial cooling water; feature: Water cooling tower basin; material: Biofilm | place: United Arab Emirates | collected...
CCTCGTTTGGAAGCATTGCAGGAGAATTTAGGTAGGCTTGGAAGATGCGCTCGAGCATCTGGTCTGCCTTGCTGATCATCCGTACTAAACGGTAATGACGGTAAAGATTTTGAAAGAGAAACTGTTTTAGCTCGCGCAGTTGCTCGGTCAACGCGGGTGACGTTGCTGCTAACGTTCCTTTCGCGTTTCGCACGTCCTGGATGCTCGTGATGTTCTGCTGCTCGAGCCTGCCGTTGGTTTCTCTAATCGTGTCTACAATCATCAGTCCTAACAGCTCGCGGATGAGGCGATGCCGTTCGCGTTGGGTGAAGTTGTGGGGTGAAAGCGATAGGGTGTTCATGAGTTCACCAACAATCGGAACGTCACGAATTTGTTTTGGCGTGAGGTGACCTGAGCGCAAACCGTCATCTAAGTCATGTGCGTTGTAAGCGAGTTCATCTGACACATTGACGATTTGAGCCTCGAGGCTCGGATTCCTAGTTTTCTCCCAGATAGTATCAGGCACAGTGTAATCGTCTTCGTGTTTCATGATGCCCTCTAAAACTTCCCAGGTCAGGTTTAAGCCTGGGAATTCGTCATAACGATTTTCAAGCTCTGTCACGACTCTGAGTGACTGTTGATTATGGTCAAAGCCGCCAATCTCTTTTGTTAAACGGTTGAGCGTGCGTTCACCCGCGTGACCGAAGGGCGGATGACCCAAGTCGTGAGCGAGTGCAATCGTCTCTGCTAAATCTTCGTTAAGCCCTAAAGCACGCGCAATACTTTTTGAAACCTGAACGACCTCGAGCGTGTGCGTAAGTCTTGTTCTGTAGTAATCACCTTCGTAATTGACAAACACTTGCGTTTTGTACTCGAGTCTTCTAAATGCACTCGTATGAATCACTCTGTCACGGTCTTTTTGATAGGCGGTGCGGTAGGTACTTTCTTCTTCTGAATAAACTCGCCCGCGCGTTTCACTAGATAAACTCGCGTAAGGAGCAAGCGTGGCGCGTTCGTTTTGCTCGAGGCGGTCTCGGTTGAAGAGCATGTCCTTATAGTAGCAAAAACAGTTAAAGGTTGAAGGTGGGAAGGTTAAAGGTAAAGTCAAAAACCTTTCACTTTCAACCTTTAACCTTGAACCATCCTACGGTATGCTGTGACTCATGTCTGAACTCCGAAAACTTTTAGACTTCGCAATAGAAACCGCCTTCCAAGCTGGACAACTCACCCTTGCTTATTTTCAAACAGGTACGCAAGCCTCGTTCAAAGCAGATGACTCGCCTGTAACGATTGCTGACAAAAAAGCTGAAGAACTCATTCGCGCTCGGATTGAAAAGTTTTATCCTTCGCACAGCATTGTCGGCGAAGAAGATGGGGAGACACAGAGGGGGAGCCATCGCTGGTTCATAGACCCGATTGACGGCACCAAAAGTTTTATGCGCGGCGTGCCGCTTTACGCGGTACTGATTGGTTTAGAAATTGACGGACGTATCGAAGTGGGTGTGTCTTACTTTCCTGGTCTTGGTGACATGGTGTGTGCTGCTAGTAATGAAGGCTGTTACTGGAACGGGCGCAGGTCGTTTGTAAGTGAAACGAAGACGCTTGACCGTGCTTATTTTGCCCACACCGATATTGGGGCGTTTGCAAAATATAGCCGCTCTGATGCTTTAGAACGCATTCTCAAATCAACCTACCACCGCGTGGGTTGGTCAGATGCGTATGGACACATGCTTGTTGCCACAGGCCGCGTGGACATTATGATTGACCCCATTATGAACCCTTGGGATTGTGGTCCGTTTCCTGTTTTGCTGCGTGAGGCAGGTGGGTATTTTGGGGATTTATCGGGTAAGGAAACGATTTACGGAAATGAAGCGTTGAGTACAACGAAAGCGTTGTTGCCTGATGTTCTTAAACTGATTAACGGTTAATCTGCCGAGGTAGAAGGTTAATTGAAAAGATCGTTGGCTCGAGTTAAGTTGGGCGTTGTTATGACAACATTACCACGCTTACAAATCAGCCCGAACCAACGTTTTCTCGTTACGGAATCAGGTCAATCTTTTTTCTGGCTCGGTGATACCGCCTGGGAACTCTTTCACCGCTTGACGAAAGAGGAAGCAAAACTTTATTTCGCCAAGCGTCAGGAGCAACGTTTTACTTTGATTCAAGCCGTCGTGCTGGCAGAGTTTGATGGACTGAACACACCGAATGCTTATGGTGAAAAGCCCTTAATTGATAATAACCCTTTGCAGCTAAATGAAAAATACTTTGCTTATATTGACGAACTTCTGCAACTAGCCGCAGAGCATAATTTATATGTAGGGCTGTTGCCAACCTGGGGTGATAAAATCACGCCGAATTGGGGAGCGGGGCCTGTCATTTTTGATGAGGGGAAGGCTCGAGCCTACGGCAAGCTGCTTGCTAAACGTTGGCAGAATCAAAGCAACATCGTCTGGATTATCGGCGGTGACCGCCCCGCACGTAAAAACGAGAACGACTGGACACCCATTTGGCGAGCGATGGCAGAAGGCATTTTAGACATTGATGCCAAAGCACTTCTGACTTATCATCCTCAAGGCGGCATTTCCTCGACTTCGGTTTATCTTCATCAAGAACCTTGGCTTCACATCAACATGATGCAGTCAGGTCACGGCGGCGGTCACGACGTGCCTGGTTGGGAGTGGATAGAGCGTGACTACAACCTTACGCCCACAAAACCCACGCTCGATGCCGAACCCAATTACGAAGACCATCCCGTGAACCCTTGGCCGACCTATGACTCGAGAAATGGCTACTTCAACGATTACGATGTTCGCAAGCAAATGTACCGCACGGTTTTTGCGGGTGGTTGTGGTGTGACGTATGGGCATCAAAGTGTCTGGCAATTTGCGAGCGAAAAAAAGCCTTATATCAACTACGCTAAGATGGACTGGCTCACTGCGATTGACCGCCCTGGTGCCAATCAAGTTCGTCACTTGCGTAACTTGATAGAGGCTTATCCTCATGTGTCGCGCATTCCAGACCAGAGCATGATTATTTCAAACTCGGAACAGCGTGACGCACATCTTCGGGCGACGAGAGACAGCGAAGGAAGTTACGCTCTTGTCTACTTGCCAAAACCTTTGCCTGTTACAGTGTGGCTCGAGCCATTAGCCAGCAACGTACAAGCCTTCTGGTTTGACACCTGTAGCGGAGAAAAAACAAGTATTGGAACGTTTGAGAATAAGGGCGAAGTGACGTTTACGCCACCTGGCTATCGTCCTGATTGGGTGCTAATTTTGGAGAGCTATGGCTAAACATATCTACGGTGACAGAATCGGCAAAGATGCAAAGCTGCGACTGGGCTGTTCTGCGACAATTTTTGACGACTCACGTCAGAAAATTTTGTTGACCAAACGCTCTGACAATGGACTCTGGTGTTTGCCTGGTGGCGGTGCAGAGGCTGGTGAAAGTGTTGCTGAAGCGTGTGAAAGAGAAACCCTCGAGGAAACAGGCCTAGTTGTTAAAGTCACAAAACTTTTGGGTGTTTACAGTAACCCGCACAGAATTACTGAATACGCTGACGGCAACCGCTTTCATATTGTTGGCTTAAATTTTGAAGCAGAGGTTTTGGGTGGTGCGCTGGTCGTGACGGACGAAACCACCGACGTAAAGTTTTTTGACCTAGAAGATATTGACAAGTTAGACCTAATGGAACCCCACAAGCAGCGTATTACAGACGCACTGGCTTTTGAGACTCGAGCCTTTGTCCGCTAGCTTTAGTTTTGTAGAGCATCTGTTTTCTCGGCTTTCTGGAAGAACGTTAAACAACGTGCCTCGACAGAGAACTCGAGCTTCACACGTACAGAAGTCATTGAAAAGTATTACGGTATGCGGTATACTTCAAACTATGGAACAAGTACGCTCGAAAGTAACAGCCAAATATCAGGCGACCATTCCAGGTCCCATCCGTGAGCATCTAAAGCTCAAACATGGAGATACCGTAGAGTTCGCTGTCGTTGACGACCAGGTTGTTTTGCGCCGCAGTGTACCTATGGACGTTGAGTATCTTCGCGCGCTTAATGACACCTTGAGTGAATGGAATTCTCCAGAAGATGACGAAGCCTTCAACAACCTTTGAATGTTATAGCGTTTGGCTACTACCTTTTCCGTTTGCGGATAGTACAGCTAGTAAGCGTCGCCCTGCTGTCGTGTTATCTAGGGAAAATACCTTCAACGCCAAAGTCGGTCATAGTGTCATGGCGATGATTACTACGGCTAAATATTCAAAATGGCCTTTAGACACGATCATAAAAGACTTGGCATCTGCCGGACTCACGTCACCATGTGTCATTCGGATGAAACTTTTTACGCTCGACCACCGTCTAGCTGTCAAACGTTTGGGAAAACTGTCAGACGGTGATGCTAAAAAACTCGAGGTCACCTTAAAACGTCTCTTGTAAATTGGAGAGTGAATGAAACACATCTACCGCTTTCACGTTATCAGGCTAAATTTTGAGGCAGAGATTTTGGTTGGTGAATTGATTGTAACGAACGAAACCACCGACGTACAGTTTTTTGACCTGAAAGATGTTGATGATTTAGACCTGATGGGGCTTCACAGACAGCGTATTGCAGATGCGATGGCGGGAGAGGCTTGAGCCAAGTTAGACGTTAGATTGTAAACTACTAAGATTTTGGAGTGCTTTCTTCCGTGTTCTCTGTGTTTCTGGGGTTCATTCTCTTCTCGAGCTAAAATTGAAGTATGACCTTCCCCCGCCGCAAAACCGTCACCGCCTGGATTGGCAACGTTCCGGTAGGTTCCGATCACCCCGTCATGGTCCAGTCTATGACCAACACCGACACTGCCGATGCAGCCGGAACCGCCGAACAAACCGCACAACTTGCTAGGGCAGGTAGCGAAGTTGTCCGCATTACCGTGAATAACAAGGAAGCCGCCAAAGCCGTGCCAGAAATCAAAGCGCGCATTGCAGACATGGGCTACCCCGTGCCACTCGTAGGAGATTTTCACTTCAATGGTCATATTTTGCTACGTGAATTTCCAGAGACAGCCACAGCCTTGGACAAATACCGCATCAACCCAGGCAATGTGGGTGCAGGTAAATATCACGATAAAAACTTTTTGACGATGATTGATGTGGCGAAGGAATATAACAAGCCTGTTCGCATCGGCGTGAATTGGGGTTCACTCGACCAGCAGTTATTGACGAAGCTAATGGACGAAAACGCGAAGATGGCAGAGCCTCGAGAAGCCCGTGATGTCTTGATTGAAGCCATGTTGCAATCAGCTCTTTTATCTGCTGAACTTGCCGAAACACACGGTTTAGGTCACGACAAAATCATCATCAGTTGTAAAGTGTCGAACGCAAGGGACCTCTGGGATGTTTACAGACTCCTCGCCAAACGGTGTGATTACCCGTTGCACTTAGGTCTTACCGAGGCAGGCATGGGTGTAAAAGGTGCAGTGGCGAGCACCGCAGGGCTTGCGCCCCTTTTAGCTGAGGGGATTGGTGATACGATTCGCGTTTCGCTCACGCCTGACCCTGGAGCACCGAGAGAACGTGAAGTTGAAATCGCGCAGGAAATTTTGCAGGCATTAGGGCTTCGTAACTTTGCTCCTGCGGTTACGGCTTGCCCTGGTTGCGGACGAACGACCTCGACTTTGTTTCAAGAGATGGCCAGAGACATTCAAGCCTATTTGAAAGCGCAAATGCCTGTTTGGAAAGAACAATATCCTGGTGTAGAAAATCTCAAGGTTGCGGTAATGGGTTGCGTCGTCAACGGGCCTGGCGAATCCAAACACGCTGATATTGGCATTTCGCTACCAGGCACGGGCGAAGACCCAAAAGCTCCCGTCTACCGAGACGGTGAGTACATCAAAACGTTGCAAGGTCCGACGATTGTCTCAGACTTTAATAGAATGCTAGATGATTACATAGAAGCACGTTATGGGGCAGGAAACCTGAGAAGTGCTTAGTGCTAAGTCCTAAGTTGAAAGTGTGGCACGGTTTTAGTATCGTACTTTCAAGGTCGAAAAATCCTATGGGCCATTTGCAGAGGAGTGCTAGCTTTCGGGTCACAAAATCCTGCGGTTCGTGGCCTGTTGGTGTCTGGGGATTTTGCGACCCGAAATTTTCGACCTTGAAACTTTCAACTTAGGACTTTCTACTTCAGCACTTCTTCACTGTCATAGTTTTGTAAGACACCACCCTCTAAACTTTTGTATGTCGCTTCGTAGTACAAAAGTACCTTTGTCAAAAACATCAAGCGGTTTTGGTATGCGCTTACCAATTCTGTCTTATACTCGTGATACCTTGAGAACATCATGGGGAGAGCGCATGACGTTAGACGATGCCATTAGCTACTGCACAAAACTAACGAAAGACCATAGCAGCACCTTTTATTTAGGCTCGAGACTGTTCTCACAACCCGAGCGTAGGGCTGTGAGCATTGTCTATGCCGTCTGTCGCAGTGGGGACGATGCTGTTGATGAAGCCCTTAATTACTCCCTCGCTTTTGACAACTTGAGATTGTGGTGGGAAAACGTCGAGCGTGCCTACGTGGGTCAGCCAAGAGCCAACCAGCCCCTCGAGCTGGCCTTAGCTTGGGTCCTGGAAAATTATGATGTTCCCAAGCAAGCCTTTGAGGAACTTTATCTTGGTTTGGATTCTGACTTGCGCCCGAGTCCCTACGAAACACTTGAAGACCTGATGCTTTACTGCCGTCGTGTGGCGGGTGTGGTGGGTTGGCTCATCGCCCCAATAGCTGGATACCGAGGCGGCGAAGAAACTTTATCTCACGCACTCGCACTCGGGCAAGCTATGCAACTCACGAACATTCTGCGCGATGTCGGTGAGGATTTAGAAAAAGGTCGCTGCTACCTTCCAAAAGAATTACTTCTTAAACATAGCGTCAACGTGAACGATTTGCGTACAGGCCGCGTGGATCAAAATTATGTTGCTCTGCTCGAGGATTTGGCAGATGTCGCTAGTAATCTCTACCGTCAGGGCTGGCAGGGCATTCCGCGCTTAAAAGGTGCGGGGAAGACTGCTGTTGGTGTGGCCGCCCTAAACTACGAAAGCATCTTGACCAAACTCCGCCAAAACAACTACGACAACTTGACCAAACGCGCTCACCTCAAAACCTTTGAGAGAATCGCGCTGATTCCGAGGGCTGTGTACTCCGTTTACGGCGGGTTCGCCTCATAGGTTTAGTCACCACGAAGAACACTAAGAGCACAAAGATAAATTAAAAAGTTTTTGCCACTTTTCCTTTGTGTTCTTTGTGCCCTTTGTGGTGAATATCTTTACGGTACGATAAAAACGTGGCTACAGACTTTGATGTCATTATTATTGGGGCAGGACACAACGCTTTAATTACGGCGGCGTATTTGGCTCAGGCTAATTATAAAGTTGGCGTGTTTGAACGGCGCGATATTGTCGGCGGTGCGGTTTCGACCAAAGAAATTGTCCCTGGTTATCAGTTTGATTTTGGTGGCAGTGCACATATTCTTATTCGTCTTACTCCTATCGTTCAAGAGTTACAGTTAGAGAAACACGGTCTCGAGTACATAGACGTTGACCCGCTTTTTTACGCACCGTTTGAAGATGGTGATAATGTTTTCTTCTACCGCAATGAAGCAAAAACAATAGACGAGTTAGAGCGCAAATTTCCAGGTGAAGGCGAAGCCTACGGCAGATTCTTAAATGACTGGCGACCTTTTGCGAGAGTGGTTAAAGACTTGTTTTTAAGTGTGCCGAGTCCCTTAAACGTCGGTAAAAAAATGATCTTTGGGAAAGCCTTTAGAGGTGACTGGAAAAAGATGTTGCCGATGGTGATGCGCCCGTATGGTGAAGTTGTTGACGAGTATTTCAAAGAGGAAAAAATTAAGGCACCGCTCGCTTGGATGGCCGCACAATCGGGTCCGCCACCCACTGAGCCGATGACGGGACCGTTTTTATTGTGGCATCCGCTTTATCACGAAGGCGGCATGGCGCGTCCGCGTGGTGGTTCGGGAATGCTGACGCAGGCGTTGCAAAAGCATATTGAGGCGCACGGCGGGAAAGTGTTTGTGAACGCTCCCGTGAGTGAGATTTTGACGGAAGGCTCGAGGGCAGTTGGGGTAAAAATTGAAGAGGAAAGAGGAAAGAGGAAAGAGGAAAGAGATACCTACACAGCTAGAGTTGTGGTGGCTGGTTGTCACGCACTGACGACATTTCAACATTTATTGCCGTTTGAACACAGACCAGAGGCAAGTAAAAAAATGCGAATCGGGAACGGGTTTGGGGCGATTGTTCGGTTAGCACTGAAAGAAAAAATTCGTTACAAGAATTTTGCAGGTGACGAAGCGCGTCGGGCGTTGCAGCTTCTTTGTGAATCGCGGCAGCATATCAACGCGGCGTATGGTGATTACTTGCGCGGTGAGCCTGCCAAGAATCCGCCGATTGTCGCCATGAGTTTTTCTGCCGTTGACGACACGCTGGCACCGCCTGGTGGGGAAGTGTTATGGCTGTGGGCGCAGTATTATCCGTATCAACTAAAAGCTGGTTTGGCTTGGGATGCGATTGAGGAAGAAGTTGGCAACTCGATTATTGATACCTTTGAAAAATACGCACCTGGCACGAAAGAAAACATCGTCGGGAAACTGTTTCAGCACCCGCTTTGGCTCGAGCGCGAACTAGGTTTATATAAAGGGAACGTGATGCACTTGGAGATGAGTCTCGAGCAAATGTTTTCGATGCGACCTTTTCTTGGCATGGCTGAATATAAGACGCACCTCAAAGGGCTTTACATCACGGGGGCAAGTACGCATCCTGGCGGTGGCATTATGGGGGCATCAGGAAGAAATGCGGCTCGAGTCGTGCTGAATGATTTGGAAAGAAAGAGGGTATAGCACGTTAATTTTTAAGTTGCGGCTGACGTGTTAATGTTGCGCTAACCCCCTGTATGTTAAGTTGGTTTTCGCTACACTACATGAAGAAATTGAGGGCAGCGTGACGTATCTACAGTTTCATTTCATCTTTATTTTGCCGCTCATCGCGCTTCTGGCGGTGTGGGCGTTTTTTGACGTGCGGCGCGGGAAACCGCTAGCAGGAAGTATCAACAAGAATAATAAAGCGGCACTCGTCTCAATCGCCATCCACATTTTTCTGGCAGTTGCCTACACCACGCCCTGGGACAACTATCTTGTTTATAGAAACGTCTGGGGTTATCCGCCAGGCAACGTCCTGTTCACAATTGGTTACGTTCCGTTTGAAGAGTATTTGTTCTTCGTGTTTCAAACCGTGATTGCCGCTCTGACGCTGTTCACCCTCGCCCGCTACTACAACCCGCCTGACGCGCTGCTTCCTGCTGATGCCAACAGAATGCGCTGGACGGGTGTCGTGATTGCACTTGGCATTATGATTTTTGGTGCTGTTTGTTTGCTATTTCCAAAAGGCACGTATGTCGGACTTATCCTCGTTTGGGCCATGCCCGTGCTGATGTTACAACTCGGGTTTGGAGCAGATATTTTGTGGCAGCGTTGGAAATTGGTATTAGCCTCTATTACACTTCCCACGCTTTACCTCTGGCTTGCTGACCGCTACGCGATTGTGGATGGTGGCATCTGGTGGATTAACCCCGAACTCACGACGGGCATCGCGCCGTTTGGCTTGCCCATCGAAGAAGCCCTGTTTTTCCTCATGCCTAATTTATTCGTGACTTTTGGGATTACACTTGGTTTGCACTCAGGGGCGTTTCAGCGTGCTAGGTCACTCTTTAATCGTGCCAAGTCAGTTCGGCATGAGTCACAGTAATAGTTGCTGATGTGTGACATGCTTGGGGTCAGAAGGGAATCATGAAAGCTGCCTTCAGTGTTCATTCGCTACAACGATTGCATTTAACATGGTGGAAGTTCGTTTTGGTGTTGTGGGCTTTGAGCATGGTTCCCACACCGCTTTTTCCTGAAGCATTTACGGCACTCTCTTATTTCAGTACGTCCTTGCTCGTGATCGGTACGCTGGGGTACGCCCTCGAGCACTACGGCAGTAAAGCCTACACATTGTTTCTCGTTTCGTTTAGTTTTGGCGTGGCGATTGAGTGGCTCGGTAAAACGACGGGGATTCCGTTTGGCGATTACCGTTACACTGCACCTGGCCCCAACATTTTTGGGGTGCCACTGCTCGTGCCGCTTGGTTGGTGGGCCTTTACGCTCATTGCGCTGTCCCTGCCCAAACGTCATAAACTTTTTCTGGCTCCGCTCGCACTTGTCGCTTGGGATTTGGGTCTCGACCCTTTGATGGTTGCTAAAGGTTTTTGGTCATTTGAAAACGGCGGTGTGTATTTTGGGGTGCCACTCAGCAATTTTGTGGGCTGGTACGTTTCAGGATTTATTTTAGTGTGGATATTGCTCAGGCTCGAGCCGAAACTAATAACCGATTCACCTCGAGCTTTGCACCTTGTTTTTGCAGTACAAACCTTTTTGATGGGTGTTGGTCTCACGGTATTTTTTGGAATGCCACTAGCTGGACTCGTGACGTTTGTGGCGATGGGATTATGTCTACTGCAAACGCTGAATCCTAAACCAAAATGGAAAGCGCAAAGGCGTTGACCGGGTTTTATGCTTTATTGACTGCGAAGCACGGGTGGGTCTCACCCCGCCCTACCCCCCCTACACGGGGTAATTCGGGATAAACTTTTTTATGCGTGACTTTGCGCTTGCGTTGTGGCGACGGCTGACTAGACTCATTGAAAGCAGCATCGTATTTGTATTGCCTTTCGTGATGAACCGTTCACTCAGGACGGGTCTTTACGCGGTTTGGCAAAAAGGTGATTGGCAGGGTTTACCAAAAACAGGAATCGTTCTTGCAGCCAATCACCCGTCGTGGTGGGACATGTACTTACTGTGGCTTATGAAGAGAAAAATAGGACGCGATGTTTACGGCATGATGCGTGAAGACACGCTCCAAACCTTTCCCTTTTTTCGCTCCATCGGCGTGATTGGCACAGGCGAAGTGCGTGAAGCCTTGCGACTTCTAAAGCGCGGAGACGATTTACAAATTTTTCCGCAAGGTGAGCTGCATCAAGGCGGGATTACAGAACTTAGCGAGGGTGTTGCGTTTTTGGCCCAAAAATCTAATGCCCCCGTTTACCCCCTGGCCCTGCGTTTAGTCGTGCGAGGGGCCCAACACCCTGAAGCCTTTATCGTGCTCGGTGAGCCTTTGACGTTTTCGGGAACGCGCCAAGAATTTTTGGAAGCGTTAAAAGTAAATGTGAACAGTTTGCTCGAGTCACTCGACCACCTCATCGAAACCACGCACCCCGAAGCAAGACCAGAAGGCTTTACCAACTGGCTCCCCGAACGAAAACGCTTTGACGAGCGCGTGAAGTGGTTGCAAAAATTATGGCAGCGTTAGAAGTCTTATTTTTTATTGCACTCGTGTTTTTGGGCGTACAAATGCTGACGCTGATTGGTAATTTGTTTACGTTTCCTGTGTTGTCTGGTTCACCACCTGCGGAAGACATGGGGCTAAAACCCCTTGTTGCGGTTAGTGATAGGCAAAAAGAGAATGATGCAGTGAAAGAACGAGTTTCCATTCTAATACCAGCGAGAAATGAAATCGAGAATTTGCCTGGGACGCTGCCCCGAGTCCTCTCGCAGAGTGCGGTTGAAGTCATCGTGCTCGATGACGAATCCACCGACGGCACGACGGAATACTTAGAGAAACTTTCGCCCCTGCATTCAAACTTAAAAGTGATTCGTGGTGAGCCATTGCCGAAAGGCTGGAGCGGGAAAAATTGGGCTTGTCATCAATTATCGCAAGCAGCAACAGGCGGTATTTTGATTTTTACGGATGCGGATGTGTTTTGGGAAAAAGGAACTTTGGAGAGTTTGCTCGAGTTTCGTTCTAACAACAACGCAGAGTTTGTTAGTGTGTGGCCCAGGCAGCTTACGTGTAGTTGGCTCGAGGTCGTCACCATTCCCATCATAGACATGATTTTGCTTGGTAGCTTGCCCTACTGGGGCGTAAAGTATCTGCCCTTCGCGCAGTTCTCGGCGGGCAACGGTCAGCTTATGCTGTGGACACGCGAAGCGTATAAAAAAATTGGCGGTCACGAAAAGTTCAAATCTGAGGTTTTAGAAGACGTGCGAATGGGGCAGTACGCAAAACGAATTGGTTTGAGAATCGCGTTGGCACTTGGCGGTGAAGTCATCAGTACGCGGATGTATAGAAACGACGCTGACGTGATGAAGGGCTTTAGCAAAAATATCGTGGCGGCGTCTGGTAATAAACCGCTACTCGTTTTTGCTTTGCTGCTTAACACCCTCGCCCACACCGCGCCGTTGTTTCTAATCGCCGTAGACAAACGCTGGGTCTGGGTTCTGGGTTTAAGTCTGCTGCAACGCGCTCTAACTTGCCTGAAGACAAAACGTGACTGGCGTGAATTTATCTATCAGCCCTTTATGTCCTACGCGATTTGGCGCATCGGATTAAGAGCGTTGAGGCAGAAAGGTTATTCGTGGAAAGAACGGAGTTACGAAGCGTAGTGTCATTGTTTTTCGTTTTCCATCAGTAGCCAGAATTCAGAATAAAAGCCTTTCTACTGACTTCTACATTTCACTGCTTTGTCATATTGAACGTAGTTCCATCACTTACAAGTGTCAGAGCCATGTCTTGCAGCGTTGCCGTGAAGTTAAAGGTGCTGTCGCCACTCGTAAAGGTTCCCGTCAAGTTCGTGCCGTTGCCAGTCGCCTGAACAGGAAAAGGTGTGCCGTTAAAAACGAGTTCGCCTGTATAAGTATTACTCGCACCTTGTAATGTCAGGCTGATGTTGTTGCCGCTAAAGGTTCCGACAAACGGGTCACTCCCGCCTAACGGGTTGAGGGGGTTGTTGGCTTCGCTCGTTTGTGTGCCTTGCGTCTGACCGCCTGTTTTAGCAATGATGCCTTGACAGACAGCGAGAGCCTGCTGGTCTTGACCTGCGGGATTATTCACCATGTCTTGGCACATGGGCAGCATTTCCTGAATCTGCTGGGGTGTCATGTTGTCTATCTGGTTTTGTACCATCGGGTCTACGGCTGGTGTTGTGGTCGTCTGCGGGGTGGTCGTTTGCTGGGTAGTTGTTTGCTGCGTGGTCGTTTGAGTACCAGTAGTCTGTCCAGCTCCAGCTACGACGATACCCTGGTCAGTGTACGTCACTTGTGAA
>ERZ1066118.1646-NODE-1646-length-13144-cov-10.401100_pt1 | contig 13144 bp, 8 predicted proteins | sample MGYA00382765_ERZ1066118 | MGnify/ENA primary metagenome ERZ1066118 (study PRJEB33369, sample SAMEA5778348) | biofilm metagenome | biome: Industrial cooling water; feature: Water cooling tower basin; material: Biofilm | place: United Arab Emirates | collected...
GGGTGGCGGCGCTCCCGGGCGCGTCGCTCCGGGAGGGGGAGGGGGGGGCGGCGAGGGGGGCGAGCCCGCGGCGAGCGAAGCGGCGCACGAGCCGCCCGACCAGGCGGACCCCGGCGCGCGCGCGCGTCGGGTGCTCCGCGGCCGGCCACCCCGCTTCGTCGGCGGCGACGAAGCTGCCGGCCAGCAGCAGGTAGCCGAAGCAGGCGGCGCCGTCGGGGGCGAGGAGGGCGAGCGTCCCCGCGTCCTCGGCCAGCCACGCCGTCGGGAGGGTGCGCAGGTAGGGGTGGGCGCTCCCGGTGTACTCGCCGTCGGCGAGCGCGCATGCCCACAGCGCCTCGAGGGCGTAGCCGCGCCGGGCCGCGGCGCGGGCGACGCCCACCGGGTCGCCGAGCGAGCACCAGGAGAGGACGAGCCGGCCGACGCCGGCGCGGGCGCAGGCGGCGATCGTCCGGCGGGGGTGTTCGGCGCCGTCGGCGCCAGCCCCGGCCACCAGGGCGAGCGGCGAGCCGGGGGGCTCGGGCACGTAGGGCGGGTTGCAGGCGACGAGGTCGGGGGCCACGTGGCGCAGCCAGGCGGCGATCCGCCGGTCGAACAGCCCCAGGTGGCGCACCCGCGCCCGGTCGGCGAGCCCGAGGGCGGCGGCGTTGCGGCGGGCGCGCGCCACGGCCTCGGGGTCGACGTCGGCCCCCCAGCTCCGCAGCCCCGGCCGCCCGTCCAGCGGCGCGAGGGCGACGACGGCGCTCCCCGAGGTCAGCTCGACGAGCCGCGCCGGCGGCGGCGCCCCCTGGTCGGCGCGCCGCGCCGTCAGGCGGTCGAGCGCCCACTCGGTGGCGAGCAGGCAGAGCAGCGTGTCCTCGGGCGAGAAGAAGTCGCCGAACTCGAACGGCGGGCGGAAGCGCGCGAGCCGCCCGCCCTCCCCGGCGAGCGAGGGGAGCGCGGCCGGCGGGGGCGCGGCTGGAGCGACGGCGTCACGATCGGCGATCATCGTTCGCGCCCCGGGGTCGGCGGTACGGGGCGTGCACCCCAGGGGGGGGCCGCACCGCGGTCGCCGCTCCCCGCTCGGGCCTCGCCCCGACGGGAGCGGCCCGCCGGAGCGCCAGGCGCGTGGACAGAGGGCTGTGGGGTCGTGGCGCGCGTGCACGCCGTCCCGGTGCCGCGCGCCGTCGCCGCCCACCCTTCGCTTCGACGCTGCGATGTCCCAACCGTCATTCCCGACCTCCTCCCCCACGTCCGAGTCCGACGACGCGCTCGTCGCGTCGCTCACGCCATCCGCGCCCCTGTTCGACGACGCCCCCGAGGACGGGCCCCCGTCCGGCACCCCGGGCGAGCGCGTCATCGCGCTCTCGGGGATCGAGCGGCGCCGCGCCCTCACCGCGGACCGCCGCCCCCCGGCCGCCGAGGCGCACCTGGAGCTGCCGGCCCTCCGGCTGCCCGGGGCGGGGCGCACGGGGCATGCCGCGGCCGGCGGGTGGACGCGCCACGCCGGGGCGAGCGTCGCGGACGACGTGGCCGTGCCGCTCTCCCGCGAGGTGGCGGCGCTGCTCTTCGGCGCACCGCTCGACGAGGTGCTCGCCGCCGACCCGGAGCTCGAGGGGCGCGTGCTCGCCCGCGCCCGGCGGCTCGGGGAGCGCGCCTATCCGGCAGGTCGCGTCTCCGATCGCGCCGCCGACGCCTGGGTAGACCACGCCGCCCGCGACGAGCTGCACCGGGCGCTGCTCGCCTGCTACCAGCAGCACGTGCGGCTGCCGCACCACGGCACGGCGGTGAACCAGTACCACCCGCTGGCCGTGCGCCTCATGGGGGTGCTGGAGGGCGCGTGGGAGCGCGACCTGCTGGCGCGGGCGCGGCGCACGGCCGCGCGGCTGGGCACGGGGCTCGACCTCGCGTCGCTGCCGGCGGACCCGGACGCCTTCGTCGCCTGGTACAAGCAGGCGGCGTTCACCCATCCGCTCTACGAGCACCCGCTCTACGGCTTCCTCGCCGGCGAGGCGGACCGGGCGCAGCTCGAGCGCTTCCTCCGCTGGGAGGCGGCCGGCGAGGCGGCCTTCGACGACCTCGTCGCCCTCGGACAGGTGGGGACGCGCGGCGAGGTGAAGATCGAGATGGGGCGCAACTACTGGGACGAGCTGGGCAACGGGAAGAGCCACGCAGTGCACACGCACCTCTTCCACCGGCTGACCGAGGGGCTCGGGATCGTCGCCCCCGAGGCGGACGAGCTGGGGTGGCCGGTGCTCGCCGGCGCCAACCTGATGCTCTGGAGCTGCATCCCGCGCCGCAACGCCTTCCGGGCCCAGGGGACCCTCGGTGCCGTCGAGCTGCTGGCGCCGCAGCGGTGCACCCGCCTGGTGACCGGGGCGGTGCGCGTCGGGATCCCGAAGCGGACGATGAGCTACTACGGCGCCCACGCGATCATCGACGTGGGGCACGCCGAGGGGTGGCTCGACCACGTGGTGCGCCCGCAGGTGGCGGAGGTCCCCGCGTCGCGCGTCGGGATCGCCGAGGGGCTGCTGGCGCGCGCCGACGCGTCGCTCGACTACTTCGACTTCTCGCTGGCGGCGCTGCGGGCCGGCTGAGCGGCGCCCGGCGCAGCCGGCCGAGTGCGGGGCCGGGCACGCAGTGTCGTGCCCGGCCCCGCGTCCGTTTCGGCCGATCTCAACTCCCCCCGCGAGCGGCCGACACTCGGAGGGGACCCCCCGAACGCGCCGCCCCCGCGCCCCGCTGCCGATCCGGGCTCGACCACTTATAGTTGAGCCCGCCGGCTTCGTCGATGCGACGGCCGGGCGCTCCCCTCCTCCTGCCCAGGCCGCTCCGTGTCCATCGTCCACGCACTCGACCGCGCGCCGGCGCGCGTGCTGGGGGGGCTGCTGGGGACGCTGCTGGCGGCCGCGGGATGCGGCGGGGATCGGGGGAGCACCCCCGTCGAGCCGGCCTCGACCGTGGTGCGGCCGCCCGCGGTGGCCGACCTGACGATCGACTGGGGAGCCGAGGGCGACACGGTCTGGGTGGGGCGCTCGGCGACGCTCCGCGCCCACGCCCTCGCTGCCGACGGCACGCGCCTGGCCGGTCGCCTGGTGACGTGGTCGACCGTCGACAGCGCGATGGTGGCGTTGGAGAGCCAGGGCGACGGCGCGGTGCGCGTGCGGGGGCGGCAGACGGGCGCGGCGCGGCTGGTCGTCACGAGCGAGGGGGTGTCGCAGGTGGTGACGCTCCGCGGGCTCCCCATCCCGGTGGCGACGCTCGCCCTCGTCGGCGTGCCCGACACGCTGGATGCCGGCGGGCGCGCGGTGGTGCGCGTCGTCGCGACCGCCCGCGACGGGGTCGGGCTGACCGAGGACGAGCGCGCCGGGCGGGCGATCGTCTGGGAGAGTGCCGATCCGGCGGTGGTGCAGGTGCGCGTGGCGTCCGGGGCGCCCGCCGGCAGCGCGGCCACCGACGCCGGACTGGCGACCGAGGCGGGGGGGGGCGCGACGATCGAGGCGCAGGGCGCCGGGCGGACGGTCGTGCGCGCCCGCCTCGACGATCGGGTGGTGGAAGCGACGGTCGTCGTGGCGCGGCCGGCGAGCACGCCCGTCCTGCCAGCCGCGCCGGCGGCGCCGGCGGCCGGCACCCCGGCGGCGCCGCGCGTCTTTCCCACCGCGATCACGGCGGCGCCCGGAGCGACGGGGCGGCTGACCGCGCTCGCCAGCCCGGGGGAGCTCGGCGCCGACGGCGACCGGCCGACGCTCGGGAGCGACGAGTCGGTCGTCTGGCGCACGACCGACTCGACCGTGGTGACGGTCGACGAGACGGGGCGGGTGACGATGCGCGGGGTGGGGCGCGCCGAGGTGCTCGCGGTGACCGCGGGCGGCGCCGTGGGGCGGAGCAGCGTGACCGTGCTGCCGGCCCCGGCGCGACGCTTCCGCATCGACGTGCGGGGCGTGGGCGCGGTCCCGGACGAGGTGCTCGCCGCCGCGCAGCGGGCGGCGGAGCGGTGGGAGCGCGTCGTCGTCGGCGCGCTGCCGCCGCAGCCGGTGGCGCTGGCCGCCGACGCCTGCGACGAGGGGACGCCGGCGGTGCACGAGACGGTGCGCGACGTCGTCGTCTTCCTGCGCGTCGCCCCGATCGACGGCGCGCGCGGCACGCTGGCCTACGCCGGGCCGTGCGTCGTGCGGCGCGGCGGGCTCCCGGTGCTCGGGGTGATGGTCATCGACGCCGCCGACGCGCCGGCGATGAGCGGCGAGGGGGGGACGTTCGCGACCGACGTGATCGCCCACGAGATCGGCCACGTGCTCGGACTCGGCACGCTCTGGAACGGCACCGGCGGCGCCCCGGCCCTGCTCGAGGATCCGACCGGGAGCGACCTGCGCTTCGCCGGCGCCTCCGCGGTCGAGGCGGCGGCGCGCGCCGGCTTCACCGCGCCGGGCGTCGCCGTGCCGGTGGAGCAGGAGGGGGGCGAGGGGACCGCGGGGGGCCACTGGCGCGAGCGCGACTTCCGCGGCGAGCTGATGACCGGCTGGGTGAACAGCGCCCCCAACCCGCTGAGCATCGTCACCGTCGGGGCGCTGCGCGACCTCGGCTTCCAGGTGAGCGAGACGGGCGCGGACGTGGTCTCGCCGGCGAGCGCTGCCGGCGGCGCGGCCTTCCTGGCCAGCCGTCGGCCGGCCGACGCCTCACGGATGACGCTCACCCCGCACGCGGAGCGGCTGGTGCGCCCGCGCTGGGAGGTGGGCGCCGACGGACGGCCGACGCGGGCGCGCCGCCGCTGATCGACGCGGCCGGGCGCGCCGGCGCGAGCCGGACGCACGAGAGCGGCCCTTTCTCCCCCTGCCGGTCTTCGTCTTGCCGAGTCGTCGGGCATGGCTGCGCCGTCGCACCCCGACCCGACGTCCGATCCGACCCCGAACGCCCACCCGCCCGACCCGCACCGAACGCGTGCCGGGGCCCGCTGGCTGGCCGGCGAGCGGCACGTCCAGGACTCGTGCGGGATCACCTGGCGCGTCCGCGAGATGGACACGCGCGGGCTCCCCGGGGCGCGCGGGGAGCGGTGCCTCGTGTTCGACTCGGGGCGGGCGATGCGCCGCTCGTGGGTGGTCCCCGACGAGTGGCGCACCCTCGGGCACGACGCCCTGCTCGCCCTCGTGCGCGACGGGTGCGGCCCGGCCGACTGACCCCGCTCAGCGGGCGACGCCCGCGGCGCCGGCCGCGCCCGCCGCCCGCGCCTCGCTCTGCGCCGCCTCGCGCAGCAGCGCCCAGGCGCGCTCGACGTGCCGGCGCTCCGTGCGGATGTTGCCGATGGCCAGCCGGAGGACGTGACGCCCGCCGAGCCGGGTGTGCGAGAGGAACACCTCGCCGCTGGCGTTGACGCGATCGAGCAGCCGGGCGTTGGCGGCGTCGCGCGCCGCCTCGGGGAGCTCCGCCGGCGCCCAGCGGAAGCAGACGAGCGAGAACGGGTGCGGGGCGACGACCTCCCAGTCGGGCTCCGCCCGCACCCAGTCGGCGAACTCCGCCGCCAGGGCGACGTGGTGGCGGATGCGCGCCGCCAGCCCCTCGGCGCCGAAGGCGCGGATCACCATCCAGAGCTTGAGGGCGCGGAAGCGGCGCCCGAGCTGCGGCCCGTAGTCCATCAGGTTGGTCACCGCGTCCTGCTCGGCGGTCACCAGGTAGTCGGGCACCAGGGTGAAGGCCCGCCTGAGCACCGCCGGCTGGCGCGTCCAGAACGCCGAGCAGTCGATCGGGGTGAAGAGCCACTTGTGCGGGTTGACGACGAGCGAGTCGGCCAGGTGCACGCCGTCCATGACGTCCTGCAGCTCGGGGACGACGGCGGCGGCCCCGCCGTAGGCCGCGTCGACGTGCAGCCAGAGGTCCTCCGCCCGGCAGAGCTCGGCGATCTCCCCCACCGGGTCGATGCTCGTCGTGCTCGTCGTGCCGATGGTGGCCACGGCGGCGATCGGGAGCATCCCGCGGGCGCGGTCCTCGGCGATCGCCCGCTCCAGCAGGTCGACGCGCAGGCGGAAGGCGTCGTCGGCGGGGATCTTGACGACGTTGTCGTGGCCGAGCCCGAGGGTGATCGCCGCCTTGTCGACCGAGGAGTGCGCGTGCTCCGAGCAGTAGACGCGGAGCACCGGGACGTCGGCGCGTCCGGCCAGCCCGCGTCGGCGGACGTCGAGCCCGGGGCGCACCTCGCGCGCGCAGGCGAGGGCGAGCAGGGTGGAGATCGACGCCGTGTCGTTGATGACGCCGAACCACCCCGGCCCGAGCCCCAGGAGCTGCCGCAGCCAGTCGAGGGCGACCTCCTCGAGCTCGGTCGCCGCCGGGCCGGTCTTCCAGAGCATCGCGTTGACGTCGAGCGCGGCGGTCAGCAGCTCGCCGAGGATCCCGGGGATGCTGCTCGAGATCGCGAAGTAGGCGAAGAAGCCCGGATGGTTCCAGTGCGTCGTCGCCGGGACGAGGATCCGCTCGACGTCGGCGAGGATGTCGGCCAGCGACTCGCCGCGCGGCGGGGGGGCGACGGGGAGCCGGGCGCGCACCTCCCCCGGGCGCACCGCCGGGAGGACCGGGTGGCGCTCCGGATGGTCCAGGTACTCGGCGATCCAGGCGACCAGCCGCCCGGCGTACTCGCGGAACTCGGCGGTCGGCAGGTCGCCGGGGGCCGTGCCGGCCGGTCGGGGCGGGGCGGCGGCGGGGGGAAGGTCGCGCATGCGGGCAAGCTAACGCGCGCGCCCCGACGCGCCGCCGGCGGCGACCACTCGCTCAGCCGCCGGGGGCGGCGCGCGTCGTCGGCGGCGCCCAGATGCGTCCCTCCAGCCGCTCCACCGCGTCGCGCGCCGGCGGGAGCGCGGCGAGCGCCGCCCGGTGCGCCCACATCGCGGCCGCCGCGGCGAGGGCGTCGAAGGCGTCGTCGGAGCGCTCGGCGCGCGCGCGCAGCGACTCCGGGAGCGCCGGGTGGTGGCGCGCCAGGTAGTCGGCGCGCGCCGCCGGGCGCGACTTCGCCACCGGCTCCCGGTAGCAGAGGCGCGGCCAGATCTCGACGGCCACCGAGGCGCCGGGCACCGGGTCGTCGAACGGCCAGACGGCGATCCCTCCCCCTCGCAGCCGGGGGAGGAGCGCCATCCCCCGCACCGAGCCGGCACCCACCTGGTCGGCGCCGACGAGCTTGAACACCGACGACGGGCGCCGCCCGGGCGCCGCCGCGGCGATCTCGCGCTCGGTGCGGCGCCACTCGTCGGGGAGGTCGTCGGGGCGGCGCGTGCGCCAGAACGGCCAGCGCGGCCCGGCCAGCCAGCGCTCGCCGCGCCCGGCGGCGAGCGCCCAGAGCTCGGGGGCGGCGTCGAAGCCGGTACGCGCGAACACCCACGCCGGCATCGAGAAGGCGAAGTCGAGCCCGACGGCGACCGGCCGCTCGCTCGCCACCCGGAGGAGCTCGTCGACGAGCGCCTCGCGCGGGCGGCCGTCCTCGAGGCGCACGACCTCGCCGTCGCGCACCTCGCACAGCCAGATGCGCCGCGCAGCCCCGACGCGCGCCCCCGACCAGTCGACGGCGAGGATCGTCGGCGGCGAGCTCAGTGGAGATCCGGGCGCGGCGGCTCCCAGATGCGCCCCTCGAGCCGGTCGAGCACGTCGCGCGCGGCGGGGAGCTCGGCGAGGGCGTGGCGGCCGTCCCACAGGGCGAGCGCCGCGTTGAGGGTGGCGAACGCCGCGTCGGTCCCCTCGGCGGCGTGGCGCTCGTCGACGGGGAGGTCGCCGGCGCGCGTGGCGACGACGGCGGCGCGCCCCGCCGCCTCGCCACCCCCGCCGGCCGCCCCGCACAGCGGGGGCCAGAGCTCGACCACCGCCGGCACCCCCGGCGGCGCCGGGTCGAAGGGCCAGACGGCGAAGCCCGCCGCGCGGAGGTGGGCCAGGCAGGGCATCCCGCGGATCGAGGCCGCGCCCACCGAGCCGGCGCCGCCGACGTGAAAGGCGGAGGTGGGGCGCCGCCCGGTGCGGGCGGCGACCTCGCGCTCGGTGCGGCGGAACGGATCGAGCGCCGGCTCCCGCTGCGCGACCGTCCCGGGGGCGTCGCGCCAGAACGGCGGGGCGGCGCGCTCGATCCACACGTCGCCGTCGACGAGGGCGCGACGCCAGAGCGCCCCGGCGCTGCCCCCGTGCGCGGCGACGAACCAGGCCGGCAGGGAGAACGGGAAGTCGAAGCCGACGACCAGCCGCGGATCGCGAGCGGCCTCGGCGATCACGTGGGCGACGAGCGCCTCGCGCGAGCGGCCGCACTCGAGCCGCACGACGCGGTCGTCGCGCACCTCGCACAGCCAGATGCGGCGCGCCGCGTCGTCGGGCGCCCCCGACCAGCCGACCGCGAGCACGCGCCCGACGGCGACCGACGCGTCGGGGCGCGTCGGCGGGGGGTCGGCCCACGCGGGCGGGACGAACGACGGCGCGCCACGCGCCGTCGCCGGCGGCTCGGCGGGGGCGCACGCCGGCCCGCGATCGTCGCTCGCCGACGCGGCGGACGGGACGGCGTGGAGGCGCACGGACATGATGCGACGCACGTTGAGGGCGTCGCGCGCGGGCGGATCCGATCGGGCGTCCGAGCGGGTATCCTTCGCGCGCGTGGCTCCGTCACCGGCGACGTCGTCGGCGAGGGGGTCGCAGCGGTCGCGCGGGCGCTCGCGTCGCGGCGCCCGCACCGTCCCATACGGTGTGTCGACGCGGGCGGCGCGTCCAGCCCCCCGCGACAGTTCGGCGCACCTTCGCACATTCGTCCACCTTCGCGCGATGCGGCGCCCCTTCCTCGCACTCCCCCCGATCGCCGTCGCCGCGCTGCTGGCGGCGTGCGGGACCGACCCGGCCACCGCGCCCGCGCCCCGGCCGCCAGGAGGGGGCGCGGGGCCGGCGCCGCAGCCGCCGGCCGCCGAGTCGCTGCCGGCGCTGCCGGCGCTGCGGCGGGAGTTCCGCGGCGTGTGGATCGCCACGGTGGCCAACATCGACTGGCCGTCGCGCCCGGGGCTGCCGGTCGACGCCCAGCAGCGGGAGCTCCTCGCCCTGCTCGAGCGCGCCCGCGACGCCGGGCTCAACGCCGTCGTCCTGCACGTGCGGCCGGCCGCCGACGCCCTCTACCGCTCGGCGCTCGAGCCGTGGGGGGCGATGCTCACCGGGCGCCAGGGAGAGGACCCGGGGTGGGATCCGCTCGCCTTCGCCGTGCGCGAGGCGCACGCGCGCGGGCTGGAGCTGCACGCCTGGTTCAACCCGTTCCGCGCCGGGAACGCCGCCGACACGCTGCGCCTGGCGGCCACCCACGTCTGGCACCAGCAACGCGCCCTCGTGCGCGTCTACGGGCTGACGATCCCCGGGCAGCAGGGGGCGCAGCTCTGGCTCGACCCGGGCGACCCGCGCGTGCACGACCGGACGATGGCGGCGATCCTCGACGTGGTGCGGCGCTACGACGTCGACGGCGTGCACCTGGACGACTACTTCTATCCGTACCAGCAGCGCGACCTGGAGCGGCGTGTCATCGACTTCCCCGACGCGGCCACCTACGCCGAGCACGGGGCGGGGCGCTCGCGCGGCGACTGGCGGCGCGAGAACGTGCACCGCTTCGTCGAGCGGCTCTACCGCGAGGTGCACGCGGCGCGCCCGCTGGTGAAGGTGGGGATTAGCCCGTTCGGGATCTGGCGCCCGGGGAGCGCCGGCGGGGCGCCGGGGACCACCGGGCTCGACGCGTACGCGGAGATCTACGCCGACTCGCGCCGCTGGCTGCAGCAGGGGTGGGTGGACTACCTCGCGCCGCAGCTCTACTGGGCGATCGACCCGCCGGCGCAGAGCTTCACGGCGCTGCTCGACTGGTGGCGCCAGCAGAACGGGCGCGGCCGGCACGTGTGGCCGGGGGCGGCGACGTATCGCGTGCGCGACCACGGGTGGCCGACCGGGGAGATCGTCCGCCAGGTGACGGCGACGCGCGCCGGCAGCGACGCGCGCGTCGGCTCGGGAGTGCTCCTCTACAACGCGACGACGACGCTCTCGTGGAGCGGCGGGGTGGTGGCGCAGGCGCTCGCCCCGCTCTTTCGCGAGCCGGCCGTGGTGCCGGCGACGCCCTGGCTCGACGACGCGCCCCCGGCGACGCCCCGGGTGATCGTCGCCGAGGGGGTGGCACCGGGCGGCGGGCGGGAGTGGACGCTCGCGCTGGGTCCGGGCGAGGCCCAGCTCCGCTGGTGGGTGGTGCGCTGGCGCGTCGCCGGGGGCGCGTGGGGGGTGCGCGTGCTGCCGGGGACCGAGCGCGCCCACACGCTGCGCCCCGGCGCGGGGGTCGAGCGCATCGCCGTGCACGCGGCCGACGGGGCGTGGAACCTGAGCGCGCCCGTCGTGTGGCCCGCCGCGGGCGCGGCGGGTGCCGTGGCGACGCGCTGAGCGCCGGCTCAGCCCGGGACGAGCAGCACCTTGCCATCACGCCCCTCGCGCGCGGCGTGCGCGCAGGCGGCGTGCACCTCGGCGAGCGGGTACGTGGCGGCCACCGGGACGCGGAGCGTCCCGTCGGCGACCAGCCGCGCGACCTCGCCCATGACGCGCGCCTGCTCGGCGCGCGAGGCGTGCTGGAACCAGCGCACCAGCCAGAAGCCGCGGACGACGGTCTCGAGGAAGATCAGGTCGCGCGCGTCCATCTGCGCCGGCTCGCCCGAGAGCCCGCCGTAGTTGACGAGCGTCGCGCCCGGGGCGAGGCAGCGCAGCAGCTGTCCCGTGGCACGTCCGGCCACCGCGTCGGCGCCGAGCCGGATGCGCTCCGGATCGCCCCCGGCCTCGCGCACCGCCGCGTGCACGCGATCGCGGAGCTTCGGCCCGTCGACGACCACGACGTCGCCGCCCAGGGCGCGCAGCTGCTCGGCGGCGCTCTCGCGGCGCACGACGTTGACGGTGCGCACGCCGCGCGTGCGGGCGAGGGCGACGAGGGCGACGCCGACGCCCGAGTTGGCGGCGTTCTGCATCACCCAGTCGCCCGGCTCGAGCGGCACGTACGCCTCGAGCAGCAGGAGGGCGGTCGGCGGGTTGACGCCGAGCATCGCGAGCTGCAGGTCGTCCCCCGGTGGCAGGGGGACGAGCGGGGCGGCGCGCAGCACGACGCGCGAGCGCCAGCTGCCGGGCGCGCTCGTCAGGAGGACGCGGTCTCCCGGGCGCAGGTGCTCGACGCCGTCGCCCACCGCCGCCACCGCGCCCACCCCCTCGTAGCCCGGCACGGCCGGCAGCGGGGGGCGGACGCCGTAGCTGCCGCCGACGGTGTAGAGGTCCGACGGGTTGATCGGCGCGGCGAGCAGGTCGACGAGCACCTCGCCGGCGGCGGGGGCGTCGGGCTCGGGCGCCTCGACGACCTCGAGCACCTCGGCGGGCGGACCGAAGCGGGAGAACTGGACGACCTGCATGGGGCGGTGGGCAGGAGCGGGGAGCGGGAGGGCCGACGCGCGGCGCGCCGGCGGAGGGAGGTCCGCCGGCGCGCCGGGTCGGGCGTGCGAGAGGGGCTCGGCGAGGGGCTCAGGGCGTGCCGCCCGGCCCGCCGGACTGCGAGGTGGCCGTGGGGGCCGGATCGCGCACCGTCGGATACTTGACGCCGAGCTGCTCAAGGTAGGTGCGATAGCGCGTCGGATCGTAGTAGAACTTGCGCATCTGCTCGCGGTAGCGGGCCATGATCGGCGCGTTGAGCTCGATGGCGGGGCGGTCCTGCGGGCGGACGAGCGGCACGTACTTCTGGTCCTTGGTCTGGACGTCGCGGAAGTACGTCCAGGCGTCGGCGACGAGCTGCGGGGTGGTGAGCAGGTCGAGCAGCGTCATCGCCTGCGCCTTGGCGCCGGCGGTGACGCCCTTGTGAGCGATCGGCGTGGCCATCGAGACGGCGTTCGCCCAGTGGTGGCCGGGGAGGTCGGGGATGTTGCTCGGGAAGCGGAGCGTCACCGTGGGGACGACCCACGAGACGTCGCCGATGTCGTCCGAGCCGCCGCCGCGCTTGTCCTCCTCGCGCACGTGCTCGCCGATCTTCACGAGCGTGGTGTCGAGCCCGCGCACGCGCCCGCCGACCTCGCGCTGGATGCCGCGGGCGAGCTGGTGGTCGGCGTCGTCCCACCGAGGGAGGCCGACCTGCTGGATGTTGCGGTGCATCGCCTCGGCGATCGGCCGGCTGAAGTGCTGCGGCCAGGCGGCGCCGAGGACGCGCACTCCCTCGTAGCTGGTGCCGGTCATCAGCGCCGCCCCGCGGGCGATCGAGTCGGCGACCTGCCACAGGTTCATGATCGCCGGATACGTGGTCTCGCGCAGGTAGTACCAGACGCTGGCGGTGGTCGGCACGACGTTGGGCTGGTCGCCGCCGTCGCGCACGACGTAGTGCGAGCGCTGCTGGGTGCGCAGGTGCTCGCGCCGGTAGTTCCAGCCGACGTTCATCAGCTCGACGGCGTCGAGCGCCGAGCGGCCGCGCCACGGGGCGCCGGCGGCATGGGCGGCGTTGCCGCGGAACTTGAACTCGAGCGAGATCAGCCCGTTGGACGCCTGCGAGCCCCAGCTGACGCCGAAGTTGTCGCTGACGTGGGAGAAGAGCACGGCGTCGACGTCCTTGAACACGCCGTCGCGGACGAAGTACGCCTTGGCGCCGACGAGCTCCTCGGCGGTGCCGGGCCAGAGGACGATGGTGCCCGGGAGCTTGTCGCGCTCCATGATGCGCTTGACGGCGATGGCCGCGGTGACGTTGAGCGGGACGCCGGCGTTGTGCCCCTCGCCGTGTCCCGGGGCGCCGTCGACGAGCGGCTCGCGGTAGGCGACGCCGGGCTTCTGCGACGCCTGCGGGATCCCGTCGATGTCGGAGCCGAGGGCGATCACCGGCTTTCCCGAGCCCCAGCGCGCCACCCAGGCGGTGGGCATCCCGGAGGTGCCCTCGGTCACCTGGAAGCCGTGGCGGCGGAGGACGCCGACGAGGTACCGGGAGGTCTCGGTCTCCTGGTAGCCGAGCTCGCCGTAGCTGAAGACCTGATCGACCATCTGCTGCGACAGCGTCGCCATCGAGTCGACGAGGCGGGCGGCGTCGCGCTTGAGGGCGGCGAGGCGCACCGAGTCGATCGCCGCGGGGGCGCCGGCGGCGCGGGCGCCGCTGGCGGGGGCGCCGCTTGCGGGGGCGCCGCTGGCGGGGCGGGCATCGGCGCGGGGG
>ERZ1066118.1648-NODE-1648-length-13125-cov-12.192578_pt1 | contig 13125 bp, 14 predicted proteins | sample MGYA00382765_ERZ1066118 | MGnify/ENA primary metagenome ERZ1066118 (study PRJEB33369, sample SAMEA5778348) | biofilm metagenome | biome: Industrial cooling water; feature: Water cooling tower basin; material: Biofilm | place: United Arab Emirates | collected...
TGGGGCCAGGGAAGTAGATCCATTCGTAGGCGTGGGGGTAGGGCGTGTCCCAGCCAGTGACGCGTCCGACCGGCGCTTCGAGATGGTAGAAGCAGCGTTCCTGGATCAAGGTGACGAGCTCCGACACATAGCCGCTGGTCTTTGTCGCCTCCTGGACGACCAGCGCGCGGCCGGTCTTCTTCACGCTGGCCTCGATCGTCTCGATGTCGAGGGGGAGGAGGGTGCGCAGGTCGATGACCTCGGCGTCGATCCCATTCTCCTCGACCGCGGCAAGGGCGACGTGGACCATCGTGCCATAGGCAAGGACGGTAAGGTCGCTGCCTTCACGGACCACGGCCGCCTTGCCGAGCGGCACGGTATAGTGGCCGTCGGGCACCTCGCTGGCGGGATGCTTGGACCAGGGCTTGACCGGGCGGTCGTGGTGACCATCGAACGGGCCGTTGTAGATGCGCTTGGGCTCGAAGAAGAGGACGGGGTCGGGGTCCTCGATGGCAGCGATCAGCAGACCCTTGGCATCGTAGGGGGTGGAGGGGATCACCACCTTGAGGCCCGCGACATGGGTGAAGAGTGCTTCGGGGCTCTGGCTGTGGGTCTGGCCCCCGAAGATGCCGCCGCCGTACGGCGAGCGGATGACCATCGGCATGGTCCATTCCCCTGCCGTCCGATAGCGCATCTTGGCGACTTCGGAGACGATCTGGTCGTAGCCGGGATAGATATAGTCGGCGAACTGGATCTCGATCACCGGCTTCAAGCCATAGGCTGCCATGCCGACGGCGGTGCCGACGATCCCGCCCTCGCTGATCGGGGCATCGAAGCAGCGGGTCTTGCCGAACTCCTTCTGCAGGCCGGCCGTCGCGCGGAACACGCCGCCGAAATAACCGACGTCCTCGCCGAAGACGACGATGTCGGGGTCGCGGGCCATCATGACGTGGTGGGCGTCGTTGATCGCCTCGATCATGTTCTTCGTTGGCATGTCAGTTGGCGTCCCGGCCAAGATAGGTGCGGGCCTCGCCAAGCGCGGCCTCGCGCTGTTCGGCGAGGTGCCAGGGCGTGTCGGCGTAGACGTCCTCGAACATGGAGCCGATACGGTCGAAGCCCTGCTGGGGAAGGATGCCCTTGGCCTCGGCCTCCTTCTGGGCAGCGCGGACGCGCTTGTCGGCGTCGGCGACGAGGGCGGCGTGGCGCTCCTCGTCCCACTGGCCGAGGGAGACGAGATGTGCCTTCAGCCGCTCGATCGGGTCGCCGAGCGGCCACTTCTGCGCCTCGCCAGCGGGACGGTAGCCGGTGGGATCGTCCGAGGTGCTGTGCCCCTCGGCGCGATAGGTGAAATACTCGATCAGCGTCGGCCCCGCATTGGCGCGGGCGCGCTCGGCGGCCCAGCTCACGGCGGCATGAACGGCGAGGGCGTCGTTGCCATCGACCCGCAGGCCGGCGATGCCATAGCCGACCGCCCGGGCGGCAAAGGTCGCGCGCTCGCCACCGGCAATGCCGGAGAAGCTGGAAATGGCCCACTGGTTGTTGACCACGGCAAGGATCACCGGCGCATTGTAGACCGCGGCGAATGTCAGGGCCGAGTGGAAGTCGCCCTCGGCGGTCGCCCCTTCGCCGATCCAGCCCATCGCAAGCCGGCTGTCGCCCTTGATCGCCGAGGCCATCGCCCAGCCCACCGCCTGCGGATATTGGGTGCCGAGGTTGCCGCTGATCGAGAAGAAACCGTGCGCCTTGTCCGAATACATGATCGGCAGCTGGCGGCCGTGCAGCTTGTCACCCGCGTTGGAGTAGATCTGGCACATCATGTCGGTGAGCGGATAGCCGCGCGCGACGAGCAGGCCCTGCTGGCGATACGTCGGGAAGCACATGTCGTCGCGGTGGAGCGCGGTGGCAGCGGCGACGGCGATCGCCTCCTCGCCGGTGCACTTCATGTAGAAGCTGGTCTTCCCCTGCCGCTGCGCCCGGTACATGCGGTCGTCGAACACCCGCACCGTGACCATGTCGGCCAGCATCTTGCGGAGCGTGTCGGGTGACAGACGCGGGTCCCACGGGCCCACCGCTCGGCCCTCATCGTCGAGCACGCGGATCAGCGAATCGGTAAGCGGATGCGTGTCCTGCGCCGGAGTAGTGGAGTCGGGCCGCGGCGCGCTGCCGGCCGCCGGCACCCTGACGCCGGAGAAGTCCGGTGAGTCGCCGGGCCGGAACGGCGGCTCGGGCACGTGAAGCGCCAGCTGCGGGACATTACGTCGGGCGTTGGGTTCAGCATCGCTCATCGCTTGGCCGCTTAGTGCGGCGCGGCGGGTGGGGCAATCTCTGCTGCCGACCGGGCGGCTGACGGCGCGCGCGGAAAAGGGTACAAGTCCGCTTCAACAGGTGGAGTCGGGGCAATGAAGACCTTGCTGCTTGTCGGGGGCGCTACGGCGCTGATCACATCCGGTGCGACCGCCAGTTCGGAGGCGCAGAACAGGCGCGGTGCCGCTCCGCCGGCACGAACGCAGTCCGCCTCGGGCCCAAACGCGACCTACTGGCTGTCCGCGGAGACTTCCACCGGAATGAGCGCCATGGCCGCCGGCATGGACACCACCCTGGCCGGGCAAGCGGCGCGCGAAGCGATGCCGCGCCGGCCGAGCGCCGGAGCGATGATCGGCGGCCTGCTGGGCGGCCGTGCAGGAAGCTTGTTTGGACGGCGCGGCAGCCGCCAGCAGGAACAGCGAACGGCACAGGCGCCGCAAGCTCCCGCGCAGGAACCCGTCGTTCGCCAGCTGATGCTCCAGCTCGGCAGTCGCACCCGCCCTCCGAGTGCGCCTAGCGCCGAGCATCTGGTTCCGGCGGGGCTTGGCCTTGGCCCAGTGGTGCCGCTGCTGACCCCCGAGACCGCTGCCCCCGTCCGCGAGCCAGGCCGGTTCGAGCAGCCGCGCGGGCGAATGCTCCTCTACTGGGGCTGCGGGGAGCGGGCCCGAGCGGGGCAGCCGGTGACCATCGACTTCTCCCGCCTTGCCGCGGGGCAGATGCCGCCGGGACTGGGGAGCGGGCCGCAGGTTCGCTCGGAGCAGCCGCCGAGCCCGGCCCGCTTCCCGGGCTATGGCGACTGGCCGAACGAGCGCCTCAGCAGACAGGTGCCGGGCACTGCCTCGCTCGTCGGCGATCATGTGGTGCGCGGCAACTACAGCCCGGAGATCCGCTTCGCGCTGGCCCAGGGACAGGATTTTCTCGGGCCACTTCGGATGACCGCTAATTCGCCGACGGCCTCGGGTGCGGTGCCGCTCCGCTGGCAGGCGGTCCCGAACGCAACCGCTTATATGGCGATGGCGATGGGGAGCGCCCGTGACGAGACGGTGGTGCTGTGGACGTCGAGCGAAACCCAGCTCTTCGGCATGGGCTTCTACGATTATCTTTCCGCCGCGGATGCCGCCCGGCTGGTGCAGAGCCGCCACCTGCTCAGCCCCGCCACGACGCAGTGCACCGTGCCGGCCGAGGTGCGTCAGGCGGTCGAGGGGGCGGTCCTGACGGTCACGGCCTTCGGGCCTGAGACCAATCTTGCCCAGCCCCGGCCCACCGGTGCTCCGGCAAACTGGCGGCCGGACTGGACGGTGAAGCTGCGCACCCGCTCGCAGCATAGCGGAATGCTCGGGATGGACATGGCTGCGATGATGCGGGGCAACTGAGCGGGCAGTGCGGCGCGTTGTTGACGCGGCAGGGCGGCGAACCTAGCAGGCGCCCCATGTCCGACACGCCTCCCGACCGCCTCAGCCTCGACCCGCGCAGCCCGCATTTCGACGAGGAGAAGCTCTCCCGCGGGGTGGGCATCCGCTTCAACGGCGTCGAGAAGACCAACGTCGAGGAATATTGCGTGTCCGAAGGCTGGATCCGCGTGGCGGCGGGCCGCAGCCGTGACCGCTTCGGCAATCCGATGACGGTCAAGCTGAAGGGCGCCGTCGAGCCTTACTACGAGCGGCCGGCGGCGGGCGAGGCGGAAAGCTGAGGCAAAGACTTGGTCGTCCCCGCGGAGGCAGGGACCTCAGGAGATTGACGCTTATCTAAACGCCTGAGGTCCCCGCCTTCGCGGGGACGACGCGTTGCCTAGACCCCGTGGGTGCGTACCGAGCGCTGGGCCGGGGTCGCTTCGGACGGGAAGCGCGGGTTGGTCTTGCGCGCACGGTTCCAGTCGTAAAGCTTCTTGGCGCCATAGCCGACCGCCAGCGCGGTTCCGAGCGGGCCGAGGCCGCGGGTGGCAAGGCGCGCACCGGCAGCGCCGAGCAGCGCTCCCTTGATGCCGTCGTTGCGACCAGCGAGGCGGTTGCCGATGATAGCGCCTGCAATCTTGCCAAGCATGATGGGTCCTTTCGTTGAGCTTTCTCGAGCGGAACGACGCCTCATCGCCCCAACGGTTCCCGCGCCCGCATCCGGTTGGGAAAAGTGCCCAACCGGATGGCGGCCAATACCAAAACTGCATTCCCCGGACTGACCGACAGCATCGGAAAGCCCGGAAAACAGCCACTGGCACGCTTTCTGCTCCATGAACGACATGACCGGCCCATCGCCGGACATCGTTAAAGGAGAAGAACCATGACCAACAAGCCCAACCTGCTTTCCGCCCTGGCCGCCGTCCTCCTGAGCACCCTGTTCCTGGGTTCGGCCGTGCTTCCCGCCAGCGTCGCCGCTGCTGCCACCGTTTCGGTCAGCGCCGATGCCTGAGCAGGGCCTCGCACCGCATCGCGCGAAGCTCGAATATCTCGGGCCAATCGGCGCCCAGCCGGTTGCGCTCGGTCCAGTGAGCCAGCTGCTCGACACCGTCGACATCTGGCTCGCCGGAACCCTCCAGAGCTTCTTCACCCTGATCCGGCGCTGACTGGCAAGCGCCCGAGACCGCAAGGACCAACCACGATGACCCCCCGCCGTCTTCCGTTCCGCCTCGACGCCCGCGACCGCAAGCTGCTCGGCGTGTGCGCCGGCATCGGCCGATCCCTGAAGGTCGATCCGACCTTTGTTCGCATCGCCTTTGCCGCAGTGCCGCTGATGACCTTTGTCACCGTCTGGCAGATGCTGCTCGCTTACCTGATCTGCGGGCTGGTCGGAGCGGCCGCGACTGCCAAGCGCCGCCGGAGCAGCGATTTCGAGCGGATGGGCGAGCGCAAGGATGCAAGCATCCGCGACCTTCGCGAGAAGCTCGGCCGCACCGATCGCAAGCTGATGGCGATCGACCACCACCTCCATTCCTCGGAGAGCGATGCCCTGGCGCGCGAGATCGAGGCGCTTCGCAAGGAGAAGGCATGATGACCCTCGCTTCACTAGCGCTCGCCGGGCTCATCGGGCTGTCCGCCCTGGTGCTCGCCGCTCACTTCCTGCTCAAGGGCTGGCAGGGCTGGCTCGAGCTGCGCAAGCAGGAGCTCAGCTGCGGCGGACCCAAGGGCGACCAGCCAGTCGCGGCTCCCGCCGGAAGCCGGATCGAGCTTGCCGACCTCAGGGAGCGGGTGCGCAAGCTCGAGGCCATCGCGGCGGGGATCGACCTTTAGGCCTGCGACGAGCTGTTCCCCAGCTTCTGCAAACGGGTCGTTTCAAGCTTGTTATAACGTATCACTCTCGCTAGGCGGCGCACGAAACCTGTCCATACGGAGACCAACGTGCGCCGCTTCGCCGTCCTGCTCGCTTCCACCCTGATCGCGTCGCCCGCGCTTGCCGCAGAGCACGACAGCAACACCGCCGGGGCCCAGCCGGCCGTTGCGCACGGCGCCGAGGGTCACGACCACCACGACGAGGAAGGCGACATCGTCGTCACCGCGCCGTTCGTCGAGGACCTCGACCTTCTGGCGGGCAAGTCGGTCCTGAGCGGCGACGAACTCGTCCGCGACAATCGCCTGCAGATCGGCGACACCCTGGCCCGGCTTCCCGGCGTTTCCGCCACCAGCTTCTCGCCGGGCAGCTCGCGGCCCGTGCTGCGCGGCTTCCAGGGCGAGCGAGTCCGGGTGCTGACCGACGGCATCGGCACCATCGACGTCAGCAACACCTCCGCCGACCATGCCGTGACCATCGACCCGCTGACGGCCGAGCGGATCGAAGTGCTTCGCGGACCCGCGGCCCTACTGTTCGGCGGCCAGGCGATCGGCGGCGCCGTCAACGTCATCGATCGGCGGATCCCGCGCGCTCGGCCCGAGGGCGGAACCCATGTCGACGTGATCGGCGCGCTGGGCTCGGCCGCCCGGGAGCGCTCAATTGGCGGGTCGGTCGATCTCGCGCTCGGCGATAGCGGGTTCGTGTTCCACGTCGACGGCAGCTTCCGCAAGACCGACGACCTGCGCGTGGGCGGCTTTATCCTCTCGCCGGAGCTTCGCGCCGAGCAGCGCGAGATCGCTCGCGAGGAAGCGGAAGAAGGCCATCAGGAGGAGGCCGTTGAAGCGCTGGAACTGGCGGAGGCGCGCGGAAAGCTCGAAGGAAGCGCGACCGAGCAGAAGACCTATGGCGCCGGCCTCGCCTTCATCCGCGGGCCGCTCAACCTTGGCGTTTCGATCAGCCGTTTCGACAGCGACTATGGAGTCGTCACGCGTCCTGGCCTCGGCCACGGGCATGGTCACGAGGACGAGGCCACCATCGGCTTGCTGGCCGAGGAGGACGAGCATGGCGAGGAAGCCGTCACCATCGGTCTTGAGCAGACCCGCTTCGACCTTCGCGCCGACTATGAGCTTGGTGGGAGCTTCCTCGACCGCGTGCGGCTGCGGGTCGGCGTCGCCGACTACACCCACACGGAGTTCGAGGGGGACGAGGTCGGGACCGTGTTCGACAACCAGGGTCATGAGGGCCGGCTCGAACTGATCCAGGCCGACCAGGGCGGCTGGCGCGGCGCCAGCGGCCTCCAGATCATGCGGCGCGAATTCGATGCGGTCGGCGCCGAGGCCTTTCTTCGCCGCAACGACACCGATCAGTGGGGCATCTTCACCCTTCAGGAGTTCCGCCTGGGCGGTCTTGGGGTGGAAGCGGCGGCGCGCTACGAGCGGTCGCGCGTCGAAAGCCTGTTCTTCGACATCACCCGCAAGTTCGACGCCTTCTCGGCGGCCGCCGGCGTCCACTATGAGGTCGTGCCGTCGGGCAAGCTCGGCTTCAATCTTTCGCGCGCCACCCGTGCCCCGTCGGCGGAAGAGCTGTTTTCGGACGGACCGCACCTTGCGACTTCGGCCTACGAGATCGGCGATCCCAATCTTACCACCGAAAAGGCGCTCGGGGCCGAGCTCTTCTTCCGGGTCGACCGCCCGGGCTTCGAGTTCAACGCTTCCGCTTATCTGACCCGTTTCGACGACTTCATTTACGAGGGCGAGACGGGGCTTGAAGAGGACGAGCTGCCGGTCTTCCGCTACCTCCAGCGCGACGCCACTCATCGCGGCTTCGAGATCGAGGCTTCCGCTACGCTGGCGCGCGCGGGCAGCACCCGCTTTGTGGTGGACGGCATGGTCGATAATGTCCGGGCGACGCTGCGCGGGGGCGGAAACGTGCCGCGCATCCCGCCGCTTCGCCTGCTCGGCGGGGTCGAGGCGCAGGGTGATCGCTTCGATGCTCGGGCGGAGATCGAGTGGGTCGCCGACCAGGACAAGGTCGCCGCGTTCGAGACCCGCACCGATGGGCACACGCTGGTGAATGCGGCACTGTCCTGGCATCCGCTCGGCAAGCGCAGCGAGACCAGCTTCACGCTGTCGGCGAACAATCTTTTCGACGTGGACGCGCGCCGCCATGCCAGCTTCACCAAGGATTTCGTGCCGCTGGCCGGCCGCGACATCCGCCTGTCGGCACGCTTCGCTTTCTAGACGTTCGCAGCCAACAAGATCCAAGAGGGGGCTCCGGTCGATCCGGAGCCCCTTTTCATGTCCAGCCCCTGCCGTTGGTCGAGAAGGGCTGCCCGCCGACCGAGCTTCCCTTCACAAAGTGGCGCTTTCTCCCAACATGTGCGGACAACAAGCTGCGGCCCCGTGCAGGAGGCTGCGGTCTCTGCCAAGGAAAACAAGCACATGGGATCATGTGGCACGGCGTGTGCACATGATCTGCCGAGACCTGCCACCGGCAGGCATCGGACAGGAGAGATGAGATGAAGTTGCTGCCCGGCCCCGACTATTTCCGCGACAATGTGTTCATGCGCAACGACACCTTCCTGGGTGCCTGCCAGGCGCTGGGCGACGACCTCGGCTTCAACCCCGACTTCCTGCGCGTGCCGCTTGGCGCCGGGATCATGATCGCGCCGCTGTGGATGGCGGGCATCTACCTGTCGCTGTGCGTTCTGGTGTTCGTCAGCCGCACCTTCTTCCCCGACAAGGTCGAGCAGGTCGTTGCCGCCGCTCCGGTGACCGCGCCGGCGACCGCCGGAAACGAGACGGTGGAGCTGCCGCGGGCCGCCTAAGGCCTAGAGGACGTAGCGGATCCGCACCTGCTGCCGCATGGCCGCAGGCGGCATGGTGAAGCGGATCTCGTCCCAGCGCGGTGCCCGCGGGCGCATGGCAGGATTGTTGGAAAAGCCGAAGCCTTCGCGCGGGATGCCCATCATCATGTCGAGGCGCCCGTTCCTGTTCTCGTCATGAACGATGAGCAAGGCGTAGGTTCCGGGGCTGACGGTGCCGAGGTCGAGCTGGTGGGCCCGGCCGGCCGGCACCGTCCGCGCCACTGCCGCGGGATCGTCCTTGCACGCAAGAAAGCGCTGGTGGTTGGCCGTCAGGCAAAGGTGCACCACGCCGCGGTCGCTGCGCAGACCGGTCAGTTCGATCTTGAGGTCGGCGCCCTGGTGCGGGGCAGCCGCTCCGCCAAGGGCTATTCCGGCCAGTACAGATATGATCCGCTTCATTCGCTCCCCCTTGCGTCCCCACGCACAAACATCAGCTTAACGCCCTTTCGCCGGGGTCGCCAGAGTGTCGCATCCCCGCTACAGGCCCGGGCCGATGAGGCGTGCGGACCTGGTGATCGTTGGCGGCGGACTGGCCGGCGGGCTGTGCGCACTGAGCTTTGCCCATTTCCGGCCGCGCTGCACCCTGCTGCTGGTCGAGCCGGGCCCCACAATCGGCGGCCACCACCTCTGGTCCTTCTTCGACAGCGACATTGCGGATCGCGACCGCTGGCTGGTCGAGCCCCTGATCGGCCATCGCTGGACGGGCTATGACGTCCACTTCCCGGCCCACGGCCGCACTCTGGACGAAGCCTACAACACCATCCCGAGCGAGAAGCTGGACGAGGCGGTACGCGCGGCACTTCCCGCCGAGGCCATCATCCGGGCAGGCGCAAGGGAGTTGGGGCCGACCCATGTCGTCCTTGACAACGGCGAGCGGATCGAGGCGCGGGCCGTGCTCGACGCGCGCGGCGGCAAGGCTGACGGGCTGAAGCTCGGCTGGCAGAAGTTCGTCGGGCAGCTGCTCACCATTCCGCAGGGGCATGGGTTGACCCGGCCGATCGTCATGGATGCGACGGTCGAGCAGCTGGACGGGTACCGCTTCGTCTACTGCCTGCCTTTCTCGCCCACCGAGCTGTTCGTCGAAGACACTTATTACAGCGACACGCCCCACATCGACGTCGAGACCCTGCGGGAGCGGATCGGCGACTATGCGGCGGCGCGGGGCTGGCAGATCGCATCGCGCGGCCGCGAGGAGCAGGGCGCGCTGCCGGTGGTGATGGGGGGCGACTTCGAGGCGCTGTGGCCGGCGAGCGACGGGGTCGCACGGGCCGGCGCACGCGGCGGCTTCTTTCATCCGCTGACCAGCTATTCGCTTCCCGACGCGGTGCGCTTCGCCGCCTGGTGCGGGCGCACGGCGCGGCTGGAAGGATTGCCCTGCCTGACCCGCCGCCGGGCGGAGCGCCACTGGCGCAAGGGCGCCTATTACCGCTTGCTCAGCGCCATGCTGTTCAAGGCCGCCGAGCCAGACCAGCGCTATAGGGTGCTGGAGCGCTTCTACCGCCTGAGGGCCGCCTTGATCGGGCGCTTCTATGCGGGCCAGAGCAGCCTATCTGACAAGCTCCGCATCCTCAGCGGCAAGCCCCCGGTGCCGGTGGGCCGCGCGATCAAGGTACTGAAGGAATTTCTGTGAACACAGCCACCAAGATCGCTCCCGCCCGTGAGGCTCCCGAGCGGACCTTCGACCGGCCCGCCCGGCGCGCCCGCACGGCGGTCGTGATCGGCGCGGGCTTTGGAGGGCTGGCGCTTGCCATTCGCCTCCAGTCGGCCGGAGTCCAGACCACCATCGTCGAGGCTCGCGACAAGCCCGGCGGGCGGGCCTACGTCTGGGAGAAGGACGGCCACGTGTTCGACGCGGGCCCGACGGTCATCACCGATCCCGACTGCCTTCAGCGGCTGTGGAAGCTGTCGGGGCACGACATGGCCGAGGATGTGGACCTGGTGCCGGTGACGCCCTTCTATCGGCTTTCCTGGCCCGACGGGACTTTGTTCGATTACACCAACGACGACGATCATCTGAAAGCCCAGATGGACAGGCTGAGCCCGGGCGACTGGGAGGGCTACCAGCGTTTCCTTGCCTACAGCGCAGGGGTCTTCAACGAAGGCTATGTGAAGCTCGGCACCAAGGCGTTCGAAAGCATCGGCGACATGCTGAAGGCGGCGCCGGCCTTGGCCAAATACCAGGCGTGGCGGTCGGTCTATTCGATGGTCTCGGGGTTCGTGAAGGACGAGCACCTGCGCCAGGCCTTGTCCTTCCACACCCTGCTGGTCGGCGGCAATCCGATGACCTGCTCGTCCATCTACGCCCTCATCCACAAGCTGGAGCGGGACGGCGGCGTGTGGTTCGCGCGTGGCGGCACCAACCAGCTGATCGCAGGCATGGTCCGTCACTTCGAGCGGATTGGCGGCACGCTGCGCCTCGGCGATCCGGTGGTCGCGATCGAGGTCGAGAACGAGCGGGTGAGAGCGGTTCGCACCCGCTCGGGCTGGCGGCAGGAGGCCGACCAGGTCGCGTCCAATGGCGACATCGTCCACAGCTACGGCCTGATCGAAGGCAGCAAGCGTGGGCAGAGCCAGGTCAAGGCGATGAAGCGCAAGAGCTTCTCGCCCTCCTTGTTCGTGCTCCATTTCGGGCTGGAGGGAACGTTCGACATTCCCCACCACACCATCCTATTCGGTCCGCGTTATCAGGGGCTGGTCGGCGACATCTACCGCGGCGGCAAGCTTGCGACCGATCCGGCGCTCTATCTCCATCATCCGACGATCACCGATCCGAAAATGGCGCCGGAGGGCTGCTCCACCTTCTATGCGCTGGCACCGGTGCCGCACATGGGCAAGGCGGCCGTCGACTGGGAGACGGAGGGGCAGCGCTATGCCGAGGTGATCCTCGACACGCTGGCCGAGCGGCTGATCCCGGACATCCGCAAGCGCATCCGCGTCATGTTCCACTACACGCCCAAGGACTTCAACGCCGACCTGGCGGCGCATCTCGGCTCCGCCTTCAGCCTTGAGCCGGTGCTGTGGCAGTCGGCCTGGTTCCGCACCCACAACCGCGACGACAAGATCCGCAACCTTTACTTCGTCGGCGCCGGCACCCACCCGGGCGCGGGCATTCCGGGCGTGGTCGGAAGCGCGGAGGCGACGGCGGGGCTGATGCTGGCGTGATTTCTTTGGACGAGCGGGCGCGCCTCGTTCAGGGGAGCCTGGAAAGCATCTCCGGCGGCAGCAAGAGCTTCCGCTTCGCCAGCCAGCTGTTCGATCTCCAGACTCGGGAGCGGAGCTGGCTGCTCTACGCCTGGTGCCGGGCCTGCGATGACGTGACCGACGGGCAGACACTCGGCCACGATGCGGTGCAGGTCGACGATCCGGCCGCGCGCATCGCCTTTCTCCACGATAAGACGGCGGACGCCTTCGCCGGGCGGCCGACGGGTCTGGTGCCGTTCGAGTGCCTGCGGGTGGTCGCAGCCGAATGCGCCATCCCGCAGGCGCTGGCCGACGATCATCTTGCGGGTTTCGAGCGGGATGCGGCCGGGTGGCAGCCGGTCACCACGGATGACCTCCTCTCCTATTGCTACCAGGTGGCGGGCGCCGTCGGCGTGATGATGGCCCATGTCATGGGCGTGGCGCCGGACGAGGAGGACACGCTGCACCGTGCGGCCGATCTCGGCATTGCCTTTCAGCTCGCGAACATCGCCCGCGACATCGTGGAGGATGCACGGGTGGGGCGCGTGTATCTGCCGAGCGAGTGGCTCGAAGCGGAAGGGCTGGGCGGCGCCGACCTCGCTAACGAGCGCCACCGTCCGGCGCTGGCGCGGCTGGCGCTTCGGCTGAGCCAGATGGCGGACGAATATCGCCGCTCGGCGCGGGTCGGCGCGGCGCGGCTGCCGTTCCGGAGCCGCTGGGCGGTGCTGTCGGCGAGCGGCATCTATGGGGAGATCGCGGTGCGGGTGGCAGCGCTTGGGCCGCGGGCCTGGGATGCCAGGGTCATCACGTCCAAGGCCGAAAAGGCGGCGCTGGTGATGGAGGCGTTCTGGGAAGCGCTGTGGCCGGTCGGCGACCGGTCGCGCGAGGGGTTGTGGACGAGGGCTTGACCCTTCCCGCGCTCCGGCGGAGGCCGGAGCCCAGTTCTCCTTCTGCGAGCGCTCTAAAGAGGCACTGGGCTCCGGCCTTCGCCGGAGCACGGGCCTCTACTCTGCTCTTGCCCGTCCCTTCGCCGCTCGTACCTTCGCTTCACCACTCCGCTTCAAGGCCTGCTTCAGCCGGTCCACGGGAGGCGCATAGAGGAAGCCGAAGCTGATCGCGCCATCGCGGCTCTCGACCGCATGGTGGAGCTTGTGAGCCTGGACGATCCGCTTGAAGTAGGCCGACCGCGGCACGATCCGGTGGGGCAGGCGCCCGTGAACGATGATGTCGTGGAAGCCGAAGTAGATCACCCCATAGAAGGCGACGCCAGCGCCGACCCACGTCGCCCACTCGCCCCAGCCGCCATTCATTCCGCCCCAGATCAGGAGGATCGAGGGCAGGGCGAAGACCACGGCATAGAGGTCGTTCTTCTCGAACCAGCCTTCGCGCTCGCTGTGGTGGCTCTGGTGCCAGGCCCAGCCCCATTTCGAGTGCATGACGAAGCGGTGCAGGACGTAGGCGAAGCCTTCCATCAGGACGACGGTGGCGATGAACAGGGCAAGGCCAACAAGCCAGGACATGAGGGGGATATAGGAGCG
>ERZ1066118.1652-NODE-1652-length-13107-cov-7.350368_pt1 | contig 13107 bp, 10 predicted proteins | sample MGYA00382765_ERZ1066118 | MGnify/ENA primary metagenome ERZ1066118 (study PRJEB33369, sample SAMEA5778348) | biofilm metagenome | biome: Industrial cooling water; feature: Water cooling tower basin; material: Biofilm | place: United Arab Emirates | collected...
CGGAAGGTTTTCCGGGAGGCGATGACGATTGGCGAAGCTGCCGCGGCTGCTTACCCGACCTTTGCTTCCACGCACATGTCGATGGGGATGAGCAACGACTTCGAGATCGCTGTGGAGGAAGGCGCTACACTTCTGAGGCTTGGCACTGTACTCTTCGGTGAGCGCGGCACATGATCGACCTGACACCTCTCGACGTTCGCAAAAAGAAGGCGGATTTTCGCAAAGGCCTTCGCGGCTATGAGGTCGCTGAGGTGGACGGCTTCCTGGATCTGGTCGCGGAGCGTCTCGAGGAGCTGGTTCGGGAGAATGCGCAGATCCGCGAGCGGGCGACGCAGCTTTCGGAGTCGCTGGAGGCTTTCAGAGGGCGCGATCAGGCGATGAACGAAGCTCTGGTATCGGCTCAGCAGCTGCGGGAGGCTATCAAGGCTCAGGCAGAGCGGGATGCGGAGTTGACCGTGCGCGAAGCGCGGGTGGAGGGGGAGAGGCTGCTCGCCGACGCGAGGCGCGATGTAGAGCGTCAGCGTGAGGCGCTGCGGAAGGCGGAGACGCAGCGCGATCGCTTCCTCCGCTCCTATCGTTCCTTTCTCGAGAACCAGCTGGGCGAAATTTCGATCGAGGAAGAGCGCGTGGTCCGTGCGAAAACGGGGGAGCTCGGCGACTACGACGACAGTGATGACTGAAGCAGGTATCCTCGAGCGCATCGAGGTAGCGGCTGCCGAGGTCCGGTTGCTTGGCGCCACGGCGCCAAAGATTGCTCTCTCCGTGACTAGCCTGGACGATCTCGGAGAGCACTTCCGTCAGAAAGCTGAGCTGCAGTTGGCGGCCCCTGGCGCTTCTGGTGGTTTCGAGGGGGCCGGGCTGAGGCTCGGTACGATTGGCGGAGTGCAAGTTCTGGCTTTGGTACAAGACCAGCTCAGAGCTCCTTCCCTGCGCGAAGCAACCCTGCCGATCCGCCTCGCACGACGTCTGGGCGCGGAGGTTTTGCTAATCTCCGGACGCGGCTGGTCACTGAACCCGCTGTGGGCGCGTGCCCGATTGATGCTGGTGGTGGACCACATCAACCTTCTCGGCGGCAATCCCCTCGTGGGCCCGAATCCGGAAGAGCTTGGCGCGCGCTTTCCGGACATGTCCGAGGTTTATGATAGCCGGCTGCTTCACCTCGCGGAGGAGTCGGCGCTCTCACGAGGAATCCACTTCGTCCGGGGCGTGTATATCGCCAGAGCTGCCGAGACCAGCAAGGAAAGTGAGGCCAACCTGCTCCGGCGTCTGGGTGGCGACGCGGTAGGTGAGGGAATTGTGCCCGAAGCGATCGTGGCGGTACACGGCGGAATGAAGGTCCTCGGGATGATCCGGCTCGAGGCGTCACCGGGAGATCGTGAGTCAAGCTCAACACCAACCACCCTGGGGATCGCCGAAATCGTAGCCGGCGTGGTATCTCGGATCTAGAAGCAGCATTGGCAGATTACTCGCAAGTAAGCGTGCCGCCCGGGCCCTGCTCGCGGCGGCACCTGAAGTTATATGACCCAACCAAACGGCGTGCAGGAAAAGATGAAGTTTCCAGATCTTCCTGGATCTGTCGGGGAGCTCGAGGAGGAGATCCTCGACCGCTGGAAGTCCGAGAATACCTTCGCGAAAAGCCTCGAGCAGAACGCCGGGGGAGCTCCGTTTGTGTTCTATGAGGGCCCGCCGACGGCTAACGGCAAGCCTGGCATTCATCACGTCCTCGCGCGCACGATCAAGGACACCGTCGCCCGTTTTCGCAGCATGCAGGGGCGGTACGTACCGCGCATTGCGGGGTGGGATACCCACGGGCTGCCCGTCGAGATCGAAGCGGAGCGCCGCCTGGGCATTTCCGGCAAGCCGGAGATCGAGAAGATCGGCATTGCCAGGTTCAATGAGGTTTGCCGTGAGAGCGTTCTGACCTACACCGAGGACTGGGAGAAATTCTCAGCGCGGATCGGCTATTGGCTGGATTACTCCAACCCGTACGTCACATACCACAGCAACTACATCGAATCGATCTGGTGGAGCCTGAAGCAGATCGCGGATCGCGGCCTATTCTACCGGGGTCACAAGATTCTGCCGTACTGCCCCCGTTGCGGAACCGGGCTCTCCAGCCACGAGGTCGCTCAAGGCTATAAGGACGTACTCGACCCCTCTCTCTATGTCATCGTCGAGAGCGCCGACGAGGAGGGGGGCGGGTTCCTCGTCTGGACGACGACGCCGTGGACGCTGATCTCCAATGTCGCCCTCGCGATCGGCGCTGACCTCGAGTATGCCGAGGTGGAGCACGAGGGGCGGAGACTGACGTTGGCCAGCTCCCGGGTAGCTGCGCTGTTCGGTGCCGAGAAGGAAGTTCTGCGCCGGTTCCCTGGTAAGGACCTCGTCGGGAGGCGCTACAAGCGGATCTTCGATTGGGTGCCCGCGCCGGCTGGCTCCGGGAACGCGTGGCAGGTCCTGGCGGCGGACTTCGTCTCAGACGAGGACGGGACGGGAATCGTGCATATCGCTCCTGCCTACGGTGCCGACGACTATGCGCTGGGCCAACAGCATCGGCTTCCGGTGCTCCGCCCAGTCGACGATCGTGGAAATTTCCCCGCTGAGTTCCCTACGGTCGGCGGGCGGTTCGTCAAGGATTCGGATACAGACATCGTAAAGCTACTGAAGGAGCGCGGCGCATCCTTCAAGTTCAGCCGCGAGGAGCACTCGTATCCGCACTGCTGGCGATGCGGGAGCCCGCTCCTCTACATGGCGCGCGACTCCTGGTTCATCCGGACCACTGCAGTCAGAGAGCAGCTCCTCGCGAACAATGCCCAGGTCAACTGGTTCCCGCCCGAGATGGGATCCGGCCGCTTCGGCGAGTGGCTGGAGAACAACGTCGACTGGGCTATCTCCAGGAGTCGCTACTGGGGTACTCCGTTGCCCGCCTGGGTTTGTGACGCCGACGGCAGTCATGTCGAGTTCATCGGCTCCTTCGACGAGCTGGAGAAGCACGTCGGGGCGCTGCCCGAGCCGTTCGATCCGCATCGCCCGTTCATCGACGAGCTGAGGTGGGCGTGCGAGCACCCCGGCTGCTCCGGCCGCATGGTGAGGACTCCGGAGGTAATCGACGTCTGGTACGACTCCGGGGCGATGCCTTTCGCACAGTGGCACTACCCGTTCGAGAACCAGGATAAGGCCGAACACTTCTTCCCCGGCGATTTCATCTGCGAGGGGGTGGACCAGACGCGCGGCTGGTTCTACTCGCTGATGGCGATCTCGACGCTCCTCGACCGCGGCCCCGCCTATCGAAATGTCGTCGTCAACGACCTCGTGCTGGATGCTGAGGGGCAGAAGATGTCGAAGTCGAAGGGGAACGTTGTCGACCCATGGCAGGCGATGGGCGAGTTCGGGGCTGACGCGATCCGCTGGTATCTGATCGCCAGCTCGCACCCATGGCTGCCCAAGCGCTTTGATCCGGCGGGGGTACGGGAAGTTCAGCGAAAGGTGCTCGATACTCTTCGCAGCACCTATCACTTCTTCTCGCTGTACGCGAACCTCGAGGGGTGGAAGCCGGGCCAGGCGAATGACCCCGCGCCCGGTGATCGACCGCTGATGGATCGGTGGCTTCTTTCGCGCCTCACTGCGGTTTCTCAGCGCGTTACGGAGCTGTATGACGCCTACAACCTGACCCACGCGGTGCGCGAGATCTCCGATTTCGTTGTCGACGATCTTTCCAACTGGTATGTGCGCCGTTCCCGTGATCGCTTCTGGGGGAGCGCAGATGCGGCAGATACCCGCGCGGCGTTCGCCACCCTCCACACCGCGCTCGTCGATGTGACCCGGCTGATGGCGCCTGTGGCACCCTTCATCGCCGACTGGCTGCATCGCTCGCTCACTGAGGAGAGCGTGCACCTCGCGAGGCTCCCGGAGGGAGCGGCTGCTCGCGACGAAGTCCTGGAGCAGGGGATGGAGGGAGTTCGCCGGCTCGCCAACCTCGGGCGGGCCGCTCGCGAACAGGTGCGGATCCGCGTACGACAGCCGCTCGGAGCCATTCACGCGGTCGTCCCCGACGGCGTTGCGCTTGAGCCTGAGCTGGTCGAGATCCTTCGCGACGAGCTGAACGTCCGCACAGTGGCGTTCCTCGAGGGTGCGGACGAGCTCGTCACCTTCAGCGCAAAGCCGAACTTCCGCGCTCTCGGTGCACGCTTCGGCAAGGCAACCCCGAAGATCGCCGAGGCAGTTCGAGCACTGTCGTCCGAGGCCCTGGGCGCATCACGCCGCGCTGCTCCGCTTAAGGTGGAGGTCGACGGTGAGCGTCACACGATACTCGACAGCGAGCTCGACATCATTCAGGAAGCCTCCGGCGAGTTCATCGTTGAGGCTGAGAGCGGCTACACGGTGGCGCTGGATCCGACTATCACGCCGGACCTTCGTGCAGAGGGCTTCGCTCGTGAGCTCGTCAGTCGCGTCCAGCGGTTGAGGAAGGAGAGCGGGCTCGACGTGGCCGACCGCATCCAGCTCGCACTCAGCGGATCCTCGGAGCTCGAGCAAGTCTTCAATGAGCACAGAGATTTCATTATGAGCGAGACGCTCGCGGTGGACCTGAGGGTCGGCGAAGTGGCGAGAGGGAGCGTGGAGAGCAGGACTGTCGATTTGGAAGGTGAGGAGGTGGTCGTCGGCCTCTCCCGCGTCACGAGAATGGAGGTCGGGTGATGGAGGAGAAGCTCCGAACCGCTGGCGCTACAGCGGCCGTGGCCACTGAGCGCGAAGAGAACAGGAAGCTGGCGGTATATGGCGGCCTTACGGGCTCGATCATCGTCGTAGACCAGATCACCAAGGTTGCAGCTCAGCAGAATCTGCCTCCGTACGATCCGGTCCCCGTTCTTGGAGAGTTCTTCCGGCTGACCTTCATCTACAATCCGGGCGCGGCGTTCGGGCTCCACGTGGGGCCGATGTCGCGCTACATCTTCCTCGGCCTCACCGTCGCGTGTGTCACTGTTCTATACTTCTGGTTCAGGACGACTCCCCCCGCGGATAAGCTCCGTCTTGTTGCGATTTCCCTGGTGACAGCGGGGGCACTCGGCAACTTCATCGACCGGGTTCGCTCGTCGCGAGGCGTGATCGACTTCTTCGACTTCGGCTTCGGCAATCTGCGCTGGCCGGTATTCAACATCGCGGACATTGGGGTCACGGTCGGGGCAGTTCTCCTCGCGATCTCCCTCTGGCGTGAAGAGCAGGAAGTCCAGCCCGATGCAAAGTGAGGCTGAGCGGACTGAGTTCGTCGTGGAGGAAGCTGGGATTCGCCTGGACAGCTACCTCTCGGAACGGCTCGGGCTGTCGCGGTCGCGGGTCGAGCAGCTGATCGAGCAGGGGGAGGTGGAGCTGAATGGGGCGGTGCCGAAGAAGCGGGCGAAACCGCAGCCCGGCGATGTGATCGTAGTCCGGGTCCCTCCGCCAGAGTCGTCGCACATTCTGCCCGAGGAGATTGCGATCGACATCGTGTTCGAGGATTCCGATCTGCTAGTGCTGGACAAGCCCGCTGGGTTGGTGGTTCATCCCGCGCCCGGCAACCGCAGCGGAACTCTGGTCAATGCGCTCCTCCACAAAATCAAGGATCTGTCGGGCATCGGCGGAGTGGTTCGTCCAGGGATCGTTCATCGGCTGGATCGCGACACGTCGGGTCTCATGATCGTTGCCAAGAACGACGCCGCCCACACCCGGCTCAGCGACGAGCTGAAGAAGAGGAAGATCAAGCGACGGTACCTCGCTGCTGCCTGGGGGCATCTGGCTGAGGACTCGGTTACAGTTGAAGCTCCGATCGGACGCAATCTGAAGCAGCGGAAGCGGATGGCGGTGATCGAAGGAGGTCGCCCCGCGGTGACCCACTTCAGGAGGCTCGAGCGCTGGCGTGCTGCGGACCTGGTTTCGGCGGAGCTCGAGACTGGAAGGACACACCAGATCCGTGTCCACCTGCTGCACATCGGCCATCCCGTTGTGGGCGATGGCACCTACGGTCCTGACCGACACAAAGGCTTTTCCGGCACCGATCGTGGCTGGGCCGCAACTCTGGCGAAGCGCGCGCGCCGGCAGTTCCTGCACGCAACGCAGCTCACATTCGAACATCCACGGACCGGTCAGCCGCTCGACTTCCACTCCCCGCTCCCGGCTGATCTGGCCAGCATCGCGGAGTGGGCTCGAGAGACGCGCTAGTTGCGCTGTCCGTGATGATCGTCCATCCGCTCGACGGCAGTATCCCCCGCTGCCTCCGTCGTACCCGCCGCTTGGTCTACCCACCCAACGTTGTCGAGGCTGCCAGGCTCCCGCGTAAGTTTCGCACGAGATCCCGTTTGTGGTGATCACCACGGGGAGCGCCTCCTCAGCAGATCGGGCGATTCTGCGCAAACTCGCGCAACGGATCGACCCCTCGGATGCGGCCGGCTACAACAATCTGGGCGTCCTCTACTTCAACAAGGGGATGATCGGGGAAGCGATCGAAGCCTTCCAGCACGCTCGTGATCTTTCCCCCGCCTTTGTCGTTGCCGCCCGCAACCTGGAGATTGCCTACCTCGCCACGGGTGAGTACGAGCGGCTGGTGGAAGCGTCGACCCAGGTGCTCACGTCGCAGTCCGGAGATCGCGCGGCGCTGCTGACGCTCGTGAAGGGACATCTTGCCGCACGCCAGCCGCGAGCGGCTGCCGACCTCCTGCGGACCGTCATGACGAAATGGCCGGACGACCTTGAGCTGCTGCGCGAGCTTGCACGTGCTGAGCTCGAGGACGGACGGGTCCGTGAGGCGCAGCGCCTGCTCGAGGGCGGCATCGGCAACGCCCCCCAGGATCCCATCCTGCACTATCTCCTGGGAGAGTCGTACGTACGCGAGGGGGAGCTCGAGCGCGCCTGCCAGGCGCTCGAGAGAGGTGTGGCTGCCGCTCCCGATTTCGGCGATGCGTGGCACCTCCTCGGGCAGCTTCTCCGGGACGGCGGCAAGATGGCGCGCGCTGAGGAAGCGTTGCGGCGGGCCGCAGAACTTCGTCCGGAGCTAACGGCGCCCGAAGGCGGCTTGTCGCTCGACCGGAACAACCCGCGTCGCTACGAGGAACTGGTTGGAACCCGCGCAGAGCGCCCGGCGGCGACTGGTGAAGGCTTTCTGGCGCACTATCATGCAGCTGTGGCGCTGCGGGAGCGGGGGCTATACCAGGAAGCGTTGAAGGAGCTCGCGCTTGCAGAAAGGCTTGGTGAGGATCCTCAGCTGGTGAGGCAAACGATCGCCGAGCTCCTCATGATATCGGGCGAGACCGCAGCCGCGGTCGACCTCTACCGCTCCCTGCTGCAGCAGGAGGAGAATAGCCCGAAGCTGTGGAACGAGCTTGGAGTCTGTCTCCACCGGCAGGGTCGCGTTGCGGCGGCCGAAGAGTGCTATCGCCGTGCGCTGATGATCGATCGGAGCTATGTACTCGCCTCGAACAATCTTGGGGTTGGTCAGGTGGATCAGGGGGAGATGGCTCGGGCGAGCGGGTACTTCGACATGGCGGTCGACGGGTCGCATGCAGCCGATGCGCTCTGCAACGCGGGACTCCTCGCTCTTCGCCGCGGCGACCGACCCGAGGCGCTACGGGCGTATCGCGCGGCGCTCGCCCGTGATGCTGACTCTGGAGCAGCGTGGGTCGGGGTGGGCTCGGTTCTCAGCGATACGAATCAGCTGGACGACGCGAGACAGGCGCTTGCCCGCGCAATCGAGCTGCGGCCAAACGATGCCGAGCCCCGTTACCACCTGGCCTTCGTGCTGAATCGATTGGGGGATCTCGAAGGGTCGCTCCGGGAGACGCGCACGGCCCTGAGTCTCGACCCCTTCTATGCCGCACCTCGATTTCGCCTGCTCGTGGATCTCCACTACGAGTACACGGAGATTCTCGCTCCTGATCTTTCGACCTCCGAGAAACTCCGCGGGGAGCAGCGGGTCGAGGATTTCACCCCCGCCTCCGAGGAGATCAGCTCGATCTTCCATCGAATGGAGGATTCGGGCTCTCAGGCGCCGAAGAAACGGGCGGATTACCGGGTTGCTCGTACGAACCTGAAGAAAGGATTGCTCGACCGAGCTCTGGAAGAAGCCGGCAGTGCTGCGCGGCAGGGAGCAGATCCGGTTGAAGGCGCACTCATCACCGGAGAGATCTTCCGTGCGCAGGGTCTCTTCGGGGAGGCATTGGAGCGCTTCGATTCAGCCCTCGCCAGAATCGAGCACGGCCGCTGGGGCGATCAGCACGCCGCTGCATGGCTCGGGCGGGGGTGGTGCCTCCTGTCCTTGGGCCATCCTGATGCTGCGGCTGAGGCTGCTTCGATGGTTCAATCCCGCGATCCCAGCGCGATTGAGCCTCGACGACTGTTGGCGGAAGCCAAGCTGGCTAGCGGAGCTTACGTGGAAGCGCTCTTCAGGTTCGCGCGGCTCGCCGAGCTGCTCCCGGGGAACGGCACCGTCCTTCTGCGGCTCGGTACAGCGGCACGTGCTGCCGGAGACGTCGCCCGCGCACGAAGCGCCTTCCTCGAGGCGCTCCAGGCTGAGCCGGACCTCCTTGCCGCCCGCGTGGAGCTGGGGGAGCTCGCGCTCGCCGAGGGCGACCCGGCGGCGGCGGCGGAGCAGGGCCGACTCGCGCTGGATGGGTTACCCGGCTACACAGAGGCCGCTCTTCTGTGGGCACGCGCACAGAGCGCGCTCGGCAGATACCCGGAGTCCGTACAAATTCTCATCGACCTGCTCGAAGGCGATCCGTATCACCTCGACGCTCTCCTCGGCCTGGGCGAAGCTCTTCTGCTGAATGAGCAAGCGGAGCAGGCCGCCGTTGCTCTGAAGAGGGCGCTGAAGTTCGATCGGGATAATGGATTCGCCTGGAAGCTTCTGGGGGATGCGAACGGTCAAAGCGGCGACGGCGCGGCTGCAATGGAATGCTGGCGCCGCGCTCTCGAAGCCGGCCTGGATGAGGAGCTTGCCGAGGCAGTCGGGGATCGGATTCGTGCTGCCGAGTCGCTCCCGAACCCGCGAGCCTAGCGATGGCGATCGAAGGTCCGATCAGCGAGCTGGCCGTCAGCGACCTCCTCCAGCTCCTTCACCTTTCGAGACGGAGCGGAGCTCTCACAGCGGCCGGAGGGGCGAGGGGAACGATTACTCTATTCCTCGATGAGGGCTCGCTGGTCAACGCCACCAGCACCACGGCTGAGCTTCGTCTCGGGCGGCTGCTGGTCGGGGCGGGTCGGGTGACGGAGTCGCAGCTGGAAAGGGCACTGGGCAGGCAGGCCGATCATCCGCACGAACGGCTTGGGCAGATTCTGCTGGAGCAGGGAAACGCTTCCGCCGTCGAGCTGGAGTCAGCGCTCCGCTTTCAGATCGATGAGGCAGTCCTGGAGCTCATGCGCTGGCAGGAAGGCTACCTTCGCTTCGAGGATGTCCACCCGAGATCTTCGGGAAAGGTGGCAATTCGGGCATCCACCGACTCGGTTCTGATGGAGGCCGCGCGTCGGACGGATGAGCTCCACGAGCTCGTCGGCAGCCCATCGCTGGACCCGTTGCCGAGGCTCGCAGAAGCGGGTGAAGCGGATTCCGGATACGTCCATCTGTCGGCGCTCGACTGGGAGGTGCTGGCGGAGGTCGATGGCCGCCGAACCCTGCGAGGAATCGCCCTCTCCCTCAGCCGCCCGCAGCTGCAAGTCGCGCGGGCGCTCTTCAACCTCACCGCCGCCGGCGTCGTCGAGCTTGGCGCCGGCTCTTTGGGCGAAGCTCCGGCTGCCTTCGACCTTGTGGCGGCCTCAGCCAGGATCGAGGCTGCGATCGAGGAGGGGCGAATCGAGGACGCGGCTGCCTTCGTTCATCAGGCACGCGGGGTTGCACGTGAAATCGATCTGCTGATCTGGGATGCGCGGCTCGCGACGCTGATGAATGACTGGGTTGCCGCGAATCAGGCTTTCGAGAAAGCAGTAACCCGAGCCCCACATCGAGCTGATATCCACTACTACTTCGCTCGTCTTCTTCTGCTCCGCATGGATCTTCCCGGTGCAGAGCGTGTGCTGCGCCATTACATGGCCTTGGACGACGAATCGGAGCGGAGGAATCTGAGTGCAGCGCGGATGGTTGACTCGATTCGCGAGTTGCGGAAGACGGCAGCGGAGAGTGCCCCGTGAGCATAGCTCCGAACGGGACGCTCCGACGCTGGCAGGACGAGGTTGCGCGGGATCCCGGCAGCGCCTCCTTCGTTCCCCTCGCCGACTTGTATCGCGTGCAGGGGAGGCTGGACGTAGCGCGCCGCGTCTGCATGCGCGGGCTCGAGCGCAACTCCGACCATGTCGAGGGTCACTACGTCCTCGGCCGAATCTTCCGCGATGGTGACGAGCCGCTCAAGGCGTACGATGAGTGGGATATAGCGCTAACCCTCGACCCGCGGCACGTAGCATCCCTTCGGGCACTCGCGTTCCTTTGCCTGGAGCGCGGCCTGAACGAAGAGGCCGAGCGCTATCTGCTCCGGGCGATCGGAGAGGATCCGGAGGACCAGAGGCTGACGCGGGCGCTCGCCGCGCTGCGGGCGGAAACCGCCGATGGCCTCGCGCTCTCGTCGACATATTGGGAGCGCGCTGCCTCGGTGCTGGAGCCTTTTCTAGCGAGACTCATCCGCGACTCCAGAGCCCGGTACCTGATGCTGATCGACCGGAGCGGCAGGATCGTGGCGCAGGGGGGCACTGCGGGAGACCTGGACCTGGCTGGAGTCGCCTCTCTCACCGCCGGGATCCATTCGGCCGCCTCCGCGCTGGCGACGATGACCGGGCAGCGATCGTTCTCGCAGCTCCATCACGGCTCATCGGATCAACAGCTCTTCGTGGGGTCGCTCACCACTCCGCCGGGAGAGCTCCTCCTGATCAGCCTTTTCGGCCCGGAGAGCTCGATCGGACTCGTCAGATTGCTCTTCAAGGAGTACTCGAAAGAATTGCAGAACGTCGAATGGCCGAGACCTGAGAGCAGCCGGACGCACGAGAGCCTCGAGGAGGCACTCGCGGCCGGACTGGCGAGAGCGGCAGATCGCAGCGGGCACGGGAGGCGATAGTGCCAATCGTCAATTTTGCGGGGAAGGAGATTACAGCCAAGGTCGTCTACTATGGTCCGGCTCGTTCCGGCAAGACGACGAACCTGCAGTTCATCCACAGCAGCATCCCTGAATCGTGGAAGGGACCGATAGTCTCTCTCGCGACGGAGGGGGACCGTACTCTGTTCTTCGACTACCTCCCGCTCGATCTGGGGACGATCTCCGGTTACCGCAGCCGTATTCAGCTGTACACGGTACCGGGGCAGGTCTACTACGATGCGACTCGGCGGCTGGTGCTGCACGGTGCCGACGGGGTCGTATTCGTGGCCGACAGCCAGAAAGAGAAGCAGGCCGAGAACCTGGAGAGCTTTCGGAATCTGCAGGCCAACCTCCTCGATCAGGGCGTCGATCCTCGTGGGGTTCCGCTCTGCCTGCAGTACAACAAGCGGGACCAGCCGGAAGCCGTCTCTTTCGCCGAAATGGAAGCCGCTCTGAACTTTCGGGGAGCGCCCGCACTGGAAGCGTCCGCGGTAACCGGGGCAGGCGTTTTTGAGACGCTGAAGGAGATCACGAAGCTGGTGCTTACCCGTATCGGGAAAGACCTCGGCGAAGCGTCGGCTCCGCGTTGAAGCTCCCTTGATCGACCCCAGCCTTACCTTCTCGAGCTTCGTCATCGGCTCGTCGAACAGCCTTGCGGCCGATGCAGGCCGGCGCGTGGCTGCACTCCCAGGCGCTTCGTATAACCCTCTGGTGATCGTCGGCCGCGGTGGCAGCGGCAAAACTCATCTGCTGCACGCGATCGCCAATGAGGCGCAGGTGCTCCGGGGAGGGGAAGCCGTGCTGATGCTCTCAGCCGCAGCATGGGAGCTGGACCCGCCGCCGGAGGTCGACGCCGCAACCGTGCTGATCGACGATCTCCACCTTCTCGCCGATGAACCGGGTGCCCAGCAAGCCTTTGCCGCGGGCGCTCTACAGGCTCTCGCGGATGGTGCTCAGGTCGTTCTATCCGCGCGCGCTGCTGATTCTTCGCTCTTCAATGGGGCGCTGAGGCGTCTTATCGGCAGTAGACTGGTTGTCGAGCTGGAGGATCTCGATCGGACCCTCGCCTCCCACCTGATCACACGGTTCGAATCGACGGCTGGAACTCGGCTGGCACCCGAAGCCCGGGAAGAGCTCATCGGGCGTACCGCAACACCAGGCGAGCTGCTCCGCGCGCTCGGGCAAGTTTCAGCTCACTTCGATGAAAATAGGCAGGAGATCACCCGCGAGCAGCTGCTGAGCGTTCTGGAGCCGGCAGCGAAGGCGAATCCCTTGGACGAGTTTGGTGCCTTTCTAGAGGATGTGACTCGGATTCTGGCGGTCGCCGTGGAAAGCGTCCCGTGGCGGCGCAAGCTCGCTGAAGCTATCGGGGAGTGGGAGGCGCAGGGGATCAGGACCGACAGGCTGAAGAGGGCGCTGGAAGGACAGGATTCGCCGGACGTTGAAGCTCTGCTCGAAGGCTTCGCCGGCGACGCCGGCAGGCTGCTGGAGATCCGAAAAGGAATGGGACCCGATGCAGCCAATCTCATACTGGACGATCCGGATCGGTTGGCAGCCGCGGAGGATGCATACAGGGTATGGCTAGGTCGCAGCAGCGCCTCATTCGGTGACGCGCCGGCCGAAGTTTTCCGCACGGTCGATCCATGGTTTGTGGATCCTGACAGGCTCGTCCTTTCCGCGTATGATCTGGAGGGCCGCATCCCCGGAGATCGTCGCTGATGGCAATCCGCGGAAGTCTCCGCCAGGCGGGGGCTGTGGACATCCTCCAGCTTCTGGCGCTGGGTCGGAAGACAGGGTGCCTCTCCCTCTCCGACGGCGTCTCTTTCGGTCGAGTTTACCTGGATGCTGGCCTGATTGTGCACGCCTCTATCATCAACCGACCTGATCGTCTGGGTCAGCTGCTCGTGAAGAACGGGCACGTAACAGATGCAGATCTCGACGCAGCGATCCAGGAACAGGGAACCTCCGGTAAGCGGATTGGTGAGATTCTCGTGCAGGCGGGGAAGGTAGCTGGGGAGGATCTGGA
>ERZ1066118.1658-NODE-1658-length-13062-cov-5.604136_pt1 | contig 13062 bp, 10 predicted proteins | sample MGYA00382765_ERZ1066118 | MGnify/ENA primary metagenome ERZ1066118 (study PRJEB33369, sample SAMEA5778348) | biofilm metagenome | biome: Industrial cooling water; feature: Water cooling tower basin; material: Biofilm | place: United Arab Emirates | collected...
AGCCTTTCTCGCCTTCAGCCCTGGTGCCATCAACCCTTCAGTCGAAGCGTTGCCCTACCAGCATCTACTGCGCCCTGTTTATCCGCTCGAGCCTGAGATGAGCTGGGAACCTCGCGTCTTTTTTGGAACGTATGAACGCTAAAGCACAGGAAAATATGAGGACCGTTCAACCCGTTCGCATCATGCCTTTGGGTGATTCCATTACCCTGGGCAGTTACGGCCAAGATATGTACGGCGGCGGCTACCGCGCGGTGTTGTGGCGGAGTCTCGAGCTAACCACCTCGGGTGTAGACCTCGTGGGTTCGATGTGGGAACCTGTCGCTGGCTTGGGCAGTGGTCATGAAGGTCATCCAGGTTGGCGTATAGACGACCTCAGCCGTCACGTCGAGCATTGGTTGGAGCGTTCGCGTCCGCACCTGATTTTGCTTCAGATTGGCATCAACGACATCATTAACGGCGCGTCGCAAGCCTCGTTGCTGGAGCGCATGGCAGAGTTGGTAGACAAGATTACGACCCGCGCACCCTGGGCGCAGCTTTGTGTGGCCTCCCTTGGGGCGGTGCTCGAGCCTAACCTTTACGAAGTCAAGTTGGCATCGGTGCTCAGGTTTAACCGAGCACTTCCTGAACTCGTGGCAGTAAGGCAAGCCCAAAGTGCCAACATTTCTTTTCTCGATGTGAAGGCGTTGACAGCGTTTACTCCTGATGATTTCGCGCCTGACGGTTTACACCCGAATGACAATGGCTACCGCAAGATGGGCGAGGTTTGGTTTCAGGAGGTGGGGCGGTTTCTGGCTTCTCGAGCGTAGACGCGCGTCAAGGTTTGCTCAACCTTTCGCTAATCAGATACTAAGTCAAGATAGTCGGGCGGGCGTGGACTTTCTCGAACACCTCACGCAGTCCAGAACGCCGCAGTACACGTTTCCAAGGGTTACCCTGGTCAGGCCAGCGCACTAACCTTATTTCACCGTCTTCAATTTCCAAGCCCGTGATGTCACCGTCTGAAAACGAGCAGCAGCCCGTGTTGAAATAACAGGGCGTGGCATCCTTTGCAAGCTCGAGGTCGAGACCGTTCGTTTGGGCCAAGACCCAGTGCAGTTCGGCAGTTTTTTGGTAGACGCGCTCTAGCACTTCTTTTTTGGCAGTGACCGATGACGCATACTCGAGGCTACGCTTTAACTCGCTCAACTCCTCGCGTAAATACTGCCCGTGTGTTTCAGAAGTGAACACAGGGCGGTGCGTGTGACCCGTCACGAGAATCAGGTCTTGCGCTTTGCTCCACTCGAACATGGCCCGCTCGTGTTGATAGCGCAACTCGTAATTTGTTGCAGGTGTTGTCAAGTGCAATTTGAGTAAACGTTGCAAGGGGTTAAAAGCGTAACGCACGAAAGGCTTGCTGAGCCTCGAGTAGCGGTCAGAAAGGGTCGTTCCCTGATGCCCGTGCGCGAAGAAGAGTTCGCCGAGCCTCAAGCCACCCTCGGTCACGACGAGGCGCAGGGCCTCAAAAGTCTGGGCATCAGCCAGATAGGGCTTTAGATATTTACGGACGGCATCTTGGTCTTGCCACAGGTCATCGTGATTGCCCCAGACGCGCGTGTAGCGTCCTTGCTTTGCGAAAGCAGCCTCGAGCAAGAGCGTATCCTTATAACGCTCAATCGTCACTTCGGGGGCAACTTGCCACAAGTCTTCAACATCACCCAAGAGCACGAGTTCAAAACCTGCCTCGAGGTAGTAACCGAGTGCCGCGTGGTAAGCAGGTTTACAAGCCTTAAACTGGTCAGCACCGTCAAAGGCTCCTCGGTGCTGGTCGGAAAACACCACGAGCTTGAGGTCACGCAACTCTTTAACGACGGTCATGCTACCTGTCTTGGCGCGGCTGAGCGAATGGTGGATGCGCTGCGCGTAGTTGCTGTGTTTGGGTTGGGGTGCGAGGCTCACGTCGCCTTACTGTACTGAAAACGTTGAAGGCACGACAACATGTTCTGCTGACATAAAGTTGACTTACTTCTGCTAGCGTCCGCTCGAGGTAACAACCATGAACGTGTGTTCAGTTTTGAAGTGGTGTGTCGTAACGTGGTGCGCTGCACTATTATTTTTCAGTGTAGCGAATACGCAAGCAGAGCCTACAGAACTTCGCATCATGACGTTTAACATTTGGCTCGGCGGCGAATTAGTGAATTTTGGTAAAGTGGTTGAAGCGATTGAAAAAAGTAACGCAGACATTGTTGGCTTGCAAGAAGCTACAGGCAACACACGCCGTTTGGCTGATGAGCTGGGTTGGTACGCCAACGAGCGACTGCAAATCATCTCCCGCTTTCCGCTCATTGACCCTCCAGGAGCAGACGGGTATTACATCTTCGCAGGGATAAATCCTGGTGAAGTTGTCGCTGTCGCAAACGTGCATTTGCCTTCTGATCCTTACGGGCCATATTTGGTGCGTGATGGTTCTACCTTAGAAGAGGTACTCGAGAACGAACAAGCTACACGAATGCCGATGTTAGAGCCTGTGCTAACAAGACTCACTGAACTATCTGAAGCAGGAATGCCGATTTTGCTCACGGGTGATTTCAATTCGCCTTCGCACTTAGACTGGACGGAAGCACTAGCCGAAACTCGAGCTGAGGTTAAATATCCCGTCGAATGGCCCGTGACTGTCGCAGTGGAAGAAGCAGGATTTATTGATACTTACCGCGCTGCTCACCCTGACCCGGTAGCAGAGCCTGGCGTGACCTGGACATACGGCTACCCGTATCCGAGACTCGAGCCGAACGAAGTCATTGACCGCATTGATTTGGTTTTTGCAACCAAGGATGTTGAAGTCTTGAAGAGTGAAATTGTCGGGCCGAAGGGAAGTCCAAATGCTGATGTCGAGATTGAACCTTTTCCGTCTGACCATCGCGCTGTTGTTTCAACCATTCGCGTTACACCTGCCCTTCCGCCACTTTTCGTAGCAGTAGACAAAAGAAGAGTTGAAAAGGGTGAGCCGATTGTCGTTCGCTATCACGCACCCAATGGTGAAGACAGTGACCGTATCGTACTCGTTAAAGCTGAAGGTGATGCAGTCAATGAGGCCCTGATGTCGTTACCGCCTTATGAGGCAGATTTCTTTGGTGCTGTGACGTTTGGTTCAGGAACGTTAGGCCCAGGTTCTTATGATGTTGTATTGCTAAGCAAAAACGTTGAAGAAGCCTCGCGCAGTTCATTTTGGATTGTTGATGCGAATGTAACTCCAAGTGTTGTCACAGATAAAGCCAGCTACAGTAAAGGTGAAACTATTACCGTGTCGTGGGAGAATGCACCTGCACACCGTTGGGATTGGCTCGGCATTTACGCTGTGAGTGATGCTGATTTGTATAACTATCTTGGCTTTCTCTACACGAATGCGAGTGTTTCTGGCAGTGCCACGTTTGATAGTAACGTTCTTGGTGAAGCGATGTTGCCACCAGGTGAGTACGAAGTGCGCCTCATGCTCGATGACGGTTATCAGGTGCTAAGCTCGAGCCAGTTCAGCGTAGAACCCTAAGTCTAAAGGAGGTACGGTTTGCTATACCTCCTTTGTTGACGCTCACTGGCCGCTTACAAAAGAGAGAACGGAACAGCTCGAGTCACACTTATCACATTTCCTCAGCTATCTCCACTGCAAAGAACAACGTCTCACCGTTGCTATCATCCACGCCGTCATTATCAGTGACCGCAAAGCCGTTGCCGTTTACGTCAACCGCAAAACCCTCGAGCTTGTCCACCACGTAGCCACCTGTTGCTTTCAAGTCAGACAGGAAATCATGTACTTCTTCTTTTGTCACGAGCGGCAACTCGCCACCAAGGGCCGCAGGCTGCAATTCACTCATCGCAACTCTGTATAATTTTTTCAATTTTGCAGCCTCACCAATCCTGTCATCACGCTCGAGGATGTACACGTAGTCGCCGTAAGCAGTGATTTCTGAAAGACCAACCCAGCCCTCACCTGCGCTCTCGGTGGGATAACGCACCGCTCCCCACTCCTGGGTCTCGAGATTGTACGAAACAAGTTTCACGGTATTCTCTGGGTCATCGCCCCACTGACGCTGCATTGCAATCCAAAGCGTGTCACCAATTTTAGTAATTCCTTCAGCACCCCAGCGTGTTTCGACTGCCAGTAGTTCTGCGGGAAAAGCGATTTGCTCCTGAATTTCACCCTCGGCATCAACGTGATAAAGGGCGTGAGGAATGAGGCGGTCTGTGCGACCTTCGGAAGCGAGCCAGAAGCCACCTTCACCGTCTGTGGTGATGCCCTCGAGGTCTAAAAGTTGTGCGTTAGCACCGTTGCGCGTAACAGGGAGTGCATTTATAATTCTTGCTGGTGTTTGATTTGCGTCAATGGTAAAGATGGTTGGCTGCATGGCATAAAAACTGTCACTCACCGCGTAGAAAATACCTGCCCTTTCAGCGTCAGCGACAAGACCAGACAGTGCACCCCAACCAAGCGGTTGACCAGACTCGTCGAGGTCAGAGACAATCATGGGGTACGTCGCTGCTCCTTCGCCATAGCTGTAAAGCGTGACGTGTGAACGAACCCCGCCATCAGCAATTAAATCCACTTCATTCGAGACAGCTAGCAAGTTACGTTCTGGAATTGCCACGACACCCTCGGGTGACAGGGCTGAAGGTAAAAGTTGTACGAATTCAGGTTCAGCTCCTGTATCCCTGTAAACACCAATCACTGAGCCGCGCTCTGAAAGAAGAAAAATAAACGTGTCGTCACCAAAAGTTTTAACCTCCATACCTTCAGGTTCGACACCCTTCGCGTCCGAGCGGGCTTCGGGGTAGTGACCCGCTAAGGCGATCTGATATTCAAAGTCAGCACCCGATTCAAAAAGCACTTCACCCGTTCTACTAAAAATCGTGAAGCCTCGAGAACCGCCCTCGTAATCGCCCTCGTTTGCAACGACAAGTCTTTCCCTGTCGAGCCACTGCACTGCGTCAGGCTCTCGCGGTACGGCACTCAGTTCGCCGCCAAAGTTCAATGCACCATCTTCAACTGTGTCTATACCACTCAAATCAACTGTTCCAGCCGAGAAGTGGCTTACGATGCTGCCATCAACCGCGTTCACAATAACGATGTGATTATTCTCTTGCAGCGTCACGGCGAGTTCGTTGTTTTCGTTAAAGTCAATAAATTCTGGTTCGGGGTCTTCGCCTGCAACTTCTGCTAAACCTGTTACGTCCACCGTGCGTTGTCTATCACAATCAGGTACGCCGTTCTCGAGATTGAAAATAACGAGGTTGCCCGCAGGGAGTTGGGGAATAGCACCGTCATTCACGTCTTCATCACGCTCGTTTTCAATAGCAACAGCGATAAAAGTTTTGTCAGGTGAAACGGCAACTGAATCGGGTTGTCCGCCGAGGTCACAACTTGCGGTAACAGTTTGACTGGTCATGTCAATAACGGAAAGCGTTCCCGAAGGTTCAGTAAAAGATTCTGATGTGTTGACTGCTGCCAAGATGTTACTTCCCACCACTGTGACAGAGGTAGGTTCACCTTCCATCATCACCACGCCAGCAGCCTTCGGAGCAGCAGGGTCAGTAATATCAATCATGCCAATGGCACCGAGCGGACTATCCGAATAAACGAGCGTCAAGCCGCCTTCGGTGGCGGTGATAATTTCTGCTGATGTCTCTGTGGCTGGGTCGGCATCGGGGGGTAAATTTGTGTTGACAGGAAACGACGCGACGCGGTTAAAAAATTGAGAACTTTCTTGTGCTAAACCAACCGTCGAGATGATAAGTGCAAAGGCGAACAGATAGTTCATGGGGATTTCCTCCGTCACCTTAGATGTATTTGACTTTCGTCAGGGGAACGTCATAGCTTGACACGAGACTGACATATAGTTTTTAATCTCTTAAAATGGCAGTGACTTCAGGCGCGACACCGCAGCAACCCGCAAAACGCTCCTTCAACCGCGAATGGCTGATAGGTTACCTCTTTATTTTCCCTGCGGTGGTGATCATCTTTCTCTTCGGGTTTTTCCCGATTGGTTACGCCCTCTACATGAGCCTCTTTCGCTGGCGTGTGCGGCAGGGAAGTTTTATCGGTTTTAGTCATTATCAAGATGTTTTAGGAAGCGTTTGGGGCGGGTTACTTTTTCTTGCCGGATTACTCAGTTTTATTTTGGTTCACCGCCTCTGGACTTCATCACGAAAAAATTGTCGTGTAGGGGCAGTGGCCCTACTCACAGCTTCGCTCTCGGGTCTCATCATCGGTTGGAACGCCATGATAGGCACGGGTGATGGTGACTTTTTAGCCTCGCTCGTCCGCACTTTGTTTTACGCTTTTCTCTCCATTCCCGTGCAGATTGCCCTCTCGCTCATCATCGCTTACCTGCTCTACCACAATATCAGAGGGCGTGAATTCTTCAGGATGATTTTTTTCTTGCCTTACATCACGCCTGTGGTGGCGAGTGCCATTGTCTTTCGCTCGATTTTTAGTCAGCGCGAGGAGGCTCTTGCTAATCAGGTCTTAGGCTGGTTTGGCATCGCTCCGCAGCGTTGGCTGTTCGAGCCTAAACCTGTGCTCGAGCTACTCTTTGGGGGTCAAATTACTGCACTCAACACGTGGCTCACGAATAGTGGGACAAATTTTCAACTCGAGGGCCTCTGGCTCGGGCCGAGTTTGTCCCTTGTTGTTTTAATTATCTACGGAATATGGACGTTTACGGGTTATAACGTAGTCATTTTTCTAGCAGGACTCGGCAACATCCCGAGACAACTTTACGAAGCCGCCGACCTTGACGGCGCGAACGGCGTACAAAAATTTTGGACGATTACCGTGCCACTTTTGTCGCCTGTTACGTTTTATTTAACACTTCTAGGATTTATTGGTGCGCTGCAAGCCTTTACACAACTTTACGTTATGCGTCAACCTTCGGCAAGGGACTCGCTCGATACGTCTAGTTTAGTTATTTTCGACACCTTTTATCAGTCGAATAATTTTAGCCTCGCCGCCGCGCAGTCTATTTTGCTCTTCATTTTTATTCTTGCTATCACGCTTATTCAAAACCGCGTCTTGAAAGGGCAGGAGGAGTAACGATGGCTAGGGCTTCCTTGCCAACCACGACACAACGACAGACTCAGCGAACGTCTGTTCGGGAACCCTACGAGTTCAAGTGGATTCATTTGCTGATTTATTTCGTTCTTGCTGTTGGTGCTTTCGTCTCTGTGATTCCGTTTCTCTACATGCTTTCCACTTCGCTCATGACCTTGGGCGAAACGATTAACCGCCAGGCGTTACCAAAAACTCCGCAGTGGGCGAATTACCTCGAGGCGTGGCGGGAAGGGCAGTTCTCGAGGTATTTACTCAACACTGTTATCATCACGACGCTGACAATTCTTGGTGTTTTGGTGAGTTCCGTTCTCGCAGGCTACGCTTTTGCTAATATCTCTTTTCCAGGACGCGATACGATTTTTATGATTTTGCTCGCAACGTTAATGATTCCAGGCACGGTTACGTTTATTCCCAACCTGCTGATGATTCGTGGTGACATCATTCCTTGGGAGTCGTGGCTCAATAGTTTACCAGCACTCACTGTACCCTTTATGGCGAAGGCTTTTGCCATTTTTTTGTTGCGACAGTTTTTTAGAAATATTCCCAAAGAACTTTGGGATGCGGCGCGGATTGACGGTGCAGGGCATTTGCGCTTTTTACTTGTGGTAGTCGTGCCGCTCAGTAAAGCTCCGATTCTCACCGTTATACTGCTCACCTTTATTGACAGTTGGAACGAATTCGTCTGGCCGCTTCTCGTCACGACCACAGCGACGTGGCGGCCATTAGGTGTTGGTCTTTGGACATTTGTCAACGAAGCTGGGCCACAAACGCACCTCCTCATGGCGGGAGCCGTCATCACGATTATTCCCGTGCTGGTTATTTATTTTCTAACGCAGAAACACTTTACCGAAGGCATTGCATCTTCACGCTCATGACATTTGTAAGGTGTCATAAAGGGTGAAAGGAGACGAGCATGAAACAGTTTATTTTATTACTCGTTATCATCACAGGCTTGGGAGTTGCCCAAGACACGGCTATTCAAGACTATGAAAATGTAGACCCGTCAGGTCAGAGCATCACCTTTTGGCACCAGCACACCTCTGAGCGGGAAGAGGCGTTGCAGCAAATCGTCGCTGACTTTAACAGTAGCAATGAGTGGGGGATTACCGTCACCGCCGAGTATCAAGGTGGCTACAGCGACATCTTTCAAAAGATGCTTCCTTTACTGGGCACAGAAGATGCCCCGAATCTCGTCGTGGCCTATCAAAACCAAGCGGCCAGCTACAAACTTGCTGACGGTGTACTCGACTTAAATCCACTTATAAATAGTGCCACCTGGGGCTACACAGAAGAAGAACTCACAGACTTCTTCCCTGCTTTTGTGGAATCAGATATTTTCCCAACCTTTAATAACGAACGCCTTGCGTTTCCGCCCAACCGCTCGATGGAAGTCTTGTACTACAACGCAGAATGGCTGAGTGAACTCGGCTATGATGCACCACCCGCAACCCCTGAAGAATTCAAAGAGATGGCCTGTGCCGCCGCGCAGCAACCGTTTAGCAAGGCGACGAGTGAAGGCTCACTCGGCTACGAACTAAGCATTGATGCCAGCCGTTTTGCAAGCTGGACGTTTGCCTTTGGTGGAGATATTTTTGACGGTTCACAGTACACGCTGAACAGTGATGCCGCCGCCAACGCCATGACCTTTATCCAAAGCCTTTTCACCGACGGTTGCGCTAGCATTGTCACGGAAGACTTTGGCGACCAAACGAATTTTGGCGCAGGTAGAACACTTTTCACGGTTGGCTCGTCATCAGGTTTGCCTTTCTACCAAAGTGCAGTTTCTGAAGGTGCAAACTTTGAATGGAGCATTGCAGCAATTCCTCACACCACACCCGAACCTGTGCAAAATATCTACGGTGCGAGTGTGAGTATTCCGACAGGTCACACGCCTGAAGCAAATCTTGCGACTTGGCTCTTTATCAAATACTACACGAGTCCTGAAGTGCAAGCGACTTGGGCTGAAGCCAGCCAATACTTTCCCGTGCGCCAGAGTGTAGCTGAAGGGTTAGCTGATTACTTCGCGGCTAATCCCTCTTATCAAACTGCCTTTGACCTGTTGCCCTACAGTAAAGCGGAACCTTCAACACCAGGCTATGAATTTGTCCGTGACCTAATTGAAGAAAATATGACGGTCATCGCCGACGGCGAAGATGTGGCAACCACGTTGGCGACTATTAACGAAGAAGCCAATGCTATTTTGAGTGAACAAATGGCGGAAATGCCGGCGCAGTAAAGATTGACTTCGTGTTGTGAACAAGGTGTCTGACTTCATCAGACATCTTGTTTGTTTTGAAGCTACGAGTTTTTGAAGCCACGATGAGATTAGAAGTAGTTTGCACACCTAGCGTTTTCTGAAATGGATGACAAAGGAGTGACGTTTACAAGCTAGCCTTCCGTCTATAGGCGTACTTTCTAAAAAGTACCCAAGGAGGAACCATGCGCTTTTTATCAGCGATACTCGTTGCAGCTTTAACAACCACGATTTTTGCTCAACCGAGTGGAACCTTGCGGCTTTACACCTCGCAGCCTGAAGCCGATGCCGCACAAACCGTCGCGGCGTTTGAAGCTGCCCATCCTGATGTCACTGTCGAAGTATTTCGCTCTGGAACCGAAGAAGTTATCGGGCGGTTTTTGCTCGAGGCTGAAGCAGGCGAACCCCAAGCGGACGTGCTCTTGGTGGCTGATGCTCCGACCTTTGAAATCCTGAAAACCAGGGATTTGCTTGAGCCTTATCTCTCGCCCAACGCCGAGGCGATTGACGCGCAGTACCGCGATCTCGAGGGCTACTACTACGGCACGAAAATTATTGCCACCGTTATCGTTTACAACACTAATCTCGTGAGTGACCCTGTTGACTCCTGGACAGCACTCTCCCAACTTGGCGAGGGCGTGGCGATGCCGAGTCCGTCGTATTCGGGTGCTGCTGCCTACAACCTGGGAGTCTTCAAGCGCACCGAAGGTATCGGCTTTGACTTTTACCAAAATCTTTCTGACAAGGCTTTTTTGACCCAGGGCAACGGTGCGGTGCTTAAAGCAGTCGCGGCAGGCGAACAACCCTACGGCGTGATGGTCGAGTTTCTGCCGATACGTGAAGCAAAAAATGGTTCACCCATCGGCGTTGTTTATCCGAGCGAAGGTGTCCCCATCATTACCGAGCCTGTCGGCATCGTGAAAGGAACCCCCAACCTCGAGGCCGCTCAGGCTTTTGTAGATTTTCTCCTTTCGCAAGCGGGGCAAGAAGTCGCCGCGACAATGGGCTACATGCCCCTCCGCAGCGACGTGGCTGCACCCGAAGGATTTCCTGCCCTGAGTGACTTACAAGTTTTGACAGTGGATGCCGCGACACTCGCCGAAGAGCGCGAGGCGGACAAGGAAGAATTTGTCGCGTTGTTTGGTGAATAGGAGTGTTTGGACAAGAAAATGACCCGCGACAGGATGACTCGAGTCAACGCGCAAACCGCTCGAGTACGCTTTAAGAATGTTCAAGGTCTCGTGTTGCTGGGCAGTTTGTTAGCTCTCGTCCTGGTTTTTACCAACGTCTTACCCTTGCTGCGGCTGCTACAACGCGCCGTTTCCCCCGAAGCCCTCAGTTGGCTCGTCAGTAGTTCTTTGGCCCACACGGCTCTTTGGAACAGCTTACAGGTCTCGAGCACCGTTGCACTCTTCGCTACGGTCCTCGCCCTCGCCCTCGTTCTGCTGCTCGAAAAGACCAACCTGCCAGGGCGCAAGGTGCTCAAACTTCTCCTTTTTGTTCCCTTGGTTGTTCCCCCGCAAATCCTCACCATTGCCTGGCTCAATTGGGCGGGGCCAGTAGGGCATCTTCAACAACTCGTTAAACGTTTTTTAGACAGTAACACACCACTCTGGAATCTTTACAGCCAAGGGGGAATTATCTTATTGCTCGTCGTGTTTACGCTGCCCGTTGCTTACCTCACCCTCGCCCCTGGACTCTCACGTATTCCTAAAAGTTTGGAGGAAGCCGCAGGGCTTGACGGGGCGAGTCTTACAGACGTTTGGCTGAGAATACTGTTTCCCTTGCTGTTGCCAGGTGTCCTAGCTGCTTTTGTGCTCGCGTTTCTCGCGGCACTCGGCAATTTTGGCATCCAGGCCCTGCTTGGCATTCCCGCACAGTTCGTAACTCTGCCCACGCTGATTTACCAACGGGTGGCTTCGTTTGCTTCGGGCGGCTTTGACCACGCGGCAGCTCTGACCCTGGTGTTGTCGTTGCCCGCGTTGCTCGCTCTCAGCGTGCAATACCTGGTTTTGAAACGCCGCGACACACAGCTCGAGACCTTGCTCGAGCCACCCTTGCGTTACGAGCTGGGAATCTGGCGGTGGGTGGGTGCCGTGACCTTATGGCTTCTTGTAGCAGGGGTCGTTACGTTAGGCCCGTTTGTCTCGATGGTTCTTACCGCACTTACGAAAGCCTACGGTCTGCCGCCCACGTTTTCTAATCTGACGCTGACGCACTTTGCTTTCGTGCTCGGAGAGTTGGACAGTTTTCGCCGCGCCCTCGCTAACAGTTTCATGCTCGCTCTCGTGGCGGCACTCGTCACGGCAACGCTGGCACTTCTTATTGGTTACGTTCTGCTCAAACTGCACGGACGTTTTGCCTTGCCCTTGCAACTCTTCATAGATTTGCCTTACGCCCTGCCTGGTTTAGTGTTTGCGCTCGCGCTGATTTTGGTGTGGCTGCGCTCGCCCGTACCGCTCTACGGAACGCTTTCCCTTTTGCTTCTGGCTTATGTGGGGCATTATCTTGCTTTTGCCTTGCAAAGCGTGAGTGCGGCCTGGCGACAACTCGACAAGGGCTTAGAAGAAGCCAGCCGCGTAGACGGGGCAAGTCTTTTTGCAAGAATGCGCTTTGTTTTTCTACCGCTTCTCCTGCCCTCACTCGTGGCGGCAGCACTGCTCGTTTTTCTTAACGCCTTTACTGAACTCTCACTGTCAGCGTTATTGGCGGGGTCGCGCTCGGAGACTTTGGGTTGGCTGGTGTTTGGACTCGAGCAGGCAGGTTCTAGTAATCAAGCTGCCGCCGTGAGCACGGTTCTCGTTTTGGTCTTGGCGGTTTTGGCACTGGTGCTAACAAGCGTTCAACGCATTATACAGGTCTCGAGGCAGACTCCTTAAACACTTTCGTCTAATCGTCGAGCCTGAAGTTGGAAAACCTCGAGAGGACGTGCCGCCTCAACACATTCAAATTTAGACTGGGCTTCCAATAAAGTTTGATCCACTCGAGACGCTCTTGCAAAATGTGTAAGTACGAGCTGGCTGCTTCCGCTTTGCCGCGCGAGGTCGGCGGCATCAAGCGAAGTCATGTGTCCGTGCGCTGACAAATCGGCCCGCGTGTCTTTCAAATAGGTCGCTTCTGCTAGCAAGGTGTGGCATCCTTTGGCAAAGTCAATAAGCCCTCCGGTCAAGCTCCCATCTGCCGTGTAGACAAAACCAAACTCAGACACAGGCGAGGGTAGCAGGTAGGGTGCGTTCTACGCACCCAAACCGTGAATCTTGAAGCCAACCTCGTTGCATTGACCCCACGCTGGTGCGTAAGACGCACCCTACGACACCCTTTGCTTACTTAACTTTACTATGGAGATACTTAGCAAAGAGTTTGCTAATCCTAGCCTTTCTTTTTATGCTGAAAAAAGTTTTCACCATAACTATAGAGCCTCTTAACGAACTTGATAACTTATCGTATCAATTTTTAGTGGCGGGTTAAAGGTACTCGCTACTTGCTCCCAATCCACATACTTAAAATTCGCACTGACGATTTCCATTTCGCCTTCTTCTTCCATCTCGACAAAGGGTTCATCTTGCCCATCCTGAACAATCAAAACGCCGTTAGGAAATTTTTCGCTAAGCGGCACATTCAGCACCATCGCCCCGTCGGATTCTTCAGCACTGTCAATGTCGCCATTTGCAACTATTTGAAAACTGCCTAGATAGTCGTTGTCACCTTCTCTAGTGTAAACGGCGTAACT
>ERZ1066118.1660-NODE-1660-length-13046-cov-5.897391_pt1 | contig 13046 bp, 12 predicted proteins | sample MGYA00382765_ERZ1066118 | MGnify/ENA primary metagenome ERZ1066118 (study PRJEB33369, sample SAMEA5778348) | biofilm metagenome | biome: Industrial cooling water; feature: Water cooling tower basin; material: Biofilm | place: United Arab Emirates | collected...
AAACGCCGCCATCGAGGAAAAGGTGCAGGAGGCGGCCGAGGAACTGGAAGCCGTGCGTGAACGCGCCGCGCTGCTCCACGAACAGCTCACCGATCTGCGCGCCGAGATGATCGACCAGCGCAGCCTCGCGATTGCGGTGACGGCATTCATCTTTCTGCCGCTGACCTTTGTCACGGGCCTGCTCGGCATGAATGTCGAAGGCATCCCCGGCGCGGACGAGCCCTGGGCCTTCTGGGGCGTGGTCGGCTTCTGCGTGCTGATCGGTGTTGGCGTTGCAGCGTGGTTCGCGCGGCGCCACTGGCTCGACGGCTAGGCGTTGTTCACGAAATGTTCCACGTGAAACATTTTGCGCTTTCCACGTCCGCGCACCGCAATCGCATGTTGACCGCCCGGCGCAAATCATGGCAAGCGCCGCACCGCACGCGATGCGGGTGTAGCTCAATGGTAGAGCAGAAGCTTCCCAAGCTTACGACGAGGGTTCGATTCCCTTCACCCGCTCCACTTTCCCGCCCATCGTCGTTTCTACGTGTCTCGCCAATGCCGTGAAATCCACGGCTGTGCGGGGAAATCGTGCCGGAAGTGTTTCCGGGAGTGGCCGGGCGTTCCGGGCAAAGCGCCAGCCCGAAGCCTTCATGTCCGGGCCTCGCTTCCGCCCTCCATGGCGGCGATAAGCGCATCGCGTGCCAGGGCGACCCGCGGGTGTCGCAGGGATGATTTGGCCCAGACGAGATAGAATGAATTGGTCGGCACGCTCACCGGCGCCGCGATTTCGACAAGGGCGCAGGCCGCGCGATCGGCATCGGTGAGATAGCCCGGCAGCACCGTCCACCCCAGACCCGCGCACAAGGCTGATCGCAAAACGCGCAAGTCGGGAGCGGTCAGCGCAGGTGGGCGGGACACCGCGATGCTGTTCGCTTCCAGCCAGTTGCGCACCAGCGGCCGGTCAAGATCGTAGGCCAGATGCGGCACCTCATCGAGGGCCTCCACCAGAGGGCCGCGCCCGATCCGCTCGGCCACCGCTGGCGCCGCAACGGCGCGCAGATCCTCGGTCCCGACCTTGTGATAGGCGAGCCGCGCATCGTCCGGTTGCGAAGCCGTGAAGCCCAAATGCACCTTGTCGTCGAGCAGCATGGCGTAGAGCGCATCGCGCCCGCCGATATGCAGCCGCAGATCCAGCCCCGCCGCGAGCAGGGGGCGGAGCCTTGGTGCGATCATTTCGCCCAGCATGTCGGACGGTGCGGCGATATGCACGGTGCCCGAAATTCTGACCGATCGGGCGCGGGCTGCGGCGAGCGCTGCCTCGGCCACATCGAGACTGCCGCCGATCGCGCGCGCCAGATCCTCGGCAATGGCCGTGGGCCGAACCCCGCGCGAATGCCGGTCGAAGAGTGGGTGGCCAAGCTGCGTTTCCAGCGAGGCGATATGTTGGGACGCGGCGGGCTGGGTGATGTCGAGCGCGCGCGCCGCATCACTCAGTGAACGGCGGCGGTAGACTTCGACAAAGGTGCGAAGCTGCTGGAGCGACATTGGCCTTCCATAAGGCAGCTTATGGCTGATGGCCACACCTCTTGGGTTTCCTGATGGAACCTTGAGCCTATCTCGCCTCTATCCAAGGAGACCACCGATGCACGACCGACGCAGGGTTCTGACAGGCATGGCCGCGCTCTCAATGGCGACGGCGATCTTTTCGCCTGCTTCCGCAACCGGTCGCCCGCACAGACACCACGGCCAAGGAGCCAAACCAATGACCCGCATCCTGATGATTGCCACTTCCGCAGACCGCATGACCCCCGGCACCGAACCGACCGGCGTGTGGCTCGAAGAGCTTACCACCCCCTACTACGCCTTCCGCGACGCCGGTGCCGATGTCACCCTCGCCTCGATCAAGGGCGGCGCGATCCCCATCGACCAGCGCAGCGTCAACGCCGATGGCGAAAACGACGCCTCGGTCGAACGCTATCTCGCGGACGAGGCATTGAAGGCCGAAGTCGCCAATACGCCTGCGTTCACCGGCATCGACCCGGCAGGCTACGACGCGGTGTTCCTGCCCGGCGGGCACGGCACGATGTTCGACTATCCCGGTAGCGAGGAACTGGCGCGGCTGGTCGAACGGTTCGACCGCGAAGGCAAGATCGTCGCTGCGGTCTGCCACGGGCCGGCGGGGCTCGTCTCCGCGAAGAAGCCCGACGGCACCCCGCTGGTCGCAGGCCGCCGTGTGGCCGCCTTTACCGACAGCGAGGAACGCGCGGTCGGCCTCGACGAGGCGGTGCCCTTCCTGCTCGAAACACGGATGAAGGAACTGGGCGCAAAGCACGAGGCCGGCCCCGACTTTCAGCCCTTCGGCGTGCGTGACGGCAACCTCGTCACCGGCCAGAACCCCGCCTCGGCCACCCGCACGGCGCAGCTGGTGATGGAAGCTCTCAAGGAAAAGGCAGACTGATCATGCATTATCTTCACACCATGCTGCGCGTCAGCGATCCCGAAGCCTCGGTGCGCTTCTTCGAACTGCTGGGCCTGAAGGAGACCCGCCGCATGGAGAGCGAGCGCGGGCGTTACACCCTGATCTTTCTCGCCGCCGACGAGGATTATCGCGGTGAGGGCGAGCGCGGCGCCGCCGAGGTCGAACTGACGTACAACTGGCCGCCCGAGGATGGCAGCGCGCCCGAAGTCTACACCGGCGGCCGCAATTTCGGTCACCTCGCCTACCGGGTCGAGGACATTTACGAAACCTGCGCGCGGTTGCAGGCGGGCGGTGTCACGATCAATCGTCCCCCGCGCGACGGGCACATGGCCTTCGTGCGATCGCCCGACGGCATCTCGATCGAACTGCTGCAAAAGGGCGAACACAAGGCGCCTGCCGAACCCTGGGCCTCGATGCCCAACACGGGGGAATGGTGATGGCGAAACTGTTTGAACCGATCGAGGTTGGCGGGCTGCGGCTCGCCAATCGCATTGTGATCGCGCCGATGTGCCAGTATTCGGCCGAAGACGGCGCGATGAACGACTGGCACCAGATGCATCTGGGCCAGCTGGCGATGTCTGGCGCAGGCGCGCTGACGATCGAGGCCACGGCGGTGAGCCCGGAAGGGCGGATCACCTATGGCGACGTCGGCCTCTACGACGACCATACCGAAAACGCGATGCGGCAGGTGCTGCAAAGCGTGCGCCGCTGGTCTGACATGCCGCTGGTCATCCAGCTTGCCCACGCGGGGCGCAAGGCAAGCTGCGCCAAGCCTTGGGATGGCGGCGCGCAGATTGCGCCCGGCGATGCCAATGGGTGGCAGACTCTCGCCCCCAGCGCGATTGCCTTCGAGGAAGGCGAGAATCCGCCAACCGCGCTCGATCGTGCGGGGATGGAGCGCATCATCGCCGCCTTTGCCGATGCGGCGCAGCGGTCGGGCCGCTTGGGCCTCGACGCGGTTCAGATCCACGCTGCGCACGGCTACCTGCTGCACGAATTCCTCTCGCCGCTGTCGAACACGCGCACGGATGAGTATGGCGGCAGTCTCGAAAACCGGATGCGCTTCCCGCTCGAAGTGTTCGATGCGGTGCGCGCGGCCTTTCCGGCCGAAAAGCCCGTGACGGTCCGCGTGTCGGGCACCGACTGGGTGGAGGGCGGCTGGACGGCGCAGGAAACCGCAGCTTTCGCCCGCGAACTCGAAGCGCGCGGCTGCGCGGCGATCCACGTGTCGAGCGGCGGGCTCGACCCGCGGCAGGATATTCCGGTGGGGCCCGGCTATCAGGTGCCGCTTGCCCGCACGGTGAAGGATGCGGTGACGATGCCGGTCATCGCGGTCGGCCTCATCACTCAGCCGCAGCAGGCCGAAGACATCCTTGCCGCAGGCGATGCCGACATGATCGCGATTGCGCGCACGGTGCTGTGGGATCCCCGCTGGCCGTGGCACGCCGCCGCTGCACTGGGCGCATCGGTCAAGGCACCGCCGCAATATCTCCGCTCCGAACCGCGCGAAGCCGGGCGCATCCTGAAGGAAATGAAGCCATGAACCGTTCGATCAAGCTGATGCTGGCCACGGCTGCCGTGCTGTCGCTGGCGGCCTGCGCGACCACCCCGCAGGCCACTTCGGCACCGCGGATCGAGCAGGTCGCCACCTTCGATGGCGCGATGCCGACCGGCGTGACCGTTGCCCCCGATGGCCGCATCTTCGTCAACTTCCCGCAATGGGGCGACAATGCACCCTTCACCGTGGCTGAACTGGTCGATGGCAAGGCGGTGCCTTACCCCGACGCGGCGACCAATCGCCCCGACCCGGCTAACCCGGCAGGCCATTTCATCTCGGTGCAGAGCGTGGTCGCGGACGGGGCCAACCGGCTCTGGGTGCTCGACACGGCGGCGCCCAACTTCGCGCCCCCGCAGGCTGGCGGCGCTAAACTGGTCGCGATAGACCTTGCGACCAACCGGGTGGTCAAGACCATAGTGCTGCCCCCCAGCGTCGTGCTGCCGACGACCTACCTCAACGACGTGCGGCTGGATCTGCGGCAGGGCGCTGAAGGCGTCGCCTATATCACCGACAGCAGCAATGCGGGCGTCGGCGGGATCATCGTGGTCGATATCGCCAGCGGGCGCGCGATTCGCCGCCTTTCGGGCCACGCGACCACCAATCCCGAACCCGGCTTCACCCCGATTGTCGATGGCGCGGTGCTAATGAACCGCCCCGCCAACGGACCCGAGACGCCGGTCGCAATTGCGAGCGATGCCATCGGGCTCAGCGCGGATGGCAGCCTGCTCTATTACGGGCCGCTGTCGGGCCGCACGCTGCATTCGGTGCCCACCGCCCTGCTGCGCGATCCCGCCATATCCGAACAGGAGCTTGCCCGCGCGATCCGCAGCTTGGGGCCCAAGGGTGCCTCGGATGGTATCGCCGAGGACGACCGGGGCCGCGTCTTTGCCGGCGATTACGAGAACAACGCGATCCGCATGCTCGAACGGGGCAAATGGACGACGCTGGTCAGCGACCCGCGCATTAGCTGGCCCGATACGCTGTCGATCGGCACCGACGGCTATCTCTACTTCACCGCCAACCAGCTCCACCGCCAGCCCGGCTTCCACGGCGGGCGGGATCTGCGCCGCAAGCCCTATGAACTGCTGCGCATCAGGGTGGACGGCGGCCCCATCCTTTTGCGCCGGAACTGAAAGCAACTGGCCGGGCAGGCGCGGTGACGCGGTTGCCCGGCACATGCCTGTTCGATCTTCCCGCAGGTCGCGCCCATCGGCAGCGAGGGGTCAGAACAGGCGGGCGAAATTCGCGACGCCGGGGGCGGGCATATCCCTGATTGCCGGGCTCTCCGCAGCGCCATGCGTTCCCGGCGCAAGTGCGGCGAGGCGTGCGAGCGCTTCCCCGACCTGCGCGGTCGCCACCGCGTAGAACACGAGTTTGGCCTCCTTGCGCGTTGCGACCACGCCAGCCTTGCGCAATACGCCGAGCTGCTGCGACAGGCCAGGCTGGCCGATGCCGGTTGCCGTCTCGATCTCGCCGACATTGCGTTCGCCGGCGATGAGCGCGGTCATGATGCGCCAGCGCAGGGGGTGGGCGAGGGCCTTGAGCGCTTCGATCAGATCATCGTCATCCATCAGCTTCCCCCGCGTGCGTCGCGCAGGAACCAGCCGGTCGCATCTTCGGCCTTGAACACATCGTCGAGATCGTGCGTCGGCGGCTGCAACAGCGGCTCGCCTTGCTGCCAGTTGGCCGGGGCCAATCCGCCCCCGGCGTCGATTGCCTGCAAGCCATCTATGATGCGCAGCATCTCGGGGACCGAGCGACCGAGGTTTGCCGGATAGCAGTTCATCGCCCGGATCACCCCATTGGGATCGATGAAGAAGGTCGTGCGTACGGTCGCGCTGTCGCTGTCCTGCGCGGACACCATGCCGAAGGCGCGGCCGATCACCAGCGTCGGATCCTCGACGATCGGGAAGCGCACCTCGACGCCGAAGCGGTCGCGGATCATCCGCAGCCAGGCGAAATGCGAAAACAGGCTGTCGACCGAAAGCGCCATCAGCGCGCAGTCGCGCTCCTCGAAGCGTGCGGCTTCCTTTGCGAGCGCCACGAATTCGGTGGTGCAGACCGGCGTGAAATCGGCCGGGTGCGAGAACAGGACGAGCCACCGCCCGCGAAAGGCAGAGAGCCGGACCGGCCCGATCGTGCTGCGGGCTTCGAAATCAGGCGCCGGATCGCCGATGCGCAGGCCTGCACATGCCGGCGCAGGGGGGATGGGCTGGTTCATCGCGACCTCATATCACTTGACTCGTTGAATGCAATACATATACACGATTTATGGAATCGAGTGAGAAAAACGCCGTGGCGCATACCGATGCCGTGCTTCGGTCGGCGACCGAGCAGGTCATGCAGGCCGCCTCCGGCGCCGCGCCGCGCCCGGAGATCGCGAGCTTTTTCGACCCTTCCACCTTTACAGTCACTTATGTCGTATCGGACCCGGCAACAGCTGAGGCGGCGGTAATTGATTCGGTGCTCGATTTCGACCCCAATTCCGGGCGAACAGGCAGCGTCTCTGCCGACAGGGTGATCGAGTATGTCACTTCTCATAATCTGAAAGTGACGTGGCTGCTGGAGACCCATGCCCATGCCGACCACTTTTCCGCCGCGCCCTATCTTCAAGAAAAGCTGGGCGGGAAGATCGCCATCGGTGCGGATATCGTCACGGTGCAGAACGTCTTCGGCAAGCTATTCAACGCCGGCACCGAATTCGCCCGCGACGGTTCGCAGTTCGACAGGTTGTTACGCGATGGCGATACCTTCGCCATCGGCAGCCTCCCGGTCACGGTGATGCATGTCCCCGGCCATACCCCGGCCTGCATCGCCTTTGTCGTGGGCGATGCGGTGTTCGTGGGAGATACGATGTTCATGCCGGACTACGGTACCGCGCGCGCCGATTTCCCGGGCGGCGATGCGCGCACGCTGTTCCGCTCGCTGCGCCGCATCCTGTCTCTCCCGCTCGAGACGCGGCTGTTCATGTGCCACGACTATCTGCCCAAGAACCGCAGCCAATACGTGTGGGAAACCACCGTCGCCGCCGAACGAGAAGGCAATATCCACGCCCACGACGGCATCACCGAGGATGAATTCGTGGCGATGCGCGAAGCGCGCGATGCGACGCTGGACATGCCGCGCCTGATCCTGCCGAGCGTGCAGGTCAACATGCGCGCAGGCCACCTGCCGCCGCCGGACGAGAACGGTATCACCTACCTCAAGATCCCGGTGAATGCCGTATGATGCTGCCGGGCTTTCCCGATGCCGCCCCGGTTTCCGGGCTGATCGGAGGGGTGCTGATCGGGCTGGCGGCAGCGATCATGCTGCTGGGCGCAGGGCGGATCGCCGGGGTGTCCGGCATCGCCGCGCGCGCTTTTGGCCTGACCGACAGCTCGCTGCCGCGTGCCGGGGCGTGGGCTTTCGTCATCGGTCTGCCGCTGGGGGCGTTAGTGGTGACGAGCCAGACCGCCGCCCCTGCGCCGGCCTTTGCAGGCACCGTGCCGCTGATCATCGCCGGGCTGATAGTGGGCGCCGGTACGCGGCTCGGCAGCGGTTGCACCAGCGGGCACGGGGTGTGCGGGATGAGCCGCCTCTCGCAGCGCTCGCTGGTCGCCACCGCGACCTTCATGATCACCGGCTTTGCGACCGTCGCGGTAATGAACGCGCTCGGGATCGAGGTGCTGCCATGATCCGCGAGACGCTGGTTCCCCTGATCTCGGGCACGATCTTCGGCGCGGGTCTCACCATCGGGGGCATGACCGATCCGGCGCGGGTGCGCGGGTTCCTCGATCTGTTCGGTGACTGGGACCCGACGCTGGCCTTCGTGATGGGCGGGGCGGTGCTGGTGATGGCGCTGGCCTGGACGGTGCAGCGCCGGATGCAGCGTCCGGCCTTTGCCGATGCCTTCTCGCTGCCAGGCCGCAACGATCTGACCCACCGTCTGGTCGGCGGATCGGCGCTGTTCGGGATCGGCTGGGGGATTGCGGGCCTGTGCCCCGGACCGGGCTTTGCCGCGCTGGCGATTGCCCCGGGTTCGGCGGCGGTGTTCGTCGCCGCGATGCTCGCCGGAATGCTGGCGGTGCGCATGATCGAACCGCGAGGGTGACGACCCGCCATTTGCAAATCTCTACATTCAGACCCCCTGGTGCGACCCGAGTCTGAAGTTTGCCGTAGATTTCCCGTTATGCCGCGCAGGATGAGTAAGAAGGGCCGGTTATTCAAGCCTTGTTTGGGGCTACCGAATAAGCATCGCAATGCTGCAACCTGTCCGGCGTTACCTGCTTGAACAATAACAACTTGCGATCAATATTGCGCCGCTGATCTGGGCGGTGCCTCAGAATTTGTAAGCCAGCCCGAACTGGAATTGCCGCGGCGGCCCTGCGTTTCTCTGCACGAAATCGGCCCCGCCGCCGAACTGGATCTGGTTCGATGTCGTCGCCGCATTGGCAAAGCCGCTTCGGTTGTTGGCGTTGAAGACATTGAACACGTCTGCACTCGCTTCGAGCGTTCCGTTAATGATCGGCAGCGCATAGCGCACGCCCAGATCGACCGTGGCCGACCATGGCAGACGCGCGGAATTGCGGGCCTCGCCCGGGTAGCGGTCCGAATTGCCGAGATAGTTCTCGCCGAAACTCGCCCCGTCGCCGTTCAGATCCTGCGTGCCGAAGATGCTGGCATCGGGCACGAGATTAACCGGCTGGCCCGACTGGAACAGGCCCACCGCGGTCAGCGTCAGCCCTTCGAGCGGATAGAGATAGCCCACCGCCGAGATCACATGCCGCCGGTCATTGGCCGAAGGGCCCCACTCGGCGGCGAAGTCGTTGCTGTTCGCCGCGCGGAAGTTGATGTCGTCGGTGTCGTTTCTGAGGCGGGAGAGGGTGTAGCTGACGCGGAAGGCGTAGTCGTCCTCACCCCGCAACTTGATCGCCTGGAGGATCAGCGCGAGGTATTCGGCCTCGCCCTCCGTTTCCGACACGGTGATCTGCCGCGCGCCGCCGGGCACCAGCGGGATCGGGCGCGAGGCGTCGGCGGCGGCTTGGCTGCGCACCAGCCCGAGGCTCTGAGCGAGGGCAAAGCGCGCGGCATTGTCGGGCAGGGCGCGCAAGAGCGCGATATTGGCTGCGGTCAGGTTCGCGAGGTTGGGGGTGAAGGGCGCGGGCGCGTTGAAATCGCGCAGCCGGACGAGGTTGTGCGAGCGGCTGTAGAGCGCGTCGACCGACAGGGTGAGGGTGGTGGTCGCGGCATATTGATAGCCCCCGCTCACCTGCACGCTCCACGGATTGTCGTAGCCGGTCGGGCTGAGAATTCGGCCCTCGCCGAGCGTCGCGGTATTGCGCAGGGCCTGCACCTGCGCCGGGGTCGGGCAGGTGGAGACGGTCGGACACGGGGGCGCCACCGTGAGATTGCCGTCGAAGGTAATGTCGCGCAGATCGACGCCCGCCGGAATGCTCCCGCGCGCCTGCAATTGCGCCAGCTGCGTCAGGAACCCCGCCGAGGTGGTGTTCCGCTGGAGCGCGTCGGAGATCACGGCGTAGCTCAGCTTTCCCGTGAAAATCCCCGCCCCGAACCGCACCGATGACCGCGCATCGGGCTGCCAGTTCAAGGCGAAGCGCGGGGCGATGTTGTCGGTGTCGCCGTCGCCTGCGCCGCGTGTCGTGAGGGTGTCGTAGTCCCAGCGCACCCCGAGCGTGGCGGTGAGGTTGGGCGACAGTTCCCACGCATCCTCCAGATAGAGCGCGACCAGCGTCTGCGAGGTGCCGAAGCTCTGCGGGCGCAGTTCGACCGCATAGTTCGCCACGGCGGGGTTCAATGCCAGCACATCCTGCGCGCCGAGCGCCAGCCCCCGGCCCGACAGGCCGGCGAGCTGCGCGGCGGTGAGGTCGACGGTGTAGTTGCCGTTGGGATTCCCCCCGCCCAGCAAGGCAAAGTCCGAGGCGATCACGTCCACCCCGGCGCTCAGGCGATGTGCGCCCATGTCGCGGGTCAGGCGGTGGGTGGTCTGCCAGGTCTCTTCCAGACTGTCGAAGACGTAGCCCGGATTGCCGACCACCGCCGCGGTCAGCCCCGAGGGCCCGCGCACCACCACCTGCGGCCCCGGGGCGCCCGTCGCCTCACCATAGTCCCAGCGGAAGCGGCTGTATTGCACCGCGCCATCGTAGCTCCATTCGTCCCCGGCATAGCTCGCGGTGGCGGCGATCAGGGTCGAGAAACGGTCCTGCCGCGATCCGGCCGAGGGGAAGGTCGCGTTCCCGCCCCCCAGCGCGCCGCCCGGACGGTCGATCGTGACGCGGCCCAGATTGCCGCGCAAGCCAAGCGTCCAATCCTCGGTAAACCGGTGGTCCAGCCGCAGCGAGGCGAGTTGGAATGCGTTGTTGCCGGTGACTGTGTCGACGATGCCCAATTGCGGTGCGTCCACCACCTGCGTGTTGCGGTCGCGGGTGTATTCGTAATTGGCGTAAAAGAAGGTCATGTCGCGCTTCAGCGCGCCGCCTGCGGCCAAGCCCGCCTGATAGCGCTCGAAGCTCTCGCCCACGGGGTTGCCCGACAGGTCGCGACGCGGGAAGGGGGACCGGGCGTCGAGCGGCCTGCCGGGGCGAACCAGTGAATAGACCTCCCCGGTGAAATCGTTGCTGCCGGAAGGGGTCGTATAATTGACTATGCCATTGGCCGTGCGACCGTAAGCGGCGGAGTAGGAATTCGCCAGCACGGTGACTTCGCGGGTGAAGCCCAGCGGCACGGGGAATTTGATCCCGCCGAGGAAGTTCTCGTTATTGTCGAGCCCGTCGATCAGGTAATTGGTGTCGAGCCCGTTGCTGCCATTGATCGAAATCGACGGGGCTTCGGGGAAGAACCCGGTGGAAGGGACGACATTGGGCAGGCGGATCAGCGCGCCCAGCACATCGCGGCCTTCGATGGGGAGCGCCACCAGCTGCTCGCGCCCGAGCGAGGCAGAGATTTCGGCGTTCGCGGTGTTGAGCCCGGTGATCGCGCGCGCGGCGGTCACCACGATCCCCGTGTCGGCGGCAGGCTGCAACTGGAGGATCACGCTGCGGGTGAAGTTCGATCGCAGTTCGATCGCCTGCGCTGCAAGCGGTGCGAAGCCGGGGGCGGCGGGAACCGAGACGCGGTAGGCCCCACCGGTCGTCACCCCGTCCAATCGCACCGCGCCGCGCGCGTCGGTGACGAGGGTGCGGGCAAGGCCGATGGCGGGGTTCTCGACCAGCACCTCGGCGCCCGCGACCGGTGCGCCGGTATCATCGACCACGGTCACTTCGATCCCGGCCTGCTGGGCATGGGCGGCAGGGGCGCAGATCATGCTGGCCGCCACCAAGGCAGCGCCTGCCGCGCCCGTGCGAAGCAAACCGGTCAACATTCCATTCCCCCTTGACGCTTCCCCGAGGCGCAATGCGGCGCCTGCCGGAATTCGGTGCCGGCAAGCGTGCGGTTACAGCGCCGCGCCTCCGCCGCAACCGCGAAATCGCACGCGGTTATTCGGCGATGCGCTTCGGCTTGCCGATGGCCTGCGCCGTGATCGCCTTTTTCGAGAAGGGCAGGCGATGCCAGCGCTTTTCCGCATAGGCGCGCGTCTGGTCATAGGCGTGCGGGCTGGCGGGATTGGTCGACTGGCTGTAGCTCAGGATCGCGTCGGCCACCGGGCCTTTCTCGTCGAAGCCGACGATCTGGATGTAGCTCGTCCCGTGGCGCGGGATCAGCTTGCCGCTCGGCGCCCGTTCGCTCTCCTGCATGTTGAGGATGCCGAGCGTGCCCGGGCCGCCGTGGATCGGGATGGCCTCGTTTCCGGCCATCACCAGCTGTTCCTCACCCCACGGCGCGTCGAGTGCCACGCCCTGTTCCTCGGTCGCAGTCACCGCGGCGCCAAGCGCGGCGAGAAGCTTCGCCCCGGTCTCGCCCTCGGTCACGATGTCGCGCGGGGTGCTCACCGGATCGGCGGGGTTGAAGGGCACGGCCCACAGCCCCTTGATTTGCTGGGCGGCAGGCCAGAAGGCGCGGAACAGACGCGCGCCGCGGCTGGTGGCTTCGAACCGACCGTCCCACTTGGCGAGCACCGCGCAGCCGCGCGCCGCCGCACCCTCGGCGCGGGCGCACAGCGTCCCGAGTTCGGGCAGCAGCATATCGGCAGCAAGGCTCTTGTTGGCAAAGGCATGGGCCTCGGCACGCGCATGGTCGATCTTCCCGCCCGCGATCAGCGCGGCGGTTTCGGTGAAGTTCGACCGCGTGCGCAAGGACCGCGCGGTCGCATATTTGCCGAGGATCGGCGAAAGCTGTGCATGCGGGATCGCCGGGTTGCTGACCCAATAGCTGTCGTTCGAATTTGTGAGCCACGTCTTCACCGTGGTCGCCGCCTGATCGCTTGCGGGCATCAGGCCGGGCACGGGGGTGCCGGGGGCCACGTCCCAATCACAGGCGGCCTTGCTGCCGTCCATCAGGATCGCCAGTTCGGCAAACAGCCCCGAGATCGGCGTCGCGCAGGTCTTGGCCTTTTCTGCCGAGACATTGGGCACCGCGGTCACATCGGCGTGGAGCGCATTGCCGTAACGGTCGGCAGCGATGGTGTTGACCCAGGGGATGCCGAGTGTCTCGCTGACCGCGGCCTCGACCTCGCCGACATTCTTCGCCTCGCCGATGCGCAGCCAGGTTTCGACCCCGCGCTGGTTGCCGCGATTGGCATCCTTCAGGGCAAAGGCGCTCTGCGCGCTCCACGTGATCCCGCGCGAGGGGATGACGAAGACCGGGCCCCAGCGGGTCGAATAGAGCGTGCGGGTGACCGCAGGCGTGCCTTCGGGCATCGGCACGGCGACCGTGAGCGGGATCATCGCCTCGCTCTTGCCGTCGACCATGTAGCGGGTCGCGTCGGCGGGATCGAGCGCGAGCTGGTAGAGCGTGAAGTGCCGCGCCTCGGTGACGGTGTGGGTCCAGGCGATGTCCTTGTTGAATCCCAGCGTCGGCATCGGCGTGCCGGCAAGGCCCACGCCCATCACCTCGTAGCCGCCCGGGCCCTTGACGTGCATCTGCCAGAAACGG
>ERZ1066118.1663-NODE-1663-length-13034-cov-11.065105_pt1 | contig 13034 bp, 10 predicted proteins | sample MGYA00382765_ERZ1066118 | MGnify/ENA primary metagenome ERZ1066118 (study PRJEB33369, sample SAMEA5778348) | biofilm metagenome | biome: Industrial cooling water; feature: Water cooling tower basin; material: Biofilm | place: United Arab Emirates | collected...
GCGGCGGCGTAGCCGGTCGACTCGGCGAGCGTCCCGAGGTCCACCGCGCCCGGGAGCACCCGGTACGGCAGCCCGGCGTTGCGCGCCAGGTTCTCGTAGGTCCACACGTAGTCCAGCTCCCCGGCCTCGACGAGCGGGATCTGGTCGGCCTCGCGCGGGCGGACGTTCCGCTCCGGCGCCGCCGCGAGCAGCCGGCGGGCGAGCCCGGGGACCCGGTAGTGGCGCTCGGCGAGCTGGAAGACCAGGAGGGTGCGGTAGCCGCTCGGGTCGGTCGCCGGATCGGCGCGCCCGACCTCGACCCCGGGACGCTCGAGGATCTCCCACCACCGCGCCGAGCCGGCGAACTCGGCGGCGTGGCGCGAGCGGGGCGACCAGGCGACGACGATCCGGTTGCGCGCGAACACCGTCCACCGCTCGACGTGCGCCGGGGCGAGGAGCGCGGGGAAGACCGCGCGGTCGGCGAGGAGGAGCACGTCGGGGGTCTCGCCCAGCTCGGTCATCCGCCGCGCGAGCTCGAGCGACGACTGCACCTCGAGCCGGGTGGCGACGCCGGTGCGCGCGGTGAAGCTGTCGAGCGCGGTGCGCACCGGGCGGGCGATGCTCGCCGCCGTCCACACGGCGAGCGGCGCCTCGGCGCTCTCCGGGCGGGCTCCGGCACCGCCGCAGGACGCCGCCGCGAGCGCCAGCGCCATGGCGGCGGTCGCGCGGGTCGACACGGCACGCGCAGGGCTGGGCGGGCGCGCCGGCGCGCGCGGGGGAGCGGGCATGGCGGCGGAATCTCGCCCGCGCGCCCGACGCCCGGTAGCGCGAGAACGGGGGGTTCGCCCGCTTCACGCGGCGGCCTCCGCCGGCGATCTTGTGCCCGCTCGCCTGGATGCGCCCGCTCCCCTTCTCTCTCCCGCCCGGCATGTCCGCTTCCGATCCGACGCCGACCGCCGCGCCGCCGACGAGCCCGGACGGGCGCCCTCCGCTCGTGGGCGTCGTCATGGGGAGCACGAGCGACTGGCCGATCCTCGGCGCCGCGTGCGAGACGCTGGGCGAGCTCGACGTGCCCTGCGAGGCCCGCGTCGTCTCGGCGCACCGCACCCCCGACTGGCTGTTCGAGTACGCCGCGAGCGCCGAGTCGCGGGGGCTCCGGGCGATCATCGCCGGCGCCGGCGGCGCGGCGCACCTGCCCGGGATGCTCGCCGCGAAGACGCTCGTCCCCGTGCTCGGCGTGCCGGTGCCGGCGACGCTGCTCAACGGCGTCGACTCGCTGCTCTCGATCGTGCAGATGCCGGCCGGGGTCCCGGTGGGGACGCTGGCGATCGGCAGGCCGGGCGCGGTGAACGCCGCGCTGCTGGCGGCGCAGATCCTGGCGACCGTGGACCCGGCGCTGCGCGCCCGGCTGCAGCGGCGGCGCGACGGGGCGCGCGACACGGTGCTGCTGCAGACGCTCCCCCCCGCGACCGCGACCTCCTGACATGCCGACCTCCCACACCGGGCCGATCCTCCCCGGCGCGACCCTCGGGATCCTCGGCGGCGGACAGCTGGGGCGGATGACGGCGATGGCCGGCCGCTCGATGGGGTACGACGTGCACGTCCTCGACCCCGATCCCGACTGTTCGGCGCGCCCGGTGGCGTCGCGGCTGGTGACCGCCCCCTTCGACGACGCCGACGCCGCCGCCGAGCTGGCGCGCGGGTGCGACGTGGTGACGCTCGAGATCGAGCAGATCGCCCCGACGGCGCTCGAAGCGGCGGCGCGCCACGCCCCGGTGCGGCCGGGCGCCGGCGCCGTGTGGATCGTCCAGGACCGGGTGCGGCAGAAGGACTGGCTGGCGGAGCACGCCTTCCCGGTCGGCCCGTTCCGCCACGCCGAGAGCGCCGCCGACGTGGCGGAGGCCGCCGGCGCCTTCGGCCCGTCGATCGTCAAGGCGGCGCACGGCGGCTACGACGGCCGCGGGCAGGCGCACCTCGCGCGCGAGAGCGAGGCGGAGGGGGCGTGGCAGGGGGTGGGGGCGCGGCGCTCGCTCGTGGAGCAGCGGCTCGACCTGGCGCTCGAGTTCTCGGTGCTCGTCGCCCGCCGCCCCGACGGACAGATGGCCGTCTACCCGCCGGCGCAGAACCATCACGTGGGCGGCGTGCTCACCTGGTCGATGCTCCCCGCCCCGATCGACCGCGAGATCGCCCGCACCGGGGCGGAGATCGCCCTCGGGATCGCCGACGGCCTGGCGATCGAGGGGTTGCTGGCGGTCGAGCTCTTCCTGACGACCGACGGGCGCGTGCTCGTCAACGAGCTCGCGCCGCGCCCGCACAACACGTATCACGCGAGCGAGCGCGCCTGCGCCACGAGCCAGTTCGAGCAGCTGGTGCGCGCCGTCTGCGGGCTCCCCCTCGGCGCCCCGACGCTGACGAGCGCCGGCGCGATCGCCAACCTGCTGGGCGAGCTCTGGCTCGCCGACACCCCGCCCGACCCGGCGGCCGCCCTCGCCGCGCCGACGAGCCGCCTCCACCTCTACGGCAAGCGCGACGCCCGCGCCGGCCGGAAGATGGGGCACCTATCCGCCGTCGGGCAGACCCCGCCCGAAGCGCTCGCCCGCGCCCTCGACGCCTACGACGCCTTCCGCCCCCCGACGCTCCCCCCCGCCCCGCGCCCCTGACCGCAGACCGCGCCGGTGCCCGCCGCCCCCCGGCGCGCGAGGCGCGGTAGCACGCCAAGTGCAGCCACCCGCGGCCGTCGCGCTCGGGGCGCGCCGATCGAGCGGCCCCGAGCGGCGAGCCACGCACTTCGTTCCAGCGAGGCGACGCCCGGCCGGCCCCCGGCCGGCCGCGCGCGCCGAAGCGCATTCCAGCGAAGCGGCGACCAGCCGCGCAGCGCGTTCCAGGGAGCGAGCGAGGCGCCGGCGGAGCCGGCGACCGAGCGAGCGACCGCGTTCCCGATCTCATGAACGTCCTCGTCCTCAACGTCGGCTCCAGCACCGTCAAGTTCCAGCTCGTCCGCACCGACCAGGAGCGGCTGACGCGCAACACCGACGAGAAGCTCGCCCGCGGCACGATCGAGCGGCTGGGCGGCGAGGCGGTGCTGTCGCTGCGCGCCGGCGACGGGCCGCCGAAGAAGACGACGGCGGCGCTGCGCGACCACCGGGCGGCCGTCGAGTACGTCATCTCGTGGCTCGTCAGCGGCGACAGCGGCGTCGCCCTCGGCGGCCGGGCGGAGATCGACGCCGTCGGCCACCGGGTGGTGCACGGCGGCGAGCGCTTCACCCGCTCGGTGCGCATCGACGAGGCGGTGCTCCAGGGGATCGAGGACACGATCGACCTCGCCCCGCTGCACAACCCGGCGAACCTCAAGGGGATCCGGGCGGCGACGTCGGTGCTGGGCGCCGGGGTCGCGCAGGTGGCGGTGTTCGACACGGCGTTCCACAACACGCTGCCACCGCACGCGTACCTCTACGCCATCCCGTACCAGCTCTACCGGCGCTACAAGGTGCGGCGCTACGGCTTCCACGGCACCTCGCACCGCTACGTCGCCCACCGCTGGCGCCAGCTCACCGGCACCTCGCGCGAGGGGACGCACCTGGTGACGATGCACCTGGGGAACGGGTGCTCGGCGTGCGCGATCCGCGGCGGCGACTCGGTGGACACCTCGATGGGGTTCACCCCGCTCGAGGGGCTGGTGATGGGGACGCGCTCGGGGGACGTCGACCCGACGATCCTCGACTACATCGGCGCCAAGGAGGGGCTCTCGCTCGGCGAGGCCGAGGCGCTGCTCAACAAGCAGTCGGGGCTGCTCGGGATCTCGGGGCTGACCAACGACATGCGGGAGCTGCTGGCCGAGGCGGGGGAGCACGCCGACCGGCGCGCCAACCTGGCGATCGAGATCTTCTGCTACCGCGCGCGCAAGTACATCGGCAGCTACCTGGCGGCGATGGGAGGCGCCGAGGGGATCGTCTTCGCCGGCGGGATCGGGGAGAACGCCCCCGAGGTGCGGGCGCGGATCTGCCAGGGGCTCGAGTGGGCGGGGCTCACCGTGGACGCCGGGCGGAACGCGGCGCTCGTCGGCGGGCGCGAGGGGGCGTTCCACGCCGAGGGGTCGCGGCTCGGCGCCTGGGTCATCCCGACGGACGAGGAGCTGCTGATCGCCCGCGACACGTACCGCGTGGTGAGCGGGGTGCCGGCGCGGTTCTGACCCGCGGGCCCAGGTGGGCACGATGTAGGGGCGCCGACGGTTCCCTGCCGGCGTGCCGCGCTGTGCGCCCCGGTCCGCAGCGTGCACGTGGCGCGGGCGACCAGTCCCGCGCGACCCTCAGGAGACGCCCATGCCGCAGATGCCCGTCCTCGCCCGCACCACCGCCACCGCCGCCGTCACCGCCATGCGCACCGCGCTCCTCGCCGCGCTGCTCGCCCCGCTGCTCGGCGCCTGCGCCTCGGGCGGCTCCCCCGCGCGCCCCGACCCGAACACCACCGGGAGCACGGCGCTCGGTGCGACCGCGCGGGCGGAGATGCGCGACGCCGACGGGCGGGTGCTCGGGACCGTGACGCTGCAGCAGACGCCGCAGGGGGTGCTGCTCACCGGCGACCTGGGCAATCTCCCGCCCGGGCCGCACGCGCTGCACGTGCACGACGTCGGCCGGTGCGAGCCGCCGTTCACGAGCGCCGGCGGGCACTTCAACCCGACGCGCCGGCTGCACGGATTCCGCAACACCGCCGGCTTCCACGCCGGCGACCTGCCCAACATCTCGTCGCCGGGCACCGGGCTGACGCGCGTCGATCACTTCTCGCGCGAGATCGCCCTCGGCACCGGGCCGCTGACGCTGTTCGACCCCGACGGCTCGGCGCTCGTGATCCACGCGGGGATCGACGACTACGTGAGCGACCCGGCCGGCAACTCGGGGGCGCGCATCGCCTGCGGGGTGGTGACGCGCTGAGATACCGCCGGCCCCGTGCCGCCCGCGATCGGGCGTACCGGGCGGCGGTCGGCACCGCCCTTGCCTCCCCGCAGGGCGCGACTGCGACGTCCGCGGCGGCCGCCGCTCTCGCGGGCGGCCGCGGGGCATCGGGCCCCGCCGTGCCGCCCTCGGGGGCGGCGGCGGGGCCTCCGGCTGGTGGCCGACACCCGCCCCGACCGCGCGCCCGCCGGGGGCGCCGCCGGGGCCCGATCAGGAGGGACGATGGGACGACAGGCGGATGAGGTGAGCGAGGCGATGGGGAGCGGCACGCGCGGACGGCGCGCACGGCCGCACGGCGTCGATCCGCAGAAGGAGCACGGGCGCCACGGCGCCACCGCGCACGCCGAGCCAGGCGGGGACGGGAGCAACGTGAACGGCGTCGAGCGGCTGCTCTCGATCGCCGCCGGCGGGGCGCTCGCCGCCTACGCCCTCCGGCGCAAGGACCTGTCGGGGTTGGCGCTCGGGGTGGCGGGGGGGATGCTCGTGGAGCGCGGCGTGAGCGGGCACTGCATGGTCTACGACGCGATGGGGCTGACGAGCGCCGCCGACGACCGGGGGGCGCGGCCGACGCGGCTGCGCGGCGGCGCGGCCACGGTGGACGCGAAGAAGGCGCAGAAGATCGAGCGCACCGTCACGATCTTCGGCCACGAGCCGTCGGAGGTCTACGCCTACTGGCGGCGGCTGGAGAACCTGCCGCGCATCTTCCGCCACCTCGAGCGCGTCACCGAGACCGACGCGCGCCACTCGCGCTGGGAGGCCAAGGCCCCGGCCGGGCGCACGGTGAGCTGGGAGGCGGAGATCATCAACGAGGTGCCGGGCGAGATCCTCGCGTGGAAGTCGCTTCCGGGCTCGACGATCCCCAACGCCGGCGCGGTGAACTTCCGCGCCGCTCCGGGCGGGCGCGGCACCGAGGTCAAGGTGTCGCTCGAGTACGAGCCGCCGGCCGGGAAGCTCGGCGTCTTCGTGGCGCGGATGCTGGGCGAGGAGCCGTCGATCCAGGTGCGCGAGGACCTGCGCCGCTACAAGGCGCTCGTCGAGGCGGGCGAGCTGCCCGTCAGCGCCAACCCCGGGCAGGGGGGCGACGCCCGCGAGACGTTCGACGCGCGCGTCAACCGCGGCGAGACCGCGGCGCAGGTGAAGCGGTGGCAGGCGCACGCGCCGCGCGCCGCGCACGAGCCCGAGCACCGCCCGGCGCCCGGCGACCAGGGGCGCGTCGACCAGGTCGAGAACCGCACCGCGTCCGATCCGATGACGAGCACGGAGTCCACGTCCACTCCCACGAAGGTGCACGCATGAAGGCCGTCTGCTGGCATGGCGTCGAGGACATGCGCGTCGACCGCGTGCCCGACCCGGAGCTGATCAACCCGCGCGACGCGATCGTCCGGATCACCTCGACGGCGATCTGCGGCTCTGACCTGCACCTCTACGGCGGCAAGGTGCCGACGATGGAGAAGGGCGACATCCTCGGCCACGAGTTCATGGGGGTCGTCGAGGAGACCGGGCGCGGGGTGAGCAACCTGCGCAAGGGCGATCGCGTGGTGGTGCCGTTCACCATCGCCTGCGGCAACTGCTACTACTGCCAGAGCGACCTCTGGTCGGCGTGCGACAACTCGAACCCGAACGCCGCGATGCTCGAGGAGCTCAACGGCTTCAGCACGTCGGGGATCTTCGGCTACTCGCACATGTACGGCGGCTACGCCGGCGGGCAGGCGGAGTACGTGCGCGTGCCGTTCGCCGACGTCGGACCGCTGAAGATCGAGAGCGGGATCGAGGACGAGAAGGTGCTCTTCCTCACCGACATCTTCCCCACGGGCTACCAGGCAGCCGAGCAGTGCGGCATCCGGCCGGGGGACACGGTGGCCATCTGGGGCGCCGGGCCGGTGGGGCTGTTCGCGGCGATGAGCGCCCGGCTGCTCGGCGCCGAGCGCGTGATCGTGATCGACCGCTTCCCGGAGCGGCTGGCCAAGGCGCGCGAGCTCGCCGACGCCGACACGATCGACTACGAGACGGACACCGACGATCCGGTCGAGATGCTCAAGCAGATGACCGGCGGGCGCGGCCCCGACCACGTGATCGACGCGGTGGGGATGGAGGCGCACGGCACCGACCTGTACTCCGGGATCGACCGCGCCAAGCAGTTCGCGAAGCTCCAGCTCGACCGGGCGACGGCGCTGCGCCAGTGCATCCAGGCGTGCGCCAAGGGGGGGACGGTGAGCATCCCGGGCGTCTACGCGGGCTTCATCGACAAGTTCCCGATGGGGCAGGCGTTCGCCAAGGGGCTGACGTTCAAGATGGGGCAGACGCACATGCACAAGTACCTGCGCCCGCTGCTCGAGCGCATCGAGCGCGGCGAGATCGACCCCTCGCGCATCATCACGCACCGGGTGCGCATCGACGACGCGCCGCGCATGTACGAGCTGTTCCAGCAGAAGAAGGACGACTGCGTGAAGGTGGTCCTCAAGCCGTAGCGCCGCACGGGCGGCGGGGCGGTCGACCTGGCGTCGACCGTCCCGCGGCGTGCGCCGCGCGCTCGATCGCGCGGCGCGCACGGCGGCGCGGTGGGCTCAGTCGCCGCTGCCGTTGGCGGCGGGCACGCCGACCGGAGGGCGACGGCGCTCGGGGCCGTGATACAGGCCGCCGTCGATCCCGTCGGCGCCCGCCTCCTGCTCCGGGTCTACGGCGATGATGCGCACCGGGAGCTGGTCGGGGAAGTGCGCGCGCAGCAGCGGGAGGGCGACGTTGTAGCAGGGCGCGCCGTTGCTCAGCCGCCCCTCGGGGCTCCCCTTGTGCGCGTGGCCGTGGAAGACGGCCGAGACGTTGTAGCGCACGAGCGGCTCCTCGTGGCGCCCGCATCCGAGCCAGGGGAAGATCTCGACGGGCTCCCCCTCGACGGTGGCGCGGATGGGAGCGTAGTGCAACAGGGCGATCTTCTGCGGGGTGCGCAGCCGGGCGAGCGCCCCCTCGAGCTTGAGCGTCTCGTGCACCGCCTCCTGCACGAACGCCTTGACGGCCCCCTCGCCCCACGAGCCGAGGACGCCGCGACCGAAGCCGCCGCAGAAGCCCTTGACGCCGGCGAAGCCGACGCCGTGCACCTCGTGCGACTCGCCGTCGAGCACGACGACGCCGGCCTCGCGCAGCGCGTCGGCGACCACCTCGGGGGTGCCCGACTCGAAGTCGTGGTTGCCGAGCACCGCGATGATCGGCAGCCGCACGGCGGCGAGCTCCTTGACGAGCACGCGCACCTCGTCGAGCGTGCCGTAGTCGGTGAGGTCGCCGCCGAGGAGGAGCACGTCGGCCTGCTCGGCCGCCTGCGCGAGCACGGGGGCGAGCGCCCCCTGCGACGTCTTGCTGACGTGGACGTCGCTGACGGCGGCGATCCGAACGGTGGGCATGGCTGATGCTTGGTTTCGAGGGCGTCACGACGAGCGGGGCCGTGGGCGCGAGCGCGCGTCGCGCGCCGCCGTCGGCCCGCCGGATCCTTCACAAACCGTTCCGCCCGTGACCGCCGATTCCGCTCCTGACGCCGACGAGCCCGCCGCGCCGCCGCGCCCGGCGACCCACGACGCGGAGCGCGAGATCGTCTCGGGGCGCGACGGCCCACGCTCCACCCGACGGCGCCCCGAGCGCCGGCACGAGCCGCGCCCCGAGCGGCGCATGGACCTCGCCTCGCCGGCGGCGCAGGCGGTCTACCGCCGGGTGATGGAGACGCTGCGCGACGGCGACGTCCCCTTCCTCGTCGGCGGGGCGTACGCGTTCACCCCGTTCACCAACGTCCTGCGCTCGACGAAGGACTTCGACCTGTTCGTCGGCAAGGCGAACATCCACCGCGCCCTCGACGTCCTGGCCGACGCCGGCTTCGACACCGAGCTCACCTTCCCGCACTGGCTGGGGAAGGCGTACGAGGGGCACGAGTTCGTCGACCTGATCTTCAGCTCGGGCAACGGCGTCGCGCCGGTCGACGCGCGCTGGTTCGACCACGCGCCGCGCGGCACGGTGCTCGGCCTCGACGTGCTGCTCGCCCCGGCGGAGGAGATGCTCTGGTCGAAGGCGTTCGTGATGGAGCGCGAGCGCTACGACGGCGGCGACGTCATCCACCTGCTGCGGGCGCGCGCCGAGAAGCTCGACTGGCCGCGCGTGCTCGAGCGCTTCGGCGCGTACTGGCGCGTGCTGCTCGCCAACATCGTCCTCTTCGGCTTCGTCTACCCGGGGGAGCGCACCCGCGTCCCCGCGTGGGTCACCGAGGAGCTGCTCGGCCGCCTGCGCGGCGAGCTCGCCGACGACGCCGACGTCGGCCGCCTCTGCCAGGGGACGATCCTCTCCCGTCAGCAGTACCTCCCCGACGTCGAGGAGTGGGGATACGTGGACGGCCGCCAGCTGCCGCACGGCAACATGACGGCCGAGGAGATCGCGGACTGGACCGCGGCGATCTCAACGAGGAAATAAGAAACGGGAACGCGGTCGCTCGCTCGGACCCTCGCTGTCGCTCGGGCCTCGCTCGCTTCCTGGAACGCGCTTCGCGGCTGTCGCCGCTTCGCTGGAACGCGCGCCCCCCGACGGCGGGCGCTGGAACGAACCACCGGTGTCGGCGAACTACGGCACCCACGACGCGCCCACGGCGCGTCGGCCGCCCTACCCCAACAGCGGTGGTCAGCTTCGAGCGTAGTGCGTTCCAGCGCCGAGCGAGCGGCCCGCCCACGGGGCGGGCCGGGAGCGAAGGCGCGCGTTCCAGCGAAGCGGCGACAGCCGCGAGAGCGCGTTCCAGCGAGCGAGGGAGGCGCCGGCAGCGCCGGCGACCGTGCGAGCGAGCGCGTTCTCGGTTTTCGGTTCGCCCCTTGCACCCGGGTGCGACGCACGCCCGCGGACGCGGGCATCCAGGGCACCACGGGGATCACACGGGGAGGAGGAGGAGCACATGGCGAAGCCCACGGCGAGCGAGTTCGTGGCCGCGCTGCGGCAGGTGGAGGAGGCCGGGGACGTGGAGCCGATGGTCGCGCTCCACGCGGCCGACGCCCGCATCAGCAATCCGACCGACCAGGAGCCGCACGTCGGGCCCGAGGGGGCGCGGACGTTCTGGACGGCGTACCGCAAGTCGTTCGAGCACATCCACTCGCGCTTCCACGTCGTCACCGAGTCGGACACGGCCGCGGCGCTCGAGTGGACGAGCGAGTGCCGCACGGCCGCCGGCGTCGAGACGCACTACGACGGGGTGAGCGTGTTCGAGACGAAGGACGGGCGGATCACGCGCTTCGTCGCCTACTTCGATCCGGCCGACCTGGGCACGCACGCCGGCGCCGAGGGGGCGGGCGGCGCCAACCCGCGCCCCGACGCGTACGGGACCGCGCCGGCGAGCGTCGACTCGAGCGAGGTGGCCGCCGGTAAGACGCACCCCTGACCGACGGCCGGGCGCGCCGCCCCGGACCCGTCCCCCGGGCTCACCCCCCGACGGTGGCGTCGAAGGCGGCGGTGCGCACGCGCCCGCCGTGGCGCACCTGCACCCAGATCCGGTAGGCGCCCTCCTTCGGGAAGGCGAAGGGGAAGCCCAGCGTGCCGGGGTGGCGCACCACGTCCGCGGTCGCCGCATGGCGGGCGTGGGCGGCGGCGTCGGCCGGCTGGTCGGCGCCGTGCAGCACCGTGTCGCCGGCGTCGCGGCGCAGCAGCCGCTCCTGCGCCGCCATCGAGATCGTCCCCATCGGGTGCAGGTGGACGAACACGGTGCCGTCGCGGCGCATCACCATCGCGTGCGCGCCCATCCCCATGTAGGGCTCCACCTCGACCACCGCGCCGGCGGCGTCGCGCACGGTGAAGCGGAGGGTCGTGTCGGCGCCGGCGCGGAAGGCGCAGCCGTTCTCCCACCGGATGGCGAGCCCGTCGCCGAGCGCCGCCACCGGGGGCGCGCCGTCGCATGCGTCGGCGGCCCCCACCGGCGCGCCGACGAGCCAGGCGTCGTCCCCGGCACCCTCGATGCGTGGGCCCGCCGGGCGGTCGGGCGCCGCGGCGTCGGCGCGCGTCGCGGGCGCGGCCGGGAGCTCGGCCGTCGCGACCAGCGTGCGCGCCAGCCCGCTCTCGTGCACGACGTCGGCGTACACGCGGTAGCGCCCCGTCGGCAGCGGTGGCAGCCGGGATTCGAAGGTGGCGCTGTCGGTGCGCGTCGGGTGCAGGTGGGCGAGCACGTCCAGCCCCGGTTCGCGCACGGCGAACAGGTGCATCAGCTTGCCGTGGTCGGGGATGAGCGGCGTCTGCCGCTTCGAGAAGAAGAGCGAGTCGGTGACGACGAAGCGGAGCACGGCCCCCGAGTCGGTGCGGGCGACGCGCGCCGCGCTCGCGAGCGGGCGGAACATGTAGCGCTCGTAGCTGGCGTCGACGGCGCGCCACCACCGGCTGCCGCCGAGGAGCGCGAGGGCGGCGACGCCGGCCATCACCGAGGTGGCGATCCGCCCGGCGAGCCGGCGCCGGCGATCGGGCACGGCGCCCGGCTCGAGCACCGCCTCGCGCGCGGCGGTGCCGGCCATCGTCAGCAGCCCGGCGACGAGCAGCGTGCCGAGGACGGCGAGCCCCCAGCCGAGCGCGCGGTCCATCCCGAGGCGCGCGGTGGCCTGGGCGATCACCGGGATCGAGGCGGTGCCGCGCCCGCGCGCCCCCTCGACGGTGACGTGCACCAGGTACGAGCTGCGCGTCATCAGCCAGAGCGGCGCGGCCCACAGCGTCGAGTCGCCGTCGACCCGCCCTGCCTCGTCGGGGGCCGGGGCGCCGCGCGCGCCGACGTTCCACTGCGCGGCCTGGACGAGCACGCGGCGGGCGCCGCCCCCGGCGACGCGCACGCTGATCTGCGCCTGCCCCGGGATGACGCCGGGCATGCGCACGGCGACGCGCACCGGATACGGACCGGCCATCCCGTCGAAGGCCGCGTCGGTGGTGCCGACGTGCGCGCTCGCCAGCAGCGCGGCGCAGAGCACGCCGATCAGGCGCGCCACGCGGCCGACGAGGGCACCGAGCCGCTGGCGTGCGTCGCGCACGGCGAGCCGGCTCATCGGCGCACCCGCTGCATCCACGAGCCCCACCGGAGCCCGAGCCACGCCGAGAGGGCAGCGGCGCCGGTCGCCACCAGCAGCCCGCGCCCGAGCTCCGCCGCCGTCGCGTCGAGCGCCAGGAACTCCCCGCGATACCAGTGCGAGTCCTTGGGGAGGTTGTACGGATAGTGGTCGCCGGCGAAGAACCAGTTGTGCGACGCCGGGGAGAGCATGAAGGCGCTGAACGGCCAGTGCACCGCGAGCATCGCGACCATGAAGGCCGCGCCGACGAGGAGCGCGACGAGCGACGGGGGCAGCCGACCGAGCCGGCGCACGAGCAGGTCGACGGCGAGCGCCGGGGCGGCGAGCAGCAGCGGGAAGCCGAGCGTCGACATCCGCGTGAGGTCCTGGTGGATCGGCCCGAGCTTGGGGGTCGCCGGCCAGGGCGCGAGCAGCCAGGTCATCCCGACGAAGAGCGCCATGTAGGCGAGCGCCACCGTCGTCGCCGGCCAGCGCAGCCGCAGCGCCCGCGCCGAGGCGGCGAGCACCAGCGGGAAGGGGACCGCCGCGTACAGGTAGAAGTGGGCGCTGCGGCCGATGTGCCAGCGCGTGTCGGACCACACGGCGAGGGCGAACATCGTGGTCAGCAGCGCCATCGCGTAGGCGAAGATCGCGCGGTAGCTGCCGGCGCGGGGGTCGCGCGCCGCCTCGGCGCGGTTCTGCGCGGTGAGGGCGGTGATCGCCGCGCCGCCGAGCACGAAGAGGATGCCGACGAGCAGCACCGTGTGCGGCGGCGAGAGGATCTCGACGTCCAGCCCGTACGCCGCGTGCCACCAGTCGTCGAACGGGGCCGAGGTGAGCATCGCCCCGGCGCCCCACACCGAGACGAAGGCGCCGAGCGGTCCGCGGAACCCCCAGAAGCGCACCGCGCGGTCGCGCTCCTCGGCGCTGCCGGCGAAGGTCGTGCGCAGGATCAGGTAGGCGTTGGCGAGGCCGGCGGTGGAGCCGCCGACGTAGATCCCCATGTGCGCCGGCGTCCAGAAGGTGTCGCGGCCGATGGAGATGTGCCACGAGATGTCCCAGATCAGCCCGACGATGA
>ERZ1066118.1665-NODE-1665-length-12974-cov-20.567691_pt1 | contig 12974 bp, 11 predicted proteins | sample MGYA00382765_ERZ1066118 | MGnify/ENA primary metagenome ERZ1066118 (study PRJEB33369, sample SAMEA5778348) | biofilm metagenome | biome: Industrial cooling water; feature: Water cooling tower basin; material: Biofilm | place: United Arab Emirates | collected...
GGCCACGGCGACGCCCCCGCCCATCCCGGCGGGCGACACCGCCGCCGCGCGCACGGCGCAGATCGCCGCGCAGGCGGCCTCCCAGGCCGCGGCGCAGACGGCGGCGCAAACCGCCGCGCAGACGGCCGCCCAACAACAGCAGGCGGGGCCGCAGGGCGCGGCGGCGCAGGCGGGGACGCCCAACGCCCCCGGCACCGCGCCGTCGGCCGCGCAGAGCCTGCAGAGCAAGCTCGGCGGGCAGCTCAGCAAGGCCACGGGCTTCCTCTTCGGCTTCCTGTCGTCGCTCGGCACCGTGCTGGCCGGGCTCGTGCTCATCATCTTCCTCGCGATCTACATCGGCGCCGAGCCCACGCTCTACCACGACGGGCTCATGCACCTCTTCCCGCACCGCGCGCGGCGCAAGGCCGGCGAGGTGTTGACCGAGATGGCCACGGTGCTGCGCAAGTGGCTCGTCACCCAGCTCATCGCGATGGCCGTGATCGGCAGCGTGACGGCCGTCGCCATGCTGGTGCTCAAGGTCAAGGCGGCGCTCGCGCTCGGCTTCATCGCCGGGGTGCTGGAGTTCGTGCCCACCGTGGGGCCCATCCTGAGCGCCATCCCGGCGCTCGCGATGGGCTTCGTCGACGGGCCCGAGAAGGCGCTGGCCGTGCTCGCGGCCTACTGGGGGATCCAGTTCCTCGAGAACAACCTGCTGATCCCCTTCCTCATGCGCGGCGGGATGGACCTGCCGCCCGCGCTGACGCTCGTCGCCCAGGCGCTGCTCACGCTCGTCTTCGGCTTCCTCGGCCTCATGGTCGCCGTGCCGCTCACGGCCGCCGCCCTCGTCCCCATCAAGCTCCTCTGGGTGCGCGACACCATCGGCGACGACATCGGTGTGCGCGACGACGATGACGACGACGAGGACGACGACGCCGACGGCCAGCGCGGCCGGGCCGACACCGGCGGCCAGAAGCCGCGCAAGGGCTGACGCGTGGACGCCGCCGGCGCCGGGGTCACGACCTACCACGTCTACCCCACCGACTGCGACGTCTTCGGGCACGTGAACCACGCGAGCATGATCACCATCCTCGAGCACGCCCGGTGGGCGCTCATCGAGCCGGTGGCGCGCTACGCCGACCTGCGGCGCGGCGCCGTGTGGAGCGTGGTGCGCCACGTCGACATTTCGTACGACTGGCAGAGCGTGCCGGGCGACGACCTCGTGATCCGGAGCGGCCTCGCGCGCGTGGGGCGCACGAGCTACGCCATCCGCCAGACCGTGCGCCACGCGGGCACCGGGCGGCTGCACGCGGCCGCCACCATCACCTTCGTCTGCCTGGACCGCGAGAGCCGGCCGGTCGCGGTGCCCGACGCCTGGCGCGCGCTCTTCCCGCACTGGGACGACGCCGCCGACCCGGCGTTCGTCGGCGCGGGTGCGGCGGGCTAGCTTCCCGCGGCTCCGCCGGATCCTCCGCCCCGCCCCCCGCCTGCCGTGTCGCCTTCGCCCCCGCTCGCCGCGCCCGCCCCTCCCGCCGTGTCGGCCGCGGAGCGCACGCGCGCGGCCACCGTGGGCGCGGTGTTGTTCCGCAACCGCGGCTGGCTCCCGGTGCCCTTCCTCGCCGTGCCGCTCCTCGTGCCCGGCGCGCAGCGCCCGGCCACCTGGCTCGCCGGCGCGCTCCTCGTGGCCGCCGGCGAGGCGGTGCGGCTGGCCGGGGTGGCCGCCGCCGGCACCGTCACGCGGCGCCGCTCGCGCGAGGTGCAGCGGCTGGTGACGTACGGGATCTTCGCGTGGATGCGGAACCCGCTCTACGTCGGGAACTTCTTCGCCTGGCTGGGCGTGACGGTGGCGTCGGGGGTGCTCTGGTTCCTCCCCGTCGCGGCGCTGCTCTTCGCCGTCGAGTACACCTTCATCGTGCGCTACGAGGAGGGGGTGCTGGAGAGCATCTTCGGCGACGAGTACCTGGCCTACAAGCGCCGCACGCCGCGCTGGGTCCCGCGCCCGCCCGCGGCGCCGGAGCGCGGGCCGCACTACTGGGGCGAGGCGTGGCGGAGCGAGGTCAGCACGCTCCTGCAGTACGCGGCGCTGGCGGGGGCGCTGGTGGTGAAGAACCGGTACTTCGGGCGCTGACCCGGGCGTACGCTGTCATCCTGAGCGCAGCGAAGGATCTTGCGGGCGCCGGTGGGGAGCTCCGATGAGGTTGCACCGAACTGGCCCCCACACCCCGGCCAGAAGATCCTTCGCTGCGCTCAGGATGACACGACGAGGGGGCCGGGTCCGTCGATCGGACCCGGCCCCCTCGCCATTCACGCGCGTCCCTACCGCGTCGGCCGGCCCGGCGGGTTCTCGCCCTTGAACACCTCGCGGTTCTTGGTCACGAACGCGGCGAGCGTGGTCGGCACGTCCTCCTCGGGGAAGATGGCCGTCACGGGGCACTCGGGCTCGCACGCCCCGCAGTCGATGCACTCGTCGGGGTGGATGTAGAGCTGGTCGGCGCCCTCGTAGATGCAGTCGACCGGGCACACGTCGACGCAGCTCTTGTCCTTGACGTTGATGCAGGCTTCGGTGATGACGTACGGCATGCGGGCCTCGGGCGGGGTCGTGGGGGAGAGGGCGGGAAGATAGCCAGACCCGCGCCGTAGGGGCGGGGCGGCGTCGGGTGTTTCTCGGGGAGGCCGCGCGTGGTACGCCTGTTGCCCGGTTGGGCCGCGCGCGCGCGTAGCTTGCCGGGGTCGTCCGACCCCGCAGTCCGCCCTGCGTCCACCGCCCCTCCGCGGGCCCCCGGTGACCCCCATGCTCCGCCTCGCCCTCGCGCGGGCGCGCCGCGCGGCCGCGACCGCCGCCGCGCGCGCCGCCGCCGCGCTCCTCGCCGCCGCCAGCCTCCTCGCCGCGCGGCCCGACGCCGCCGGCGCCCAGCAGTACTTCGGGCGCAACAAGGTCAACTACGAGACCTTCGACTTCCGCACGCTCAAGACGCCGCACTTCGACGTCCTGCACTACCCGGCGGAGGCGGAGGCGGCGGCGGACGCGGGGCGCATGGCCGAGCGCTGGTACGCGCGGCTCAGCCCCTTCATGCGGCACACGCTGGGGCGCAAGTCGCTGATCTTCTTCGCCGACCAGCCGGACTTCTCGCAGAACAACGTCACCGACATCGAGGCGGAGAGCGGGACGCAGGGCGTCACCGAGGGCTTCCGCCAGCGCGTCGTCATGCCCTTCATGGGCAACTACAACGACACGCACCACGTGCTCGGCCACGAGCTGGTGCACGTCTTCCAGTACGACATCTCGAACAACACGCCGGGCGGCGCGCAGGGCTTCGCCACGCTCCCGCTCTGGCTGGTGGAGGGGATGGCGGAGTACCTGTCGTTAGGCCGGTCGGACGTCAACACGGCCACCTGGCTCCGCGACGCCGCCCGCCGCAACGACGTCCCCAGCATCCGCAAGCTCACCACCGACCCGCGCTACTTCCCCTACCGGTACGGCCAGGCGCTGTGGGCGTACGTGGGCGGCCGCTACGGCGACCAGGCGGTGGTCGACGTGTTCCGGGCCGCGCTGCGCGTGGGCTTCGAGCAGGCCATCCGCCGCACGCTCGACGTGAGCAGCGACCAGCTCTCCAAGGACTGGGCCGACGCGATCAAGGGCGCCTACCTGCCGCTCATCGCCGGGCGCCAGGAGCCGACCGCGGTCGGCACGAACGTCGTCCTGCAGAAGAACCGGCGTGGGAGCGAGTACAACATCGGCCCCGCCATCAGCCCCGACGGGCGCACGGTGGCGTTCTTCTCCAGCCGCGGCCTGTTCGGCGTCGACCTCTACCTGGCCGAGGCCGAGAACGGGCGCATCGTCCGCCAGATCGGCTCGATCAACTCGCCGCGCCACTTCGACGCGCTGTCGTTCCTCAACACCTCGGGCTCGTGGAGCCCCGACGGGCGCCAGTTCGTGCACGTGGTCTACAGCGGCGGCGACCAGGTGATGACCATCTACGACGTGCGCCAGCGGCGCGAGGTGCGGACGCTGCGCACGCCGGGGATCGGCGCCGCCCTCGACCCGGCGTGGAGCCCCGACGGGCGCACGATCGCGTTCGTGGGCCAGCGCGGCGGCCTCACGGACCTGTACACCTACGACCTGCAGACCAACGCGGTCGCCCAGCTCACCAGCGACCGGCTCGCCCAGCTCCAGCCGGCGTGGAGCCCCGACGGGCGCACGCTCGCCTTCATCACCGACCAGGGCCCAGGCACCGACCTCGACTCGCTCACCTTCGCGCCGATGCGCGTGGCGACGGTGGACGTGGCGGCGCGGCGCGTCACCATCCTGCCCGGCTTCCCGGGCGCGCGCCACATCAACCCGCAGTGGGCGCCCGACGGCCGCTCCGTCTACTTCATCGCCGACCCCGACGGGTTCTCCGACGTCTACCGGCAGGACCTCGGCACCGGCCGCCGCTTCCGCCTCACCCGCACGGCCACGGGCGTCGCCGGGATCAGCAACCTGAGCCCCGCCCTCACCGTGGCGCGGCAGACGGGGCGCGTGCTCTTCTCGGTGTTCGACCGGCAGGGCTACGACCTGGTGCGGCTCGACGGCGCGCAGACCGTGGGCACGCCGGTCGACGGGCCGAACACGGGGAACGCGCCCGCCGTGGCCGGCGCGCCGGGCGCGGGGGTGGGCGGCACCGGGCCGGGCTCGGTGCCCGGCACCACGGCCACCACCGCCACGCCGAGTAGCAGCGGCAACTCCGGCGGCGAGGGGGGCGTGCTGCCCCCGGCCGGCAACGTCCGCGCGAGCGTGATCGAGGGCTACCTGGCCGACGCCGGCACGGGGCTCGTGCGCCAGGACACCACCTTCGCCGCCGCGCGCGTCTCCAACCGCCTCGGCCTCAACTACGTGGCCCCGCCGACCATCGGCGCCGGCTACAACCAGGCCTTCGGGGCCGGCGTGCAGGGCGGCATCGCGGCCCTCTTCGGCGACCAGCTCAACAACCAGCAGCTCATCGCCGTGGTGCAGGCCAACGGGCAGGTGCAGGACATCGGCGGCCAGGTGCAGTACATCAACACCAAGCGCCGCCTCAACTACGGCGCCGGCGCCGGCCACATCCCGATCCCGTTCGGCTTCGTCAACCTGTCGCCCAACCCCAGCAGCCCCAACCTCGTCAACTACAACCAGAACATCGTCCGCCTCACGGTGGACCAGGTGTTCGGCCTCACGCAGTACCCGCTCAACCAGACGCAGCGCTTCGAGTTCACCGCCGGCTTCACCCGGCAGAGCGTGTCGGGGCAGCGGTTCGTGACCGTGCTCGACCAGGCCGGCAACGTGCGCGACCAGTACCGCGAGCGCATCCGCGCCAGCGACCTCGGCGCCCGCGCCAACAACTCGGCGCAGGTCAGCGCCGCCTTCGTCGGCGACTACTCGATCTTCGGCCTCACGTCGCCCATCGCCGGCGGGCGCTACCGCTTCGAGGTCACGCCCAACTTCATCGACCAGCGCTTCGCGCAGGTCACGGCCGACTACCGGCGCTACCTGTTCTTCCGGCCGGTCACGTTCGCGCTCCGCGGGCTGCACCTCGGGCGCTACGGCGGCAACGCCGACAGCCTGAGCAACATCAACAACTTCCAGAACTTCAGCCCCGTGCAGCCGCTCTACGTGGGCTTCCCCACGCTCGTGCGCGGCTACGACGTCTACTCGGGCTCGTTCCGCGCCAACGAGTGCGGCACGTCGCAGCAGGTCCAGGAGGTGTGCCCGGCGTTCCAGCGCCTGTTCGGCAGCCGCCTCGCGGTGCTCAACGCGGAGTTCCGCATCCCGCTGCTCGCCCCCGCGGGGCTCGGCATCATCCCGACCAACGTCATCCCGGTCGACATCGTCCCGTTCGCCGACGCCGGCCTGGCGTGGAGCGGGCGCCCGGGCGAGCAGCCCCGGCTCCGCTTCGCCACCGGCGACGAGGCCCGCAACACGCTCGACCGCATCCCGGTGTTCAGCGCCGGCGTCTCGGCCCGCATCAACCTGCTGGGCTTCGCGGTGGTCGAGGCCTTCTACGCGCACCCCTTCCAGCGCCCCGACCGGCCGTGGGTGCTGGGCTTCCAGCTCGCGCCGGGGTGGTGACCGGCGGGTAGCGGGGCGACGGAACGGGGGGCGGGGCCGGGCTCAACTCGGCGCCCGCCCGTGCCGAAGCTGGAGGGTAGGCCGCGCCTGGCGCGCCTGTCCCCCCGTCGACGCACCCCGTGCCCGGAGGCACCCCTTGTCGCACCCCCGCTCCCGCCGCTCCTCGCGCCTCGGCCTCGCCGCCCTCGCCCTGGCCCTCGGTACGGCCGCCCCGCGCCTGGCCCACGCCCAGGGCGAGGTCTACGGCTCCGAAGACCTGACGTCGGCCCCGCGCCTCGCCTCGCCGGCCGCGGCCGCGCGGCTCATCGTCCGCTCGTTCCCCGACGAGCTGCGCCGCCAGAGCGTCGGCGGCACGGTGCAGCTTCAGTTCGTCATCGCGCCCAACGGCCGCGTCGAGCCGGGCTCGGTCGAGGTGGTGACGGCGCCGCAGCAGGCGCTCGGCGCGGCGGCCAAGGCCGTGGCCGAGAAGCTGGAGTTCGTGCCCGGCAAGAAGGACGGCAGCACCGTGCGCGCCCGCGTGGTGATGCCGATCGTCTACAAGCCGTAGCCGGCCTAACGCCAGCCTAACCCCGGCCTACCGCCGCCAGGGCGGCAGGTCGCCGGACTTGCCGGTGATCTCGGGGTTCTGCCGGTAGAGCGTCACCGTCCGGCCGATCACCTGGATGACCTCGGCGGCCGCCGCCGTGGCGAGCGCGTGGGCGGCGTCCTTGGCCGGCACCTCGGTGGTGCGCGCGAGGGCGATCTTGACGAGCTCCTTCGTGCGCAGGGCGTCGTCCAGCGACTTGAACACCGCGGGCGTGAGCCCCTGGTGGCCCACGTGGACGAGCGGGGAGAGGTGGTGCGCCTCGGCGCGGAGGGCCGCGCGGTCTTTGCCGGTCATGGGCGGGAGATCGGGGGGTTCACCGCGCTATCGGCAACCGCCGCGCCGGTGATGGGTGCGCCGGCCGCTGGAGCGCCAGCCATCGGGACGGTCGGCCGCCCCCGCGCCGCCACGGCCCGCGCCCGGTCCCCCGCGGCGATGACCGCGCGCTCCCGCTCTGCCGCGCGCAGGTAGGGCAGCGGGTCCACCGGCGTGCCGCCCCACCACTGCCCGTCGCGCGCCGGGCGCGACACCTGGAAGTGCAGGTGCGGCACCTCGGGTGGGGCGTTGCCGCTGGTGCCCACGAACCCCAGCGTGTCGCCGCGGAAGAGCGGCTGCCCCTCGAACAGCCCCTCGCGGTAGCGGTCGAGGTGGGCGTAGTAGTAGATCCAGCGCTCCAGCGGGTCGGTGGCGTAGACGGTGAGCCCGCCGAGCGGGTTGGTGCGCACCTTCCACACGCGGCCGTCGTCGGCGGCGAGCACCGGGGTGCCGCGCGGGGCCATGATGTCCACTGCCTCGTGCACCCGGCCGCCCGAGCGCGGCTCGTCGAACGAGGGCGCCACCCGGGCGGCGCGCGCGCCGGCCACGGGCATGAGCAGCGCGCGGCCGCGCAGGTAGGCCAGGTCGGCGTCGGTGACGGCGTTGGCGGGGGCGGCGCGGCTGGCGGGCGCGGGGCGCGGGCCGTCCGGCCGCGTGGGCGCGTGGCCGCGGCAGGCGGCGAGCAGCACGACCGCGGCGAGGGCGGCGGCCGTCGGGGGACGGACGGACGGAGGGCGCATGGGCGGGGGGACGGCGGGGCGGGCAAGGTACTACGGCCCGCCCCGGGGCGCCCGGCCCCGCCTCAGAACCGGATCCGCGCCCCCGCCTCGCCGAAGGGGCGCGTGATGGTCAGCCCCTGCTGGAACGCGTAGTTCCCGGCCCGCTCGATGCCGAGTCGGGCGTCGAGGGCGATGCCGGGGCCGACGGTGGCGCGGGCGGCCGAGACCGCGAGCCGCAGCCGCCGCTCCACGGGGCGCGACTCTACCAGGTCGAAGCGGAAGTTCTGCGCGTCCGCCCCGTCCACCAAGGTGCGGTACAGGCTCGCGTCGCGCCCCTCGGCGGCGACTTCGAGCGTGAGCGCGTCGAACGGCCGGGGGCGCCAGGTGAGCTCGGCGCCGAGCCCGGTGGCGTGCGGGCCGAGCGGGGTACCGATGATCCGGCGCTGGTAGGTGACGCCCGAGACGAACGGCGTGTGCTGGTACATGCGGATCCCGGTGCGCTGCCCGGTGAGGGCGAGGGCGAGGCTGCCGTCGGCCCGCAGGCGCGCCCAGCGCAGGTCGAGCGTGTGCGTGGCGTCGTCGCGCAGGATCCCCCAGAAGCGCCGGAAGTCCATGTCGTCCAGGTTGGCCTCCCACGCGGCGGTGAAGCCGGCCCAGCCGGGCGCCCGGACGCGGGCGTCGAAGGCGGCGATCTTGTTCGACCGCCCGAGGTCGCTCCCCTTGTCCAGCCAGCCGATGTACGGCGCGAGGTCGATCGCGACCTGGTAGGGGCTCATCTGCGGGGCGCCGCGGCCGTTGAACTGGCTCATCACGCCGCCGCCCAGCTCCACCCGCGGCGAGGGCGCCAGGCTCACCTTGTAGAACGCGAGCCGGGCGTGGGGGAAGTTCTGCGAGCGGCCGAGGTCGGCGACGGCGAGCGCGGCGCGCCAGCGGCCCGCGCCGCGCAGGACGCCGGGGAGGGCGAACGCCGTGTCGCTCCCCACGCTCACCGTGCGGAGTGGCGGGGCCGACGCCGACACGAACGTCCCCCCCGCCCCGCCCTGCCCCCAGCGCCACTCGTCGAGCCCGGCCTGCACGGCCACGTTGCGCACCACGGCGCGCGCGAACAGCCGTTGCGGGGCGATCCGCAGGCCGGTGCGGACCGCCGCGCCGCCCGCGCCGTCGGGCGCGCGCTCCGCCACCGCCGACACGCGCGGCTGGGCGACGAGGGCGAGCCACCCGCCGACGCCGAGCGCGTGCGCCGTCTCGACGGAGCCCACGGCGCCCTGCACGGCCGGCCGGCCGTGGCGCAGGTCGAGCGGCGGCAGGGTGCGGGCGTCGATCAGGCCGATGTTGACGCCGTTGGTCGTCGGCACGGCCCGGGGCGCCTCGCCCGACCCCACCCCGTGTGCCCAGACGAAGTCGAGCGCCCGCAGGCGGACGGTCGTGGCGGGCGTGGGGGCCACGCCGTACGTGGCGCGGAGGGCCGCCGCGATCGCGGCCGCGCGTGCTTCGTAGGCCGGGCGACCGGCCGCGCGGCCCGGCTCGCCGCCAGCAGCGGCACGCCCCCGGTCGCGCCGGGCCAGCTCCGCCTCGACCGCGGCGGCCAGGCGCGCCACCTCCCGCACCGCGTAGGGGCGCTGCCCGGTGATCGCCCCGCGCACGGGCACCAGCGTCAGCAACTGCTCGACGAGCGCCGTCGCGGCGTCGGTGACCGGGACGGTGGCGGCCGGGATCGCGGGCGAGGCGTCCGGCTGTGCGAACGCCGCCCGGCCGGCGAGGGCCAGGGCGGCGGGCATCCACGACAGGCGGGCGCGGGCGGCGGGGGCGGACATGCGGCGGGGTACGCTAGCGCCCCCCGCCCGGGGCCGGCAGCCCGGCGCGGCCCCCGCGCGGTGGGTTAGGCCGCCCGCGCCATGGGGGTGCGCTCGACGAACGGGACCAGGAAGCGCACGAACTCCTCGACCGTGCGGACCTCGCGGCCGAGGGCGTCGAGGTCGTGGCCGTGCGGCAGGTGCGCCTCGCACCGCGCCGTGACGAGCAGGGCGGCGTCCTCGACGTCCTCGGCCGACAGCCCCAGGTCGTCGTGCAGGCGGGCGGCGGGGCGGAGCGCGGCGCGCGGCGCCGTAGCGCGGGCGGCGATGGTCTCGAACGTCTCGACGAGCAGCTCGGCCGGCACGCGCGCGCCGACGGTGCCGGACCGGCCGTCGAAGGCGGCCAGGAACCGGTGCCGGGCCGCCGTGTCACGCTCGGCGCGCCCCGCCCGCGCGATCTCGCGCGAGGCGACCACGGCGAAGCTGACGGCCAGCAGGAGGAGCGTGGCGACGAGGGCGAGCAGCAGCACGGCGGCGGGGGTGGATGGCGGGGATGCGTGCGTCGAGTGGTGACGCGGGCAAGTGTCGGCGGGTGGGCGGCCCGGCTTCACCGCGCCATCGGCCGGTCGTCGGGATTCGCACACAGTTTCGTTGACGAATCCGGTGGGCAGGGCTAAGTTGTTGTCGTGCAACAGCTCCCGGACGCCCCGGCCCCCGGCCTCACCTCGCTCAGCGGCTTTCGCGGCCTGCGGGCCGAGCTGTTGGTCGCGCTCAAGAAGGCGCCGCATGCCCTTACCGCGCGCGAGCTGGCCACCCGCTTCGACCTGACGCCCAACGCGCTCCGCCGGCACCTGCAGGCGTTGGAGGACGAGGGGCTGGTGCGCTACCAGCGCGAGGTGCGCGGGGTGGGGGCGCCGGTGTTCGCCTACGCGCTCACCGCGAGCGGCCAGGCGCTGTTTCCGCAGGCGTACGCGCCGGTGCTCACCGCTGTCCTCCAGGCCGTGCGCGAGGCGCAGGGGCCGGAGGGGCTGCGGGCGGTGCTCCGGGCGCAGTGGGCGCCGCTCGTGGAGGGCGCCCCCGACCGGCTGCGCGCGCTGCCGCTGGCCGAGCGGGCACAGTTGGTGGCCGAGTTCCGTTCGTCGCAGGGGTTCATGGCCGAGGCGACGATGGTGGCGCCGGGCGTGGCGCGGATCCGCGAGCACCACTGCGCGCTGCGCGAGGTGGCGGACCGCTTCCCCGAGCTGTGCGCCGCCGAGCAGGAGCTGTTGGAGGAGCTGTTAGGCGTGCCGCTGGAGCGCACGTGCCACATCCCGACCGGGTGCTCGTCGTGCGCGTACGTCGCGCGCGAACCCGCGGTCGACCCCGATAGAGCGTCAGACGTCCCACCGAGCCCGACCCCGGAGCGAGCATGAGCGCCACGATCGAGACCCTCGTCAACCGCGAGTACCAGCACGGCTTCGTCACCGAGGTCGAGACCGACCAGTTCCCGCCGGGGCTGAGCGAGGACGTGGTGCGCGCGATCTCCGCCAAGAAGGAGGAGCCCGAGTGGCTGCTCGAGTGGCGGCTGAAGGCGTACCGCCGCTGGCTGGCCATGGCCGAGCCGCACTGGCCCAACGTCCACTACCCGGCGATCGACTACCAGGCGCTGTCGTACTACTCGGCGCCCAAGCAGAAGCCGGCGAAGGCCTCGCTCGACGAGGTGGACCCGGCCATCCTCGAGACGTACGCCAAGCTCGGCATCTCGCTCAACGAGCAGAAGCGGCTGGAGGGCGTGGCCGTGGACGCCGTGTTCGACTCGGTGAGCGTGGCCACCACGTACCGCGGCGAGCTGGCCAAGCACGGGATCCTGTTCTGCTCGTTCGGCGAGGCGGTGCGCGAGCACCCGGAGCTGGTGCGCAAGTACCTGGGCTCCGTGGTGCCCTACTCGGACAACTACTTCGCCGCGCTCAACTCGGCGGTGTTCTCCGACGGCTCGTTCGTCTACATCCCCAAGGGCGTGCGCTGCCCGATGGAGCTGTCGACGTACTTCCGCATCAACGCGAGCGGCACCGGCCAGTTCGAGCGCACCCTCATCATCGCCGACGAGGGCGCGTACGTGAGCTACCTCGAGGGGTGCACGGCGCCCAAGCGTGACGAGAACCAGCTCCACGCCGCCGTGGTCGAGATCGTCGCGCTGGACGACGCCACGGTGAAGTACTCGACCGTGCAGAACTGGTACGCCGGCGACGAGGACGGGGTGGGCGGGATCTACAACTTCGTCACCAAGCGCGGCGCCTGCCGCGGCGCCCGCTCCAAGATCAGTTGGACGCAGGTCGAGACCGGGTCGGCGATCACGTGGAAGTACCCGAGCGTGATCCTGCAGGGCGACGAGTCGACCGGCGAGTTCTACTCGGTGGCCGTGGTGAACGGCCGCCAGCAGGCCGACACCGGCACGAAGATGATCCACGTCGGCCGCAACACGAAGAGCAACATCGTCAGCAAGGGCATCTCGGCGGGCCGGGGCAACAACTCGTACCGCGGCACCGTGAAGGTGCTGCCCGGGGCGGAGGGCGCGCGCAACTACACGCAGTGCGACTCGATGCTCGTGGGCAACGCGTGCGGCGCGCACACCTTCCCGTACGTCGAGGTGCAGAACAACACGGCCACCGTCGAGCACGAGGCCAGCACGAGCAAGATCGGCGAGGACCAGATCTTCTACCTCAAGCAGCGCGGGCTGAGCGGCGAGCAGGCCGTGAGCATGATCGTCAGCGGCTTCTGCAAGGAGGTCTTCCAAGAGCTGCCGATGGAGTTCGCGCTGGAGGCGCAGCAGTTGTTGGGCATCACGCTCGAAGGGTCGGTGGGCTGACGCGGGCGCGGTCGCCTGCGCCCCCGTGTCATCCTGAGGGAGCGCAGCGACCGAAGGATCTCCTCGCCCGGGTGCGGAGCCCCGATCCGGGGCGGGAAGATCCTTCGCTTCGCTCAGGATGACATGTCGCTTGCCGCGCTTCCCAGCGCGAGTTCCACCTTCACACACGCACACCCGGGTCCCCCCGTGCTCGACATCCAGAACCTGACCGCCACCGTCGCCGACAAGCCCATCCTCCGCGGCGTCTCGCTCACCGTCAACCCGGGCGAGGTGCACGCCATCATGGGGCCCAACGGGTCCGGCAAGAGCACGCTCGCGCAGGTGCTCGCCGGCCACCCCGCGTACGAGGTCACCGGCGGCGCGGTCACGTTCAACGGGCGCGACCTGCTGGAGATGGAGGCCGAGGAGCGCGCGCAGGCCGGGCTCTTCCTCGCGTTCCAGTACCCGGTCGAGATCCCGGGCGTGAGCAACGCGTACTTCCTGCGCGCCGCCTACAACGAGGTGCGTAAGGCGCGCGGCGAGGAGGAGGTGGACCCGATCGAGTTCCTCGACCTGGTGGAGGAGAAGGCCAAGCTGGTGGAGATGGACCCGGCGTTCCTCAACCGCTCGGTGAACACCGGCTTCTCGGGCGGCGAGAAGAAGCGCAACGAGATCCTGC
>ERZ1066118.1667-NODE-1667-length-12960-cov-10.436575_pt1 | contig 12960 bp, 7 predicted proteins | sample MGYA00382765_ERZ1066118 | MGnify/ENA primary metagenome ERZ1066118 (study PRJEB33369, sample SAMEA5778348) | biofilm metagenome | biome: Industrial cooling water; feature: Water cooling tower basin; material: Biofilm | place: United Arab Emirates | collected...
CCCATGATCGCCACGTACTCGTTGCGGCGGATGGCCAGGTCGACGCCGCGCAGGGCGCGCACCACCTCGCCGCCCATGTCGTAGTCGCGGCGCAGGGCGCGCGTGACGATCACCCACTCCTTCCCCGGCACCGCGCCCGGCGTGCCCACCACCGCCTGGCGCTCGGCGGTCGCGCCCAGGGCGGCGTGCTCGCCGGTGAGCGGATCGATGCGGGAGGCGGCGGTCACGACTTCGCTCCGGCCTGCGCGCCCGCGGCGCCGTCCTTGGCGTCCTTCTTCTCGGGCTCCTTGACGAGGGCGCCGTCCTTGAGCTCGCGGATCGCCTGGTACGTGCCGGCGACGATCCGGTCGCCGCTGCGCAGCCCGCCGAGCACCTCGAAGTACTTCTCGCCGGCGATGCCGACCTTCACCGGGCGGAACTGCACCTTCATGTCCTTGCCGACGATGAAGACCCCCTCGACGTCCTGCTTGCCGACCTCCTTCTGCGGCTGCCGCCCGCCGAGGGTCGGCGCGGCGCTGTCCTCCTGGGCGAGCGCCTCGTTCTCGCGCACGGTGAGCGCGATGATCGGGATGGCGAGCGCCTTGGCGCGCTGGTCGGTGACGACCTTGGCGGTGGCGGAGAAGTCGGGGCGGGTGTCGCTCGGCGCGTTCAGCAGCTGGATCGTCACCTCGTAGTCGATCGCCTGGTCGGCCGCCTGCACGCCGGCGGCGGCCTTGAGCGAGCTGTTCGAGATCTCGGTGACGCGCCCGACGAAGGTGGTGTCGGGGAAGGCGTCGATCTGGACGACCGCCGAGTCGCCGACGGCGATGCGGGCGACGTCGGTCTCGTCGACCTTGACCTTGGTCTCGAGGACGCTCATGTCGCTGATCGTCAGCAGCGTGCCGAGCTCCTTGTTGAAGGTCCCGGGCACGGCGACCTCCCCCTCCTCGACCGTGAGGCGGGTGATCTTGCCGCTCATGGGCGCGACGATCGTGGTGCGCTCGAGGGCGCGCCGCGCGTCGCGCAGCCCGGCGACCGCCTGCTCCACCTGGTGCCGCGCCGCGGTCCAGAGCGCCTCGTTCACCTCGGCCTGGGTCTTCAGCTGGTCGACCTGCTCCTCGGCGACGAGCTGCGGGTTCTGCGCCTTGATCTGCGACTGGCGCTTGTAGACCGCGGCCGCCTGCATCCAGTTGGCCTTGGCCTGCGCCTCGGCGGCGCGCGCGGCGGCCACCTGCGCCTCCGCCCGCTGTACGGCGGCCTCGCTCTGCACCGGATCGATCTGGAGGAGGAACTGGCCGCGCGTGACCATCTGCCCCTCCTTGACCGCCAGGCGGACGATGCGCCCGGTGACGTCGGCGCTGACGTCGACCTTCGTGCGCGGCCCGACCTGCCCGCTGGCCGTCACCGAGGCCACGAGGTCGCGCGCCTCGACCGCCTCGATCTTGACCTCGGTCGGTTTGGGGCCGCGGCGCGACATCCCCATGGCGCCCGCGCCGGCGAGCACGGCGATGGTAATCCCGGCGAGGGTGAGCTTCATACGCTTGGACATGATCGACTCGGAAGGGGGCTCGAGGAGGCGTGCGGGGCGCGAACGGGCTCGGACGTCGGGGAGCGGCGGGCGGCGCGCGCGGGCGGGCGCCGCCGCGGTTCACCGCAGCGGTTCACCGCAGCGGGCGGCCGACGGCGTTCTCCAGCGTCGCGAAGGCGCGGTGGTACTCGTAGACGGCGTTGACGTAGTCGGTCTGCGCCCGGGCGTACTCGTCGCGCGCCTGGGCGACGTCGATGAAGGTGCCGGCGCCGACGCGGTAGCGCTCCTGCGCGAGCTGCAGCGCCTCGCGCGCCGTGGCGGCGCTGCGCTCCTGGAGGGCGACGGCCTGACGCTGGGCTCCCAGCGAGCGGAACGCGGCGGTGACGTCGGCGGTCAGCTGCAGCTCGAGGGCGCGCGTCCGGTACTCGGCGTCGTTGCGGTTGGCCACCGCCTCCTGCACGCGCTGCTCGCGCAGGAAGCCGTTGAACACCGGGAAGGAGAGCTGGGCCGTGAAGTTGTACGGATTGCGGCGGAACTGGTACAGACTGCCGTTGGTGGCACGCGCCGCCTGCACCTGCGTCGGCGTCAGCTGCACCGCGGCGCACTCGGCGCGCGGATCGCGCTGCTGCCCGGTGGCGATGTTGCGGATCTGCACGGCGCTCTGGCAGCTGCCGATCTGCCGCCCGAGCTCCTGGGCGACGAGCCCGTCGGTGTTCGTGAACTGGTTCCCGAACCCGCTCACGCCGGCGAAGAGGGTGAGCGAGGGCAGGTAGTTGCCGCGGGCGCCGCGCACGGTGAGCGCGGCGACGTCCTCGCGCGTGCGGAGGGCCACCAGCGACGGGTTGGCACGGCGCGCCTGCGCCAGCAGGGCGTCGAGCGCGAACCCCGGGTCGGCCACGTCGAAGCGCGTGGTGAGCTGCACGTCGGCCGGCTGCTGGACGCCGAGCTGCTGGAAGAGCCGGAGCTTCTCCACCTCGGCCTGGTTGCGCGCCTGGATCCGGTCGACCTCGGCACGGTTCACCGTCACCTCGGCGCGGCGGACGTCGAGGATCGTCGCCGCCCCCACGGCCACGCGGGCGCGGGCGAGCTCGAGCTGCGACTGCGCGGTGGCGACGAGCGAGTCCTGCAGGTAGGCGCGCGCCTGCTGCTGGAGCGCCAGCAGGTACTGCTGCGTCACCTGCGTGCGCAGCAGCTGCTCGGCGCCGGTGATGTCCGCCTCGACCGCCTCGCGGTTGGCGCGCTGCAGCCGCGGCGCGGTGAGCGTCTCGACCGAGTAGTTGGCGGTGGCGCTGACGTTGGCCTGCGACGAGAGCTGGTCGGCCTGGGCGCCGAGCGTCACGCCGCCGAAGAACTGCTCGCGCCCCTCGCGATACTGGGTGTTGACGCTGGTCTCCACCGTCGGCAGCAGCCCGCCGAGGGCGCTCCGATACTGCGCGCCCACCCGGCGCCGGGCGTTGACGCTCTGCTGGAAGGTGGGGTTGTTCTGCCGCGCCAGTCCGATCGCCTCCTCGAGCGTGAGCGCCGGACCGGCCGGCGCAGCGGCCGGCTCGACGCGCGGTGCGGCGACGACCTGGGCGGCGAGCATCCGCGGCGCCGCGCCCGCGGCGAGGGCGGCGAGCACGCCCGCGGCGAGGGCGCTCGCGCCGATGGCACGGAGGGGTGCGGACATGGGAATACCGGCAGCGAACGGGGAGGGTCGCATCGGGAGGGTCCTCGTGGAAGTCAGGCGGCCGTACGGGAGGGGGTCGCGAGCGGTTTCAGCGAGCGCGCCCGCCGTGCGCGCCCGGTGCGCGCTCCGGCGCGGCACGCCCCGCCGCCGACGCGTCTCGTCACGTGCGGGCGGCGTCCGGAGGCGACCGCCGCGACGCGGCGCTCAGCGCGGCAGCTCGTCGCGCTGGGCCAGGAGCCCGTCGTCCGGCACCGCGACGCGGAGCAGCCGGCCCCGGGCGTCGATCCAGACGAGGCGGACGCCGCCCGGGAGTCCGCGCACGCGCAGCCGGCGCGCCTCCACCCCCTCGCCGCCGATCGTCAGCCGCTCGCTCTCCTCCTCCGCGACGCGAGCGGTGACCAGCGCGCCCGCCCGCGGCACGAGCACTGGGACGCGCGCGTCGCCGGCGTCGCGGCGCATGACGAGGAAGTGGAGCTGGTGCACCAGCTCGACGTCGACGAGCACCGTCCGATCGGGGAGCAGGTACTCGCGCGCCGCCTCGCCGCGCTCGGTCTGGGCCTGCGTGCCGAAGTGCCCGCGGGCGTACTGCCCGGTCAGCCGTTCGGCGGGGGTGCGCCCGGCGCGGACCTCGACCTGGTAGCGCAGCGGGCTCCCGGTCGAGTCGCACTGCAGGGCGGGGGAGATCCGTCGCTCGCCGAAGGCCGCCAGCCCGCGGGCGACGATCTCCACCCCGCCGCCCGCGGGCTGGCGAACGATCCGGAACTCCTCGCGCCCGATCCGCTCGCCGCGCCGGGTGAGGACGAAGCTCCCCTCGTCCACGGTGGTCACCTGCGCGACGACCGGAACCGGCCGCGGACCGGGCGGCGGTCCTGGCCCTGGGGGCGCTGCGGCGCCGGCCGCGGCGAGCGAGCCGGCCAGCGCCGCGGCGGTCCAGACGCGGTGCACGGGCCGCCGGGGGCGATCGGCGCGAGAGGGCGGGGGCGCGAGCATGTGCCCGAAGGATACCCCGGAGCGCCGGGTTCGGGTGCCGGGTTCGGGTGCCGGGGCGCGCCGCTCAGCCACCCCCGGGCGGCGGCGCGTCGTCGTCGCGCACCACGCGGGCGCCGAGCACCCGTTCGGCGATGCGGGTGTACAGACGCTCGTAGAGCCGGCGCCCCTTGTCGGCGGTGGCCAGCGACGGACGTCCGAGGATCCCGGCCGCGGGACGGGGGGCGCCGCGCTCCCCGCGGCGGAACCGTCGCAGCGCCTCCCGCTCGACCATATAATCCGCTGCGCGCTCGGGGCGGACGAGGTGCGGCGCGAGGTGGAGCAGGAGCGAGGTGTCGACCTCGTCGCCGTGCATCGGCTCGTGCTGCCCTTCGAGCAGGTCGGCGAGCTGGACGCCGAACACATCGACCACCCGCACGCGGGCGGTGGTCGTGGTCACCGTGGCGAGGGCCTCCTGGTGCGGATCGTAGCGATGGGCGGTGAGCAGCACGAACTCCTCGACGCCGCACCCTTCCCAGGCGGCGAGCAGGTCGTTGAGGAGGCGGTGCAGCGTCTTCTTCCGCAGGCCGGCGTTGCCGCGGCGCGGGTGCCCGGCCGGGGTGTTGACGCCGTACTCGACGGTCGGGGCGCGGAGGATGCCGAGCGCCGCCGAGAGGTCGTCGGCGAGCCGCTCGACGATGATCGTGTCGACCCCCAGGGGGAGGTGGGGCCCGTGCTGCTCGCAGACGCCGACCGGCAGGAGAAGGCGCGGGTCGGCGGCGAGCGTCGCCTCGAGCGCCGCGGGGGTGAGCTCCTTGATGCGGCGGGGCGGCGGGGCGGCGGGCGCGGGCGGGAGGGCTGCGGACATCGCGACGTCTAGGCGGGAACGGGTCGCCTCGGCGGACGGGACCCGGAGCGGCCGGTGGCGAGCTGTGGCCACGGCGCTGGCGTCGGGGGCGGTGCTCGCCGGGGCGATCTGGCTCCGGGAGCCGCGCGTACTGTATCTGGCCGCGCACGCGCTCGCCACGCTCGGGCTGCTCGCCCTGCTCGCCCGGAGAGCGGCCCGCGGTGGCCGCGGCCTGCGGGTGCCGACGCTGCTCTTCGCCGTCGGCTCGGCGGCGTTCACCGGTGTCGCGGCGCTCGCCGAGCGGGAGGTGGCGCGCCTGGAGGGGAACGGCGCCGACGCGCTCGCCGAGCGGCGCGCCGGGGCGCTCGCGGAGCTCGCCGCCGACGCCGACCGGTTGGCGCGCTGGGCGCAGGAGTCCGCGGGGCGCGCGGCCGACGCCGCCGCCGGGGTCGCGGTCGACGCGGACAGCGTCCCGGTGCGGCGCCAGCTGTTCGATCGGCTCGCCGGACTGGCCGGCGGGGCGCCGGAGCGCGCGGTCGTGGTGCTCCGCGGCGGGCGCCCGCTCGCCTGGGCCGGGACGCACCGGGTCTCCCCCGACTCGCTCCCCGACGGCGTCGGGGTGTTCCGGACGCCGCTCTACGCGGTGCTGCACGCCAGCGTCCGCCGGGGGGGCGATCGGGCGATCGCGACGGCGCTGCTGCACGCGGCCCCCCCGGCCGACGGAGTCGCGCGGGCGCTCGACCGCGGGCTGGTTCGGCGCCACGGGCTGAGCCGGCTGGAGTTCGCGGTCGCGGAGGCGGAGGCGGTGCGGGGAGCACGCCGCGCCGAGCTGGGGCTCGCCCCGCTCCCCGCAGAGTCAGCCTGGCGCACGCTGCCTCTGGCGGGCGCCGGCGCGGCGGAGCCGCCGTTGGTGCGGGCGCTGACCCCGACGGTCGCCGAGGCGCGGCAGCGGGCGATCGCGGACGCGCGGCGAATCGGCACCCCGGCCGTCCTGCTGCTCACTATCGTGTTGCTGGCCGCCGTATGGCGCTCGACTGACCGGCTGCGCCATCGGCTGGCCACGCTCGCGGTGCCGCTCGCGGTGATCGCGGTCGCGCCGCTCAACGCCCTGTCGGGGACGAGCCCGTTGTTCGATCCGGCGCTGTACTTCGCGCGCATCGGGTGGCGGTTCACCGCGAGCGTCGGCGCGCTCGCGGCGACGTGCGCCACCGTCCTGCTCGGCCTCTTCGCGCTGCTGCGGGCTCGCGCACGCCCCGCCCCCCGCCCCGTCGCCGCGTTCGCCGTAGCCACGGTCGCGCTCGGCGGGCCGTTCGTCCTTCGGGCGCTCTCGCGTGGCATCGCCCCGCCCGCGCTCGGCGTCCCCCTCGGCGTCTGGGTGGGGTGGCAGGTCGGGCTCTTCCTCGCCGCGTCGGCGATCCTCGTGACCGGGGCGGCGGCCGGACGCGCCGCCCTCCCCCGCGGCCGCGGGCTCCACCCCCTCGTCGCGCCGGTGCTCGCCGGCGGCGCGGCGATGGCGGCCCCGGCGCTCTGGCGGGCGCCGTTCGGCTGGCCCGAGTGGTATCCGGCGCTCTGGATCGCCGCCATCGCCGCCCTCGCCCTCACCCGCCGCACCGCCGCGGTGCTCGTCGCCGCGACCGCCGTCGCCGGGCTCGGCGCGGCCACGCTCGTGTGGAGCGCCACCATCCGCAGCCGCGTCGAGCTGGCCGTGCGCGAGGTGCAGGCGCTCGCCTCCCCCGAGGCCGATGCGACCACCTTCGCCGAGCGGCTGGGGCGCCGCCTCGCCGCCGATGCGGCGCTCCGCGACGCCCCGTTCACCGTCGCCGGGCTGCTGCGCCGCTTCGCCGAGTCGCCGCTGGCGGCGGCGGGGTTCCCCGTCGCCCTCTCCACCTGGGTGCCCGCCGCCGACGGCGACTCGCTCGTGGCCCGCGTCGGGACAACCACCTGGCGCGTCGACTCGCTGCAGCTCCGCGCCGTGCTCGCGGCCGCGCGCGCCGACACCGCGCCGGCCATCCGGGCCGTCGCCGCCCGGCCGGGGATCGCGATCGTCCTCACCGTGCCGCATCCATCGGGCTGGGTCGCCGCGGTGACCGTCTTCCCCCGCACGCGCGTCTTCGCCGACGATCCGGCGACGACGCTGCTCGGCCTCCCCCGCGGCACCGGGGAGGAGCCGCCCTACACCGTCTCGCTGCTCGGGCGCGTGGCACGCCCCGACGCGAGCCCGGCGCGCGTCGCCGAGGCCGCCGGCCTCGCCTCGCTGACCCCGCGGTGGGCGCGGACCGAGGACGAGCTGCACGGCGACTGGCTGCTCCCGCTCCCCGACGGCTGGACGCGCGTCCACGTCGAGGTCGCGCTCCGCCCGCTCGATGTGCTCGTGCAGCGGGGGGCGCTGCTGACGCTGCTGGATCTGCTCGTCGTCGGGGCGCTCTGGTCGCTCCCGGCGATGGCCGACGGCGCGGGACGCCGGTGGTGGCGATGGTGGACCGGCGCGTGGCGGCGCAGCTTCCGATCGCGGCTGACGGTCGCCCTGTTCGCCTTCTTCGCCGTCCCGACGTCGGCGTTCGCCATCTGGTCGTACCGGCAGCTGCAGGCCGGGGACCGCCAATTGCGAGCCCTGCTGATCACCGAGGCGCTGCGCGGGGCCGCGGCGGAGGATCCGGACGCCCCGGCCGGGAGCGAGCGTCCGCTCGTCAGCAACGCGCCAGTCGAGCGATGGTTGGGCGCCAGCGCGGCGCGGTTCGCCACGACGCTGCTCGCCTACGATGGCGGGCTGCTCGTGCGCGCCAGCGATCCGGCGGTGCTCGCGCTCGCGCCGTTCGGGCGACTGCTGCCACCGGCGCTGATGCTCGGCGTCGGGCTCGGCGAGGAGGTCACCGACAGCCGCGTGGTGCGCATCGGCGAGCGGCCGGCGCTCGTCGGATTCCGCGCCCGGGTGGTGCCCGGCGGGAGCCGCCTCGTGCTGGCCGCCCCGGCGCGCGAGGACGACGTCGCCCTGGCGCAGCGGCGCCGCGACCTGGGGTTTCTCGTGGTGCTCGCGGCGGCGGGCGGGGCGCTCGCGGCGCTCTGGCTCAGCGGCGTCGCGGCGCGCCAGCTCTCGCGCCCGGTGGGCGCGCTGCAGAGCGCCGCGCTCGTCATCGCCGGCGGCGCCCGCGCGGGCGAGCGGGAGCCCGCCGGGCGCTCGCCGGCGCTCGGCGGCGCGGCGCTCACCGCGGCGCTGGCGGGAGAGCCCCCGACCGAGTTCCGTCCGGTGTTCCAGGCGGTGCGACGGATGGCCGCCGACCTGGACGCCAGTCGCGAGGCGCTCGACGCCGCGCGCCGGCGCACCGCCGCCGTGCTGCGCGACGTGGCGAGCGGCGTCGTCGCGTGCGACGAGGACGGGGTGGTGACGCTGGCGAACCCCCGCGCCGAGGCGCTGCTCGAGCGCGCCCTCGCGCCGGGCGTGCCGCTCGAGGAGACGGCGCCGCCCGGGCTCGCGGTGCGGCTGCGCGCCTTCCGGGACGGCGCCGCGGCGGAGGAGGAGTTCGACGTCGAGCTGCACGGGCGCCACCTCCGGGCGCGGCTCACCCGGCTGGGGGCGCACGGATCGGGCGCGGCGCCCGCGCTCGGCGGCGAGGGAGACGCTCGCGGCGCCGTGCTGACGCTCGACGACATGACCGAGCTCACCCGGGCGCAGCGCGTGCTCGCGTGGGGGGAGATGGCGCGCCAGGTGGCGCACGAGATCAAGAATCCGCTGACGCCCATCCGGCTCGGGGTGCAGCACCTCCGGCGGGCGTACCGCGACGGCCGCTCCGACTTCGATGCGATCCTGGAGCGGAACGTCGAGCGCGTCCTCGCCGAGATCGACCGGCTGGACGAGATCGCCCGCGCCTTCAGCCGGTACGGCACCGCCCCGGCCGACGGTCCGCCCCCCGTGCCGGTGGACGTCGCCGCCGTGGCGCGCGACGTGGTCGCCCTCGAGCGGCTGGGGCAGGGGAGCGTCGCGTGGGAGCTCGACGGCGCCGAGCTGCCGTGCCCCGCCCGGGCGCGCGAGGACGAGCTCCGCGAGGTGCTGCTCAACCTGCTGGAGAATGCCCGGCTGGCGAACGCGCGGCGGGTGCGGGTGGAGGTAGGCGGCGACGGCGAGTGGGTGCGGCTGCGCGTGGCGGACGACGGCGACGGGATCCCTGACGACGTGCTGCCGCGGATCTTCGAGCCGCACTTCAGCACGCGCACGAGCGGCAGCGGGCTCGGGCTGGCAATCTCGCGGCGGCTGGTGGAGCGCTGGGGCGGGACGATCGCGGTGGAGAGTCGCCGCGGCAGCGGGACGACGCTCACGGTGGCGCTTCGCGCCGGGTGAGCGGAGCGGGGCGCCGACGCGCGCGGCGCGCTCCCGGCGCGCGCGACATCCGGGTATCGGGTGGGGGCGCACCGCTGTAGGATTCTGCCGCCCGCAACCTGCCCCTCTCATCCGTGGCCTCGAACCCCGCGCGCCCTCCGCTCCCACCCCACCTCGCGCACTGGCACCTGCCGCCCGGCTGGGTGTGGGGAGGCGATGCGGTGCACGAGGACCACCGGCACTTCCAGGAGGTGGTGGACGCGCTCGGACGGTCGCTCTCGCTCGTGAGCGCGCCCAACCCGTCGCACGTCGACTGGCTGTTCGCCGAGGCGCGGCAGCTGGCGCACCGCAACCACCCGTCCATCCCGACCACCTATCACTACTGGTCGGCGCCGCGCGACATCCGCCGGGGGCCGGGCTACCTGCGGCGGTGGATCGCCGGCGAGCCGCTGGCGACGCGGGTGCGGCGGCTGGGTGCCGAGGACATCCCCGCGGTGCTCCGCCTGCTGCGCGACGCGGGCTCGACGCTGGGCTACGTCCACGACAGCGGCACGGTGCACGGCGGCCTCTCCGCCCGCACCGTCTGGCTGACCCCGTCGGGGCGGCTCTGGCTCCTGGGGTGGCAGTGGGCGGTGCCCCGCGAGCGCATCCCGGGCGGGCTCGCCCCCGATCCGGTGGTGGTGCCGCCCGCGCCCGAGTCGCGCCCGGGGCGCTGGACGCCGACGCCGGCGAGCGACCAGTGGCAGTTGGGGGCGCTCACCTTCCTCGCGCTCACCGGCGAGCTGCCGCCGCACGACGACGTGCCGCCGATCCGGCTGGTGCGCCCCGACTGTCCGGTGGGGCTCGCCGAGGTGGTGGAGCGGGCGCTCCGCCGCGATCCGACGCAGCGCCACGCGTCGATCACGGCGCTCGTGCGCGCGCTCGACCGCGGGGTGGCGGTGCGGGCCAGCGTCTTCGGCGGTCCCGACGCGACCGGCGAGACGGTGGCCGCCTCGCCCGAGGCGCGGCTGCGCTGGGCCACGGGGGACGACTACGAGACTCTCGCCTCGATCGGCGCCGGGACGTTCGGCACCGTGTGGCGGGTGCGCGACCTGGCGCTCGGTCGCGAGGTCGCCCTGAAGATGCTGCACCCGCACATCGCCCGCGACGGGGCGGCGGTGGCCCGCTTCCGCCGCGAGGCGCAGCTCGCCGCCCAGCTCGCGCACCCGGCGATCGTCCCGATCTTCGACTTCGACACGCGCGGCGGGGTGTCGTGGTACACGATGGAGCTCGCCGAGGGGGGGAGCGTCGCCGAGCTCGTCCGACGCGCCGGCCCGCGCCCCTTGCGCGAGGTGGCGCCGCAGGTCGAGTTCGTCCTCGAGGGGCTCTCGGCGGCGCACGCCATCGGCGTCATCCACCGCGACCTGAAGCCCGAGAACCTGCTCATCGACCGATACCGGCGGTGGCGGCTGGCCGACTTCGGGATCGCCAGCGCCCTCGGCGAGGAGGTGACCGGGCCGTCGGGGACGCCGGCGTTCGCCCCACCCGAGCAGCTGCTGGGCGAGCCGCAGGGGCCGGCGAGCGACTGCTTCGCGCTCGCCGCGATCGTCTACTTCGTCCTGAGCGGAGAGACGCCGTTCGGCAGCCGCGACGGGCCGACGGTGCTCGCGGCGCAGCTGGCGGGGCGGGCGACCTTCGATCGCTTCCCGGACGACGTGGCCGACTGGCTGCGGCGCGGCCTCGCCACCGACCCCGAGGCGAGGTGGAGCGACGCGCCGGCGATGCTCGCCGCCTGGCGCGAGCTGCGCCGCGGGCTCGCCCGCGAGGACGCCCGGCGCGGGCTCTGGCGCCGGCTCACCGGGCGCGACTGAGCGGGGGGGGGCGGACGGTCGGCGCCGTGCCGTACGCCGCCAGGGGCGGGCTACTCGGTCCGATCCCGAACCGCGCCGGCGGGACGCATGCGCCGCACCGTCTTGACGTTCGTGAACTCGCGCAGCCCCAGGGCGCCGAGCTCGCGCCCATAGCCGGAGCGCTTGATCCCACCGAACGGAAGGCGCGGATCCGAGGCGACCATCCCGTTGAGGAAGACCGCGCCGGCGTCGAGCTCGCGCTCGAAGCGGGCGAGCTCGCCGGCGTCCCGCGTCCAGGCGCTGGCGCCCAGCCCGTACGGGGTGTCGTTGGCGATGGCGATCGCCTCGTCGAGGTCGCGGGCGCGGAAGACGGCGGCGACCGGGCCGAACACCTCCTCGCGGGCGGCCGCCGCGTCGCGCGGCATGTCGGCGAGCACGGTCGGCGGGTAGAAGTAGCCGCGCCCGCCGATCGGCTCGCCGCCGCACAGCAGCCGGGCGCCGGCCGCGAGCGATCGGCGTACCTGGTCGTGCACCTCGTCGCGGATGGCGGCAGTGGCGAGCGGGCCCACCTCGGTCTCCTCGGCCATCGGATCGCCGACGACCAGCGCCCGCATCCCAGCGACGAGCCGCTCGAGGAAGGCGTCGTGCACCGCCTCGTGGACGACGAAGCGCTTGGCGGCGATGCACGACTGCCCGTTGTTGATCGTGCGCGCGGTGACCGCGGTGCGGGCGGCCAGGTCCAGGTCGGCGCTGGGCATGACGACGAACGGGTCGCTGCCGCCGAGCTCGAGCACGGTCTTCTTCAGGTGCCGCCCGGCGGCCGCCCCGACCTCGCTCCCGGCCCCCTCGCTCCCGGTGAGGGTCACGGCGGCGACGCGAGGGTCGGCGATGAGTCCGGCCACCGCGCGGGACGAGACGAGCAGCGTCTGGAACACCCCCTCGGGCGCCCCGCCCTCGGCGAAGACGCGCTCCAGCGCCAGCGCGCACTGCGGCACGTTCGAGGCGTGCTTGAGCAGGGCGACGTTGCCGGCGACGAGCGCCGGCGCGGCGAAGCGCACGACCTGCCAGAAGGGGAAGTTCCAGGGCATGACGGCGAGCACCACGCCGAGCGGATCGTAGCGCACCGAGCCCGTCCCCTGCGGCTCGTCGACGAGCGTCTCGCCGGCGACGATCGCCGGCCCATGCTCGGCGTACCAGCGGCACGCCAGCGCGCACTTCGCCGCCTCCTCGCGCGCCGCCCGCACGGGCTTCCCCATCTCCCGCGTGATCAGTCGCGCGAGCCCGTCGACGTCGCGCTCCAGCACCGCCGCCGCGCCGGCGACGACCGCCGCCCGCGCGCCCACGTCCACCGCGCGCCACCGCCGCGCCGCGTCCGCCGCCCGCGCGAGCGCCCGCTCCACGTGGGTGTCGTCGTGCTCCGCGAAGGTGCGGAGGGTCTCGCCGGTGGACGGGTCGACGGTCGCGATGGACACGGAGAACGGGAACGTGGTCGCTCGCTTGGACCCTCGCTGTCGCTCGGGCCTCGCTCGCTCCCTGGAACGCCTTACACCGGGAACGCGGTCGCGCGGGCGGTCGTTGCCGCCCGCGCTCCCTGGAACGCGCTCCGCGGCTGCTGCCGCTTCGCTGGAACGCGCGCCCCCCGAAGGAGGGCGCTGGAACGAACAGCCGCTGTCGGCGAACTCCGGCGCGCGCGACGCGCCCACGGCGCGTCGGCCGCCCTACCCCAACAGCGGTAGTCAGCTTCGAGCATGGTGCGTTCCAGCGAGCCGCCGCCGCGCGGCCGGCGAGCGCGTTCCAGCGCAGGCGCGCACAGCGCCGGAGCGCGTTCCA
>ERZ1066118.1668-NODE-1668-length-12952-cov-5.898814_pt1 | contig 12952 bp, 14 predicted proteins | sample MGYA00382765_ERZ1066118 | MGnify/ENA primary metagenome ERZ1066118 (study PRJEB33369, sample SAMEA5778348) | biofilm metagenome | biome: Industrial cooling water; feature: Water cooling tower basin; material: Biofilm | place: United Arab Emirates | collected...
ACAAGAATGAACGGATCGGCCGCAATCCCAAGACCGGGATCGAAGTGCCGATCACGCCGCGCCGGGTGATGACCTTCCGCGCGAGCCAATTGCTCAAGGAACGGATCACCAAGGGGTGACCGCAAAAGGTGAGGCGAGATGACCGCATTCGATGACGGCAAGGACGAGGGCGCGCTGCGCACCATCGGCGAAGTCAGCGAGGCGCTGGGCATCCGGCCTCACGTGTTGCGTTACTGGGAGGCGCAGTTTCCGCTGCTGAAGCCGCTGAAGCGCAGCGGTGGGCGGCGTTATTACCGCGCCGCCGATGTCGAACTGGTGCAGACCATCGACCGGCTGGTGAACCGCGAAGGCTACACGTTGAAGGGCGCCGAAGCGGTGCTGCGCGCGGCCGCCAAGTCCCCGCTAGATCGCCGGCAGGAAGACCGCCGCGTGGGTGATCGCCGCGCGGATGCCGATCAGGCTGCGGCGCCCGGCGTGCGGCTGGTGGTCGCCGAAGGGCCGGACATTGCCGAACTGGTCGCCGGGCTCAAGGCGGTGCGCGCCAAGCTGGCTGCCGCGCTGGGGACCTAGCGCTACTCCGCCGCCAGCAGCGCGGCTTCGCCCAGATCGACGCTGACGAGGCGCGAGACGCCCTTTTCGGCCATCGTCACCCCGAACAACCGGTGCATCCGGCTCATCGTCACCGCGTTGTGGGTGACGATAAGGTAGCGGGTGGTGGTGGTGGCGACCATCGATTCGAGCAGGTCGCAGAAGCGCTCCACATTCGCGTCGTCCAAGGGCGCGTCGACCTCGTCGAGCACGCAGATCGGGGCGGGGTTGGTGAGGAACAGTGCGAAGATCAGCGCGGTCGCGGTCAGTGCCTGCTCGCCCCCCGACAGCAGCGACAGGGATTGCAGGCGCTTGCCCGGCGGCTGGGCATAGATTTCGAGGCCCGCCTCCAGCGGATCATCCGAATCGACCAGCGCAAGGTGCGCCTGCCCCCCTTCGAACAGGCGGGTGAACAGTATCCGGAAATGCCCGTCCACCGCCTCGAAGGCGGCGCGCAACCGCTCGCGGCCCTCGCGGTTGAGGTTGCCGATCGACCCCCGCAGACGGGCGATGGCCTCAACCAGTTCGGCCTGTTCCTGTGCGCTGGTGCCGTGTTCGCCCTCGATCCGGGCGAGTTCGTCTGCCGCGACGAGATTGACCGGCCCGATCCGCTCGCGCGCCGCGGTGAGCTTTTCGAGCTCTTCCGATTCCTGCGCGGCGGGGGCGAGGTCGTTTTCGTCGAAACCGAAGCGCGCCAGCAGCAGCGGCGGTGGGCACTGGAAGCGCTCGCCCGAGATGCGCGCCATTTCGGCGCGGCGCAGTTCCTCGTTCTCGGCGCGCGCGGCGAGGCTGGCGCGGGTTTCGCGGGCTTGCGCCAGGACTTCGATGCATTGCGCCAGCGTGGTATCGGCGGCGCGCTGGCGGCTGTCGGCCTCGCGCATCGCGGCGTCGGCTCGGGCGAGCTCTTCGGCGAGCCGGTTGCGCGTTTCCTCGCCCGCTTCAAGCTCGGCGGCGAGCGCATCAGGCTTGGCGGCGATGACGGCGTGCTCCTCGGCGATCTCGGCGAGGCGGCGGGTGGTTTCGGCCATGCGCCGCTCGGCATCCGAGGCGCGCGCCTGCCATCCGGCGTGGTCGGCCTGCTGCCCGGCAAGCCGCTCGCGCGCGACGGCGAGGGCCTGGTCCTGAGCGGCAAGTTCTGCCATCGCCGTTTGCACTGCGGCGCGGGCGGCGGCGTTCCGGGCCTGCGACGCTTCGAGCGCGGCGCGCCCGGCATCGCGGGCCGGGAGCTTTTCGCGCGCCGCTTCGGCAGTGGTGACATCCTCGCGCGCGGCGGCAATCTGCGTGTCGAGGTCGGAAGCACTCGTCGCCAGTTCGGCAAGCCGCGCGGCGAGGCGCTCCTTCGCGGCTTCGGCCTGATCGAGGCGGCGCAGCGCCTGCCGCTCGGCCTCGATCGCGCCTGCGATAGCGCGTTCCTGCGCGACGAGGCCGGTCTGCAAGCTGGCGAGTTCCTCGCGCACCGCCTTGTCCTCGGCCTCGGCGCGGGCGGCGGCTTCGCGCAAGGGGGGAAGGGCGGCTTCGAGCTCTGCAAAGCGGTTCGCGGCTTCGAGCTGTGCGGCCTCGGCAGCGCCTTCGCCGCGGGCGACGAAACCGTCCCAGCGGCGCAGGTGTCCGGTGCGGGTCACCAGCCATTCGCCGGGAGCGAGCGCGCGGTCGTCATCCTCGTCGACGCAATGCACCAGCGCCAGGCGGGCGGCAAGTTCATCGGGGCATTGCGAGAGGCGCTTCGCCAGGCTGTCGGCCACGGGCTTCGGTGCTGCCGCCCCAGTCCAGAACCTCCCATCGGGCGTTCCCGCGGGCGCGCCCAGCGGCGACTTCCCGTCGCGCCCCAGCACCGCGGCGAGCGCGCGTTCATAGCCGGGGGTGACGGTGACCCGGTCGAGCGGGGTCGCCATGCCCTGCCGCCCTGCCTCGCGCTTGGCGCGGGCTTCGCGGTCACGGGAGAGGGCGGTGTGTTCGCGTTCCACTCCGGCGAGTTCGGCGCGCGCTGCGGCGAGAGCGCTGGCGACTTCATCACGGCGCGCTTGCAGGTCTGCCTTGCGCGCCTGATCCTCGGCGAGGCGGGCGCGCAGCTTTGCCAGTTCCGCCGCCGCTTCCTCGGATGCCTCCCGCGCGGCAATCACATCGGCCTCGGGATCACCGCTTGCCGCGAGTTCTTCGCGAGTGCGGGCAAGCCGGGCGGCTTCGGCCTCGATCCGGGCAAGCCGCGCCTGCGCCTGATCCACCGCCGCTTCGGCCACGCGCCATTCGGCCTCGACCCCGGCCTGATCGGCGGTGGCCTTGGCGAGCGCGAGTTCGGCGGTGCGGCTGGCGCGTTCCTTGTCCTCGGCCTTTTCGGCAAGCAGCGGGCGCGCGGCCTCCGCCGTCTTCACGCCGGCGCGGCTCACTTCAAGTTCCTGCGTCAGCCGCGCCAGCGCATCGACCGCCGCGCCGGTCAGCCGGTCGGCGTCCGAGCGGTCTTCCTCGAGCCGGGCGCGCTGGCGTTCGAGATCGCGAAGCCGGGTCTGCGCGGCATCGAGCTTTTCGGCGAGCGCCGCCATGCGGTGCCCGTGGGCGGAGGCATCGTCGCGCCGGTCGGCAAGTTCATCGCGCGCCACGGCGAGGGCATGGGCGGCCTCGGCCTGTTCCTTCTGGACGATTTCGACCGTCTTCTGCGCCTCTGCCACGCGGGCCTCGGCCGCTTCGGCGGCGGCGCGGGCGGCCTTGGCGGCGGCGGCCGCCTCGCGCCAGCGCGCAAACAGCAGCCGGGCCTCGGCAGCCTGTATCCTGCCCGTCAGTTCGGTGTAGCGTTCGGCCTGTTTGGCCTGCCGCTTGAGGCTGGCGATCTGCGCGTCGAGCCCGGCCATCAGATCCTCGAGCCGGGCAAGGTTCGCCTCGGCGCCGCGCAGCTTGCTCTCGGCATCCTTGCGGCGCACGTGCAGCCCGGCAATCCCGGCCGCCTCTTCCAGCATCGCGCGGCGCTCGGCCGGTCTTGCGGCGATCACCTGCGCGATCTTCCCCTGGCTGACGAGTGCAGGGGAATGCGCGCCGGTCGCCGCATCGGCGAAAGTCAGCGCCACATCCTTGGCCCGCACGTCCCGGCCATTGACGCGGTAGGCGCTGCCCGCCCCGCGCTCGATCCGGCGGGTGACGACCAGTTCGTCCCCCGCATCATCCTGCGCGTGGAGCACCACTTCGGCAAAGTCGCGGGGCGGCCTTGTGGAGGTGCCCGCGAAGATCACGTCCTCCATGCCCCCCGACCGCATCGACTTGGCCGAGGTTTCCCCCATGACCCAGCGGATCGCTTCGAGCAGGTTCGATTTGCCGCAGCCATTGGGGCCGACAACCCCGGTCAGCCCCGGCTCGATGCGCAGTTCCGCTGGCTCGACAAAGCTCTTGAATCCGCTGAGCTTGAGCCGGTGGATCTGCATCCGGTGTCGTCCGCGCCCCCGCGTGCCGGCTTAGCGTGCGCCGGCGCGCTGAAGCTTGGGCTCCAGCTCGGCCCAGGTCGAAGCTTCGACCTTGCTGCCGTTGAGCACGAAGGTCGGGGTCTGGGTGATCTTGTCTTCGGTGGAGTAAGATTCCGAGATATTCGAAAGCTTCTCGAGGCTGGCGAAATCGGCCATGCAGGTGCGCGCCTGATCTTCGCTGATCCCGCGCGCGGCGAAAAATTCATAAAGCCCGGTCAGCTCGCCGAAGCGCACGAAGCGCTCGTTCTCGGGGAACTTGTTGAGATCGGCGAGAGCGGATTCGTTGGCATAGGCGCGCTGCTGGATCGTGCCGAGGTTGGCCCAGATCTGGTCGGCGAGCGGCACGGCAGCCTCGGGCGCGGTGCAGCCGATCAGGCGGGTGAGCGCCAGGTCGAGCGGGCCGTGGATCAGAAAGCTGCGGAACTCGAAGCTGACGCGGCCCGAATTGACGTATTTTTCCAGCAGAGGCTTCATGCCCTCTTCGGAAAAGCGCGCGCAGGCCGGGCAGGTAAGCGAGCCGTATTCGACCAGCTTGAGCGGCGCATCGGGGTTGCCGACGAGATAGCCGCCGCGGTCGGTGGTGGTGGTCTTCTGCGACCAGGTGGTCCCGGCGGGCGGGGCGACCACGGGCAGCGGCTCACCGCTTGCACCATCGGCGTCGGCATCGCCGCCGCAGGCTGCAAGCAGCAGCGGTGCAAGGGCTGCAAGGATGAAGGAGAAAAGGCGGGTGAAAGTCATCGGATCATCCTCGGGCATTCGCTAAGGGTAGAAGGATAGCCCCGCACGCGTCATGCCAGCAAGCAGGCCTGCGTAAGGGGTGTGAACAAGCTGTGGGCGCGTCAGTTCGCTCCAGCCATGGAGCGTTCGCGCAGGACCGGGTAAAGCCCCTCCCAGCTATGAACTTCGGCGAGCAGCTTGCCGTCCATCGCAAAGCTGGGCGTGCTGCTGACGCCGAATTCCTTGGCGTCCGCCTCATCGTTCTGCAGCAGCGCCTTGGCCGCCGCGTCGTCGGCGACGCAAGCGTCGAGTTCGGCCCGCGACTGGCCCTTGGCGGCGAGCATGTCTGTGAGCCCCAGCGCGCTCGCCGCGTTCTGGCGTCCGGCCTTGTCGCCGCGCTGCCAGATCGCCTGCTGGCTCTGCGGTGCGGCGCGTGCCTTGCCAAGCCAGTCGGCCTGCGACAGGATCAGCGCACGGTGGCGCGTCTTGAACTGCGCCGGATCGCCGCAATTGGCGAGCAGCGTCACCGCCAGATCCAGCCCGTTGCGGATCACCGGGCGCACCTCGACGGTCAGCTTGCCCGGAGCGAGCAGCACGATATCGAGCGCCGGCTCGCCCCGCGCCGCGAAATCGGCGCAGTGCGGGCAGGTATAGCTGATGAATTCGACCAGCCGCATTTCGGCATCGGGATTGCCGATCACGTGGCCGCGCTCCGTCCGCGCAGTGGCGTTCTGCCAATTGCCTGGCCTTGGCTTGGAATCGAAGCTGCTGCCCGGTCGCGACAGATCCTGCGCGGCGGCAACGCCGGTCGCCAGCATCAGTCCGGCAGCGGCAAGGAGGAGGGATTTGCGCATCAGAGGTCGTCTCCCGCAGGGGTCGGGGTTTCGCTGTTCGAGAGGCTGCGGGCAAGCGATTCGAGCACCGTGCGCAGCTCGGGATCGCCGATATCGCGCAAGCTGTCGCCCAATTCCAGCGGGATCGGTTTCAGCGAGGGCGGCGGCTTGGCGGGGCGGCCGTCGGCGGGCGGGGTGACCGCGCCGTGCCGCAGCTTGACCCGCGCGACCGCGCGGTAGCCGAAGAAGCGGTTCACCCGTTCGATGATCTCGGGGGCGAGCTGGGTGATGAGCGGCGCATGGGCGGGGATCACCACCAGATCGAGGATTCCTTCGGCCTTCTCGCCAGGCGGGAAACGGATCGCCTCGGGACTGCACACACGCGCATGCCGTGGCCCGACGATCTCGGGCCAGCGGGTGACGACCGAGCTCTGCACGAAGCCGAAACGCCGGAAGGCGGTGCGGCCGATCTCGGGCATCAGGTCGCCGATCGCGCGTGCGCCCTGACCGCGCGGGCGGGTATAGGGCTTGATCTTGCTGTTCTTGGCCGGAGGTTTCTTGTCGCTTCCCATGATTGCGCCCGCCATGCCATAGGCCGCGCGTGACTGCCAGCATCTCCGAAAATCTGCTCGAATGGTATGATCGCAACGCCCGCGATCTGCCGTGGCGTCTGCCGCCGGGCAGCGCCTTGCCCGATGATCCGGCTTGGCCTTACCGCGTATGGCTGTCGGAAGTGATGCTCCAGCAGACGACCGTGGCGGCGGTGAAGCCCTACTTCGCGAAGTTTCTGGAAATCTGGCCGACGGTCGAGGCGCTCGCGGCGGCCAGCGACGATGACGTCATGGCGGCATGGGCGGGGCTGGGCTATTACTCGCGCGCCCGCAATCTGCTCAAATGCGCCAGGGCGGTGGCAGGGCAGGGCGGGTTCCCGGCGACCGAGGCCGAACTGCGGAGGCTTCCCGGCCTTGGCGACTATACCGCTGCCGCGGTCGCCGCGATCGCCTTCGGGAGCCACGCGGTGGTGGTCGATGCCAATGTCGAGCGGGTGGTGGCGCGGCTCTTCGCCATCGACGAACCGCTGCCGGGGGCGAGGAAGGCAATCCGCGCGGCTGCTGCCACGATCACGCCTGACACGCGCGCGGGCGATTTTGCGCAGGCGATGATGGATCTGGGCAGCCACGTCTGCACCACCCGCACGCCGCGCTGTCTCATCTGCCCGCTCGCCAATGCCTGCGAGGGCCGCAAAGCCGGCGAGCCTGAACGTCTGCCGGTCAAACCTCCCAAGAAGCAGGTGCCCGAACGGCGCGGCACCGCCTTCTGGATCACCCGTGCGCGGGGGACGCAGGTGTGGCTCGTCACGCGCCCGGCGCAGGGCATGCTCGGCGGGATGCGCGCGCTGCCCGACGATGGCTGGAGCGCGCAAGCCGACGGATCGGGCAAGGTGCCGCTGGCGGGCGAATGGCGGCGGCTGGGCGTGGTAAGGCACGGCTTCACCCATGCGCAACTGACGCTTGAGGTGCGCGCGCTCGAAACGCTCTCGCAGCCCCGCGGCGAGGGGCGGTGGTGGCCGGTCAAACGGATCGGCGAGGCGGGGCTTGCGACCCTGTTCGCCAAGGCCGCAAGGCTGGCAATCGCCGCCGAGGGTTAGAGTACCCCGCCGCCCAGCGACAGCCGCACGCCTGCGATAAGCAGGACGACGAGGCAGAAGTTGCGCCCCCCGTCCTTCGACGACAGCGCGCCCAGCACGATGCCGACCACGATCAGCGGCAGGGCGAACCAGTTGGCCCACCCCAGCAGCGGGATCTGCGCAGGGATGACGATGATAAGGCTGATGAGGCCGACGATATAGGCAAGGGCGTTGAGCATGTGTCTTATATAAATAAGACACTCTCTCCGCGCAAGACCGCGTCAGGCGATTGACGGGGCGGAGAGCCTGCCGCAGACAGTCGCGCAAAATCGCTTGGGAGATTCTGTTCAATGCCCCTCGACACTCTGGCCGACCCCCGTTTCTCCCGTCGTTCGCTGCTCAGGGCGAGCGCGCTGTTCGCTGGCGGCGCGGCGCTCTCGGGCCTGCCGTTCGGCCGGGCCGCCTTCGCGCATGATACCGCGGAAAGCTGGCCCAATGTCGCGGCGCTCGCCGACAAGTATGTCTCGCAGCGCAAGCTCGCCAACCTGTTCCTGACCTTCGGCTGGGACCAACAGCCCCACGCCCACACCGTCGGCGGCGGGACGCTGGCGCTCGGCAAGCCCGCGATGGTCGACGAGAACTCGCTCTACCGCATCTATTCGATGTCCAAGCCCATCACCGGCATGGCGACGATGATCCTGATCGACGAGGGCAAGCTGGGTCTCGACCAGCCGGTCCACGAGATCCTCCCCGCCTTCCGCGACATGAAGGTGCTGGTCGATCCCGAAGGGCCGCTCGAGGACACCGTGCCCGCCAACCAGCCGATTACGATCCGCATGCTGCTGACCCACACCGCCGGCCTCGGCTACCAGATCATCAGCAAGGGGCCGCTGCAAAAGGCCTATAACGAGCTCGGCCTTGTCGGCGGGCGGGTGAGCCGCATGCCGATTCCGGGGATCGAGCCGGTCACGCCCGCACCGGGTCTCGCCGAGTGGGCCGACCGGCTGGCGACACTGCCGCTGATGTATCAGCCCGCAACCAAGTGGAGCTATTCGTGCTCGATCGATCTGCTCGGCCGGGTGATCGAGGTGGTGAGCGGGATGGATTTCGAATCCTTCCTCAAGAAGCGCATCTTCGAGCCCTGCGGCATGACCAGCACCTGGATGCAGGTTCCCGCCAGCGAGGCGCACCGGTTGACCGACAATTACGGCATCGTCGGCGGCACCCCGTTCCCGATCGATCCGGGCCCGGCTTCGGTCTTCCTCGATCCGCCCGAAGTTCCGGCGGGCGTCGGGGGCCTCGTCTCCAGCCCCAGGGATTATGACCGCTTCCTCCGCATGCTGCTCGGCTACGGCACGCTCGATGGGAAGTTCGTGATGAGCGAGAACGCGGTGCGCGTGGGCACGTCGAACCTCATCCCCGCCAGCGTCGACACCAAAGGCAGCTGGCTCGAAGGCGAGGGCCACGGCGCGGGCGGCCGCTCCAAGGGTTCGAGCTTCGGCTGGGGCGGCGCGGCGGGCACGCTGGGCGCGGTCGATTTCGATCTCAAGCTGCGTTCGTGCCTGTGGACGCAGTACATGCCGTCCGAGGCCTACCCGATCCGCGACGAATTCATGGCCGCGATGGAGAAGGACCTCGCCGCGATGCGCGCCATGAAGAAGGCCGCCTGATGCACGCAGCCGCCGCCGCGCCCGCGATCGCCTTCGCCGGATCGCCGCTCGACCGCGCGGATCATATCCGCGTCGATAATGACGCGCTGGCGGGCCTGATGAACTGGCGCGCGAAGGTGCTCTTGATGGACGGCCTGCTGCCCGGCGTGGACGAGCAAGGCGGTCTTGTCTGGGGCAGCCTTGCCGACGTTCCCGAGGATGCCGAGCTGGTGTTCCTCGGGATGCAGGGCGGCAAGGCGCATTTCGCCCCGGTGCCGGGTGAGGGCGCCGATGGCCCGGCCTATGCCATGCCCCGCGCGTGGCAGCTGATGACCCAGCTCTCACCCCCCGATCTTGCGATCTATGGGGGGGCGCGGAGCCTTGCCGACTGGCACGCGCGCCATCGCTTCTGCGCACGCTGCGGCTCTGCCACCAAGCTCGTCAAGGGCGGCTGGCAGCGGCATTGCGACAATTGCGGCGCGGACCACTTCCCGCGCACCGACCCGGTGACGATCATGCTGGTCGAGCATGAGGACCGCCTGTTGCTCGGCCGCCAGCCGCGCTTTCCGCCGAAGATGTATTCCGCGCTCGCGGGCTTCGTCGAGCCGGGCGAGACGATCGAGGAAGCCGTGGCGCGCGAGATTCACGAGGAAGCGGGCGTGCGGGTGCGCGATGTCAAATACATCGCCAGCCAGCCCTGGCCTTTCCCGAGCCAGCTGATGATCGGCTGCACCTCGGTCGCGGATGATCCCGAACTCACCATCGACACGACCGAACTCGAAGACGCGCGCTGGTTCACCCGCGAGGAATTGCAGGCCGCGCGCGCGACGGGGGAGGCGGGGACCGATCTGCTCTATTTCCCGCGGCCCTTCGCTATCGCCCACACCCTTGTGACATGGTGGCTCGACCGATGACCCAGCACCTCACCATCGACATCTATTCCGATGTCATGTGCCCCTGGTGCCTGATCGGCTATGGCCAGCTGACCAAGGCCCTGCGCGAGCTGGAAGGCGAGATCGCCGCCGAAATCCGCTGGCGGCCGTTCGAGCTCAATCCCGACATGCCCCATGAGGGCGAGGAGCAGGAGGCGCATCTCCAGCGCAAATATGGCCGCCCCGCCGAAGAAGGCGCGCGCATCCGCGGCCAGATGAAGGCAATAGCCGAGCAGGCGGGCGTTTCCCTTTCCTACGAGGGCGAGGGCGAGGCTCCGCCCGCGATGATGTGGAACACGCGCGATTGCCACAAGCTGCTGACCTTTGCGCTCGAACAGGCGGGGCCCGAGGTGCAGACCGCGCTGAAGCTCGCGCTGTTCCGCGCCCATTTCAACGAGCGCCGCAATCTGGGCGACCGGGCAGTGCTGCTCGATATCGCCGCCTCCGCCGGCCTGCACCGCGAAGCCGCCAGGGCCGCGCTGGACGATCCCGACCTCGAAGCGCGCGTGCTCGCCGAGGAGGAAAAAGCGTTGGATTACAACATCTCGGGCGTGCCCGCGATGATCGTCGACAACAGGTTCCTGATCCCCGGCGCGCAGGCCCCGGAGGTCTATGTCAACGCGCTTCGGCGCGTGGCCGAAAAGGCGCGGGCTGCGGCGGGCTGAGGCGACCGGCGCGGTGTTTGCCTTTTGTGTGGCGGCAGAGCGCGCGCTGGTGCGGCACCGCGAGCGTATCAGGACGATGTGCCGGGATTGAGTGGCAGGGACGGCGCGACCATCGGCGGGGAACACAACGCGGCCAGCGCACGCGCTGTCGGGTTCTGGCCTGTGCCGCGTTGACGCAGCGCCGGGCGGGCCAAAAGGGGACGCTTGCCCCGGCGCAAAGCTGCGCCCTTTTCAGGAGATCCGACGAATGGCTGCCTACCCCAGGGCACAATACAAGCGCTTCGGCGCGCGCATGCCGGTGCGGCGTGGAGGTTTCGTTCTGCTCGGCGCGGTGCTGATTGCGGTCGGCGTGCTGTCGCTCGCCTTCCCGCTGGTGGCGGCGCTCTCGTTCAACTTGCTGGTTGGGCTGACATTGCTGGCAGGGGGCATCGCGGCGCTGCTTCACGCCTTTCGCATGCACGGCTGGCAGGGGAGGGCGGTGCAGATCGTGCTGGGGCTGCTTTATCTCTTTGGCGGGCTGGTGTTTCTCGCCAACCCCTTTGCCGGCGTGCTCGCGCTGACATTTGCGCTGGGCGCGTTCTTCGCTGCCGACGGGATCGCGCGCATGCTGTTGGCAGCGCAAATCCGCCCGCAGCGCGGCTGGGGGCTGTTTCTGCTGTCGGGGCTGCTGTCGCTGGTTCTGGGTGTGCTGGTTCTGCTCGGCCTGCCGAACGGCTGGTCGCTGGCGGTGCTGGGGATCGTGGTGGGGGCCAACATGATCCTTACCGGCGCGGCCTTCCTGTGCTGCACGGGCAATGCGCGTTCGCGCGTATTCGGCTAGACCAGCCCCAGCCGCTCCAGCTTCATCGCCAGCCTGCCGGGGAGCGCATCGCCGATGTCCTCACCCTCGGCCACGTCCTTGGGGGCCTTGTCCTCGGTAAGGTAGCGCCAGCCTTGGTGCGCGCGCTTGGGGCTCGTGTGGACGCGGATCAGGCGCGGCTCGAGCACGATGTCCCAGCGCCCGTCCTGCGTCTTCTCGAACCCGAGGATCGGCGAGCGCGCGACGATCGCGTGGTTGATGATCCAGTAGAGCGACCCGCCGACGCATTCCTCGTGCCGCGTGGGGCGGTTGCGGGTGGTCAGCGCAATCGCGCTGCGCCCCTCATACCAGCTTTCGAGATGCGCATAGTTCTTCGCCCCGAAGGCGATCTTGGTCAGGTGAAGCGGCATGATCCGGCTTTCCGGCAGGCGCGCGCGCAAGTCAACGGCTGAGGTATTCGTCGAGCGTCAGATGCAATCGCCGGATGCGCGCTTCCTGATAATTGCCGAGCGTCTGGGCGCCTTTGCGCGACGCGTTCGCCCCGCTCATGCGATACTCAGCCCGCCGTCGACGATGAAGGGCGCGCCGGTGGCGAATTTGCTTTCGTCGCTGGCGAGGTAGACCACGAGATGGGCGATATCCTCGACCTCGCCCATCCGGCCGATCGGCTGGGCGACTGAGAAGGCCGCGCGGGTGGCGTCAGGGTCTGGGGTGCCGGCGATGACGCTCTCGACATTGGGGGTGAGGATCGTGCCCGGCTGGACGGAGTTGACCCGCACCCCGTTTTTCTCGCGCGCGCAGTAGAGCGCGATGCTCTTGGTCAGCGTCACCACCGCGGCCTTGGCGCTGTTGTAGGCAGCGAGATCGGGTGAGGGCTTGTTGCCCGCGGCAGACGAGAAGTTGACGATCGACCCGCCGCCGCCTTTCGCCATCAGCGGGATCGCCGCCTTGCAGCCCATGAAGATCGAATCGACATCGACGGTGTAGCAGCGCCGGAAATCCTCCGGCGAGATGTCGGCGATGCTCCCGAAGACGGTGATCGCGGCGTTGTTGACCAGCACATCCAGGCGGCCATGCTCCACCCCGATTTCGGCGATCACTTCCTGCCAGCGAGCCCAGTCGGTCACATCTTGCCGGATATAGCCGCAGCCGAGTTCCTCCGCCGTGGCGCGGCCCGCCGCTTCGTCGATATCCGTGATGATGACGGTTGCACCCTCGGCCAGCAGGGCCTTGGCCGCCGCCTTGCCCAGACCCATCGCGCCGCCCGTCAGCAGCACCACCTTGCCTGCCACCCGTCCTGCCATCACTCTCTCCCATGTTTTCGGGAGAAGGCTAGAACGTGGCCAGACCCATCGCCACTGCCAAACCTAAGAAGGCAAAGAAGCCCATCGAATCGGTGATCATGGTGACGAACACGCTGGAAGCGACCGCCGGGTCCTGATCCAGTCGCTCGAAAATCACCGGCACCAGCACGCCCGCAAGGCCTGCAATCGCGATGTTGATGATCATCGCCATCGCGATCACCACGCCCATCAGCGGCGTGAACAGCACGCCCGCCGCAAGCCCGATCAGTACCGCGATGGTGCCCCCGTTCAGCAGCGCCACGCGGAACTCGCGCCACAGGATGCGCCGCGTGTTGGAGCGGGTCAGCTGATTGGTCGCAATCGCGCGCACCGCCACGGCCATGGTCTGCGTC
>ERZ1066118.1669-NODE-1669-length-12949-cov-38.776020_pt1 | contig 12949 bp, 11 predicted proteins | sample MGYA00382765_ERZ1066118 | MGnify/ENA primary metagenome ERZ1066118 (study PRJEB33369, sample SAMEA5778348) | biofilm metagenome | biome: Industrial cooling water; feature: Water cooling tower basin; material: Biofilm | place: United Arab Emirates | collected...
TGGGTGAATTAACGCTCGATAGAGGTGGAGCAGATCGATTGCTAATAGATTTAGAGCGTTGCTTTGATATCGATGTGGTTATCACCGACTTACCAGGGCAAATTTTAAATAGATTCAAGGAGTTTACCAGAGAAACGTTGTTGTTTGACGCCGTCAAAACTTTGGGATATCGGATTACTTTTCTTCATCCCATATCCCACCGAAAAGACTGTGCTGATTATCTGCAAGCCTTGATTGATTTTTGTCAAAATCAAGCCGATTATCTGGTAGTTAAAAACCATTATTTTCGCGAGGATTTTCCTTACTACTATAATAGCCAAGTTTCAAAGCAAATCGATGCAATAGGCGGCATAGAGGTTTGTTTGGGTAGCTTGTGGACGACCACTTATGAATCAGCCGAAGCCTCTGGTTTACCCTATAGCGAAGTTATCTCTAACCCCAAAGTGAATCTGATTGAACGTTCTCAAATTTTTAATTGGATGGAACAGTTTAAGCAGCAGCTTTACGAGTCGGGTGCAGCCGCACTTTTAGGATTGTCACGAGATACAATCGTTAGCAATTTTTCAACAGGAGATTTCTAAAATGAATGCAGTCGTAACAGGTTCCGAGCAATTCAAAGCAATTGTTTCAGAGTTGATACAGCAGTCCGGTATTAATCCCAAAGACCCGATGTTTCAGGTTTTCAAAGCTTTAGGAGAAATTGAGGAGGGATTAAAGGCACTTCCAACGCAATTGGGGACGGTGGTAGAAAGCTGGACGGTGGAAATTGACCGACATCTGGATAAGGCAGCAGATGTGGCTATTGTGCAGCAAAAGAGTGCGATCGCAAAAGCTGCTCAAACCCTATTTACACAAGCAAATCGCCAAAATACAAAGTTTGGCTTGGGTGCTTTGATTCCGGCTGGGCTAGTCTTATCTGGTGTTCTCATTGGCATTTTAGCAACGGTGATGATTCCTATATGGCGAGGCGGTGGTTTAACCGAACCAACCCGGCTGACATTAGAAGAAAAAAATGCTTTAAATTGGGTACTTTCTAATGAAGGAAAGCAAGCGCGAAATTTATGGGAATGGAATCGGTTTGAATTGTTTGTTTGTCAAGCGAATTCTGACCGTCTTAAAGGGCGTTGCGCCATTTGGATTGTTCCTTATAACCAACGTCAGAAATATGTGGATCGCTTAAATCCGTAAACGGTTTAAGCCAGCCTGCTTTAGTGGCTTTGACAGCGGCTTGATAGCGATTGGAAACTTCTAATTTCTCTATAATTCTGTGGACGTGAGTTCTCACGGTTCCAACGGCAATATGTAAACGTTCGGCAATGATTATGTTTTGTTCGCCTTGAGCAATGAGTTCTAAAATTTGGATTTCTCTGTCTGTCAGTGAAATGGGATGAGTTTGACAATCAATTGACTTTTCTATTTTGGTTTTTTGAGGGAGTTTGCCGTTGGTATTGAGCAAGCCAATCACTGTTTTTCCAATGCCAGGATCGATCCAAACCTCACCTTGAATAGTGCTGTAGATTGCTTCAACCAGCTTTTCTTTTTTACAACTTTTGACGCAATAGGCATCCGCACCAAATTTGAAGGCATTAATCACTGATTCTTCGTGGCTTTGAGCGCTGAGAATAACAATCTTTATTGGGGGATGTTCTCGCCTCAGTTTTTGGATGAGTTCGAGGCCATTGAGATCGGGTAAGATCAGATCGACAATGGCAACATCTGGTTTCAACGTTTTTACAAGTTTCAAGCCTGCTAATGCTGTGTCTGCTTCCCCAATTAGATTGATATTTCTTTGCGTTTTAATGGTTTCGCCGATACCGAATCGCATGAGTTCGTGATCTTCTATCACTACCAACTTGATGGGATTCATGGCTGTTGTAAATTTGGTTGATATTTTCTTAGTATAGTGCGTGAAAAATTCGCCCAAATTTCCTTACCCAACTCTTTAAAAAACTTAAAAAACAATTTGATTGAATATTACTGGATAGCGCCATTCACAAATGAGAAAATCCTTGATTGATTCAAATAAATGGAATAGGCGTGCGAAATAGCCAGGTTTAATAGCCTAAATTCAGTAGATTTATCAATTTTTGGATTTGGCAACCAATCAGAACCGAGAAATGGCTGTTCGCCGTTTCCCGAAAAAATTCGTTAAGCTGATAGCAAATCCAGAATAAAAGACATAAATGAAACAGCCGCGTCACACTGTTAAGGCATCGCTAGATACTCATTTATCTTTCTCAAAAAGTGTACAATCTATCCCATCTTTGGGACAAATTTTACTAGCAGATGGCTCTCCAGATAGCGGTTTTTTGGTGGAAATGATGTTAACCAAAGCCGGATATAGGGTGACTTGTACCTCGTCTGGGTTAGAGGCGTTAGCGCAAATTGAGAAAAACTGCTTCGATTTAGTGCTTCTGGAGGCAATAATGCCAGATCTAGATGGATATGAGGTAACGGCACAAGTGCGTCAGAATCAGAAGTTATCTTTTATGCCGATTGTGCTGATGACGGATTGCGATACTCCCAACTTAGTTTATCGGCTAGATTGTGGCGCAGATGATTTTATTTGCAAGCCAATTAAACAGAAATATCTGCTGGCAAAGATTCGGGCATTTTTGCGGTTGAAGTCTGCGATTGATGAACGCGATCGCACAATTGCCAATACTCACAAAATCGCATTGCAGCGAGAGGATTTTGTTCGACAACTGACTCATGACTTGCGTAATCCATTATTGGCGGCTCACGAAGTGTTAAATTGCTTAGCACAAGGAAATTATGGTCGCAGTTTGGACGATTTTGAATCTGTAATTGCGCGATTGATTCGGAACAATCAAAATCTTTTGGATTTGGTCAATACTTTGTTAGCGGTTTACGAGTACGAAGCTGCTAAGAAACCTTTGTCGTTTTTGCGATTAGATTTGGCTCAATTGATTGCAGAGGTGATTGAAGAGTTCAAACCTTTAGCAGTTGCTAAAGGACTGACAATTGATTCGCAACAGCGCTTAAGTCCAGTCTGGGTAGTGGGCGATCGCTTGGAATTGCGCCGGGTGTTCGTCAATCTGATCTCAAATGCAATTAAATTTACCGATTCGGGGTCGATTTGCGTGAGTTGTTGTTTGTCCGATAGCTCTCAATTTGTTGAAGTTTTAGTGCAAGATACAGGAATTGGAATTGATGAGGAATACTTTTCTGATTTGTTTCAACCGTTTCACCGGGGAAATCATAACTGTTTAGGGACGGGATTGGGGCTTTATCTTTCCAAGCAAATTGTGGAAGCCCATCAAGGTTCCATAGAGGTTAGATCTGAGTTAGGTAAAGGGTGTTTTATTAAAGTTGCTTTGCCTTCAGGTGTTTCATCCCATTGATCGCAAGTTTCCCTAAGATTAATCTATTTCAGGTTGTGGTAGTGGGGGATTGATGTCAGTTACCTGTTCAATACTGTAAATGTATTTAAAGGTTTCAATCTCAGATTTAGACAGGGTATTGATGACAATCTCAAATGTTAATTCGTTGGGAGCTTTGGTGGCTAGCAAGGCTTGCTTATTTTCCATTTCTAGCGGCTTATTTCTATCGAGAATCAAAATATAAGTTCCCGAACCAGCTGTTTCAAGTTGCGCGGTGAATTTCTCTGACTGATAGACTTGAATGTTATTTTCATCTTTTTCGCCCATCAAGTTCAATCTTTGTAGCATCAAGGGGATGACGTATTGATGGATATCATTTTGTGTCTGGCTGTTGTTGAGTTGAGTCTCTTGATCGTCAATTAGTTCTATATCCGCCCAGGTTATTTCTGATGGTTCGGGTTCGACATCTTTTGTTTCTTTGAGATCTATGTTATTAGCTGTCTCGAAATTTGGCTCAATATAGGTGTGTATATTTTCGCTCTGTTTTTCAATGTCAGTAAAATTTAAGACGGTTTTAATCGAGTCTTCCACCGATAATCCATTGTTGACATTAAGAATCATCTGGGAAAGAGCTTTAATCGAGTCACTCTGAGAAATTGGTTCAATATTTTGACTCGGTTCTGCGACTGGTTGATAGTCAAGGTAATCGATAATTTTGCTCAGGGTGAGTGCTGTCTGACCAATTGAAATATCGGGATTAACGCGGCGGCATTCTTCTGTTAGTGCGAACAGAGCGTCGGTTGTTGTTGCCATAATTTTTCTGACATAGCTAGCCTAACACCATTCCCAACCAGATTTTAGGGAAATTGTTTGCAGGTTTGCTAGTAACTTTTGATAGAGAGCGGCTTCCTGTGTTATATCAAAAGTTATACAGCAATTCTTGGATTTATTTTTGTTGAGTAATATGGTTGAGCGGTTGAATGGTTATGCGCGAGCCTATTTTTAAACCTAGCCTCTCTACCTGACCTCCGCGTAATTCCAACACTTGATTGACTGGTATGCCTGAGCTATAAGTTGGACAAGGGTTAGTTGTGCAAGGAGGGGCTTTAGGTGCGATCGCTTTTACCACCCCATCCTTTAGAAACAGGATATCCAAATGAATTGGGACATTTTTCATCCAAAAGTTAACTGTCTGTGGTGGATTAAATAAGAATAGCATTCCTCGGTTTGCTGGTAGATCGGTACGGTACATTAAACCCACAGCTTGCTGCTGAGGTGTGCGGGCTACTTCTAGCTCAATGACCTGGTTGCCAACTAACGCTTTTGCTGAAATAGGGAGAGATTTCGGTTGATGACTGCTAGAAAGTAAGGTGAGAAAAACTGGCGCTAAAACTAACAATATACCTAATATCCAGCCGATTCTATCAAGGTTATTGGCAACTTGATTTATCCAACGTGTGTTTAAACCCTGTGCTTTTAGATTGAGATAAGAAATAGGATGCGTCGGTTTAGCTGGTTTTAAATTAGGCATAGGTTTTATCAGATCTTTTTTTAAGCGATCGCCCTCAGTGTCCAGTTTCAGGAAAAACCGCCTTATAAGACGGATTTTCCTGAAACTCCTCCCACTTCTGCGTAAACGGTAGCGGATTAATATTTGTTTAAGCCAAAATATATTAGCCCTGTTGCATAGGAGCAGTAACCTTGACCGTTCAGCTAGACCAGCCTGACTTCAATCGACTGACCCGAATTGTGCATAACTTACCCGACTTTGCCAACGTGCGCGATCGCAGACGCTTAGTTACAGGGGCTTTAGAAGGCGTACCCCAAACAGATGTTATCCTGGCACGGCTAGATTTGGATGGTGCGCCGATGGGTGTTTCCGTGGAAGTGGTACGCTTGTTGTCGCAATTCGGACGGGTGGCTTACGGTAAAGAAGCTTTGGGAGTCTTCCTCAACTACATTCAGCCTTTTACTGGTGATGAAGATTCAGACTTTATTCTAAATCTATTTCAAAAATACCCCCTCGATACTCCAACAAGTCCTAGCCGCCTAATTGACCGATGGCGGGGAACGGACAGTTTAGCAGATGTGCAAGAAAAGATTATCGGGGAAGATACTTTACGCCACATTTACATTTTGAACCTGGCTCTTGAAGCAGAAAAAGCGGTGGTTCACCTGCGGACTCCAAAGGGAATGGGTACGGGTTTTGCGATCGCACCCAACTTATTAATGACAAACCATCACGTCATCGCCAGTCGGGACCAAGCCGAAGAAAGTGAATATACCTTCAATTACCAACTGGATATCAACGGCAAAGAATGCCCGATTCAGACGGTTAAGGCATTACCGGAAGGTGGATTTTATACCAATGCTGAATTAGACTACACGGTAGTCACTTTGAAAGATGCGCCTAAGTTTGGCAATCCCCTCATCCTCAAAAGCAAGCAAATGCGGCGAGATGACCGTGTAGCCATCATTCAGCATCCGGGCGGACATTTGAAGAAAATCTCGATGCAGAATAACTTTGTCGCTTATGCTGATAATAAGGTAGTGCAATATACCACGAGTACCTTACCGGGTTCTTCCGGATCGCCTGTGTTTGATGATGAATTTAAAGTGGTAGCAATTCACCACAGTGGTGGGGATTTGACTGAACCAAGTACAGGACGGCGTTATTTACGCAACGCAGGTACGAGTATGATTGCAGTTTTGAACGATTTACAGGCAAATGCACCAGAGATTTACGCTTACTTGCAGAGGTAGCTTATAGATGGCAATTAGTAGCGATTTAGTGCAAAAGATAGTAAAGTTACTAAGAGTTCATATAAGCAATCCGAGTCATTATGATGCTTATTTAATATCAGCATTTGGGACTAACTCGCCTATATTATCTAAACTAGAATGTAACACATCTTTAGATATTTTCATTCCCCGACTAATTAATGAATTAGTAGCTTTTGGGAAAATTAAAACGGGTAAACTCGCGTTATGTGCATTCTTAGAAATTATTCGTGAAAAAGTAGGAGAAGATGTCCAATCAACTATAGATAATCTGTTATCAGAAGTTGAAAACCAATTGCTTAATCAACAGAATGAGATGATTATTACCCCTGAGCGTCCTCTGTTAATTGGCATTGTAGTAGATGTTTCACTTTCAATGCGCTCTTCCATCAAAAATAGTTCTAACCAGGTACAAAATCGCTTTGATGGATTTCGTGAAGCTCTTCACAACTTAATCAACCGTGCTAAGGAATTATCTCAAGAAGAATCAACAGGCCAAACTTTACCACTGCTGAAACTTTTTGCACTCGGTTTTGGCTTTGGTAATCCTGTCGCATATTTATTAAGGGGTGATAGAGGAGAAAGAGTACGTGACTTCTTGGCATTGCCTGGTCAGGCTAACTCGATAGTTACAATTGACAAACTCTTTGAAGATTGGAACTTGTATGAAAAAAATATCAATAAAATGGTTCCAAAAATGTTAGGTGATACTCCAATGGGTCAAGCTTTTCAGGAGGCTGAAAAACGTTTGCAAGCTGAATTGATAAATTCCGTTTACAAGAATCAACCTATTCTATTTGTTCTTTCTGATGGAACACCGACAGATGTATCCCGCGAGGAAATTATTGCTATAGCTGAACGGTTGAAGAACCAGGGAGTTCTGATAATTTCCTGCTACGTTACAGAGAGAAGCGTGATAGAACCACAGCGTCTTTATAAAACATCTGATGATAACTGGGAAGATGGTGCAAGGCTAATGTTTCATTGCGCCTCCATTCCAACACGAGACTCGCCTTTTTATTCTTATCTGAAAGAACTAGGCTGGCAAGTTGAAGAAAATTCACGCCTTTTCGCTCAGATCAATAATTCAGAATTTTTGTCACAGTTTTTTGAAGTAATGATCAGTCCACTTTTGAATAAACCGGAGTCTGGATAGACTTTATATTAATTCAATATCATTTAATTACCTATTCAAGCTGCTGACTGGCTTGAGTAAGGGGAGTACAAATGGGTGCTAGTCAAGCTTGCTCTATCTGTGAAAGTTATTAGAGCAGCTCATTCTACTGGATTAATATCAGTCTTGATTTTTTGATGGAATGAACAGGAAAATTAACTGATGAGCAACCCAAACCCTTCTCAATTTAATCATGTTATTGTAGGTTTTACTATCGATGTTTCTGGCTCTATGAAACAGAGTATTCGCAATAACGACAGCAAAGAGGAGAATCGTTTTGAAAGCTTTCAAGAATCTCTAAAAAATTTATCAAAGGAAGCTAAAAAAGAGATTGAGATGAGTCAGCAAGAGGGGAATGAGGCTTCAATTGATGTATTTGTCTACGCCTTCGGCCTAAAGGATACAGACTATGGCGATCTTATAACTTTAATAGAACTCGGAAAGCAAATCCTAGATCAACCCAAAAAAGAGGATAATACACCCCTACAAATCTATGACAATCCCTATGAAGAACTGGCAGCCATATCAAAGCAATATGGCATAAAAGATATGGAAAAGTACATTAAATGGGGTAAAGATATCTTGAACCCTGAAGAAGCTCAACGACTTACTAGAAGGTTGCATCAGTATCCGCGTATTGCTGAACGGCTTATGGGTCTTCTACCGGAAAGTTTTTCAGAAGTAGAGGGGCGTGTTGTCGAGGATACCAAACAGGGTGCTGTTGAGGGCGGATGTAAGGGAGTGCTTAGTGGGGTAGCGCTCACTGTTATTGGCGCTCTAGTTGGTGGGCCTTTTGGTGCAGCATGGATAGGTTCCTTGGGTTTGGTAGGTGGAGGGTTAGGGGCAGGTATCGGTGCTGACTCTGCAAAAAAAGCCAGTATTGACCGCGAACGTAAACAACTGGAAAAACCTGAGAGCTTAGCCCGTGAACTTGCTAATGCCTCCTCTGATGATGAAGTTCGTAAAATCATCATTCGTGAAGTTGGATCGGTACTGGAGGAGGAACTCCGTAAAGTTAGTGATATGACACTGCCATTAGAAGAAGTAGCAGATTTACTCGACAACCGAGGGGATTATCTAGAAGATATCGAGCCTCTGATTTACGGAATGACACCCATGCAAGGTGCTTTGAAAGCCGTTAAATCGCGCTTTGAAAAAGAATTAGATCGCCTGCCTAAAGATACAATACCTGTTCTATTTATCCTATCTGACGGTCAGCCTACTGACGGCAACCCTCTGCCAGTAACCGAAGCTTTGAAACAGGCTGGGATTCACATTGTTTCATGCTTCGTAACCAATCAAAATATTGTTCATCCGCGTAAACTTTTTGATGTGCCAGAAACAGAATGGAGCGATGGCGCACGGCTGATGTTTAATATGGCATCATCTATTGGTCAAGATTCAGTTTTTACTCGGTTTTTATTGGAACTTGGATGGACAATGCCTGCAAAGCCAAAGCTTTTTGTTCAGGTGAATCATACAGAGGTATTAGAGGAATTTATTCGTGTGGTCTTAAGTCCGCTTAAAGAATCAGTTGGATAGGAGGTTTAGTGTAATTTATAAAATATCAAATCACCTGAAGAAGTATGCACTGGAGATTTATGCTTGTTTGTCAATATAGTTAAGCGATGGCAATAAGTAGCGGTATCATCCAAAAATTATTGCCTCTGCTCAGACCACTTATGGAGGACGAGAACCAGCGTCGAGGGTATTTGATGAGGGCGCTGGGTATGGATGCACCTGTGCTGCGTCGTCTTGTTTGGAATACCCCTGTCGATGTTTTCATCACAGGTATGGTGAAGGAACTGGTAGTCTTCGGTGAAGTCACCCCTGGTCAACTCGCGCTTTGTGCTTTATTGGTAGAGATTCGTAAAGATGTGGGTGTAGACATCCGAGTACGCATTGATGAACTAATTGTAGAAGTTCAGACACAAGAGGAATTTCTACCGATTCAAACGCCGCCTCATTTACTGTTTGACTTGCTGCTGCAAATGGACTTTAAGCAGCAGGTGCGGTTGGTGAAAAAAGTCATGACATTGCACCGAATAGCTGCTTTCTTGGTTCACGGTGAGCCTTACTGCGGACAGCAACTTTTGGTGACTCGGTTATTCCGGGTGAAGCCACAGTGGAAGAATATATCGCCGATCAAGATTGATGTGAGTCACAACGGTGTAGGGAGGAGTATCTCTCACCTTTGGCGACAAGTTGCCTCTTGGTTTCGTCTGCCGAAAGATGCTCAGCCAAACGAGATTATCGATAGAGTTTGCGATCGCTTCCTAACTCAAGATGTCATTTTTATTTTTTACACAGTAGACTATATGTTGCCAAACATTCTGACGGGGTGGCTTGAGGAATTCTGGGAACCACTGGTGGAAAGGGTTCAGACAGATTGCTGTCCGACTTCAGAGGGGACACACCTGTTAATGTTTTTGGTAGACAATAGCGGTAGCGTTTGTCAGTCAAATATTACGCTGGCACAGCAATTCGACCAACCAGAATATCCCCGCATTCCTTTGCACTTGCCCCCCGTTAGTCCCTTTCCAACCGATGTCCTAGATGATTGGATTGATACAGTAACGGCAATGGAGACAATGCAAATGGCTGCTGGGTTAACTTCCCAAGACTTGTTAGAAAAGTCTGATAACGGTATTCCTCAATTTGTATATGAAGAAATTTGCTACCACTGCGGTCATAGTTGGGAAGGAGGATTGGCAAAATGGCTGATTTAGCAAGTGTACTCGCCGCCAGCGGTAAGCAGTTTTACACTGGCAAGCCAATTTCAGCAGAAGAGTGTCAGCAGTACGGACTCGCGCCTTACTTGCCTTCGCCGGAACTTGTCAATGCGGTTAACCTTGCCATCTTTTTACAGCGTCCCCTGTTACTCAAGGGCGAACCTGGATGCGGTAAAACCCGCTTGGCGCAGGCGGTGGCGCACGAATTGGGATTGCCCTACGAGGCTTGGTATATTAAGTCTACAACTAGGGCAAGGGATGGACTCTACACCTACGATGCTGTCGGTCGTTTACACGATGCTCAACTGACTCGGATGGGAAAACAAAGCCGTTCTAAGGTTGACGATCTCAACAATTACATCAAAAAAGGGGCGCTGGGACGCGCTTTTGAAAATCCACATCGCACAGTGGTACTGATTGATGAAATTGATAAGGCGGATATTGATTTCCCTAACGATTTGTTGCGGGAGCTTGACGAACAGCGATTCAACATTGAAGAAACGGGAGAAGAAATTAAGGCAAATTACCCGCCCATTGTGTTTGTGACTAGCAATGATGAAAAAGATTTACCTGATGCGTTTCTGCGGCGTTGTTTGTTTTATTACATTGAATTTCCTTACGCACAGTTAACGAATATTGTTCAGGCTCACTTTTCTGAATCGGACAGTGATTTAGTAGAAGGGGCGGTGAAGCGTTTTATCGAATTGCGGCGGAAAATGGAGAAAGGCAAGTCGGGGAAAAAGGTCAGCACCAGTGAATTGCTTGATTGGTTTGCGGTGCTGCGTCAATTTCCTAAAGATCAGGTGCTGAAGCAGCTTGAAGGAGAACTGCTGTTTCCTGAAGTTTTGCTCAAAAAATGGGAAGATCATCTGCGGTATCTGAAAAATGAAGCTTGAAGAACTGCCACTGCTAGATATTTTTAACAGTCTGAGACAGCGGCATGGTTTGCCGTTGGGGGTTGATGAGTATTTGGCAGTGTTGCGTAGTTTGCAGGCTGGCTTTGGTATCGGCAGTCGTCAGGAATTAGAGCAGCTTTGCTGTATGTTATGGGCAAAGTCAGAGGAAGAAAATCGCCTGATTCGACGGTTGTTTGGGGAGATGTGGAAACAAATCGAATCCCACCAAGTAAATTATGATTTGATCGCAACAGAAAATTCTCCAGTCTCTTTAAATGAAACTCGCTCCAGCACTGACACCTCAAGTTTAATTTCAGACTCACCTACACAAAAAAATTACGAATCTTCCTCAATCGAAACAGCAACAACCGAAGAATCTTCTTTTGATGAGCCATTACCAGATTTAGAAACACCTCCCAGCATCACCCCCGAACCAGTGCAAGCAGTCCAAGCTGTGCGGAGTAGTCGCGGAAATAGAGAAATGAAACGCCCCCGCTATATGCTTTTAACAGAGTATTTCCCCGTTACCAAGCGACAAATGAAGCAATGCTGGCGTTATCTGCGCCGTCCGGTGCGCCAAGGAGTACCCACAGAGTTAGATGTTGAGGAGACGGTAGCAAAAATTGGGCGTGAGGGGATTTTACTGGAACCCGTACTGATGCCACCCCGTACAAATCGTACCGATCTAGTGTTACTAATTGACCAAGAAGGCTCGATGGTTCCGTTTCACGATTTGTCGCGGCAGTTGGTGGAAACGGCACAACGGGGAGGACGGTTGAGAACAACTAATGTATTTTATTTTCACGACTACCCAGATGAATACTTGTATCGTCATCCTGCGATGCTTGATGCCAAGACTGTTTCTGATATTTTTGAGGAAATTGGAGAAAGGGCGGCAGTATTAATTGTTAGCGATGCCGGAGCAGCACGGGGAAATTTTGACCGAGAACGGGTTGATAATACTAAAGCGTGGATTGAACAGTTACAGCAGTCGGTGCGTTATTTTGCTTGGCTCAACCCAATGCCGAGTGAGTGCTGGCAGCAAACTACGGCTGGGGAAATAGCCCGTTTTGTACCGATGTTTGAGATGAGTTCTCAGGGGATGAATGCGGCGATTAGCGTGTTGCGGGGTCGATATATTGCTGGGGAGGTAATGCACTCATGGCTGATGTGACGACTGATATTAACCAAACCCGTGCGATGAGAATTTCCCAGCGACGGGTTGAAGGGTTTGCCCAGCAGTTTGGAGAAGCACACCGCAACTTGGCTCGTCATGCGGCGTTTCCTTTGGTACTTACGCCCGATTTACTTTACCAAATTTGGGCAAACTTTGTCCCCGAAGCCCCTTGGACTGCGGTGGCTCATGTGTTGCTGTCGCGTTTGTGTCGGCAGGTGGGCTATGAGATGTATGAAATGGATATAAGCGATCGCAATCTGTTGTTGCGGGAATTGAAGGAAAAGTTTGGACAGGAAAGATTTGATGAGTTGGGAGAGTTTTTGCTGGATTATGTGGCGCAACGATTGACTGATGATGCAGATACGCGGGACTTGCGGGAGGCGCAGGAGTGGACGGCGTTGGCATATACGAAGCCAGCTGAGGTAGCGCGGGAGTTAGCGCAGGCGTTGAGTGAGAGAATGCAGCAGGAGGATATTGGAGAGGTGCTACGGTTGGCTTCATTGGTTGAGACTTTAGCAGAGCCTTTGCTGGGGGCAGGGTTTGAACCTTTATTGGTTTATAGTCGGGGAGTAGATAGTTTAGCTCGTAGCGATCAAGTTTTAGCAACATTTAAATTGAAAAAATTGCTTGCATTAAATACTTCTAATTTCTCAATTCCTAAAGGGATTCTAGATGCTCCCAGTTTTTCAATTCCTAAAGGGATTCTAGATGCTCCCAGTTTCTCAATTCCTAAAGGGATTCTAGATGCTCCCAGTTTCTCAATTCCTAAAGGGATTCTAGATGCTAGCAATTTCTCAATTCCTAAAGGGATTCTAGATGCTAGCAATTTCTCAATTCCTAAAGGG
>ERZ1066118.1670-NODE-1670-length-12925-cov-5.474981_pt1 | contig 12925 bp, 16 predicted proteins | sample MGYA00382765_ERZ1066118 | MGnify/ENA primary metagenome ERZ1066118 (study PRJEB33369, sample SAMEA5778348) | biofilm metagenome | biome: Industrial cooling water; feature: Water cooling tower basin; material: Biofilm | place: United Arab Emirates | collected...
GGTCATCCTTTTAGCTTATCCGACTCCTCTTTGGCTTTTCAGACGGGTTCTTAGGCGTAAAACACCTGTTGAGGTCGTCTCGAGAATCCTCGGTCACGCCAAAGTGTCTATCACCCTCGATGTCTACAGACACGTTTTGGACTCAGAGAAAGAGCAAACGATGCCTGATTTGTTTGACACACCTTTACCAGTCAGGCAGGCGCAGCCAAGGGCGATTAACTGACCTCTAAAAAGTGCGGTGGCACAACGGTGGCACACAACCACTAAAAAAGCCTCCTACATTATTCGTAGGAGGCTTTTGTTTTGCCGTCTAGGACAGCTTTTCTCGTGGCGGGCGCGCAAGGGCTCGAACCCTGGACCTATGGTTTTGGAGACCATCGCTCTACCAACTGAGCTACACGCCCAAACAACACAGGAGTATAGCAGGCCGAGCAGGATTTTGCCAAGCGCATATGACGCACGTTAAGCGACAGGTCTCTTGAACAGCAGCGATGAATGCGTGAGATGAAGCTCGTGGTCTTCCTTTGCTTGCTCGGTAGAACTCATATCCATGACACCCGCGAGTTCCCAGCCTTCCGCACCCAACTCGCCGAGTAAGTCAATCAGGCGTTTGCCCGCTCCTACCTGTACGCCTGGCTTACCCTGACCTAAGACGATGAGGCGACCATGCCCCTCCCTGACAGGTTTTAGGGTCATCATCACTTGCAAATATTCCCATTTCATGTTTCCTCCTTACCGTTTGCTGCTATTGTAGTCGAAAATGTAGCTAGGAGTTGCAAACAACCCTGACGACTGACTACCTTTCTTCACTCGAGTACAATGCAAAGGGCATGAAGAGCAACTTCTACACGCGCAAACTCGCCGAAAACAAAGCCATTCTCGCACCGATGGCGGGCTACACCGATGCCCCTTTCCGCAAGCTCTGCCGTGAATTTGGTAGCAACTGGGCCGTCACCGAGATGGTAAGTGCAAAAGGTCTAGTGCAAGGTGATTTGCGTGGCATTGAAATCGGCGAACCTTACGAGAGCGAACCTGATGTGGTCATTCAAGTCTTTGGGGGTGAACCCGAGATTGTTGCCCAAGGTGGAAACATTCTCTACAACCAGTACAAACCTGATGCCCTTGACCTCAACATGGGTTGCCCCGTCAAAAAAATCACTGGCAAAAGCTGCGGCTCAAAACTCATGCAAGACCCTGAACGTGCGGCTGAGATTGTTCGGCAGCTTGTAGGGGCTGTGTCCGTGCCTGTCAGTGCCAAGATGCGTTTGGGTTATGACCGCGTGAACGTGCTCGAGGTCGCTCTGGCTCTGCAAGAAGCAGGTGTTTGTGCGCTTGCCATTCACGGGCGCACGGCAGAACAAAAATACACGGGCGAGGCAAAATGGGAAGCCATTAAGGAAGTCGCTGAACATTTAACTGTGCCTGTAATCGGCTCGGGTGATGTGACGACAAAAGCACAGTTTGACCGTTACCGCTCTTGGGGCTTAGGTGTGATGATTGCGCGTGGAGCGATGGGGCGGCCCTGGATTTTTGGGGAGTTGCAAGGTGAAGCAAAACCGTCAGAAAAAGAAATCACAGAGATTGCTTACCGTCATGCAGAGCTACATTGCGAGTGGTACAAAACGGATAACGCCAATAGCGAACTCTATGCCATGCGGAGTTTGCGCTCACAGCTCGTTCATTATTTTTCGTTTTTGCCAGGGACAAGAAGTGAGCTGACGCAGTTAAGCAGCTTACAAGAACTTCGTCGGTTTATCAAAAAATATCTTGATACAGACATGAACGAGTTAGCAAGTGAAGTTTCGGGAAATCTTGTCTCAGCTTAATATGTTTATCAACAAACGCCAGTTTATTCAAGCCCTCGCAAAAACTCAATCACCGCTTCGTTAAATAACTTTGGCTCGTCTTCATTGGGTAACAGCTTCGAGTTTTCAAACGTCACGAACGGCACGTCAGGACGAGCTGCTAAAAAATCCTCAGAATCTGTAAGGCGCAAAAAGTTTCCGTCTTTTTCACCCCAAGCTAAGAGTGTGGGCGTTGTTAAATTGGGCCAGAAAGATTTTACGTCTTGGTCTAAGTTGCCTGAAATAAACGAATAAATGACCCATTCGCCGTTTTCGACTTTTAGGTTTTGGTCGTAGCTCGAGAGCACTTCGGGGGTAAAACTCGCTTCGCTTGCATAAGCGTCAAGCAAAAAATACTTTTGCCAGTTATCAGTGGTAATGACACCAAATAAAATTGTGCCGAGTATGCCAGAAAAGGTGTTGAAACTTCTGACACGCCTCTCGTCTTGTGGGCGAGACAGACGCTCATAGCCTGTCGGGCTAATGAGGACGAGTGCTTTCACCAAATCAGGTCTCTCCGAAGCGATACGAATGCTGTAAGCTGCCGTTAGACTGTTTGCAACGATGACAGTTGGTTTTTGAATTACCGTCTCGAGAAAACTCACAATTTGTGCAACGTGCAAGTCTTGCGTGTAGCGAATGGCAGGGCGAGAGCTTTTACCAAAGCCGAGCAAATCTATAGCGTAAACGTTGTAGCCGGCTTTCGCAACGGCGGGTGCAGTGAAGCGGTATTGGAAAACACTCGAGCCACCCCCAATGCCGTGAATCATTAGGACAGGTTCGCCCGAATCTCTGCCCAAACGCTCGTAATAGGTTTGGTAATCGCCATAAGGGACGGTTGCGCCTTCTGCATCTGAAAGCGTGGTCGGTTCGATAGGCAAAGTAATTCTTGGCACACAGCCGGCGACTAGAAAAAGTAATAAGGCAGCGGAAAATAGTTTTGTCATAAAGATGTTATAACAAAAAGTCAACGTTAGATAGTATCCCTAGACCTCACTCTTCAAACTTCGTAAACTGAAGCCTATGAACATTACTATTATTGGTGCTGGCATTGTCGGAGCAAGTTGTGCATACTATCTTTCTAAACGCGGTGCCAAGGTCACGGTTTTGGAGCGTGCTAATCAACCCGCCACAGGTTCAACAGCGAAGAGTGCCGCAGGCATCCGCCACCAATTTTCACATCCCGAAAACGTCAAAATGACGCTGTTTAGTGCCAAGATATTCAGTGACTTTGAAACACTAACAGGCTACGACGCAGGCTATAGAAAAGTTGGTTATCTATTTTTACTCTCCCAAGAGATGCTCGAGTCTTGGTCACAGCAACGAACGATGCAAAGGGCGTTAGGAGCTAGCGTTCAAGGTTTGGACGTGCGTGAAACAGCAGAAAAGTTTCCCTATTTGGATTTAGAGGGACTTGCTGGCTCGAGCCTAGGCGTGAACGACGGCGTAGTTGACCCTCACGCCGTAACGCTAGGATTTTTAGATGCAGCCAAGAAACTTGGTGCAACTGTAAAACTCGAGCACGAAGTCTTAGAATTAAAACGCCAGAACAATCAGTGGGTTTTATTAACGAACAAAGGCAGGCTCGAGACCGACATTATCGTGAACGCCGCAGGTGCTTTTTCTGGTGAAATAGGTACTCGAGCATCTTTAGATGTTCCTGTTCTCCCCTACCGCCGCAATATTTACGCAACCGCTCCCGTTAAAAATTTCCCGCATCCCACGCCCTTAATCATAGATATGACCACAGGTGCCTACCTCCGCAGTGAAGGCGAGCGGTTTATTTTTGGTTTGTCCAATCACGACGAACCTGCTGGTGATAATCAAGCAGTGGACTGGGTGTGGATGGAACACACCTTAGAAATAGCTTTGCCAAGATTTCCGTTTCTCGAGACCGCAGGACTGGACCGCAGAGCATGTTGGGCAGGACTTTATGAAATCACCCCTGACCACATCCCGATTTTAGGCAGAATGCCAGGGGCAGAAAACTTTTATAACGCATGTGGGTTTTCTGGTCACGGTGTTCAACACGCCCCCGCTACAGGTTTAATTTTGTCGGAAGAAATTTTTGATGGTGCGTCACACACCTTTGACATTACTGATTTTCGTTATGAACGGTTTAGCGAGACGAGGGAGAGGCTCGAGGCCAACATCGTCTAAAAAGTGTTTCCCACAGATTCACTGAATCACGGAAATGCTTCAAAGCATTTTTAGCAACCTTCTAACGGATGTTCTTCGTGCAGTAGCCCCCCTGTCCTCGAGGATGCCTACACTTTAACGACGTTTATTTTTTGAATCTGCAAAATCTGTGGATGTCATGTTTTTCTAGAATGCAAATATGAGTCTATTTCAACAAAAAAGCCAGGTCACACCACCTGGCCAGAGTATACAAAATTAAGATACTAATTCAGGTCAGTATCTTCCTCGACATCCATCATCACCCGAGCTTCTTTACTCGTGATGTTGAGGACGGCACTGATTTCACCAGCAAGCAACCGCAAGGCTCTGCGGTAGGCTTGACGGTCAAGGTCAGGGAGACCACGCTCCAAGTCCCAACGGCGCAATTCACTGGCTAAAGTTGCAATTTGGTAGGGGTCGCCACTTGCTAAAATCTCTGTGACTTTGCGGTGACGGGCTGCCCACTGCTTGGGCAGATTGACGCGGCCATTATGAAGACGTTCAATCACGGCCTTAATTTCACTTTTGGTGAGTGCTGCGCGAAGACCTGCTTCTCTCGGTGAGTTCATGGGAACATAGGCTTTGGAAGTTCCGTTGGGGAATTCTACCTGGTAATACTTAAACTCACTCTCCGCAATTTTTTTAGTCATGGTGCCAGCAACAATGCCAACACCGTAGGGGGGCAACACCACTTGGTCGCCGCTTTTGAAGGTCTTCATCGTCTCTTTCATAATCTCCCTTCCAGGATGGGGAATAAAGAAAATAGTTTATGTGAACACGAAAAAACCACAGACCTCCCTCACGCGCCGTGCAGGTTAATAAATAGACGTTGTTGTATTCAGGCAATGTGTTGTTCTGGGATTCTTTTGTGGTGCTTGGAGCAACGTTTGGGTAGCAAGAAGCACACTCACGTAACGTAGTGTAGCAGATTGGAACCGCTTTTGCAAAGGCTTTTGTACGGCTTTCGAGTTTAGACTAAAATAACTATTCTAAGAAGTCTGGTAAAAAGCCGTGTGGAGGAATAGAGCATAAGGGTTTAGAGCTTTTAATTTAAGGAATTCGCATCCTTTGAAAATTTCAATGATTGACCTGAGTTTCCTGTATAGAGGTAGCAGAAGCCTTGGGACGACTGGACTGAATCGTAATTGCCACCCCTGCAAGGAGAAAGATACTGCCAATGAGGGTAGTCACGCCAGGGATTTCTCTAAAAAGAATGATAGCGAGAACCGCCGCACCGACAGGCTCGAGCAACAACAACGTAGAAACCAAGGTAGGAGGCAAAAATCTAACGGCATAATTAAAACTGGTGTGCCCAATAAGTTGAGGAATGAGGGCGAGGAGGACAATCCAGAAGAAACTCGAGGCAGGGTAACCAAAATAAAGGGGGGACAAAAGTCCCGTCCAGGGTTGAGCAGATTCTGAACTCGGGGTAGTAAGAATCAGTTGAAGCAACGGCAGAGGTAATAAAGCTAACGCCGCCGTGCTGTAGGCCACGCCAACATAAGCGTTAATACCAAGTCCGCGTTTTTGCGCCGAACGTCCGAGCAAAAAGTAAGCTGCCGCACAAATCCCGCCAACGAGCGCGAGTCCGTCGCCGAGGAGGGGGCGACTCCCACCCGAAAAATCTCCAAAGCCAATCATCGCCATACCACCAACCGAAACGAGAATCCCTAACAGGGTAACAAACGACGGCGGGGTTCCCAAAAAGAGCCAACTAAATAGAGCCACCCACAGGGGCTGCGTGGCAACAATCGCGGCACTCGCCGCTACCGTCGTGAAGGAAAGTGAACTAATCCACGTTGCAAAATGAATCCCTAAAAAAACACCCGCGAGCAGTGCGTAGGGTGCATTGGCTCGAGTCAGGGATGTCTTCCGCAGGGCGGGAAGCGTTAAAGGAAGCAAAATAAGGCTGGCGATGGTCATACGGTAGGCTGCAACGATAAGGCTAGGAGCCTGCGCATAACGAATAAAAATCGCCGCCAGGCTAACCGCCACCACCCCCGCCGCGAGGATGAGGTAGAGCCTGGCTGGAGGCGGAGAGGCGGGCATGAGAAGCATAGTAACAGGAGAAACAGGAGTCAGGAGTCAGGAATTAGGAGTTGGGGATAAGGCTTTTCCCTAAATCCCAATTCCTGATTCCCAACTCCTGCCTTTATGCAATCTTTCGCATCACTCTCGCCAGGGAGGTCTTAAACTACCCCTATGAAGCCATTGTTTTTTATTCTTTTTATTGGTGTACTCCTCAGTGCTTGCGCTCCTAAAACTCAAAGCGTTACTGAGCCTCAAATCACGAAGCTCGAGAAAGGTGAAACCCTCATCATCAACACGACGCTCAACCTCTTCACTTTTCCGCGCTCGGTGGTTTATCAGATGGAGGAAGACAAAAAGAAAACTACTTACGCTTTTTACACGCCCATCTTGATTGACAGCGTGTTTAGTAATTATCATTATCAACTCGTCGGCAACGGCTGGACGCAAGAACGAGTTCGCAAGTGGGACAAGGCGTATGAAGCCGTGTATTCAAAGCAAGGGCAAAGACTCACTTTTAGGTTAAAGCTCGAGGCTGACCGCTACATTTTGCAAACCAGCTAAACAATTCTTTACCTGTACAATGCCCTCATGGATGCCTTGGGCAGAGGGCGCAACAAACGTTCACCTTTGGTCGGTTGCCTCGTGGTGACCCTCGTTGTCGTTTTATTCATCGTGGCTTTGGTGTTTGGCAGTGACCAGTATTGCCGTTATGAAATCAATCAGCGTTTACCGATTTATCCAGAGTCTACCCTCGTGAGTCAGGAGTTTAATGGTCTGCGACCTCGAGCGACAGGGGCGAGTCAGGTAGTTGTTTCTACGCCTGACGATCCAGAGACGGTAACAGAATGGTATCGGCAACTGAATCTCGAGCGTGTGAAAAGAGAAGGACCACAGGGCTTGGCAAGCGTCAACTACGTGGTTGAAGCTAATCCAGAAGGTGAAGGCTCAGTGATTTATTACAGGACTGAATGCGGAATTTAGAGCAAATCTAATCTGTATCCAATTTCGTGAATGGTTGTTTTGAAACCAAGGTCTATGTAGGCAGCGATGGTTGAATCGTAATCACCCCAGGACTCGAGCCTCACTTCTTTACAGCCACGCTCTGCTAGGTAGTGGAGTCCTAGCAAGATCAGCGCACGGTATAAGTCAGGCTGACGATGTTCAGGTATGAGCGCAGGTGCATCTACACGCCCCTGACCATCTTCACGTAGGCTTGCTGATACACAACCACTCGCTTTACTGCTTTCGTCAAAAAGCAAAAAGATGCTGTCATGCGGCTGTTGATGAACCCAATCAACATTTTCTGTAGCAACTTTGTGACCTGGTAAATCACCCCAACCTCGGTTGACAATCTCAACCATAATCTTCATGTTGTTTACTTGGTCATACGTCCTTAAAGAAAAGCGAGCAGGAATTTCCACTTTTGGCAATAACGGTGTAAGGTTCATCATCATGAGGCGAAAACCGCCTTCGGGTTTGAATTCATGATTAAGTAGAGTTGTTTGAAGACGTTGATTTTTAGAATCAACCAGGGCAGAAATGTAAGTTGCTTCTAGTTGCCTTGCTTCCCGCGTTATCATGTCCAGTAACGCCTCTTCTAATTTTTCTCGAGCAAACTCAGGACGTGTAGCAAGGGTGAATTCAGCGTAGGGGGTTTCAGGTTGTTTGAAGAGGTTTGCATACGCAACTAATGAAGTAGGATTTTGCAAATGCCGAATAACCCATTGTTGAAATTGTCCATACTTTTCATAAAGCGCAACTTGTTCGCGTTGTTCTGCTTCGGTTGTAGAACTACTCCCATCAGCTTTGGCGACATGATTAAGCAGTTCTACCAAGGCTGGGAAGTCTGTGGGTGGGTTGAAGGCTCGAGTCACCATAAACTCTAACCTACAAATCCCAATTGAATTTTAACAGCACGTTCAATCATATCCATATCATTAGCCGATAGTTTGCCTACCTTCCTATCTAGCCGCTCTTTACTCACCGTTGTGATCTGGTCACCCATTGCTTTATTCTGCTTACCGTTAAGCGTCACGTAGGCTTCGCTTGGATAAAGATTTTCTACGTTTGTCGTTAATGGAACAACTTGAAGTCTTGTTATATATTTATTGGACAGGTCATTACTGAGGATGACAGCAGGGCGTTTTTTACGAATTTCGGTTCCAACGGATGGGTCGAAATTCACCCACCAAACCTCACCGCGCTTCATCTGCTACGTCCATTAGTGTTGCTTCCGAGAACTCGAGTGCCTCTGCTTCACGCGCTTCATCTTGAGCCATGCGTTTATAAGCAGCTTCTAAATCTTTGTGAACCACGTGTGGGCGCACTAACTCTTCAATAAACTGACTTATCTTGCGTTTACCAATAACGGTGTGAAGACCTTTGTAGACATTTTCATCAACTGTGATAGTGAGCTTTTTTTGCATACACGTATTATACACGTGTAAGATGAAGTTATGAATTTTGAGATTACTTTAGAACCAATGTTGACGCATCTTTCGTAAAAACTCTATTGTGATTGGATAACCTGATTCTGAACTAAGAACAGAATCAATTCCGCACTGCGGACACAACGCCGTCATACCAACGTTTTGCCATTTATCTACCCACTCAGTAATTTGTGATGGAGAAAAAGTTTTAAGACAGTAAAAACAGCCACAAATTTGACTCGCCAATACTTCTTCTCTGTGGTTGCTCGAGTGACGATGCGCTCGGATGTAATCGGAAGTGGGCATGATATGAGCTTTAATCGTTTTGTATCCACTTCATAGCTTTTGTCGCCAACTTATCAAACGCCACCACACACATTTCAAGGTGTTCTTCTGTCGTGTCTTCAATCTTGTTATGACTAATTCCGCGCAAACTCTGCACGAACATCATGACCGTAGGTACACCCGCCCTCGAGACCTCAGCAGCATCGTGAAGTGGACCACTCGGCAAACGGTGCGAAACGCCTGCGGTTTCTGTAATGGCTTCGTCGCAAAGTTCAATCAACTCAGGATGAAAAGCAATCGGTTCAATCTGCCAAATACGGCTCCATTCAACAGAGACATTTTCTTCTTTTGCAAAACGCTCACTGGCTTCTTTTGCTTCATTTAACATCGCCGCTAAAATATCAGGGTCTAAGTCACGTTGGTCTAAAGTCATTTCACAGCGTCCGACGACAGCCGTCACGATGCCAGGAAAGGTTTTGACGCTGCCCACCGTACACACAGCATCTTTACGCTTCTTAGCAATTTCCCGAATCTCGAGTGAAAGTTTTGCAGCAGCACCGAGGGCATCACGGCGTTTGTCCATCGGCGTTGAACCCGAGTGGGCTTCTTGCCCTGTGAAGGTGATGGCGTGGCGTTCTACACCTTTGGTTCCTAGCACGACACCGAGGGGTAAATCTAAACTTTCTAGGACGGGACCTTGCTCGATATGTAACTCGAGATAAGCCTTTGCATTCTTTAACTCTTTGTGCGACTGTGCCATGCGGTCAATATCCACCCCACAACGTTTAAGAGCGTCTTCCAAACGAATGCCATCTTTATCCGTGCGGTTACGCTCTATGGTTGGATTCATCGTGCCAGCACACGCTGACGATCCCAAAAGACTTCTATCAAACCGCGCACCTTCTTCATCTGCCCAATCTACAAGGCGAACCGTGACAGGAGGCTTGCCCCCGTTTTTACCAACACTGTATTCAGCAGAAATACGGCGCAAAATCTCTAAGCCTGCCATCACGTTCAGGCAACCGTCTAGCCAGCCACCATTCGGCACAGAGTCCAAGTGTCCGCCGATTAAAAGTTCCTTGTCTGATTCACCCTCGAGCGTAACCCAAGTATTGCCTGCTTCATCTTGCGTCAGCGTCACGGGGAGAGACTCGAGTTTGCTCTTAAACCACTCTCTTGCATTGAGCCAGGTGTCCGTCCAGGCGACACGCTGAGCACCGTTGTCATCACCCGTAAGGGCGCGGAGTTCTTTAAGTTCGGCTACGGTTCGTTTGGGGTCGACCTTTGACATGGAGCAAGTATAACTGAGGAATGAGGGATGAGGAATGGGAAACAAGTAAAACCAAAAATACTCATCCCTCATGCCCCATTTCTCATTCCCATAATGAAGAAATCCTAACAAACTCGAGCCTCAATCCAGGCTAGACTAATCCCTATGCGACGCTTTCTGATAACCCTTGTTCTCTGTCTCTCTTTTGCCTTCGCCCAAGACTACGCCGAGCGTTTTGACACGGCTTGGCGGCTTGTCAATGAACGCTACTGGGATGTGGAACGTTTACCCATCAACTGGGATGAGATGCGAGAGAAATACGAACCTGACGCGCTTGCCGCTAAAGACGATAATGAATTCTTTGGGGTGGTTGAAAAAATGTACGACGAACTTGGTGACAACCATTCGACGTTTGTGCCACCTAATAAAGTAGAAGAAATCCGCATGGAGTACGGCGATTTACCGTGTCTCGGTGTGTTTTCACAAAGCAATCTTGAAGAACTAGGAAACGTGAGTTTTGAACTACTCGAGACGAACATCGGCTACATTAAACTCCCTGATTTGGCTTCAAATAATGTTGCTGCCAACTTACGAGATGCCGTACAAAATTTGACGCAGGACGGTGCAACGAGCTTCATCCTCGACATGCGCGGCAATCCTGGTGGCAGACTCGTCGAAATGATGCAAGCAGCAGGTGTTTTTACAAACGGCTTTTTGTGGCGCACGATAACAAGTTGGACGCTGCCTCTCCCCTACCCCGCTATCGGAAAAATAGAAACGAATGCACCTTTAGCGATTTTGATTGACGGCGGTGTGAACAGTGCCGCCGAAGGTTTAGCGGGTGCCTTGCAAAAGAAAGGTAGAGCGACTATCATCGGCGAGACGAGTGCAGGGAACGTGGAGGCAGTCTTACCATTTTGTCTTCGTGACGGTTCACAGGCGTGGATTGCCACAGGTGTCTTGGCTCCCATTGGCGGTCCAACTTGGGAAGGCGTAGGCGTTGTTCCTGATATTGAAGTGGCTGCGGAGAATGCGTTGGGGAAAGCCGTTGAAGTATTGAGCGAAGGCCAGTAAAGGCAGAGAAGGGGAAAAGGAGATTCTTACTATCCCCTCTTCTCCTTTCCTTCCTCTTCTTTTACACCAATGAAAAATCAAGTGAAAATTCAGTCTATCGCAAATGGTGTCACCCGCCTCGAGCTACCCGCCCGCACCCTGCCACCTTTTACACACATCAATTCGTATGTTGTCGCCCGTGACGAAAAAGCCGTTTTGATTGACCCTGGTTTTTACGAAGAACGTTCGTTAGAAATTGTCAAGGAAGCACTGCAAAATGCAAGGCTCGAGTCCATCGTTTTAACCCACACACATCCTGACCACATTGAAGGCATTCCACTTGTTAGAAAGATTTTTCCAGAAGTTCCTATTTTCGTCCACGAACTCGAGCTTGCAAAAGTCTCACACTTTCAAAACGTTCACGCACTCGAAATAGAGCAAGTGTTGGGCGTAGGAGGGCTCGAGCTTCAACCCATTTTCACACCAGGCCACAGCCTGGGGCATGTTAGTTTTTATGAAGCTGTTTCGGGTATGACTCTAGTTGGCGATATGCTTGCTGGTTTTGGTTCCATTTGGATTGGTACGCCTGACGGCAACATCAACAATTACTTTGAAAGTTTAGAAAAACTTAAAGCACTAAACGCAACTGCACTTGCACCTGGACATGGAGACGTTATTCATAACGTGTCTGAAAAACTAGACGAAGTAAAACAACACCGACTGCAAAGGCTCGAGCAAGTTGTCACTGCATTAACGGCTAAACCTTTGACACTTAGCGAATTACGTTTACAAATTTATCCTGAAATTGACGAACGTATGACAAGTTTAGCGGAACGGAGTCTGCTGGCACTTTTAGAAAAACTCGAGCAAGACCATAAAGTCTCAAAAACAAATAACTGTTGGGGACTTGCCCGCTAAAAGATTGTAAGCAGTATAAGGTTTTCTACTCCTCTTCACTCCTCCTTTCTCCTCACGCTTCAGGTTAAACTAGAAGCGTGCTAACCAGTAATCGCCCTTCAACATCCACCCTCCACGTCGTTGGCATTGACCCAGGCATTGCCAACCTCGGTATTGGTGCTGTTAAACAAGAAGGGACGAAAGCAAGTCTCCTCAACTGCCAACTCATTCGCACTCACGCAAGTGAGGACTCGAGCCTGCGCCTTTTACGGATTTACACTGAAGTCAAAGGTTTTCTAAAGGCACATAAACCGCAAGCACTGGCCCTCGAGTCTCAATACTTTCACCAGCAAAAAGAAGTGGCGTTCAAAGTGGGGCAGGCGGTGGGCGTGTGTTTACTTGCCGCAGGAGAGTTGCATATTCCTGTGTTTGAATACGGTCCCATGCAGGTTAAACAAGCTCTCGTGGGCACGGGAAAGGCTGACAAGGTGCAAGTAGCATTTATGGTTCGTGCTCTGCTCAATCTTACGAAGCCGCTCGAGTCGCACCACGTCGCCGATGCTCTTGCCATAGCTCTTACACATTTGAGTTTTCACAAGATAAACAGCCTGACTAAAAAGCAATGAGCAACGAGCAATGAGTTGAAGAATCAGTCAATTGAATTTTTATTTTGAACAGCAAACGCATACCCTTCACACCACGCTTCGTCATTGCGAGTCTCAGTCGAAGGTGCAATAAACATCAAGCAAGTCAACCGTTACTGCATCCACGAAGCAATCTTCCTTCACTACATAACTGACGAGAATTTTGTCAAGCCATTTTGATGATACCGTTTCAAAATCACTTGACTACCAACGCAATGAAGGAAGATTGCTTCGTCAGTAGTCGCCAGTATCTACATTATCAACTTCGTTAGGTTCTATAACCTTTCCTACCCG
>ERZ1066118.1673-NODE-1673-length-12915-cov-5.425739_pt1 | contig 12915 bp, 8 predicted proteins | sample MGYA00382765_ERZ1066118 | MGnify/ENA primary metagenome ERZ1066118 (study PRJEB33369, sample SAMEA5778348) | biofilm metagenome | biome: Industrial cooling water; feature: Water cooling tower basin; material: Biofilm | place: United Arab Emirates | collected...
GATAATGGCGGTTCGTCCTTTGAGAAGTTTGTTGAGTGCCAATTCCAAACGTTTTTCGGTTGCGGGGTCGAGACGTGAAGAAGGCTCGTCGAGAATAATCAAACCTGGGTCTTTTAAGAAAACCCTTGCAAACGCCAAAAGCTGTGCCTCACCTGCTGATAAATTGCCACCTGCGGCACTGATTTTCGTATCTAAATGTTCAGGGAGGGACTCGAGCCACTCTGCAAGCCCTAGCTCTGTCAGGACATTTTGAATGCGCTCGTCAGGAATGCTCGAGTCAAAAAACGTGAGGTTATCCCGCACACTCGCCTGGAAAAGCTGCACTTCTTGCGTCACCATGCCAACACGTGAATGTAAATCTTTTAGGGCTGCTTCACGCACGTCTACGCCGTTTAACCGAACACTTCCCGAAGTTACATCGTAGAAACGAAACAGCAAGCGTGTGAGCGTGGTCTTACCACTTCCTGTTCGCCCGAGAAGGCCTAAAACTGTTCCTGGTTTGAGCGTGAACGAAACATCTTTGAGTGTCGGCTTGTCGTCGTAAGAAAAATTTACGTGGTCAAAGTTGATGGCTATTGCGCCTGTTGGCAAGGCCAAGTTTTTACCTTCGGGTAAGTCGCTCTTCATCGCAAAGAGTTCGTTGATGCGCCCGATGCTTGCAGTCACTTTTTGCAAGGTTTGCATTTGCTGCGTGATTTGCTCGATAGGACCTTGCAACATGAACATGTATTGCAGAACGAGGTAACCTGTACCAACGGTAATGCTGCCCCGTGTCACGAGGAAAATAGCCGCAGCAATCGTCACGGTCATTCCCAAAACGAACATGCCGTAACTCGTCATCCAAATTGTGTTGCGAAGCATCCACGCCTTACGCGAGGTGGTGTAAAAATCCCGCATCGTATAGTTAAAGCGGTACATCGCGTGGGCACCGCCGCCGTTAGCGCGGATGTCCTCGAGACCTGCCAAACGTTCTTCGATAAAACCAAAAATTTTTGCATTCGCCTCACGCTCGAGCCGTGTCGCTGGAACCGCACGGTGGCGGGTGTAGTAGAGAACGCCGAACTCGAGTATTACAAAAATCGTCAGGGCGAGACCGACCCAGACGTTCTCGAGCCATAACACCACGAGAATTCCTGCGAGCAGTAAAAGTCCACCAAACACGCGCACGGAGAACTGTGAAAAAAAGTCCGAGAGGGCGGTCACGTCCCCGTCAATACGTTCAATCATTTCCCCTGCCGTGCGACTGTTGTGGAATTTCATGTCAAGCTGCATGGTGTGCTTCGCCAAATCTTGACGCACGAGATTTGTGGAAGTCCAGCCGACATCCGCACCCAAATAATTTGCAAACGCCCCTAAAATCTGGATGCCCACAGCCGCGAGTAAATACACGACTGCCGCGTTCATTAGGAGTTGCAAGGCACCTTGGGCCATCGCCGTGTCAATAAAAAATCTTAAAATCTGCGGTTCTAAAAGTTGCAAGCCAATACTTGTAAGGAGCAACCCCGCCATCACTAACGCCTTGCGCCACTGTGGTTTCAAGTATTTGCCGAGCAACGCTCTATATTGCCCCATCGTAAGGGGTGCAATATTTTGTTGCTGCGTTTCAGTACCTTCATTCATGTCATGTTCCCCCAACTGTTTTTGCAAATCTTGCTTCGTACTCTTAGTGTTCTTCGTGGTAAATTTTTATGCCTACAAAGAGAAAACACGACAAAAAAACTGTAGGCGTTTGTGAGTGCCTACAGTCGAAAAATACCTAAGTATTTAAGCTACGAGCAGGCAGACCTCTTCCCAAAACCGCCAAGAAGCGCGTGTGCGAGAGACAGATATGGCGTTTCGTCCATACGAATTCGCGTGGGTTGGGTACGTGGTGTTTGAATCCAGCGTTTAACCATTTGCGCCTGCTCCTTCCAGAATTTCACCAAAGGTGACTAACATTACTGTAGGTGGTCAAGGGGTGAATTGTCAAGTCTCGAGCCTCATTCTAAACTATGTAGAGTGATGAAAAACAAACGCTCAAAAGAGAGCAAGTCTTTAGCCTAGCAATCCGAGATCCAACGCACCCTGAGACGAAAACGCCTCGAGCGACTTCTCGAGGAACTCGAGGCAAGTGGTCGTGACCCACATGGTGAAATAGACTAGGGAGAAGATATTGGCAAAGAACGGCTTTGAATTTACTGCCTGCGCTGATAACTTCTGCCACTATACCCATACCCGTCACAAAACATGAACTGCCACTCGCTTTTTTCCCAGGCACACTCCAACGAAAAGCCTTCAGGAATAAAAGTGTATTCGTTGCTTTCAAGGCGAAAGTTCCATTTGTAATAGCTAATTTGGGGAATTAGGTTATAACGCAGTACCTCGGTATCTTCACCACATTCACGAATATTGACGATGAGGCGAGCATCCGTTGCCTTAAACTGCGCGTGACCAAGTACATTCGCGCCTTGGTATTGTGGCGGCTCTGTAACTGAAAAACTTGGTACGCCTTTTTCGTAGTAAATATAATCTTTCTCGCAAATACCCTCGTAGCTGTAGTTGCCCGAAAATCTAGCCATTTCATAGGTGCCGTCATCGTTAAAGCGAAGATAGGAATGTTCAGCACCGTTATATTCAGGCAAGTAGAATTCACCTGTTTGCGGGTTGTAAAAATTGATGTCCGAATCTGGGTACGGTGTCCACAAGCCAATGATTTCCTTGTATGGCGGGTCTGTGCCCAACACAAAATCGGCGGGTTGTTTGCTCTGATAGCCAGGCATTAAAGGCTCGCGGTGAAGAAGCTCGAGTTCAAAGGGAATCGTTCCACCTGTGAGTTCCATTCCAATACCACGTAGACCGTTAAAATCAAATTCTTCTTGCAACTTAAAGATGTAAGTAATCTCTTCAGTTCCCAAATCTACTTTGTCAGGAGTGGATGCGTCACAGTCAGTGACCTCGAGCGTGTGCCACTCTGGTTGCAAGATAAGTTGATTTCCCCGATACGTCACGGTGCCCGCCGAATTTTCAAAGTTGCTTGCAAAAGCGCAATTGCTCGAGACACCCGAAGAATAAAACTGCATGAGGTAGTCACCGTTAGGTCTAATTTTTAAGAGTACGCTAAAACCCGAAGTCATGCTGAAAGGTAAACCTGTGTTGACATTTTTGTAATCTCCGCCTGAAGCCCTCGTCATTTGCCAAATGCCGACTAAATCGCCAAGAGGGGAAGTGTTCTGAGTTGATTGTGTTGCAGGTGCTGACGTTAGTGGATTAGTGGCAGGTTGTGAAGCTAATGGATTACTCGTGATCAAACGAATATCAATGTTTGACGCAGGTGCAGTGACTAAAGCGGGTTCGCCCCTCGAGTCCACATAATAGCCAACTTCATCTTGTTCTTCTAAGTTTCCGTTGCCGTTCGTGTCTTTCCAGGCGATGACGAGATAATTACCAGCAGGGGCGTTCTCGAGTTCAAATGTTGCAGACGAACCACTTTGCTCGATCGTCATGTAAGGGCTTTTATCGTAATCACAATCTTGTGTATTCACGTCAAGCAAACACCCGATAACGACAAAGCCCTGAACATTATCTGCATACAAGATGCCGCTAATACTTTGGGCAAAACTAAGGGCAATCAAACAACATGACAAAGTAACGAGCCTCTTCATTTAGTCTCCTAAATTTCATTAAACCTCAAACTCCTCGAGCAGTGCAGCTAAATTTGTCTCACTCAAAGCCAGGCTTTTTGGGGAGTGGCCCAGGTTGAAACCATCGTGTTAGGGGCCAGGTATACATCGTCGTTGGAAGACTCATACCTTCCACAAAACCAACAGCACCCGTTCTTTCGTACTCATTAAAAATCCGCCAGTCCCACTCGTTGCCACCCCAACTCGATTTATCTTTGTTGAAATAAAGAAAGCCGACCACGTTGGGGTCACTCGAGAGAACGGTGAACATCTCGCGTAGCCAGGCATCACGGTCACCACCGATTGGAGCCGTTCCTGTTTGAGCAATGAGATAGGGTTTATTTGGGGCAAAAGTGCGAAGTTCATTGAGATACTTGTAAATCTCTGCGGGTGAACGGTATTTACCGTCCCATTCGTTGGGGCCAAAGTTGTAAGCAGAAATGCCAATGACATCTACCACGTCATCGCTAGGGTAGTAAGGGGCGATAGAACCACAAGCAGGTGTCGTCCAGCCGTTGGGTGCGAAAGCCCATCGCACTTGCGTATCGTTGTCAATGCCTAGTTCTTGAAACGCGCTGATAAATTTACGGTACGCGACCTTGAAGTTTTCGGGATCACAGCCCCAACGACTTTCCTGCAAGTTCATTTCCTGCAATGGTGCAACGAGGAGCGAACGACTTTCACCTTTGTTTAACCATTCCTGTACGCCACTCGCAAAATTGCTAATGTCATAGTCGAGTTCGCCACTGGCAATTTCGGCGGCAGTGCCGCTCATTTCTACATTGACAAAGGGCGTGGACTGACCTTGCCAGGCTTGCTCGAGTTTCTCCACGATGTTGCTAGAGTCTTCACTGGCATCTAGGAACGTGCCGCCAAAGGTCAGGCGTTTGCCCGCCCACGCTGCTACACTATTCAAAATCTCGGTGTTGCGCCAGAAGTCGTCGGGGTACATCCCTGCGTAGAGTTGACCCGTGTCGCTGGCAAAGGCGGCGGCGGTGTAAACAAGTGTGACGAAAACGACTAAAGTAAGCCAAATCTTCTCGAACATAGTCTCTCCTAGAACGAGTGTAGCGGTGTACATGTCACTCGGCAGTGACGGGTGTTTAGTCTGTGTCTTCCGTATTCTCGAGTTTCTCCTTAATAAACATCACGAGTTTATCCAGGTTGGCGAAATTATATTTTTGATTGCTGCGCGTATCGGTGATGGTCACACGCCAAGCCTCGCTGTCTTTTGTTTCGTGCCAGACACGCATGACATAAATAGCTTGCGTCATCAACACTCTCCCCAGGGTGGAGAGCCTCGAGAGGTCTCGAGGCCCCACATCCCAAAAGCTATCTCGTGCTCGCTACCCGTGAATAGCCTGTGGCAAAGCTGCCAGGGTTAGGATTGATGTTGAAATAAGTACCACTGCTATCAAACCCACCAACAAAGCTGGCTCCTGTCGAAGCGTTGTAGAAAAAGATTCCGCCTGTGGGAAGACCGATAATCTGTGACCAACCTGTGAAGAAAAAGCCAGGACCGCCACTGCTAAGCTGGGTGTAGACACCGTTCACCTCAAATCTACCAAAGGCGACAGAGCCATTGCTCGTGCGGTAAAAGAGGACACCATTAGCCGTGTTGACAACCCGTGAGAAACTTCTGCTAAACGTTCCAGCCGGGTAAGTAGCCGTTTGTTCATAAACACCGTCAATATCAAATTCACCAAAACCTCCCGAGCCGTCGGAGGCTTTGTAGAAGAAAACACCGTTGGGCGTATTGACAACCTGCGACCAGCCTGCCCCTATAATGCCAGGGTTTGAATTGACCGTGTAGAAATTACCGCTAATGTCAAACCCGCCGAGCCAGGCGGCACCGTCACTCGAGCGGTAAAAGAGGACACCGTTTGGTGTGTTGACAATGTGTGAACCCGTCCAGAACGAGCCAGCAGGATACGTCACGAGTTGGCTGTAGGTTCCCGTGCTGCTAAATTTGCCAAAGCGAGCTGAGCCATTACCAGCGTTATAGAAGAAAATACCGTAGGGCGTTCTTACCACTTGAGTCCAGTTTCTAGGGAGAGTCAAGTTGGCGAGGTTCGTGTAGCTTCCTGCGGTATTGATCGTGCCTATGACGGCAGCACCAGTTGTCCTGTTGTAAAGAAGGGGGTAGGCGGTGCTGGCTTCGGCCTCGAGCGTTTCTCGAGTTATAGGAGCAGGCGAGGTGGAGCAGGCCCCCAGGAATAATACGAGAGCGATAAACCCCGAAAAGAATATAAAGCGTTTGAAGTGTTTCATACTATCCTCCAGGCAGAGGGTTGATGTGGGTTTTCTCCGCCTGAAGAGAGCTTAGAAAAACGAGCATGACTGGAGGATGACTGGGGAAAAGGCGATTCGAGATTGAAGGTTAAAGATTGAAAATTAAAAAATAAAAGCCTCGAGTTTACACCGCTTTTGGATGTCTCCCTTCAGCACATGGTAGCGGTATTTCGTACACCACACCAGGTGCGCCGTCAACCGCGTCACGCTCTGGCTCCCGCTTCTGACTCGGTTCATTCACTTACTCTACCAGCAGCTTTGACTTTTTTAGAACCTAAAGGCTTGGACTAAAGTCCATAGCTTTCACTAGCGCGTTGAAACAGTGAAAACCCATTACTGTCACTCATCACCTTACTTTATCTACTCAGTCATCTTTTCTAAAAACAAAATGACCCAGAGCACCTTTGGGAGCTGGGTCATTTTTAGATGCCTCGAGCCAGAGGGTCAGTCAAGATGCTCCGAGGCTGATTGAAGTGTAGAGAAGACAGAATGACTGGAGGATGACCGAAAGACAGAGAGGGAGCAGGGGAGAAAAGGGAACCCCATCGAGGGGTTATACATGTGATTCAGTATCGAATCACATTTTACTTTCCCTCGTCATTGCGAGGAGAAGCAAACTGAGGGATGGCGAAGTTCGTGTGTCATTTGCAGTTGACTACCGACGAAGCAATCTCCTTTTACTACCCTAACCGGCGAGAGCTTTTCAACGGTTGCGAAATCACTCAACCGCGACCTCAGAGCAAGGGGATTGTTTCGGGGATGCGTCAACAGTCAGCTTAGTTGACGTTGAAGACACGCTGACTAAGCCTCGCAATGACGAATTAAATTGAGGGTTTGCGTCCTCGACGAGAATGCAAACCTTCGTTTTTGTCAGCTACTACGGACAAGGTGTATTCAAGGCATCGGTGATGTTGACAATCCCTAAAGGTGCAAAGTCAGGGGGAAAAACTCTGTTAGGGTCTTGGCTCGAGACGCTCCAACCTCGGGCTGTATCTTTTAGTACCCTTTCAATCCAGCGTGGACCAACAGAATTATTGCGCCTTAAATTCGGGCATTTGGCATATAAATTAGCGGCGGCTCCCGCCACAAACGGTGCTGCAAAGGATGTCCCTTCAAAATAGGCTCCAGTCCCAGCAGGCGAGAAGGACTCAATCCCCGTCGCGTCTGCGGGTACGTCGCCCAGTTGCACATCCGCACCAGGAGCGACCAACTCCACGCGGCTGTTCGCAGTGGCAAAATCTCCGTATTCACTGTTTTGATCTACTGCTCCCACCGAGATAAGGGCATTTAAGTTTGCCCAGTACGCGGGGTAGTCAGGTTTATTCTGCAAGGTGCCTGTAAACTGGCTCCCGTTAGTATTGCCCGAAGCCGCCACGACTAGGCTGCCCCGTGCTGTCACTTCACGAATCGCCTGCCTCACTACTGGCGAATTGACCAGGGTTCCCAAGCTAAGGTTAATGACATCTGCCCCCACCGCCTGCGCGTAGCAAATACCCCTACTGAGCGTAACGTCATCACAGACACCCGCACCATCACAGACTTTTACAGGGACGATGTACGTACCTGGAGCCACGCCGTAATCCTCACTGCCGATGACCCCAGCCACGCCCGTGCCGTGTCCGTCAGGTAAATAGTTATCTGTGGTGTTGGTGGTGGGTTCGTTATTGCCCCCCAGTGTCACAAAGTTTGCGCGGTTGCGGAGGATCATATTTCCGACAGAACTTACCCCTGTGTCCAGAACGGCAACCTTGATTTTGTCCCCTCGAGCGTTCGGGTCTGCGTTGGCCACTTGGTACGCCCATTGATTAACCCTAAAAGCAGGCGTGAGGGGATTTCCTCCACCTGTTACACGCGACTGTCCTCTAGGGCTAATACCATAAAGCGAATTACCCTGTGGTAAATAGCCACCAGGAGTCAAGTCATTGAGGGCAACAATGGCATCCTTTAAGGTAATCCCTGTAAAAACGAACCTTGCAATAAGCTGACCGCAGACAGGACTCGCTCCTACACTCACCACAGGTGTAGTTGACCTTAACGTGTAGACAGCATCGCCATTCCCGTCGCCATTTAGGTCTACAAGCTGAATCGTATCGTCGGGTAAGAGCCTGTCCCGCAAATAGTTGAGAAGAGCGGTTCTAAGTTCACCCTGAGCGACATCCACATTAGGAGAAACGTTTTGCTGTCTGTAAACGGCAATGAGTTCACCCGCAGCGTAGTCACGGCTTGCCTCGAGACTGTTAAAATAGCTGGGTTGATTCCAAGGCAAGGGGTCTCTGGGGTCTACAATAGACTGGGCTTCTAAGGACGGTTCGGGACTCGTACGGACACAACTCACCAGTAGAAAAACAACACCTAAAAACAAGATGACACGCATGGCATCATCCTTTCTCTGACCCTCGTTTGTCCTAGTGTAGCATAGCCAGCAGTTTTTTGGCTGTGACCTTGTGGCTGTTTTTGCCCGTGATGTAGGCGGTATCTAAGAGTAAACGGGCTTCTTCAAAGGTATCTCCTGTACTCGCTATCACTTCTCGAGCGCGTTCGTAATCACCTTTCACGAAGTGCAAAGCTGCTTCACTCGAGGGTGTTGCTTCTAACTTCACGGCTTGCTCGGCTAGCTCGAGGCTGTTTTCTAACCGTGCTAGTTTTGCCAAGGCTTCTACTTTGCGTTCTTCGCTCCCTAAGCAGTGGCGGTAACTTTCCTTGGCTTTTTCAAAATGACCCTCGAGAGCATTCAGGTCTCCCTCGAGGCAGTAAGCATCCATTTTCAAAACATCATCTTTGAACTTTTCGGCTGACATAAACAATGCTTTCAATGTTTGGGAGGTTTCCCCAAGATGACCGAGACGCAAATCAACTTCTGCAATGTTGCATACAGACACAGCTTGCCTATGGAAATTCGCTTTCATTTCGTCACAATTTAAGGCTTGCTGATACGCCTCGCGTGAGGCTGTATACTTCGCTTGACTGAAATAAACCATTCCTAAATTATTGTAAATTTGACTGAGCTCAAAGCCTTTTCCAAGTGCAATAGCTTTTTTCAAATAAGTTTCAGCCTTTTCTAAATTTCCTAATTTCCAGTGCAAATGACCAAGATTTCCCAAAACTCTAGCCGTATTGGAATAATACCCACATTGCTCCCAAATAGATAATGCCTCTTCAAAAATAGCGTGAGCAGAACTATCAACACGCTCCAACATGATGATGCCAAGATTGTTCAGCACTTCGGCAGTTTTTTCTTTATTTCCGAGTACACGCAAAATTTCAAGTGTCTGACGATAATAACGTTCTGCCTTTTGAAAATCTTGTTTTTGCCAAGCAATAACACCAAGATATTTTAGGGCACTAGCAACTTCTGCTTTGGCTTCGCTGCTTTCTAAGCCCTCGAGAATCTCCAAAGCTCTCTGGGCGTAATCTTGACTCTTATCAAAATCCGCAAAGGCTTCATATAAAACAATACTGCGCGTGTTCCAAATCGCCGCCCGCGTCACAGCATCTGCCGTCACCGCCAGCGTTTCTGCTTGGTCGAGGAGTTTCATAGCCTCTTGGTACTGCAAATGCCTTTCTAACAGCTTCGCTTGTTCGGTTAAAATTCTTGCCCTAGCGGGTTTGTCGGGGGCAAACTCGAAGGCCCTGTCAAACCACACCGCCCCGCCTTGCAAGTCACCCGTCACAGAAATACTCCGAGCAACTTCCGTAAACGAGGCGACGGCATTTACGGTGTCATTCTCTTGCCAACTGCTCCTCGAGTCCAAATAATGCTGCGCGGCTTTGGCACGCTGAGCGTTTTTATCCAACACTCTCGCAATCCGCAGGGCGAGGAGTGTTTTAATCGGTGCAGGAATGGAAGCAATCGCCGTTTCAAAAAGTAAATCGTGAACGAACGCCTGACCACGCATGACTTGTTTATTCTCGAGTTCTGAAAAGGGTAAAGCTAGCTCGAGCAAATGCGTCTCCAAAACCTGACCTGCCAAATCCAAATCAAACTCGGTTCCTGCGACGGCGGCAACTTGCGCTAATCTTAAAGCAGGAGGCGAAAGCCCCTCGAGCCTTTTTTGAATCAGGCTACTAACTTTGCTGACATTCGGCAGTTTGTCAGGCACAATATCTAAACGTTTATTCTCGATGAGATGCTTAATCGTCTCGATAATAAACATGGGGTTGCCACCCGTCGAATGTTGCATGGCTTGTCCCAAGCCTTTGAGTTCAGCGATGTGGATTTGCTCTAAGAGTCTCGAGGTCATGTCAGACTCGAGGGGTCTCACGTCTACCAAAACAGCTTGCCCCGCCTGAACAAATTGCATCAGGCTCGTCTCATCAGAGACTTCGCCACTACGGTAACTAGCGATCAGGCGTAGCTCTGAACCGACGAAGTTTGAAAGTAGATAACGGCTGAGTTCAAAACTCGCTACGTCCATAAATTGCAAATCATCCATGACGACAGTTTGCAGTTTATTTGTACCAATTAAATTTGTACCGAGTTTTTTTGTATCAACTAAATTTGCACCAAGTAATCTTAAAAGTTCTGTAACCGTTTCCGATAAACGCAGCGTGTCGTTACTAGGTATTTCGTTAGACAGGGACGGGTCTAGCCTCGAGAGTTCGCGCTTGACCCACGAGGGCAAGTCTACCGTGTGATGCCTAAGCCACTGACGAACCGCACGGGTGTAACTCGCAAAAGGCAGTGTGTCGCCTGGTCGTCCCTCGACGCGCAGACTTTTTTTATCGGATAAAAAATCTGCCACGAGGCGTGATTTGCCTACACCAGGCTCGCCGCGCACGAAGGCAATTTGTTTAGCGTCCCAAACACTAGCGAGTTGCCCTAATTCGCACTCACGCCCGACAAGTGGCGGACGCAAAACGTTGAGCGGAATCGCCGTTTTCGTCGTGGCAGTTTCTAGCTCAATTTTTCCTTGCTCGATTTGTTTTGCTAATTGCTCAGTTTCTCTGGTCGGCTCGACACCAAGTTCCCTGTCCAAAATTTCTTTGCAGCGTTCAAAGGCTCGCAGGGCTGCCCCTCGGTCTCCTTGCAGATAATAAAGCCGCATGACTTGGCGGTGGGCATCTTCGGAGAGCGTGTCTAGCCCCAACAATGCCTGTGCGTAGTGAATGGCTTCGGTGTAATGACCCTCTTGCTCGAGCCGCGTTGCTTCGCCTGAAAGTGCCTCTCTACGAAGCCCTGTCATCCGCTCGCGCTCGGCGAAGAGCCAATCTGCAAAGTCGGGGCAGTCGTCGTAGTCGTGTGGAGAAAGAAGCTCGCCCGTGAGTTCTAGGAGTTCGCTGTAACCGCCTTCAAAGGACAAGACTTTGAGCTTGGCTGCGTCTACCTCGAGTCCCTTCAAACTTAGTAAATCAGAACCCACCACCAATTCTTGCTCGGTAGCTTTTTTAAGTCGCCGCAGAACTTGCGCTAAATTATTTCTGGCGGTTGCCTCTTCGGAATCTGGCCAGAGCAGTCCTGCCAATTTGGAGCGCGTGGTAGTGCCCTCGAGGGCCAAAAAAGTTAGCACGGCGGCTGTTTTACGTTCAGGACGCAACTTCTTGTCATCCTGAAGTAGCAGCGCGTCCCCCAGAACCTCGAGCCACCAAGACATAGGAGCATTCTACAGCTTTAGCACCTCCTGAAAGACCTCGAGAATAGAAAAAAGGCTTGTCCTGAGCTTGTCGAATGGAGGAAAGGTTAAAGGAAAAATGCGCCTTCGAGACTGCCCTAAAAGCAGACCATATTGCTCTCGCAGAACCACTCTTTTCACAACAAGTTTTCGCGTTCTGGACGCACTTTCTAGCACATTCAAATATGTTGTTTGGGATACCTTAAAATTTAATGTAATTGCCTATAATAATGCCATGAGATACGCAGCGAGTTTTCTACAATTTGGCCCGCAACGCATACCCACTTCCTTCGATCAACATCTCCAAGCATCGGTTGTTTTCGAGGTTCTTGACTTGTCCCAACCCGAAGACTGGAATGCTTATGCAAGGAAAAACGACTTTGAAGGTTTACTCCGCAGTTTTGGCGGTGGTTTAGAACCTGCTTTTATGATGCAAGAGTTTGTGAGACTGATTCTCGAGACCGACACGCCCGAAGCGAAAAGACTGCGCCGCCGCGCCCAAGACATGCTGGCAAAAGCCTTTTTGGGTGACGTGCGCCTAGCCGCCGAAATCGCCGAGCGCAATCCGAAGGCTGAAGCCAGGCGTTGGCTCTCCGCTCGGCTGGAAAACACTGAAGCCAGAAAAGAGTTAATGCGCGTGGTCGCCAAGCACGGCGGCGAAGGGCTTATCTACGGTCAGCTCGGCTCGGTTAGCAACCGCAGTATTTTAGGCACAGACAGTGCCACGATTCGCCGCGAGCGGGGTGTGCAAAACACGCGGGACGGTCTCAATACTGAAGAGCTTCTTCGTTTGACGTACCTCGAGACCTCCACCGCCAACGCCATTGGAGCACAGCGTGTTCACGGCAACGAAGCTATTTTGAACTTGCACTTCGCCGTCGCCGAGAAAGAGCGCGAGACCTGGCACTTTGTCCCCGAGTTTGAAACGGGTTTAGAAGCCATTCACGCCGAGACAGAAAAGACGCAAGATGAGACAGCCGAATTTCTTCAGGCTGCCTAAGCTAAACACCTCTTCCCTCTCTCGAGTCCCTCTTGCTCCCACAGGAGGGACATTGTAATTGGGTATCTCAAATTTTGTAGAATCTTCCTTGTGCCTCGTCCATTGAGCCGTGAAGCTATAGCAATTAGAAACTTCCTAGCAACCCAAAAGGTTCAATATTTTTATCACTTTACCGATGTGAGAAACCTGGCAAGTATAAGTCAACAAGGTGCTATCCTCTCGAAGAGAAGTCAGGAAAACCTTAAAATCTGGCCATGTGAGGCCCCTGGAGGCGATAGCACCTCCCATACCCTGGACAGGCGAAATAACAATTGGGATAAAGTCTCTTTGCAGCTAACACCTTTTACCCCTATGG
>ERZ1066118.1674-NODE-1674-length-12904-cov-6.259008_pt1 | contig 12904 bp, 5 predicted proteins | sample MGYA00382765_ERZ1066118 | MGnify/ENA primary metagenome ERZ1066118 (study PRJEB33369, sample SAMEA5778348) | biofilm metagenome | biome: Industrial cooling water; feature: Water cooling tower basin; material: Biofilm | place: United Arab Emirates | collected...
GTCGGAAGTGATGCCGACGTTGGCGCCGCTTCCGCCATCGTTGACGCCCGCGACTTCCAAACGCCGCGAAGTCGAGCATTGCGGCGCGAGTTCGTAGATTCCCGCGCTTTGCTCTTGCAACTGCCAACGCTGCGCGGGCGCGCCATTGCGAATCCACGTCGTCACGTTGGCGTCGGCGTTCACGCCGCCAACGACATCCAAACGAGTGTTAGGCGCGCATTGCGGCTCTAATTCGTAAATTCCGCCGTTGACAATCGCGGGCGGCGAAACAAAGGTGAAGCGCCATTTTTGCGCGCTGCCGCCAGTGCGATTGTAAAGCTGAACATTCGAGCCGCTTCCGCCGCCGCTCACGTCGAGACGCAGGTTTTGGTTGTGTCCGGGCGCGATTTCATACCAACCGCCGCCCGCGTTAATCAGAGTCCAGCGTTGGTCGGACTGGTTCAAATCGTCCCAAATTGCCACATTCGCGCCGCTCGTGCCGTTGTTGTCGCCCGAAACTTCCAGGCGCCGCGAAGTCGCGCACTGTGGCACGATTTCAAAAGCGCCATCGTTTTGAATTTCCAATCGCCAACGCTGCGCGGCGTTGCCGTTTTGATTCCAAATATTGACATTCGCGCCGTTGAAGTTGCCGGCACCGCTCACATCCAAACGGGTTCCGGTCGCGCATTGCGGCGTGAGTTCGTAAATCGCGCCATTTTGAAACCTCTGGCCGTGCGCGGAAAACAGCGTCATCGTGCGCCCGTCGCGCCACAGTCCAGCGTAGCGATTCATGGTGCGCGTTTGGTTGCGCGTCACGCTTCCGCGCGTTTCGCGCACGTGCAATTCGTAGTTTTGGCTGCCGGTGTCCATGTAAGCCAGCGATGCCCACGAATCCACGATGTTGAAAATCGGCGTGTTTGTCGTCGCGTTCAGCGGGTAAATCTGCCCGCCGAAAACTTCCGTCCGCGAGCCGTTTGTGCTTTCGATGCACGTCGCGGCGCCTTCGGTTTTGTAGCCCAAAATCCACAAACTGCCGCCGTTCGAGCGAACGTGCGGCGAACCGAGACTTTCGGTATTCAGCGAACGCGCCCACACATTTTGGCCGTTGAAATCCCACACCCGCGCGCCCGACGTGTCTTCGATGAAAACCTTGCCGCCGCTGACCGTATTGCGATACATCAAACCGCCGAAACGACAGACGTTTTTGACAATCAGCGTGCGCGTCGAGCCGTGTTCAAACCAGTAAAACGGGTTTTCGTTGAACGGCAAAAGCGTGAACTGCTCGAAAGTCACGCTATCGCCGCCCGCCAAAAAGCGAAACGCGCTGCCGGTTCCCGAATTGAGGCCGCCGGTTGCTTCGATTTTCGCCCCAAAACCGACGATTCGCCGCACGCCGCTTGGAACCGTGACGCTGCCGCTGATTTTGAATTCCTGGCCGCTCGGAAAATAAACCGTGTTTTTTCCCGAATTGAGCGCGGCCTGAATCGCCGCCGTGTCGTCCGCTCCCGAACCATCCACGCGCGCCCAGTTGCCCAGATTTTCATCGTTGAAATTTGGCGTTTCTTCGACCGGCAAATTGAGCGTTCGCAAGTGCGAATCGAACAAACTTTGCGGCGTGTTCGAGGTGTATTCCGAAATGCTCCGCTCGCTCACCGTCGTGCCGTTGTTGCCGTTGAGAATCGGCGTTCCGTAGCCGTTAATCGTCACGTTGCGCGCCAACAAACTGCCGCGAAAATCAATCCCGATGCGGTCGCCCGCGCCGCCGTTCAAGGTCGCGTCCGTCAGGTAAATCGCGCCTTCGTTGGAGGTTGTGTAAATCGCGGGAACGCTGTTTTGGCTCGTCAATTTGCGAATCGAAAGCACATTTTGCGCGTTGCGAACCCCGATTTGACGCTGATTATCGAGCGCAATATGCTCAAAGGTCAGCGAGTATTCGTAGTGCCCGACATCAATTCCGAACTCGAAACCGGAAATCGAAACGTTTTTAATCAGGCTCGGCCCCGGCCATTCGCGGCGCATCGAAAGCCCGCAAACGCCGCGCTTAGAGCCGTCGCTCGTGCGAATCGTGACATCGTAAATGCCGCCCGAATTGTTGGAAAGATAATCAATGCCAATCGCGCCCGTGTTGCCGCTTCCCGTGTCAACGGTAAGGTTGCGAATCGAGTTAGAAAACGCCTGACCCGTTCCGCTTCCATCGGCTTTGGGCGCGTTTTGCGTCGCGGTGTGCAAAACGGCGCGCGGGTTCGCCGCGTCGGTGAAAACGTTGTCGTTGAGGCGCAAAACCGTGCCATTTCGACTTTGGCCTTGCAGCGTGAGTCCCGTTGCCCAGGCGCCACTCGAATTGCGCCATTCGAGGCGATTTGAGAGGTTGTAAACCCCGTTTGGAACATACAAAATGCGGCGTTGGCTGCTGCCCAAAACGTCTTTGATGGCGTTTTGAAACGCCGTCGTGTCGTCGCTGCCATCGTTGGGCGTCGCGCCAAACGAAAGAACGCTCGTCACGCCCGAATCAGACGGAAACGTGATGTTTTCGGCGCGTGATGGCCCGCAAAACAGGATGAGCGCAACGAAGGCGCTCGGCGCGCACAGCGCGCCACGCTTGATTTTTTTGGTCATTCATTCCCTTGGAAAATACGGAAAATGGGGTCGGGTTGTTAGCCATTGTGCCGCTCGACTGAAGTCGGCGCTGTCCGGCCTACGGCCAACTTTGCCCCTACGGGCAAACACAATCGAATATTTTTCGACGCAGGTCGAAAGTTGGCCGTAGGCCGGACAGCGCCGACTTCAGTCGAGCGACACGAGCCAATCAAACCGTTTTTCGCCCCTATGAAAAACTCGAAATCGGCGCCGCGCCGCGCACAATCCAACTTTCGGGCGCGCGCAAAATCGAAGTTTTATCTTTGCCAAAAGTCGCGCTCGCGTCGGCGTATTCCAAAAAGAATGCGCGCCGCGCACGACCCGTTTTGTTCCATTTCGAGCGGTGCAAAGTCAGGCCAGTGAACGCGACCGCTTCGCCCGCTTTCAAAATCGCCGGAACGCCGTCGCCTTCAACCGGAACATTCAAAAACCAACTGTCGGCACCCTTGGGCGTGTGGTCTAAAAGCCCGTTTTCGTGGCTGCGCGGCACCACCCAAACGCAGCCGTTTTCTTCGTCCACGTCGTCGAGCGCAATCCAAATCGTTACGTTATTGGCCGGTTCAATCGAAACGTAACCGTTGTCCTGATGCCAGGGAAATTCGGATTTTTGCGACTCGCCATCGGGCAATTTGGTCACGAATTGGTTGAACCACAGCGCTAAATTCGGCGCGACGAGCTGTTGCATCGCGCCCAAGTGCGGCCCGTTGAGCGCGTATTCGCGCACCACCGGCGAGAAATCGTGGACTTGCGAACGAAAAATCGTGAGCTGTCCGGGCGCGTCGGTTTTGGCATCTCGAAATCGCGCTTCTTCGGCGCGGAAATTTTCGAGCGTCGGCTCGTCCATGACGGAGCCGAGAAAAACGTAGCCCTCGCGGGCGTAAAATTCGAGTTGTTGGTTGGACAAAGATGAAACGATCATATTCGTGATGTGTGTTGTGCGGAAAATCCGCGAGGAAAATTTCGAAATGCGGAAGTAGCGGTCAGGGCGTGGGTTGGGGCTGCAAAAAAGCGGCGATGGGGTTTTGGCCTTCTCCGGTGCGAAAGAACTCCAGGAACTGGTTGGCGCGCACCAGATGGAGGTCGCGGGCCTTGAACACCCGCGCGACTTCGCGGGCGCCCTGGCGGCCTTTTTCGCCGGTCGGGTCTTCCAACACCAGGCGGCGGGCCTGAAGCATCGCCTCGCGCCAATCGGCTTCGTCGCCGCGCAGCAACAGCAACGTCAGGCGTTCGCCGCCTTCCAAGCGTGCGTGGGCGAGCCGGTCGCTGAGAACCGTCTTGTCCCACTTCGGGGTCGTCACCTCGCGCAAAGGGTTGGTCGCCTGCGGGTCGCTCTGGGCTTTGACGAACGCTTCGAGCTTGACGCGCGACATCTCTTGGCTCATCCAGGCGCGGCCCAACAGCGCGGTCGCCTGGCCGAGATGGTCGTCGCGGAACTCGGAAAAGAGATAGGTCAACTTGGCCCAGCGCAACGCCTCATCGGGCCGCTCCGCCGCGAGCAGGGCGTCCACCAGCAGGTGGGCGTAGTTGGGCACGAAACGGTGTTGCCAATACCAGCGCCGGTCGTTTTCGGTTTGAAACCAGTGCAGCACTTCGGGCCTTGCTTCGATGAGGCCGATGAGCAGCGCGGCCAAATCGTCGTATTTCTTCTGTTTTCGCAGCAGCGTTGCGTAGGGCGAGAACAGCTCGTGAATCCAACGGCGGTCGCCCTTGAGCGCCACCGGCCACAACTCTTGCAGCATCGTCTGCGCTTCGGAAAGGCGCTCCTCGGCGACCAGAACCTCGGCTTTTTTAGCGGCCAGCAGGAGGCGCTGCTCGGTTCGGGGATATTCGCGCAACCCCTCGTCCAGCACTTCGAGCGCCAACGCCGCATTTTTGGGGCCGCCGAAATAAAGGTGGTGGCCCATGCGCTCGTAGACCACGAGCCGCTCCCAAGGCGGCAGTTGAGGGTGCGCGGCCAGAAACGCACGTCCGTCGGCGACCGCCGCTGCGGCCTCGCTTTTCGCTTTGGCGGCGAACTCGCGCACGAACAGGTCACGCTTTTGAATGTCGGTCAGCGGCTTGGCGTCAGGCGCTGTCGCATTCTGGGCACAAACGGGCGCGCTCGGCGCTCCAACAACACAGGGGAGCAGAAGGAGCAGAGGCAGTTTCGAGAACATGGAAGTGGGTTTGAAAGTCATGAGAAAAATCCTTTGGGTCAAGCGTCGTTGGTTGCAGCGGCTCCCAAAAGGTGGGAGAAAACAGAGGAGTTGGAAGTCGAACTCGTCAGGGAGCCTCGGCTCCGGTGAGCTTCCAGGTAGGCTGCTCTCCTTTTTGTTCCAGCCGCCACGTTTTGACGGTATCGTTCCATCGCACTTCAACTTGGAGAGTGCCTACCAAAGGCGAGCCGGTGATTTTAGCGGATTGAACTGGCTCTGGAGCGAGGTTGTTCAGTAGGCGTGCATTTTGGAGCGTCATCGTTCGCCGCACGCCGCGCTCGTCAGGGCGGGTCACGACGGCATACAACTCATCGCCTTGACGATACAGCACCACGAACACACCCGGCTGATCGCGCCGTTCGCCTTGTGGCTCGTGCAAAGCGTCGAACACCTTCAGTTCTGGTGGCGCTTGCTCGCCGAATGCGTCCAGACGCAGCGACCAGAGATCGTGAAAAGACATCCAGCCCGTGTCTTTTCCTGCTTCGCGCCACTGGTGGTCGGCGGCGGTGTAGAGGTAGCTATACCGGGGCAGTGCATTCATCCCGTGCGGCGCTACGGCTTCAAAGCTTTCGGGCACCTTCGGCACCAGCTTCTCCCGTTTGACGACCAGACCCTCGCCTTCGGCTTTTTCAATGGCCGGGCGTTTCCACAACAGAACCTCCTGTTGTGGTATGTCGCCAACAGTTTGTAGGGGCGGAACTGTGGCCTGAGTAGCTTTTGTTTCTCTGTCGCGCGCAGCTTTCTCTTCGTCCCGCACGTCGAACAGCTTTTTCCAAACACGCTCCTGCAACGATAACGACCATATCTGCTTGGGGTTTTCGCCCGCGCCGATAGTGACGAGAAGCTCGTCACCCTGCTTATCAATTTTTATGGCGTCAATTCGCACAGGACTCCATTGTAGTTCATCGGGAGTTGCTATGCGTCGCCTCCTCTCCTCTGCCAGAGCCGCACCGTCAAGTGGAGAGACGCGCCCGTATACGTTGGACGAGGAGTTTGGAACTTGTAAGTTCAAATCAATAACCTGAACGCCGAAAGCCAACCCACTCGTCAGAACCTGGTAGACCTTCTGTGTCGTTTCGTCTATATAAGCATCTCCTATTTTCACTGCTTCATATAGCGGCTGATCGGAAAGAGTTCTCCAAATCGTTACCGTTTCCGTTGGGTCTTCCTTGGCGTCAAGATCCACAGGACTTTTCTGCAGCAGGAGCAAAACTCCCCGAACGTTCCACTCCTTACCACCAACGAGCAACGTCTGAGCGTGTGGATATTTGAGGTGCAGTTTGAGGGTGAATTTGCGCCTGTTACTCGAAAACTCTTTCGAGTAGAGAACTTTCTCAACCTCATACTTTTGAGCGGCATCCTCTTGGCAATGCGCTGAGTGACACAAGAGGCACGTAAAAAGAATTGCGATTAGACGCAGCATGACTTCGACCTCCTACGGCAAGGTTGAGAAAACGGTTTCGACATCGGAAGCTCCCGGCTCGTTGGCCTTGTAAAGATAGCCTTCGTAAACGATGGTTGGAGGAGTTGTAGAGGCGTCAGCGAGCACGAAGTATTTTCCAAAACCATCTAAAGAAGCATCCTCCCAGGCAGCCTTGCCAGCATCTGTGTCTGCCGGGCTGTATGGGACTCCGCCATAAGACGGGTCGTAATACTTACCGCCATACTTGACGATGAAGTGATTATTGAACCATCCTGGAGGATTGATGTTGCTTTGGCCAGGCGCGCCATTTGGATTATCGGCAACAAGAGAAGGCGTATGTGTGAACGTTTTGAATGTGACAGAATCTTGCACGTCCGCATTAGAGATGCCGAACGTCCAGTCTTTAATTAGTAGACGTCCACGACTTCGACCTTCTGGATCCGGAACTTGATTTTGATACACAGGAAATAAGTAGTGGAAAGTCGAAGATACTCCTTGAGCAGCCAAGCAATCTTGGAAGAAGCTGGCCCACGATCCGCATTGGCCTTTACCGGCAGCTAACAGGCCAGCCGTATCGGTTGCGTTTACGCTGGAGGGATTTGGATCCCAGTAGGTCAACGCCGCTGGAATTTCGATTCGGTTGACGGAGCGATCTGAGAACTCACTCCAGATGTTGGTGACAACCGTATCGGGGTTGGTCTGTCCGGCATTGAGTGAACAGCCGATATGCACGACGGTATGAAACAGCTTGGACGCTACCGGGTTGCCCAGAGTAACGTAAACGGTGTTGGAAGAACTGGCGTCGCTTTGCGAAGAGCCTGCATCGCTCCAACTGGTGCCACCATCTTTGGAGAACTGCCAGTGGATGTTGAACGGCGAAGTTCCGGGGCGAATCTCGTTGGGTAAGGCTTGACTGGCTTCAGTAGCGGGAAAAGTGGCTGTGCCACCCGATGGCGTCACTTCAACGGGGCCGAACACATAGCTGCCAGCCGTGCCTTTGATCTTGATGGGCTGCGTGGCGTTGGCAGGCGAGACGGTGAACTTAGCGTCCGCTTTGGGTTTGACGTTGCGTGTGTAGCAGACAGGCGATTGGAACGGGTCTTGGTCGCCGTCACCGTCCACGTCTTCGGTGCGTCCACGCTTCCAATGCGGCGTCGGATAAGCCGCCTGGGTGCCCGTATCGCGGTAGACGTCGTGTTCGTTCTCGAACGTCACTTCGTCCACAGTAAGCGAACTGACTGGTTCGGCCCAAATAGGGGATGCGGTCAGAGCGGCGACCGCTAAGGTCACGATGGTGGTCGCTTTTTTCAGGTTGAACAGGTTTATTATGGGTTGTGTTTTCATGGTGTTTTTCCGTGAGTTGTGGGGCGTTACTCCACTTCGACGCTCAGCGTCACTGTGGCTTCGAACTGCGGGTGCCGGGGGGATCGCACCCGCAACACCGTCTCGAAACTTTTGTTGAGGGCTTCCGGTGCGATTTGCACCAGAACCGCTCGTCCCATATAGCGGTAGTTGGCAGCGTCTTCTTCCACGCCCTTGCCGGCAACTTGCGTTTCCAAGTGCGGATGTTCTGTGGTCACGACCAGAGGAACTTCTCCAAAGGTGCGTGCCGTAAAGAAGATGGCGACCGGGTGACTCCGATTTTGTCTCTGCACAGCGATTTTCAGCGTGGCTGGTTCGCAGATGATCGGTTGTTTTTCCCAGTGCGTGATGAGACGCTGAATTTCTCCAACTTGGGCCGCGGCTTGGATCAAACCAACGTCATCTTTGGGCAGTGCTTGCTCAGACTGTGCAATGGTCTGCCGGATGTAGCTTTTGGCCTGCTCCCACTCGCCGGTGCGGAAGTAAGAATAAGCCAGTTGAGACAGCAAAGCGATTTTGATGCGCTCGCTCTTTTCTCCTTCCACAGGCGTCTTGAGCAGCTTGCGCGCGTCCTCGTGTTTGCCTTGCCGAATGAGGTGGTCGGCTTGATCGTAGTAGGCTAATCCAGTCAGCCAACCTTGTCCGTAGCGCGGCACTTCGGCGTAGAGCTTTAGCGATTTGACTTCGTTTTCGGCTCCGCCTGCCGCAAAATAAGCTCTGGCTGCCGCAACTCTGGCATCAGCTTGCCAGTGTGGGTGCGGCGACAAGAGCAGTCCTGCTTCCCACGTCTGGGCCGACAGCAGCCAGCGTCCGGTCACACCGTAGAAGCGCGCCAGCCCCGCGACTGGGGCCAGCCAGCCCTCGCCTTGCACCCACGCCTTTTTGCCCGGCTGCTCCAGTTCGGCAATCAGCCCTTGATACAAGCCGACCGCGCGCTCATCGCGGGCGCTGTGGAACGCTTCGGCCAAAGCGAAGCGCAACTCGTCGCTTAGGCGCTCTTTCTCTTGCAGGCGCGCTTGCAACGCGGCGGGCGCGTGGCGGGCCACCAGCAGCAGTAACTCGTCGCGCAAAACCCGGTCGCCCCAGCCGTTCAGCCCGCCTCCGCCCTCGGCCAGCCAGAACACGTCGTCGGCACCAAGCGCGCCCTCTTGCCACGCGCTCTGGGGCGTGCGCGTGCCCGCGCGCAGCTCGTGCAACAGCAGCGACAGCGCCACGCTGTTGGCGCGCAAGAGCAGCGTAGCGGTGGGCAGCCTCACCCCAAGCGGCGCCGGAGCCGAAGGCAGCAGACCCGACGCATCGGGTGGAGCTGACAGTGATGCCGTGGGTGACGCAGGCAAAGGCGCTCTCCCCATGCTCGGCACCGCACCGAGCGGGGTTGCGCCGAGTGGTGTTGCGCCCAGCGACGCGCCGGGAGCCGGAACAGTCGTCATCGGAGGCGGTGCCGCGGGCAACAACGCGAGCGGGGGCGGCGCCAGTTCGAGGCGCAACGGCCCGCCTGTCTGCGCGCTGAACGCCCCGGTTTTTGGCGCGGTGGGCGTGGCCTCCCTCGCTTCAGCCTCCCTCGCTTCGGCACGGGTTTGCAGTAGGTCGCGTTCGCGGCGCAGTCGGTGCAAAAGCAGCAGCACGTCGCCTTCGTTGCTGCGCCCGTAGGCGGCGAGCGCCTGGTCGTAGAGCTGCAACGCGACGTCTCCTTGTTGCAGTTCGCGCGCATAAAGGTGGCCCAGGCGCAGCACCACGTCGAGCGCCACGCCGGGCACCGTGCGCGCGTCGGCGTCCAAAAACGCGCGATACGCCTGAACCGCCGTGCGCGGCTGCGTCACCTCCTGCGCCTCGTGCTGCTGTTGCAACGCCCGCCACTGTTCCTGCACCTGGGCGGGCGCGACCGGAGGCTGCGCCCATAAAGGCACGGCGAGACACAAGAGAGCGAGCGTTAGGCTCCACGACGAGCGCAGCCGCCATGCGCTACCAAGCGCTGAACGCAATCGGAATTCGTAGGTCATAGGTCGAAGACGAAAAATGGGATGGAGGCGAGGTCAGCGGCACGCGAATTACAGCTTCAAACGGCGGCGCGTAGCAAGCAGGACGGCTGGATTTGCTTCCAAGCCGTCCTGCTTGCACGGTCACGGTGCCGGGAAAAGCTGGCTTTGCGGAACCACCTGCCGGAACTGCGACGGGCTTTCCCAGCGCAAAACCAGCCGCGAATTCCAGCCGTCGCGCTCGGTTTCCCATTCGATTTTCAGGTCGTATTTTTTGCCCGTTTCAAGCGCGATTTTGCCCTCGCGCGTGCCGTGTCCCTGTGAAATTTGTTGCCCGTTTATCCACAGTCGCGCCTGTCCGCTTCCGGCATCGAGCCAGAACCGATATTCTTCCGAATAGTGCGGCTGAATCTGGCCTTCGACGCGCGTCCAAACCGTGCCTTTTCGCAATTTCGCCGGGTCGGGCGAACGGTTGTCGTTGTTCCAACCCAAGTTGATTTCCTTTTCGACGCGCACGATTTTTGGGTCGTTGAACTCGCGGTTGTCGTGGTATTGCGCTTTGATTCCGGTGCCATTCGAGGGCGCGGGCCGGTCGTCGTCGAGAATCTCAAGCGTTCGCCAATCGCCGTTGAGTAGGTAACGCGAATCTAATTTCGAGCGGAAAACCAGGCGTTTGTCCGGCTCGGCTTTGGAATCGTCCAGAATCGGAACGCGAATCGAGACGCTGTTTTGATTCGCAGGAATCGTGACTGAGGCCGGAAATTCGCCGAAGTCCGCGCCCGCAACCGCCAAATTTTCGCCCCCTTTTTCGATTTCCAACGGAATCGAAAGCGCCTCTTTGTTATCGCCGCGCCGCAGAATTTCGATTTCGGCGAATCCGCTTTTTTCGCCGACTTTTTCGGTTTTCGGACGCGCCTCGACAATCAGGGGCGTTTGAGTCGCCGGATACAAAAATCCGCGCGGAATCTGTTCGTCGCTTTGGCTTTCGCTCTTCCAATGCAAAAACGCGCTGGCCGCGCCGGTTTCGTTGAAGTATTCGACGCGAGTCGGCACCCGTTTGAACGCTTCGAGCGCGATTTTTCCGTTTTGCGGCGTGCGCTCCCACATTTTGTGGTCGAAAAGCAGCTTGCCATCCACCCAAAGGCGGCTGCCTTTGGAATAGTCGTGATGCAGCGTGAAGGTGTATTCGCCCGAAAAAAGCGGTTGCACTTCGCCCGTCCAAATCGCCGCGAAACCGCCTCCGCCGCCAATTCCGGGCGCGGGCGATTTCACTTCCCAGTTGAACGCGACTTTTTCATCCACGCGCGTGTGGCGCAGCGCGCGAATCCAGCCGCCTTTGCCCCACTCGAAATAATCGCCTCGCAGCCCAACGCCGCGCCCAGCGTTGGCCGGAATATCGTCGTCAACGAGCGTGATTTCCAAATTCGCGGCGGCTTTGACGTCGTCGGTTTCAACGATTGAAATTTCGATTTTCTCGTTGCCTTCGCGCAAAGAATCCTGAAGTGGCGCGAGCGCAACTGAAACCGATTTTTGCCCCGCCCCAAACGTGAATTCGCCGTTTTTGAAGGTGAAATCGTCGTCTTCCCACGCTGTTCCGCGCAAAACGGGGCGCACGGTTAAAGGCTGCGAAAGGTCGCCGTCGCGCGAAAACGTGATTTGAATTGGGCCACCGTCTTCGCGCAGTTCAAGCGCAGAAGCCGTGAGAGAAACCGTCGTTTTCGGTTTTTCGGGCGCGGTTTCGGGTTTGGGTTTTTCCTGTTCGTCGCCAAAATAGGCTTTGGCGCCGCCGCCCGAAATCGCGTAACTCGCGTGCGGCTTGATGAAAACGCCAAATCCCAAATTGCCCGTCAAAACGCCGTCTTTTTTGGCCGAAATCGCAAATTCAACGCTCGATTTTCCCGATGGAATCGTGACCGAACTCGGAATGCCTTCGACTTTATCCGTCGCGCCGAAACTTTCGAGCGCAAGCGTTAAGTTGCCGTCCAAATTCCCCAATCGCTCGACGACGAAAACCGCTTTGTCATTGGGGTCTTTTTCTGCCGCGAAACCGTCTTTGGCCGAAATTTGCATGACGGTTTTTTCCAAATCGGCACCCCGACTCGCCACGAAAAGCGGCGTGACCGAACCCGGCCCGCGCCCGCCGACATCGGCGCGCAAACGCTCCAGGGTGCGCGTTTGACCGTTTTGCGTTTCCAGGACGTGTCGTCTGTATTGGCGCTCATCGTTCCAGGAAATCTCGCCATACGTCGCGCTGAGGTCGGAATTTTCGACGCGCCACGCGCCGCCTTCGGGGTGCGCTTCGATGTTGTAGGCGTTGTAAAGCATCCCGCCCAAAACCTCGGTTTTGGCACCGTTTTTCGACGAAACAACAACCGTGCGGCCTTCCATTTTCACGCCCAAAACCCACAAATTCCCGCCATCATTGAGCGCCGCCGCAATCGTCGTTTCGGGGTTCCACTGGCGAATCCACACGTTCAAACCGTTGAAACGATAGCCGTTTTCATAATCGCCCGGAACCACGTTTTCGGGCTTGCCCGCGCGGTTTCCGGCGCCGCCGCACACGTCCTCGATAAACAATTTCGTGCCCCTCGTTGCTTTGGGGCCTTGCTTGTAAACCGTGCCGCCAAAAACCGTGTGGCTTCGCAAAATCAGAGTTTGCGGCGTGTTTTGCTCGAACCAGAAAAAGTCGTTGGTGTTCCACTGAATCAAACTCGTGCGCTCGATAATCAGCGGCGCAGAAATATCTTCCACCACAAACGCCGAACGTTTCGAGCGGCCAAAATCGTTGGTAACGGTGAGGCCGCCGTCGCAACCCAGCAAGCGCCGCACGCTTCCGTGAACGCGAATCGTATCGGAGATTTCGTATTCCGAAAACCAGCCGCCCTTTTGATTGGGAATGTAAACCGTCGTTTTTCCCTCGGCGGCGGCTTTATCAATCGCCGCCTGAAGTTTCGCCGTGATGTTTTCGCGCGCGTTTGTCCCGACTTCCACGCGCACCCAATTTTGCGGGTTGGGGTCGTAGGGAATTTCCGGCGTTTCCTCGACTGGCAAGCGCAGAGTTTTGGCTTGCGTCGCAAAATTAAAACGCGCGGGATGCGAAAAATACTCGTCAATTCGCGCGCCCATCACCTCGCGCGTGGCAAATTCTGAGTTAGAAACAAATTTTTCGTAGCCGCTTTGCGTCGAATCGCGCACGAACAGTTTCGCGCCGTCGTTTTGAATCGCCGCCGCGCCTTTTCCCACGAGTTTCGAGTCCAAAAGCGAAACCATCGCATCGCCCGAACGGTTCAAAATCGCCGGAGCGCCAAAGCGCGTTTGGTCGGATTGGAGGC
>ERZ1066118.1675-NODE-1675-length-12893-cov-5.871242_pt1 | contig 12893 bp, 8 predicted proteins | sample MGYA00382765_ERZ1066118 | MGnify/ENA primary metagenome ERZ1066118 (study PRJEB33369, sample SAMEA5778348) | biofilm metagenome | biome: Industrial cooling water; feature: Water cooling tower basin; material: Biofilm | place: United Arab Emirates | collected...
ACTGCGCCGAACCATCGAATAAGAGCGCGGCGTGTGCGGCACGACGTTGCCCGAAGAATCGGTGAACGTGCCGCGACTCATCGAATCCGAAGGGCACACGAAAATACTCGGCGAAACCCCTCGCTCGACCTGAACGCCCGCATAAGGCGCCACCGCTTCGTCCCACGATTCGATAGCGGGACGCGGCGTCTCGTTGTTGCCGCCGATGGGCAAACGCTCATCATAATCCTGCGTGTATTGGCCAAACGCCAACCCGATTTGCTTGAGATTGGATTGGCACGAACTGCGCCGCGCATTTTCACGCGCGCGTCCGAAAACCGGAAACAGAATCGCCGCCAAAATGGCGATAATCGCAATCACAACCAAAAGCTCTATCAGGGTAAAAGCGGATTTTGGCGAGTCGTGCGCGTTGGTGCGAAAGAGTTTTCGTAGCATCGTTTTTCCTGTTTTTTTCGCTTGGAAAAGCGAGGGTCAAGCCGATTCACGGCGAATCAAGCGGCAATTGAGTCGCTGGGTTTGCGGCGACCAATCCTGGGGATTTTCGAGGCGAAAAAGCAGGCGCCGCACACATTCGCGCCCGACTTCTTCGATGGGCATTTGCACGGAAGTCAGAGTGGGATCGGTGGCCTCGCAGAGCAGAGAATCGTCGAACCCAATCACCATGAGGTCGGCGGGCACGCGCAGCCAGCGGTCGCGCGCCGCGCGCAAAACCGAGGCAGCCAGGCCATCGGAAGCGCAGAAAATCGCGTCGGGTTTGCTTTCGAGAAGCTGATGAGCCTCGGATTTCCCGTGACGCGGCGAGAAATCTTCGGCGAAAGCGCGCGGCGCCGTCGAAGGCTCGAAACCCGCCGCGCGCAGCGCCATTTCAAACCCTTCGAGGCGCGTTTCCGTCACCAAACGACCGCGCGGGCCACTCAAAAACGCGATTTTGTTGCGGCCTTGGCGCAGCAAAAAATCAACGGCTTTGCGCGCGCCCTGCTGCTGATCGATGGTCACACAATCGCTTTCGCGTGGGCCGTGCGGCTCGTGAAACGAAAACACGGTGGGCAGTTGCAAGGTTTTCAAACCTTCGACAACGCCGGGTTGCATATTGGCCGTCGAGGAAATCGAAATCACGCCATCCATGCGACGCGCCGTCATTTCGCGCAGCGCTTCCAACGCACGCTGCGGATCGTGATTGTGCGCCGCGACCACCAAATGATAGCCGTGCTTTTGCGCTTCGTTTTCCACAGCCGCCAATTGACGAGCCGCCAAATTCGATTCGATGCGATAAGCCAACACGCCAAGCGCCATCGCTCTGCCCGTCGCCAGCGAACGCGCCAGAAGATTGCTCTGATAGCCCATTTCGCGCGCCGTTTCCAGCACACGCTCGCGCATTCCCGGCGAAACGCGCCCCTTCCCATTGAGCGCATTATGCACCGTGATGGGCGTCACACCCACCTCGCGGGCAATATCGGCCAGCGTGACCGAACGGTTTTCCAGAGTGCTCGAAGACATTGATTAAGCGCTTAATCAATATACCCAGAAAAAACGGCGTTTAAACAGAAAACCCGAAATTTCCAGTTTTATTCTTGATTGGCGTGTTTTTCGGCCTGCGCGATCTGGCGAATCGCGTTGAACAACGGCACGCAACCGAAAACGCAAAAAATGCCGCCGATGACGAAAATCGCGGGCCAAAGCCAGCGGGTGTAGCGCGTGGTGCGCAGTTGCGACGCGAGTTCGCGGTATTGCGGATTGATTTGGGCGGCTTTATCGGCATCCGCGAGCGCCTGCGACCAATCGCCGCTCGCTTTGTGGCTCATGGCGCGGCCAAAATAAGCGTCGGCGTCGCTCGGTTCGTGCTTGATAGCCAGAGAAAAATCAGCGATTGCGGGGCGCAGCGCTTCGGTGGAAACTCCGGCGATGGCGGTTTCCCAATCGTCATTCCCGCCGTGCGCAATTAGAATGTGGCAGACGGCGCGATTGAAATAAGCGGCGCTGAGCGTCGGGTTTTTCTTGATGAGTTGATCGAAATAGGTTTTGGCTTCGGTGTAGCGGCCCGCCTCGAAAGCGGTGGTCGCTTTTTCGGCCCACGATGCCGCGTCATTTTGCGCGTGGGCGCAAACGGCGGTGCACGCGAAGAAAATCATCAGTAAAAATGTGTTTTTCACGGGCGCAGTTTGGCACTTTGCGCGCTCCTTGGGCGTTGGAAACACGACGATGAACGAAAATTTTCAGGACGCGATGCCGCAAATCAGCGACGAGCGCGCCGCCAAAATGATTGAGGCCAAACGCCGACTTTTGCAGCGCTTCAAGCGCGACGAAAGCGGCAAATTTCAGCCTTCGACGCTGCAAACCACGCCCGAAGAGCGCGCGCGCAAACGGCTTCCCGATGGGCAGCGGCTCACGACTGGTTTTCCGATTTTGGATTTGGGCGAGCGGCCCAACCTCACGCCGCAAAATTGGAAGTTGCGCGTTTGGGGCGAAGTCGAAAACCCCGTCGAGCTTTCGTGGGACGATTTCAAAAATTTGCCGCGCGCACGGCAAATCACCGATTTTCACTGTGTCACGACGTGGAGCAAATACGATGTGCCCTGGGGCGGCGTGCGATTTTCCGATCTCGCGGCGCTCGTGCGGCCCACCGAAAACGCCAAGCACGTGATTCAGCACGGCGGCGAAGGCTACACCACCAACACGCCGCTCGAAGAATTGATGGACGACGACGTTTTGATTGCCGACGAATTCGTGTTGCAAATTGACGGCAAAGATGACGGTTGGCAACCGATTCCGCGCGAACGCGGCGGGCCGGTTCGCCTGATTGTGCCGAAACTCTACGCGTGGAAAGGCTCGAAATTTTTGGTGGGACTGCGATTTTCGGCGCAGGACGAACCCGGTTTTTGGGAAGTGCGCGGCTATAACAACCACGCTGATCCCTGGAGAAACGAGCGCTATTCGAGCCGTTGGTAAAGATAAACCCTTCGCTCGCTCATACGAATTGTAGCGCAAGGCTTGCCTTGGCGACTTTGCGCACTGTGATTTCGCACAACGCCAAGGCAAGCCTTGGCGCTACAATTTCATTTTGAGCCGATTTCGCCGATGTGCTGTCAAAAAATCCACCGATGAAAAACCATCTTTTCGTGATGTGCGCGCTGTTTTCGGGCGCGATTTGCTTTTCCGCGCACGCTCAAAATCCTGCCGCGCCGCGCCAAACTTCGCCCGCTCCGGTGCGCCCCGTCGCGCCTTCGGCGACAAATCCGAACACGCCCGAAGGCATCGCCAATTCTCTGCAAAACGCCGAGCGCAACCAAAACGCTGACTCGTTGTTGTTGCTTTACGGTCAGGCCGTGACACAACCCGATTTGGCACGCGCTGCCATCGCGGGACTTTTGAGCAACTACTACTCGCTGCGCAATCGCGCCCAAACCGCAGACCAGGCGACTCAGGCTGTTTCCGAAGCGATGCTGCGCTTTTCGGTGCTGCAAGCGGCGCAAAATCAAGTGCTGATTCAACAGAATCAGCAGATTTTGCAGCAAAACGCCCGCGTCATCGCGCTTCTGGAAGCCCAATCGCGCCCACGAACCGCGCCAAACGTCCCCACCGCGAGGTGAAATTTTAACAACGCGTTGTTCTGAGTTTTCAAGCGTCGCTGGGAGCGCGGGCGTCTTGCGCGCATTTCATGAATTGTTTGAACGCAAGGTGCAAATCGCACAGAAAATCTCCGAAATACGGGCAGAATGCCCGCGCTCCCAGAGGCTCTTACTCGCACATAACAAAATCCCACCGAATAATGAATTTCGGTGGGATTTTGTTGTGTGCGATTTACGGAATATCGGGTGTGCCGGGTTCTTTAGAGGGGCGCAGTAATTTGTTGTAGAGGCCGAGGTTGAGAATCGTGGGCGCCCAAAGGCCGACGAAAATCGCCTCTTGTTTTTTGCCGTTGAAAAACAGGCCCAGCGACAGCAAAATCGAGCCAAACACGCCACCATAGTAAACGCTGCTCGGCAAATTCTCGACGGTTTCCAAAATGTCTTCCATTGTTGTGAATCTCCTTTTTGAGTCGGCGCCTTTGTTCGCAATTTGGATGCCTCGCGTTATGCAGATGTCACCGAAGAATCGTCAGAAAAAACCAAACCCGCGATTCGATTGAATCGCGGCTCTGATTTTTGGCGCAGGGCACCTAATAAGGTAATCGAGAAACCGATTTGGAAAGCAGAGCCAGAGCCACCGCCGCCATACCAATCAGACCCATTCCGCAGTAGTAGCCCGCGACCAAAACCGGCGTGTAGGCTTTCCAGTTTTCTTCGCCGTAGCGTTTGCGGAAGTAGAAGTAGCCGAGCATCGCGCCGATGAACTGCGGAATCGCAAACGCGGGCAAAGTGTGCGTGCCGTTGATGAGTCCATAGAAAAACAGCACGGGCAAACCGCCGATGATGGTGGCGCCGTAAGCCAGAATCGCCGCCAAACCTCCGGCCATGATGTATTCGGAGCGAATGGATTGCAACAGGAAGTTGTTTTCGCCTTCGCGGTTCGCGGTGAACCAAAGGGCCTGGTTTTGCGCGCCGACCGGCCAGAATTTCGCGGCGAACGGATAAGTCGCGGCGGGAATCGGCGAAAGTTTCCAAATGAAGCTCCAGAACAGCAGCGAACAACCGAGCATAATCGGCAACATCATAATTTCGACTTTGACAATCGAAGTGAATTTGGTGCGCGTCAATTCAACGGTGCGAAAATGCTGCGCCATGCCGCCGTAGTCGGCGAGAGGAATCGGCGCGAACCAGATATCGACTTTGCGATAGCCCGCCAGCATGAACGAGGCTTCGCGCACGTAAGGGATGGTGACTTCGGTTCCGGCCAGACCCGCCATGCGCGCGTTGATATACGAGAAAATCGGAGTCCAGACGAAGCCGAAGAAAATCAAAATCCACGTCGGGAAATCGGGCACCAGATAGCGGCACATCGCCACGTAAGCCAGGGTGCCCACAGCAAAAACGGCGAGCGAAATCCAAATCGGAATATCGCCGCGACCTTTGGGGACGCTCAGTTGGGGCGCCGCCACGCCTTCGTTTTTCTGTTTTTTGGCCGTAGCGAGCGCTTTGATGACCGAAGCGATACCAATCACTGCGACGACGACCGAAGTTCCGATGCCAAACGACAGCCAGAAATCGAAGTAGTTGACGAACTGCGATTGCAGCATATCGGTGCCGGAAACCCAACGCTTCAAAATCCCCTGATTGTAGAGAATCGGGTTGGCAATCACGAAACAGCCAACCGCCGCGACAAAGGTTCCGACGACGACAGGCAGCGGCAACAAAAATCCGATGAACACCTGGCCCAAATCGGTGCCAAGACCCGTCAGCGCCGAGGGCAAAACTTTTTGCGTATTGGGCGTGTAATCAATGAACGGCACCGAAACCAGCGTGATGGGCTGCGCGAAAACCAAACCTGTGACGCTGGGCAGCAAGATATAGAGCGCGCCCCAGCCCACGCCAATCATCGAACCAATCGAGAAAATACGCCAGCGCCAACCTTCTTTTTGGTTGCTCGATTCGGCCAGAGCCGTCGCGCCTTCTGCCGCAATGGGCGCGAGAGGAAACGGCAAACGCTCGACATCGCTCGTGACGCGAAACAGCGCGTAGCCCAGACCCCACGATTTCATGCGGTTGAAAACCTGATGAAAAATCAGCAGGCCAATCGCGGGAAGCCAATCGGCGTTGAAAAACGAGCGGCCCAGAATTCCCGGCGAATCGGCGGGCGGTGCCACCCAGAGCGGAATGCCATCGGTGATGCCCAAAGCCTGCGCGATGGGCGTGTGAACGACGTAGGAGTTCCAGATGAGGCCCGCGAACGGGCCGCCGGCAATGGCGATGCCCGCGACCTGAGTGGTGAGCGCCGCACCGACGTAATACAGCAGGTAGATTTCCTGCTTTTTGAGCGTCTGGTAGGAGCGCCGCGCCATCTCCATGAAGAGAATAATCGTGACCCACTGCGCGGCGGGGCCAACGCCCTGACCGGCGATGAGGCCCAGATAAATCGCGCCCGGCATCATGATGAAGCCGATGAATAGCGCGCCGATGACGGTTTTCCAGGAAAAACCGTCTATGAATTCTTCTTCCTCGGAGGCTGTCACGTCCTCGACTTCGCTTTGCGTAGCCGGGGAAACGTTGAGCGGGCCTTCGGGAACCTGCTTTTTGGAAGAAAAGAGAGCCATGAGAAGTTGCTACAAAAAGACTCACCAGTTTGAAGCGTCACGGCGCCGCACCACAACCGATTTTTGGTGCGATGCGGCGCGTTGCCGGTGCTGGCGAGAGAAATTTAAACGACGACAGCTCCCGGTTCCTCTTCGGGCACACGTTGTCCGTTGATGTGCGCGCGGCCACGCAGAATGTATTCCTGCTGGTCTTCCGGTTTCACGGTGCGCCACACGAGAAGCTGTTTGCGAAGCTCGGTCATGAATTCGCGGTTCACGCGTTTCCACGCCGCAATTTCGCCGGATTTACGCAGCAGACGCAACTGCAATTCGTAAAGTCCAGGTTCGTTCGAGGGCAACAGAATGATATCCGTGTCCTGCGAAACGCCCATATCGAACGGCGCCAGCCAGGTGCGCATCGCCAGACGATACACCTCGGATTCTGGCTCGGCAGCGATTTCCTCCAATTTGAGGAACCCGTTGCGCGCGGGCGCGCTGTTTTCGGGCGGCGGCGGCCCGCCATTTTTCGATTTTTTCGGAGGCTTGACCTTGGCGCTGGTTTCGGTGACGGGCACTTCGGGCGAAACGCCGTCGTTCAAAACTTCGACCGCCTCTCGCAGCATGAGCGCCTCGAAATGCACGCGGTCGGTATAGAATTTTCCAACCGACGTGTCGGTGTGCGATTGGAAAAAGTCGGCCAGGAACTGCGCCATGCCCAGCGATTGCAAGCCCGAAACCGTGAACGGGAACTGCAAGCGCCACAAATCGCCGACCGGTTCGCCGAGATTCGATTTTTTGCCTTCGGGGTTGGAAATTTTCGAGGCCGCCGACGCCGGGTAAATGGTGGACAAAAACACCGTCGCCATGACGATGAGCGTCGAAAGCACCGCCGAAGACGACGAATAGTTCAGCGTGATTCCGGGCAGCGCGTTGGTCGCCGTGATGATTTTCGCCACGATTTGCGCGATGAGATAACCCGAAATCGAACCCAAAACCGCGTAAACCGCCGCCTCCGCGATGAACAGCGCGCCGATGTGAACCGGAGCCAGACCAATCGAGGAGTAAATGCCGATTTCGCGCGTGCGCTCGTAAACCGAACCCAGCATCGTGTTGGCGATGATGAGCGCCGCGATGATGATGGGCACCGCCAGCGAAGCGAAACCTTCGTAGGACGTCGCTTCGACCGACGAGTAGAGTTTCGAGACGAGTTTTCCGCTTTGATCGGGCGTCGCGCCGAAAATACCGAGCGCCGCGCGCTGCATCATATCTTCGAGCTGCGCCTGCGCTTTGGCGGCGTCTTCGATTCCAACGGCCATCGAGCGCGTGGTCGCGCCCATGTTGATCGCCGTTTGATAGGGCAAAATCAGCAGCGCGTTGGCGCGCATGTGCTCGTAACGCTGCACCTGCACTTCGTCGCCGGACTGTTGCGCCTGCGAGTTGGTTTGCGCGTTTTGCCGCGACTGATCGGAGCCGTAATCGACGGGTGAAAACTCTTCGTTATCGAGGTCGCGCAGGTTGTTGGTCGCCTGAGGGCCATACCATTTGCGATCATCGAAAATACCGATGACTTCGAGAGTTTTTCCGGCGATTTGAATGCTCGAACCGATGGCATTCTCGACGGTCAGACCCAGCGGCGGGCCAAGCTGAGTCGTGGGCGCCGCGTTTTGAGCGGTTTCGTCGTCGCCCTGCGCTGCGCGCCGCTCGGAGGCGCGCTGGGCGTCCGAAAGCAGCACATCGCGCGGCAGGATGCACACATCGGTATCGCCATCGCGGAACCAACGTCCCGCGATGAGATTTTCCTGTTTGGCCACTGGCGAACCGATGGCCAGCTCTTGCGGCGTCATGCCGAGCAGCGCCGGAGCATAGAAGAATTGAGACGGCTGGTTCGCGTTGGCCACGCGCAACTGCAAAGCCTCACCCTGATCGCGCGACAAATACCACGCGCGCAGCGCCGGTTCGGGCAGCCCCTGCGCGACGACTTCGTTGCGCAGCGAGGCCACCGCGACTTCCGGCATCGCCGACCAGTCGGGCTGGCGAATCAAAAAACCCTGATAAGGCGGCGTGCGCCCATCGCCATAAGGTCGCGCGAAGTTGGCGATGTTGGCCGTTACCGAAGTGAACGACAGCACCGTGAACGTTAAAAGCACCAGGGTCACGCAGGTGAGCGCCGTGCGCGTCGGGCGGCGACGCATGTTGGCGATGCCCAAACCAAGCGCAGCTCCGAGCGCCGAAAGGCGGCCCATGTCGGCGTAGTGAACGCCCTGCTTCATGCGCTTGATTTCCTGCTCGAATTTCGATTGCAAAAACGCCGTCACAACCACTGTCAGCGCCAAAATCACGAACGCCAATAGAATGATGAACGGTGTCAGCGCCAATTCAAACGCCGGGTGAACAAAGCGAATCGCGCCGAAAACGCCCAAGAACACCAGCGAAGTGCCGATGATTTGTTTGCGAATATCGGGGAAACCGAAGAGCATTCGCTCGACGAAAAATGCGAACGGCAGCAGCAGCGCGAGGTAAAAAATGATGCCTTTCAAAACGTCCTGCGACGTGGCCTCGACATCGGGATAAGCGCGCGATTCCAAACCGAAAGCGCGCCGCGCCTCGCGGTAGAACGTGTCGTAACGCTGATTTTCCAGCGCCTGAGAAGCCAGCAGCAACGAGCCGCCATTGGGCCGCGTCACCGCTTCCGTCGGGCAGTCGGGCTTGCCGTCTTTGGTGGCGCAACCCGCTGCGGCGTGCAGCAAATCAACGCGCTCGTTGTTGATGCCAAAGCCTTTGAGCAACCGAATGCGCTGTTGGTTGAGCGTCCACAAATCGGTCGCCGTTTGATAGGCAATTTTGGTGATGCGGTTCGGAGCCAAGCCCTCGTTGGGATCGATTTCGAGCTGGACGTCTTTCACGTCAATGCCCTGCTCTTTGGCGATATTTTCCTTCTCGATGCGAATCTGCTCGGCAGTTCTGGCCCCCTCGACTTTAAAGCCTCGGCCTTCGTAGGAAAGAACTTTTTCGCCGTTCACGACTTCGCTCGTTTGCAGCAACACCAACCGTTTGCCCAATAGACCCGCCGCCATAATCAATTTATAGCGCTCGTTTCGCTTGGCGAAAACAATGGCAATCGGCTCGATTTCGGCGCTTCCAGGGCCAATGGCGGGGCGGATAAATCCGTATTCAACGGGCGCGGCGTCGGTGCGCGCATCCAAAACCGACATTTCGCGCAGCACGGTGTAGTAACGCTGATCGAGCGTGTCGAAAATCGTCGAAGCGCGCGAACGGAAGCAAATAAGTGACGCGTTGATTTCGTATTGCCGCAATTTCTGGTCTTTATAAAGCAGCGAACCCGCGACTTTGTTGAACATCGGCGAAAAACGCTGACGCTCCGAGCCTCGGTCGGGCGCGAAAATCATGTGGCCGTTGCGATTGATCGAAAACGCTTCGAACTCGTAGTTCGGCGTGCCGCCGCCTTTGGGGTCGCCAACGCGCGGGCCGGTGAAAACGAACTGCGCCACGCGGCTCGCGCCGGGCGCCGCATCCGAATATGTCGCGCGTTCGATCATCACGCCGCGCACGCCCGCATACGATTTCTGTTCGAGCGGGCTGCCCATGCGGTCGGTGACAACGGCGCCAACGGCCTGCACGCCTTCGTAAAGTTTGGGGTCGAGCTGCGAGTCGGGAAGCGGCGTGTCGGGCAAAAACGAAGTCGCTTTTTCCACGTCGCGGTAAATGCCGCGCGCCACGAAAAAGCCGAAGTTATTGGAAAGCGTCGCGGGCGCGGGAATGACGGGCGTGCCTTTGGAATCGCCTTGCGAAATTTCGGTCACGGTGCGGCGAAACAGATTTTCCGTCGTGCCAATCTGCTCGCTCAGGTTTTCGTAGGAAATTTTATCGGCGGTATCGAAGGGCGTGTCCTGCAACAAACGGACATCGTTGGCGGTTGCGAACGAAATTCCGGGCAAAGCCGCCATCGTCGCCACTTCCGAATCGAGCGCCACGAGCGACGGCAAAAACGAACGCCAGGTGCGCCCATCTTTTCCGGTCACGCCGTCCACGAAAATCTCTTCGACGGGCGTGTTGGTGCGTTTGGCCTGCTCTTCGACGTAGCGTCCCAGATTTTTGGCGAGGTTGGAAAACTGGTTCAGCAGAATGTTTTCCGAACCGACGGTCATCTGGTTGTAAAACCACGATTTGGCGAACAAACCAACGGTTTCGGTGCGCGAAGTGAGATCGAGGTTGATGAACGCGCGATACGACGCCATTTCCGCTTTTTTGGCGTCGTCGGCAGTGCCGTCGCCATCAATCACGTGTTTGGCGATGAAATTTCGCGTGCCAGCCAACGCCATATGGTGCGCGCCGTTGGCCACGAAAAGCACGTTGTAAGCCGGCGGATTGCGCTTGAGACGCGCCGCCAGTTCGAGCATCGCGGCCATATTTCCGGCGGCTTCGGCGCCCGGCGCGAGGTCGGGAACCACCGACATCGAATCGTAGTAGGCGTTCACGACGAGCGTGTTCGGTTTGTCGGCGGCGGGCGCGTTGCGGCCTTTCAAAAAGCCCAAAACGTTGTCCACCGGCACTTTTTCCCACGTCACCAGCGACTTCACCGTCGCCGAAGCGTTGGCGGCGCCGCGAATGGCATTGGCCGTCACTTCGGGCGCGTAAAAACGCGGCACCTCGACGGGCAACATCGCAAATTTGCGCTCGGCCTGACCGCGATCAGCCGCCGAGTTTTCGAGAAAAATGATGGCTTTGGCGCCCAAATCCGCCGCCGTGATCCAGCTCATGCCCGAATTGAAATCGAGCGCGACAATCGAGCCTTCGACTTTTTGTCCGTTGAAATCCGAGGGCCGCCCCATGCCCGCGTAGACAATGGGGCCGGTCAAACCTGCGGGCGGAGTCGTGGAGGCCACGACGTGATTGGGGTAAATCGGGTGAATTTGCAGCGCGCGCCCGCCCAGACTCAGCGAGGCTTCGCGCGTCACAGGCGCCGTGACCAGATACGAATCGGAGCGCACCTGTTCGAGGCCGATTTCGCCGAAACGCTTTTTTACGTAAGCGGCGGCGGCGGCGTTACCCGCAGTGCCCGGAACGCGCGAGGGCAAACCGGAAAGGAACTCGACATCGCGCCGCAAATTGCTCTGCGTTTGAGCAGAAGACAACGCGGAGGAAGAACCAGAAGAATTGACACTGCTTTCTTGGGCCTTGGCACTGGGAACTAAAAGTGCGACCGTGAGGGCAAAAAGAAGCTGAGGTGAAAAACGGGGCAAACGCATGGTGCGACTCGACATTTCGACCGCTGGAAACAAAGCCAGAACCCGCAAGCAAACACAATTTGGGAGATTGTTTCAGGTCGCGGGTAGCCCTTAAGATTAACACAACGAAGCGCCCTTTGCCCTTAAAAACTCGCTCGCTCGTGGCAAACTGAAAGCCCCTCTCTCGCCGATTTTCCCGCCATTTGCCATGACACAGCTCGCCCAATACCTCGCTCAACTCCAGCGTTTTGGCATCGCGCCCGGCCTCGAACGCATCGAAGCCCTCCTCCAAAACGCCGGAAATCCACACCACAATTTTCCCCACATTCTCGTCGGCGGCACCAACGGCAAAGGCTCGACCTGCGAATTTGCGGCGCGACTTCTGGCCCACAACGGCAAACGCATCGGGCTTTACACCTCGCCGCATCTTTACAGATGGAACGAGCGCCTAAGAATCCTGCCCGCGCCCGTTTCCCCGTCGCAAATTTTTGACGGCGCCGTTTCCGACCACGAACTCGACGCGCTGCTCGAAAGCGCCCTGCCCTACATCGAAAACGTGGCGAAAACTCTGGGCCAGCCCACCGAATTTGAAGTCGTGACGTTTCTGGCGCTGCTCCATTTCGCGCGGCAAAACGTGGATTTGGCAGTTTTGGAAGTCGGCCTCGGCGGAAAATGGGACGCCACCAATGCCACAAATCCGTTTTTGAGCGTCGTCACGCACGTCGCGCTCGATCACTGCGACCGCCTGGGCAACACGCACGCGGAAATCGCCGCCGACAAAGTTCACATCGCGCGGCCCGATTGCCCGTTTCTCACCGCCGAAACGCGCGCCGACGTGCTGGGAGTTTTCGCCGCGCACTGCGAGCGAATCGGCGCGCCGATGATTGGCATCGAAGTGGGCGACGGCCCGTTTCAAGAGCAAAACGCGATTTTGGCGGCGTGCATCGCGCACGAAGTCGCCGAAATTTTGGGTTGGCCGCGCCCCGAAATGGATTTTCCGCGCCCCAGCGTTCCGGGCCGTTTTGAAACCGTTTCGCGCCACCCGAAAATCATCATCGACGCCGCCAACAATCCCGAAGGCGCGCAAATATTGGCGCGCGAACTCGAAAATCACGGCATCCAATCCGAAAATCTGATTCTGGTTTTGGGCATTCTGGCCGATAAAAACTGGCGCGAAATGACGCAAATCCTCGCGCCGCGCGCCAATGTCACGCTTTGCACGCAAACCAACTCGCCGCGCGCGCTCGACGCCGAAACGTTGTTCCAATTCGCCAAAGACTGCGCGCCGTGCGCCGAAATTTCGCCGAGTGTCACCCACGCCGTGAACCGCGCCAAAGAACTCGCCGATGAGGGCGACACGATTTTGGTGACCGGCTCGTTCACCACGATTTGCGAAGTGCAGCGCGCAGTGTGAATTTTCTCGCGGTGCGAGCAATGCCCCCACCCTAACCCTCCCCCGCAAGCGGGAGAGGGAACCAGGC
>ERZ1066118.1677-NODE-1677-length-12877-cov-7.452971_pt1 | contig 12877 bp, 15 predicted proteins | sample MGYA00382765_ERZ1066118 | MGnify/ENA primary metagenome ERZ1066118 (study PRJEB33369, sample SAMEA5778348) | biofilm metagenome | biome: Industrial cooling water; feature: Water cooling tower basin; material: Biofilm | place: United Arab Emirates | collected...
ACTTATAGCAACGCCCGAGAGCTGTTCAGAATTTATTGACGAGGTTGTATTCGGCGGCAGCGTCGTCCAGGATCCGCTCTGCAATGCGTCGACATCCGCTGCCGACACCATCAGAACAGACGAAAGGAACGAAGTGGCTCCAGTTCCTTCCGTCGTCAGCAAGCTCGTCCAGGATTCGGATTGGTCCGACGAAGCGGCAAGAGTGGCAGTGTCCGTAGCTCTCCAGGCGCTGGTTCAGCAACGCCAGCAACTTGTCTGACTCCACTAACTTGCGGAGGATCGGGCGAGGCGTGTTGTCGTCGTGTGTTTCCTTCCCGCGCGTACTCATGACCACCCCCGCTGAAGTAACAACACACGACCGGCAACGATCAGCCCGTCGCCGGATACGCCACGAGAGGCCAAAAAGGCTCTCAGTTGGAGGTTGAAAAAGTCTAGCTTCGGGGCGTCTTCCTCAACAATGGATAGCTCTTGCGAGTTCCGCAAGGCTCTTTTGCTCATTCAGCTATTCCGAAAAATGTGGAGTGGAGCCGGCTCACTGCCTCCTTCACCTCGTCCTCGCAAACGACAAAGGTGAGGTTGATGCTGGACGCTCCCTGCGAAACGAGCACGACATTGATGTCAGAGATCGTCCCGAACACCCGCGCAGCGATACCCGGCATGCCTCCTATCCCCTCACCCACGATGCAGACGATTGCATTGCCATGGCTCACCCGCACCGTGCCGAGCTCCTCGAGATCCGCAATGATCGCGGGAAGCCGCCGGGTATCCTCAATAGAGAGGGATACACTCACCTCCGAAGTGGTGACGATATCGACTCCTGTGCGGTGCCGATCGAAGACTTCGAAGAGGGCTCGCAGGAAGCCATAGGCCCCCAACATCCGGGTAGAGGTGATCTGGACTAAACTCACGCCGGGCTTATGTGCTATTGCCTTCACACCCCCGGCCGCAGTCTCAGCCTCCGCGTTGATCAGGGTTCCCGGAAGCTCGGGCTTGCGCGAATTGCAGATCCGGACGGGGATGGAGTTCTCGATCGCCGGCTGAATTGTCTTCGGGTGGAGCACTTTGGCGCCGAAGAAGGCCAGCTCCGCAGCTTCACTGTACGACAGGCGCGCGAGAGGCCGGGCATCGGGAACTACGCGGGGATCGGCGGTCAGGAACCCCGTAACATCGGTCCAGATCTGGATTTCGCTGGCTTCCAGGGCCGCTCCGAAGATGGCAGCCGAGTAGTCCGACCCACCTCGACCTAGAGTGGTCGTCGCACCACTTTCGGCTGAGCCGATGAACCCTCCCAGAACCGGGATAAACCCCTCCTCAACGAGGGGCAGAAGCTCCGCGCGGGTTTGTTCGCGTGTTCGGCCGGGAAGCGGCGCTCCCTGGCCGTGTTCGTCAGTGGTGACGATGCAGCGGCGTGCGTCTACAGCGTGAGCCGAGAGGCCATTCGCCCGGAGAATCGCGGCTGTCAGGAGCGACGAAAGACGCTCACCGTAGGAGACGATCTCGTCCTGCAGCGGGAGCCGCGTTCCCGGATGCGCCCGGACGATCCGCAGGAGGCTCTTGATCTCATCTCTGGCGTCGGCCACCGCCCGATCGATCGTGAGCTTTTCGTTGCCTGCGAGAGCCTCGGATGCCATGGAGACGTGACGGTCCAGCTGCGGGTCCAGCTGAGCCATGCCGCCATCCGGATCTCCTTCCGAGGCTAGGCGGACGCTTTGCAGAAGGGCGTCGGTCATTCCTCGCAGCGCGGACACCACCACGACCGGGCGCGCTCCGAGGCGATCCGAAACGATCCCGCTTAGCCGGAGCATCGCCCCAGTATCCTCTACCGACGTTCCGCCGAACTTCAACACCATCGGCTGCATTGCTTCGCGACTTTCTGAAACGCTCGCCCGTGTGGGGGCAGCAGATTACGTGAATATGAAGGGCTGTGTTGCCGTGCATGTTTTTGGTACAACTCGACATACTAGGTATTCCAGCCGATCACTGGCAAGGAAGCATCTATCGATCGATAACAACTCCGTTCGCCGTATCGCAGGCCCGCGGGTCCAGGAGGGCGGGCCGCGATCGTGCAGCGGCCATACCGCCGAGATGCAGTTCGGGTCTAACTCATTGCATCACCAGAAGATAACCTGTAGAGGGCACAGCGATTGCACACCGCTGCTTTGGCAGGGCCATGCCTGAGCCGGTGAACATGAACAAGGAGGGCGGAGTGCGGAGTTTCTCGATCGGAGCGGTAGTGGCCGGTCTCTGCTTCTTCTCTGCTGATCTGGCTGGGCAGAATAGAAACGATGCGATTCTCTCTGCGTTCGACAGGGTTTCTCCGAGCGTAATCCGCATCAGAACTATCGCCGACCTGCAACACTCCCTTCAGCTGTCGCATCACGAGCCTGCCGCTTCCGAGCCGTATTCCGTTGATGGCACCGGTGTAGTGGTCGGCGAGATGATTGTGGAAGGTCGTCGTGAATACCTCATCCTCACAAACCACCATGTTGCGGACGCCAGCACTTATGTGCTTGAAGAGGGTGGCTATCTGAGGATGAACCCTGGGAATACCCAGGCAATTCCGAATGTCAGGGAAGAGTCGTATCTGATGGAGGCCGCGACCGACGCGATAGGTCCAAACGACCTTCAGCTGATCGAGCTGGTTCGCCAGGTCGAGGGCGACATGACGCTGATGCGAACGTCAGGGGCAACCAAAGAGATGGTCGTTTTCGGCGGGGCGATCGGCTATGCACAGGAAGAGGAGCTTGCCGGAGGCACGGTGCTGACCGGGGGTTACCCATGGGCTGGGGACAAGATCGTCGCGCTGGGAACTGTCATCGAGGACGACTTTCCCCATCAGCTCGGCATCCCTCACAACGACCTGGTGGTGGATTTACCGGTGGAGCCTGGCCAGAGTGGAGGCCCGATCTTTCTGGTGGAGGACGGGGAGACAGCTGGGGAGCCTGTGACGTTCCGTCTGATCGGGTTGGTACACGCGAAAGACGATGACAGGAACTACGGAGTACCGTATACGCTATGGAGCGAATCGCTCAAAGATTTTCCATCGGAGCTGCAGAGCCGACTGGTTCGCTGACCTGGGCCCCGTCCGTCTGAGCGGCGAATAGGGAGGTGGTTAGATAGCGTGCCCCGCTGTCAGGAGCGATGGTGACAACACGCCTGCCCGGACCGAGCTCGCGCGCCACCTCCAGCGCAGCCGCGATCATTCCCCCGCTGCTCATCCCGAGGAACAAGCCTTCCTCCATCGCGACACGGCGGGCAAGCGGGAAAGCGTCTTCCTCCCAAACTTTGATCACCCGATCCAGAAGCGACTGATCCAGGTTAGCGGGGATGAACCCGGGCCCCATGCCCTGGAATCGGTGCTGTCCTCTTGGCTCCCCGTGCAGGACCGCCGACCGCCCCGGCTCTGCCGCGATTACCTGAACGTCTGGCATCCTCTCCTTCAGGTAGCGCCCCACCCCTGTGATGGTACCGCCAGTACCGGATCCGTAGACGAATGCGTCTATCCGCCCTTCCATCCCTTCGAAGATCTCGCGGCCAGTCGTACGGTAGTGCACCGCAGGATTTGCTGGATTGGAGAACTGATTCGGCAGGTACGCTCCGAGCTCGTCCCTGATCCGCTCGGCTTCGGCGATCGCGGCGAGCATGCGCATGTCGGGATCAGTGAGGACGAGCTCGGCACCATACGCCAGAAGGGTCGTCTTCCGCTCGTCGCTCATCGAGGCTGGCATGCAGAGGATCAGCCGGTACCCGCGAGCCGCTGCGACCTGGGCAAGGCCAATCCCCGTGTTTCCGGAGGTCGGCTCAACGATCGTTCCCCCGGGCTTGAGCAGCCCCCTGCGTTCGGCGTCGGAGATCATGGCGAGCGCAGTCCGATCCTTGATCGAGCCACCGGGATTCATCCCTTCGATCTTGACCCACACCTCGGCCATTCCAGGCTCCACAACCCGCTCGAGTTGGACGAGCGGAGTGCGGCCAATGAAATCGTCGATCAATCCGCTACCGCCGGAGATTGGATCTCCAACGTCCAGGTGAGCTGGGTGTCCGGCGCCAGCGAGCTTGCCACGGAGCAATATTTCTCGAAGGAAAGCTCGAGTGCGCGTTCGACGTGATTGGCCTCGGAGGCTGTTGCAACGGTAAAGTGGGCGCGGACCTCAGTAAGGCGGCGGGGCGGCGAGGGAGCTCGTGAGAACTCGAGGTGCACCTTGAGGCTGCTAGCGGGAGTACGCCGTTTTTCGAGAATCTCAACGACGTCGATGGCGGAGCAGGTGCCCAGCGAAATCAACAAGCTATCGACCGGACTCGGCCCGGCAGTTCGATCTCCGTCCATTACGATCGTAGGACCGCCCGGCATTCCGCCTCGGTAGCGCTTCCCGCCCTCCCAGACTACCTCGATGGCGTGGTCCGACTGAACACCTTCCAGCATACGTCATCTCCTCCTGGTGGCACCTCAGCGCCGTTCTATTCAGCGCGGGACCCGGAGGAGCAGGTCTATCGATCCCCCGGACCCGTGTTCTTTGATGACATCATGATTCCGATGCCGATGAGGATCACTACACCAACGGCGATCCATACGGTCGGAACAGCGAGCATGTACGCCGCTCCCGCCAGACCGACGATTAGAATGATAAACCCGACGAGATAGGTCTGCGAGGTGGTCATAACTTACTCCTGAGTATAGGCTGCGACCGAATCCACGGTTGTTACGCGCCTACGCAGAAGGAATGCCCACCAGAGCACGTCCAGAGGGCCGCACGCTTCAGAGCAGCGTTCCGTACGGCCGAGTGATCTCCTCCAGCCACTGATGAAGGGGTCCGTTGCTGGCAAGGACGCGCCCGCTGTCGATGGCGGAGCTCGGCTCCCCCGGCCAGCTGGAAACGGTTCCACCGGCCTCCGTCACCAGCAGGGCACCCGCTGCTACGTCCCAAGGCGAGAGGCCGACCTCGAAGTACGCGTCGACGCGTCCGCACGCTACGTACGCCAGGTCGAGTGCGGCTGCACCAGCGCGCCGAACTCCGTGTGTTTGCCTGAGAACCTCCCCCACAAGGCGGAAGAAGACCTCCGGATCGCCCTTCCCCTCCTTGAACGGAAAACCTGTGGCGAACAACGCGCCCGAGAAGTGCTCCACCTGGCTGACGCGAACTCGCTTCCCGTTCAGGTAGGTTCCTCCACCACGAGTCGCAGTATAGACCTCGTTGAGGAAAGGCGCGTGAATGACTGCCGCCGCCGGGCCCTGATCATCGAGGAACCCTATGCTCACACACGCGAACGGATGGCCGTGAACGAAGTTCGTCGTTCCGTCGATCGGATCGACGACCCAGCGCCTGCCAGCGTGAACGGAAGAGGCAGAGAACTCTTCGGCGATGAAGGCATCATCGGGAAAGCTTCCCCGGATGCGGGCCTCGATTGCCCGCTCCGAGGCTTCATCGACCGCGGTTACCAGGTCGGCGCGCCCCTTCTCGCGGACTTCGTCGGCCCCGCGGCGCGCGGTCAGGATAGCCGCTGCCTCTGCAGCGGCCGCCAGAGCTACTTCAAGCTCGCTCTCGAAAGCCATTTATCTCCAGAACTCAATATTTGTCGCTGCCCAGCGCGGCCGTACTGGAGCGGCCGAGCGAGACCTCAAGCTTCCCTCCCGCCATCGATTGGGGCCAACGGCGCAACCTGCGGGCGAGACGGAACGCACTTTGACACTGCCTTCGGTTCTGCCACAACGCTGGCGGGCGAGCTGCATCGTCAGCGAATGGGTCGCCACGAGTATCACCGGCGACCAGCAACGCCGAAGATCCAGTTGTGAACGAACTTCAAGTACTCTTCGGTATAGACGATTATACCCGGCTCTGTACGCCACCAGTTCGACTCGTCAAAACGAGGGTCGTACACAGCGACCATGGAAACTTCCGTGGGGATTCCGTACAGCTGACGTTTGATCTGCCAGCGAGCTCGGCGGGTGTGGTACGAGCTCGTAACAACCAGGACCCGTGAGGCAGGGTTCTGGAGAAGGTACTTACGAAGTTCGACTGCCTCGGCTGTCGTACTGCTGACGCCGACGGGGGGCCGTAGGACGACGACTGCGGAGTCCGGCACACCGAGGATCTGCAGCAATCTGGCGGCAGCGTCCGTTTCGTTGGGGAGAGCCCCCAGCTTTGTCGCCTCCGAATCAATTGCCCGCGCAAGTAGAACCTTCGGGGCTACGCCCCTCCGGTACAGCTCGGCAGCCTTGCTGGGCCGTGTATGGATGTCGCCGCCGAGAAGAAAGATCAGGTCGGCGCGAGCGGGCTCGCTGCCAACGTCGAGCAAGCTCGCAACCGCCGTCATAGCGGGTCGAGCAAGAGCGAACGCGACGAGTACGAAGAGCGCCAATGAAATGAGAACGACAAATCCCTTCTTCAGTTGAGCTTTCCCTTGTGCTTCCGTAGATGGTACAGCCGCCACTACCGCCTGCCTTCGTCGGGGACTAGTTCGATCTACAGGATTTTACAAGCGAAGGACCCCTCCGCGAAACGCGAAGAGGTCCCTGGGAGCGGCCGGTCGGCCTTGCTGACTTGAAGCTACGCTCTAAGCTCGCTTATAGCCGACTGTCAGCTCAACCCTCCCGCCAGCGCCTCGACCCGCTTCAGCCACCGTGCGACTGCCGGAGCGGCACTCTTTGACAGTGTCACATTCGGCCTGCTGGAGAGCGAGACCAGCGTCGGCCGCTGGAATGAACGCCAGCGGCGCATCCCGATCTGATCACCAAGATCGCGTGACACGGTGTGGAGGCGTGCCCTCGCGTGGTCCTTCTGTGAACGATCGCCAACCTCGAGAGCGAAGAGGAGAGCCTCGCGCGCGGCCTCAGGATCATCAGAAGCGACGAAAAGATCGGCGAGCAGGTGCGCGACCCTCGCCCGATCGACCGCGTCCGCGAATCGCGCAGCGGCAAATGCGAAATCGCGAGCGGCGCCAGTCCGATTCCCGCCAGCGCGGCGAACTCGCCCACGCTCCTCGAGAGCAACCGCTGCTGCCTCGACGTCGTCGGCGACGATCGCAAGGCGCAGGACGAGCGACAACGCGCGCTCCGGCCGATTTGCGACAACGGCCTCGCCGATCGCAGCGAGCCGGGCCATCGCGCCGTCACCTGAGTCGAGGGCCCTGGCAGTTCCGTACAGCTCGAGCGCACGCTCCCGATCCCCCAGCAGCCGAGCGATGCGGCCCGCGCGCAGAGCCATATCCGCGCGCGTCGGATCGAGATCCCGCGCCAGGGTAACCACTGCGTCGGCCTCAGGAAGGCGACGAGCCTCCTCCAGCGCCGCCGCATAATCACCCAGCAGATCACCCAGGCCGGATGTCTCCCCGGCTGATGCGAGTAGCAGGACTCGGCGAAGGATCGATCGCTCCTGCCCCTTTTCGAGCTGTTCGATCTCACCAAGGGCCCGCCGGCTCAGGAACTCAGCGTTGTCCTGACACGCTGCGACACCCTCCACGGTGCGCAGCACCAACGCAACAACAGCCGCACGCTTACCGCGCTCTCCGGGCGTGACCTCGGAGATCTGCTGGAGTGCGCCGACAGCCGCCTGAAGAGCAGGTAGGGAGAGATGCATGCGCTGAAGAGGTTGAGATTGATTCTCAATCAGATTAGCGCAAACCGGGAACGAAGTCAACTTAATGAAGAAGAGGGCCGCCGGGGCGGCCCTCTCTTCATCTGGAACCGTAGTCTAACTACGGACGATTCCTGGGCTTGCGTGGATCATAGGTGCCGCAGATCGCGCCCTGCATTCCGATCTGGACCTGGATCTCGCCAGCATGGCACTCGCGGTCCTCATTGTGGACGCAGTCCGTGGCGGTGCAGGAGCCTACTGCTGATGGCGAGGTGCCTCTGCTCTTGAGTGGGTTCTGCATCGTCGTCTATCCTGTCGTGCGAGTTGATTGATGTAGTTCGCTGACCAAGAGAACGCAAAAGCAGGACCATCAGTGTAGCTAAACTACCCTCTGACATACAGTTGCGAATTATTCTCAATCACTCGATTCCGACCTTCTCCTGCAGGAATCTGACATATGCGATGATGCTGAGGATCTGCTCATGCTCCAAATGGGGAAGCGGAGGCATGTCACCAAATTGCCAGTGGTGAGCGCGCACCCCGCGCTGTGCAGCCATAACGAAGGCTAGATCCGCGTGGTGTGAAGGCTCATAGATGGTATGAACCAGAGGTGGCCCCTGCTCCGTCCCAAGTGCGCGGTCACCATGGCACTGGGCACAGTTTGCATCGAACGCCGCCAGACCAGCCTGGTGCTCTGATGGAATTTCCACTGCGGCGATTGTGGAGGCGATGTCGATCGCTAGGGCAGGCTTATTTGAATCCGACGAGCATCCGGCTATAAAGGGGAGCAGCAGAAGCGCGAGAATCGTCGTGAGAGCCGACATCTCAAATCTTCTCGATGTGAGAACTTTTACCTGGACGCACGATGGTGCCTAGCCACGGCTTAGGCAATCTCATCGTCCTGCTATTGACGAATAGGCTGGCACCGGGGGCGAGCCTCTTCTGCCTCTACTCGATCCGCACCACAGTAATTCGGAGTGATTCTGGTGGGGTCGCACCCCCGGATGTCGTAAAGAGCCTTGAAACCTCGCCAGAAGCACTGCCAAAGCGAATGTAGCCGCTCGACATCGACTTGATGGTGAGCTGAAGAGTCTCTCCCGACCTGATCTCACGAACATCAAGCGGGAAGGGCCGTCTATGGAGGGAAGGGAGGAGGCTCCTGAAGTTCCAGCTGGGCTGCATGAGGAGAGGATCGGCTGCGCCTGGAACAAAATCGTCGGTGAAAACGCTCACGCCCCAACGTTGAAACCATTCCGCCGCATCCTCAGTTTGAAGCACCTCCTCGAGATTCTCAATTCCCGACATTTTCGAATTGACCAGCGACCGGAAGAGCTCTTCGTCCAGGCTCTCCGTCTGATCGGCGACGTAACGGAGGAACGACCAGGCAGCTCCCCTACTCTCCAGGTTATCGAGGCCGGTCGGCGATTGCCGGGTTACATCCTCAAGGTAGAAGCTATAGCGGACAGGGTTCTGATACCCAAAACGAAAGAAGGCGTTGCGAGCGGTCCCAATTCCGACATCAGCAATGTTGCTCCTCGGGGCAAGTCCCGCCGCAGCATAGAAGAGTACCTCCTCAGCGACGTGAGCGAGCCCTTCATCAAGCCATGACTCTTCCAGCAGGATAAATCCTTCAGGATCTCGGGCGTTGTTGACGTAAATCCGCCTTCCGGCGTTGATGAGGTGCTGATATTCGTGCCCAATCGTACCGAGCGCGCTATTTAGAACGCTCTCCCTGGTGTGCACCAGGGGGCTGGCCTGCGCCTGTGGATCGGGTGCGAGAACAAAGAAGATCTCTCCTTCGTTGCTGGCGTTGCATCCTTCTCTTGAAAGGAGGTCGCGAGCATAGAAGAAGCCCCCGACAAATCCGTCTTCGTCATCCAGCGTAAGCTCGTTTACTGCCCGAGTGACGAAGATGATTACCTTTCCGTTCTCATCGATATCGGTGGGGGTATCGAAGAACTGGGTCACAGTTGGATGAACGAGTGAATCAAATTCCCTTCCCAGCTCCTGATAGTCTGTGGCCGTAAAGCCGCCACTCGGATTGTTCACGTCGCCGACTAGAATGGCCCGTTCGGTGATTGCTTCGACCCGTCCAGTCCGGTTATCGACCATCTCACACAAGTCCCCGAACGTCGTGGTGTTGATCTGGACGAGCTCGCCAACAGAAGCGGACCTGCCACGAAGATCTCCTCTTGGGTTCAGCGCCGCTCTGAAGTTTGAAGGCGTACGAACGGACCGAAGACGCGAACGCGCTGCAGCGTGTAGCTTGCCGTGTAGATCCTGATGAAGCTGGAACCCTACAACTGCACTCGAACTGATGTGAGAATCCCCCTCCGCGGATCCCCCAATAGCCGACCGTGTCGAAACCGCACCAACATTCTCGCCCCTTACCTCGATCTGCAGATCCCTGTTCTGGGAATTCGACGCGTGAAATGGGATGAACACAAACTCCCGGGACGTGTTCGCACTCTCTATCGAAAGCTCAGCAGCCTCGGCGCCTGAGAGCGTAATCGCCTCGCCGACCTGGAGGCCGCCAAGGGCCGTGAAAACCGCCTGCTCGAGGCGCGGGCTTATAGGGTCAGAGCTTTCGGCACACCCGAGCAACGCCCCCAGAAGCATCAAAAGTACGGCTCTATTAGAAGACTTCATCTTACTCGCCGGTCAGAAGCGGTAGGCGACGCCCAGATCGATCGTGAACGCCGTCACGTCGACAGAACGGTCGGGCACTGTCTCGAACTGAAACTCCGCCGGAACACTCAGGAAGCTGACGCCCGGCCTGAGCTGGAAACCCGGAGAAAGCCCTATAGCGAGGCCTAAAGCTCCGCTGAAGCCTGTTGCGCTCCCAGAGACAAGACGCTCCCCGAACCCTGAAAAACTCAGCTGCTGCTGGAGGATCCCGGCCCGGAGCCATGGTGAGAAACCGAGGCTTGGAGCGGAGATTTGCAGCCCCGCCTCCAGGCCATCCAAAACGGTTGCCCCGTCGAGCTCCAGCGCCTCACACTGCTCGCATCCGAAGCGAGTCTGCTGATAAGCAGCGTATATCCCGAGCGTCGGGGTGAAGTTGATCCGTCCGCCGATTGCGAAGGTGGGACCCGCTTCCGCGGCAAAGCCTGAGGCGCCTCCCTCAAAGTCGCCCGCGGGGAAGGCCCATCCAGCGCGAGCCTCAGCAGCGATGCCGACGCCGGTCTGCGCACCCGCAACCCCGGGCAGCAATGCCAACACGAGAGGAATCAATCCCCGGATACCGGAGTGCATGCTCTTTTCGAGAGTAGGGGAAGAGCACGCTTTCAGCGGCTCCGAGGTAGAACCCGGCTCAGCGGAGTAGCACCTTTCAGGCCCGGGCGGTGAGGGATTGCACAACCCTCAAATGAGAGTATTCGAGATGGTGCAGGGTCCAACATCGGCCGTCTTCTTGCCCCTGCCTCCTTCAGCAGCTTCATCAGGAGCAGAAGCCAAAGGCATGGCAGGGCAGATTCATCAGAAGACGATCAACACTCGGACGGTAACGGGTGGACAAGAAATCGAGCTCGAATTTCGCGGATCTAATGGTGTCTCGGTACCCGCGCTACTCCAGCTTCCCGACAATGCCGAACCGGTCCCCGCAGCCCTCCTGCTTCATGGCCTGACCTCCCGAAAGGAAGTGCTGGCGCATACGGTAGGCAGCACCCTCCTCCGCTATGGCGTCGCGAGCCTTGCGATCGATCTCCCGCTACACGGCAAGCGTGATGATCCTCGGGCTGCTGGTTCCATCAGGAATCCACTCGAGATGGTGGCGCACTGGAGGCAGGCGCTCCGTGAGGCGATGCTGGCGACGGGCTATCTGTCTGCCCGGCGCGAGGTAGACGGCAGGCGGCTGGGAGTCGTGGGTTACTCCCTCGGTTCGCAGATAGCGGTGGCAACTGCCGCCGGGGAGAAGCGCATCACGGCAGTCGTATTGGCAGCTGGCGGCGATCTACCGGAAGGAACGCCATTCACGTCGATGGCCAGAGCGCTCGCCGATCCGATCAAGGGTGTTCGAGCGCTGGCGGGGCGGCCGCTTCTAATGATCCACGGCCGCTCGGACCGAACGGTGAAGCCGGACCAGGCGCAACGGCTGTTCGACGCCGCAGGTGAGCCTAAGGAAATTCGTTGGCTGAACGCCGGCCACTACCTGCCGACAGAGGCGGTCGAAGAGGCAGCCGTCTGGCTGAGCAGTCGTCTAAAGGGTGTCTAACTGGCACCTGTATTGCACCTTTTGGCGCCAGATACAAACCTGCTAAAGCACCTAAATGACTGACGATACAGGCAGTGATGAGCGGCAGGACCAGGGAGATGGCAGCATCGTTATAGTCGATGGCTCCAACGTGGCTCACTCGACCGAGCAGGACGGTCCGCGACTGGAGAACATAAAGCTCGTTGCTATGAAGTTGAAGGAAGAAGGTTACGAGCCGGTGGTCCTTGTGGACGCTGCCCTCCGCCACCAGATCGACAACAACGCCGAGTACGAACAGCTCGTAGAGGACGGGAAGATCAAGCAGGCTCCGGCCGGTACGGACGCCGACTACTTCATCCTTTCGTTCGCACGCGAGCTGGAGGCTTCCGTAGTATCGAACGACCGGTTTCGGGATCGGGAGGGCGCCTTCCCTGAGATCTCGGACAGGCTCATCCGGTATATGATCGTAAATGACGAGGTGGTGCTCGAGCGGAGAACCAAGCGACGATAGGTTCGGTACTACTCATTCTCTCCAACCGCTCTTACGTTCTGCCTCCAGGGCTTTCGCCATAGCCTTTTCGAAGGTGATACCATTCTCCATGGCGGCCGCCTGCACTTCGATCCAGACCTCCCTGAGCACCACATTCGCGATCCGAGTCGTAAGCCCCTCCCTCTCCAGCCTCAGGTCAACGATCTGCCTCGCTGAGTCGAGGAGCTCCGCGGGAATGTCCTGGTCGGCGGGCGGGCGAGCTGCCCCGGCTGTCTCCTCGGTTCTCCCGTCACCCGTGAGGGCGGATGGAGCAGTGTATCCTCGTTGAATTCTTGGATCGAGGGAAAGGCGGACTGCGTAGCTTCCGGGCGCAAATGGCTGCCACCATTCCAGCAGCCTCCCCTGCAGCTCAGCCAGGAGCTTCTGGACCTCGGCTGCCACAGGCGAGGGAGGACGGCCGGGCCTTCCACCCCGATCCACAATGATCAGCAGCTCCTCACCCGGCGATTCGTGTGCGCGCGACTGGAGCCAGTGCAACGCTCGCTCGCGTGCGCTACGGGGACCTTCCCCTTGAAGATCCAATCGCCTGTAGATGGGGAAACGTTTGCTTTCGTATTCCCGCAT
>ERZ1066118.1678-NODE-1678-length-12875-cov-7.333229_pt1 | contig 12875 bp, 12 predicted proteins | sample MGYA00382765_ERZ1066118 | MGnify/ENA primary metagenome ERZ1066118 (study PRJEB33369, sample SAMEA5778348) | biofilm metagenome | biome: Industrial cooling water; feature: Water cooling tower basin; material: Biofilm | place: United Arab Emirates | collected...
CCGCAGTGTCCTGGCAGCTCGGGAACGTGACCTGCGTGTTCGCCGCACCATTTCGGCCGTTGGCCGGGCGGGCGGTGCGCGAACCCGACGTGGAGTCGCTGCCCGTCGTCTGACTGCGCGAGCGCGTCGAGTCCTGCCACGTGCGAACCGTCGAGTTCTGGATCGGGGACTCAACGCGGGTGGCGCCGTTGGCCGGCGGGTCCTGCGGCTGGCCCGGGTTGTTGCCCGTGTTCGAGGTCTGGGCGTAAGCGGCGGTCGCCGCCAGCGCACAGGCCAGGCTCAGCGAAGCGGTCCACTTGAAGATCCGCATTGGTTTTCTCCTACTTAACCGGGGGGGTTAGCGACACTTCCGCAGAACCGTAACCGTCATGCTCGCGGCATTGGCCTGAGAATAATTCCGCACAAGCGACAAATTGAAACCACTCAATTGTAGCCCATGCGATACTCCAATCGAGACGGGTTCCACAAGCCATGACACGCCGTTATCTGTGACGCGCACCTCAGAATTGTAAAGTGCGTCCGACGGAACCCCGGGGGCGCCGGGGTTCGGCGGCGGCGTGCCAGTGGACTGGATCGACGCATAAATGGCCGGCTGAGTGCCCACCGAGGTGCAATTCGGCTTCGGGACGATGTAGCTGGTCGCGCCAAACAGGACCTCGGCGTCGTAAATGGCCTGCGAAGCCGATCGGTTGATGCCCGTAAGCATCACGTCCGTCGTCTGGGTGCCCTGGTCGAACTGGGCGAGGCCGTTCGTCACCTGGAGCCCGTTCCGAACGCGGGCCCGGCCATCCACATCGATGTCGCCGGCGAGATCGGCGTGGTTGACGTTCACGAGGCTGTTCCCGCCGGCATTGAGGTCGGCCAGCATCCGATTCGTGCCGTCCGTCCTGAGCCAGATGTCGTTGCTCGGGGCGTTCTGCGCAAGCATGAGCACCCGGCCCGCATCGGCGCCCGGCGCAAGCGCCTTGTTGCCCGCGTTGACCGCGTTGAGCGGGACGTTCGCCCAGACGTTGTAGAACATGCCATTGAGCGGCGAGGTCTGCTGCCGAAGTGCAGCCTCGGCCATCTCCTCGGCAATGATTGGGCGCGTCTGGGGGTCGCCGCCAATCGGCGGGACGACAAACGAAGTGCGCGCTTCGATGAAGTTCGTCGCGGGGTTGCGCGTGATCGTGGTGGTGTAGAGCGGGCCGAGGCTGTTGCCCGTGAAAGCACACGGGACGTGGCCCGTGGCGGGGTTCGTTGCCAAGCCTCCGCAAGTGGGGGCCTTGAGCCAATCGACGCCGAGCTGCGGGCCTGCGGGCAGGAGCGCCGGGTTCGCCTGGATGGCCGCCACGATGCCCCGGAGGCCCACGCCCCACTGCGCCAGTGCATTCGCCTCGATCTCGGCGAACTGCTTGCGCTGGCGCTGATCTTCAAAGCGAGCCCACGTCACGATCATCGTGGAGAGCACAGCGGCAGCAATCAGCATGCCGAGCATCGCTGTGTAGCCCTTCTGCCTCGATGCAGATGCGGTGTGCCTCATAAACGCCTCCTCGCCCTTCTGTTACGCAAAAAGCGGGGCGCCGAAGCGCCCCGCTTGGATCAGCCTTGAGCAGCGATTAGCGGCCCAGGGTGAACACGGCCGCGACGTTGCCGCCGGCGCCTGCATCGCACTGGGTGCCCAGCGTCGCGATGTTCAGGGTGCGCTGGCCGCCCGGAACGTCCTTGACGTTGGTGCCGCCGACCGAGATGCGCGGGAACGAGCCCTCGGCGGCCTGCACGAAGTCGGCGCACGACTCACGCGGGATGGTGTAGGTGAAGCTGACGGAGTCGCCGGCGGTGCCGTTGAGGTTGGCAGCGGCGATCGCGACGTTGGTGTTCCAGCCGGTCTCGATGTTGGCGCCGTTGATCTTGGTCGGCGGCACGATGCCGTTGTTGATGAGCACCTGCGGGGTGATGCCGTTGTAGTTGCCCTGGCTGCGGAACTTGGTGCGGACTTCGGCCGCGATCGAGTTCAGCGACGAGGCTTCGTCGTTGGTCACCTGCTTGGTGTTGTAGCGGTTGACCAGGAAGAACAGGCCCGCGAGGCCGGCGGCGACGAGAGCGGCGACGATCAGGATTTCCAGAAGCGAGAAACCACGCTGCTTCTTCATGCTGGGGTTGAACAGGCGACGATTCATGCGGACCTCGATGTTGGATAGAGAGTGGCGTTCCGGGGTGTTTCGTTACTCACGACTGTGACCCGGAATCACATGCCAGAGCCTTGACGGGCCGACTTCGCTGCTTCTTCGATCGCGAGGCTGACTTCGCCGAGCGAGCCGAACGTAACCAGAATAAAGACGGCTAGGAGAATCATAACACCGATTTGCAGAGTATTGGCAACCCCTTCGACGCGCTTTTCATACATCCGAATCGAGTCTTTTGCGAGCCTCGCCATGACGTCGACGAAATTCGGCAGGGTCGAATACATCAGCAGGCGATCCATGACCGGCTCCGGCAGCATCCCGGTGTCCATGGCCTTCACTTCGGAGCCGCCCTTCTGGAGGCCGGCAAGCATTCGGCGCAGGTGCCACTTCTGCCACGGGCTCGCCGAACGCTGGATCTCCGTCAGGGCATCGCGGAAGGTCTGGCCCGCGACGAGCATCGAAGAGACCGTCGAGAGGAAGAAGCTGGCCTGAGTCCAGGCGTACATCGACCATGGAAGCGAAAGGCGATCGGCCTTGATTCGATACTTGCCGGACCATCGCGTCAGCGACATGAACGCCGCAATCACGATGCCGAGGGCAATCGCGAGGAGCAGGAGAATCCAGTCCATCACCCACTTGCCCACCGCGATGTACGTGGGTGCAACGAGCAGCTTCGACGCGACAGCCGGAGTGACCATCTTCTCGGCCTGCGGCACCACCATCGTAAGCACGTAGACCATCAGGCCGAAGGCGGCAACAATCAGCACAAGGAGCGGCAGGCCCTTCTTCATGGCTGCCTCCTTGATGCGTGCCTGCTCTCCGACATTCCATGCCAGCTCGCGCACGGAGTCGACCAGCTTTCCCGTCGCCTGGCCGGCCACAATCATGCTGGCCTCCACCGCAGGAATCCACGGAGAAAGCGCGACACCGATCGATTCCGAGCCGCCCGCGAGGCCGCGGGAGACATCCTTCAGGATGAAGGCAAGATGCTTGAGACGCTTTCGCTTGTTCGCGACCAGAAGCATCTGCTGGAGAATTTCGCCGGGCGACTGACCAGCGTCGAGGAACGCCGCGAGGTCGGAATAGAAGTCGGCGCGAGCCGAGAGGCCGAACCACAGGCGCGCCATCCGCGCCTCGAACGAGGTTTTGCTCTTTGCCATTGATCAGGCCTTGTAGACGAAGGGCGGCATGTCGTCGAGGTACTTGAACGACTCTTCGACATGCGTGGGGCAAACGATGCCCTGGAACATCTTGTGTACCGCATGCTCCATCGCTTCGCGGCCCGTCATGTCTCCCTTCTGGCGGCCAATCGTCTGCATGCGATTGAGCTCGTAGAGACGAACCGGGTTCTGCTGGCGAATCGCTTCAAGCATCGCCGGCGTCGGCTTGTGGAACTCGGCAGCAACGGTGCGCGAGACGACGCCGCGCTTCTTGCAATGCGGGCACCCATGAGGATTGACGAAGAAGACCTGGTCGAGGCTTTCCTCCCAGTCCTCCGCAACCGTGTTCAACCGCACCAAAACCTTCTTGTGCTTCGGGTCCTTGGCGGCTTCGCGTGCCGGGACCTTGCACTTCGGGCACAGCACCGGGACAAGCCCTTGGTAGACGAAACCAGCGACGAGGTTCAGGCCGGAAAGGTCCGCACGGGGAATCCCCATGCCGCCCAGTCGGTCATAGATGCCGAGGCTGCTTTCCGCGTGGATGGACGAAACGCAGAGGTGCCCCGAGCGCACCGCATGAATCGCGAGCTCGGCCGTGTGGATGTCGCGGATCTCTCCCACGCAAAGGATGTCCGGGTCAGCGCGAAGCGCAGCACGCATGACGTTGAGGAAGTCGGAGCTATCGCCCTTAACGCGCTTCACCGGAGCCTGGTAGGCGCCGACGATCCGATACTCCACCGGCTCTTCGATCGTTCGAATCTTCTTGCCCGGATGGAGTTCGGCGACCTCCATGAGCTTGTTCGCCATCGTGGTCGACTTGCCGGAGCCCGTGGTGCCGGAGAACAGGATCATGCCTCCGCGGTTGGCGAAAGCGCGATCAATCAGCTCGCACTGGTCTTCGCTGTAGCCAAGCTCCTCGAGCGTTTTCCGCTTCTGATCCACGCCAATGGGGATGATTCGCAGCGTGTGGTCGACGCCATTCGGCGCGAGAGGCATGTGGTTGTAGCGGAAGCGAATCAATCCCTCCGGGTACGTCCGCTCAATCAGGCCGTCCTGCGTCTCCAGCGGGTTATAGCCCGACTTCGTCGACCCGCGCTCCACCAAGGTGTTGTAGGCCGAGGCCATCAGGGAGCTCAAGTTCTCCACCGGCATGTCCGTGTAGTGCTCGAGCGAGCCGTGGACACGGAACTTGATGAAGGCGCGTCCGAAGGTCGACGTCAGATGGATGTCGGAAGCGTGCTGCTTGAACGCCGCGTAGGCGATCTCATCGAACTTCTTGTGGAGAGGCGCATCGTTGCTGGTCGCGCTGTTGCGCGTGCGAGCACCGACGTTCTCAACGAGCTCGAAGAAAGCGCCAAGGATCTCCTTGCGCTCGAAAACCAGAGTGGCCAGCGGACCATAGCCGAGGCTCACGCATCGGTCTCTGAGGGACTGGACGGCCTTAGAGTCAGCGAACTCCTGCGTGGCGACGATGAAGCAGGGAACCGTTTTCCCGATCTGCATCCACTCGTTGCACTGCGCCGCGTGATAGATCACCGCATGGTCGCGAGCACGAGCAGCGCCCTTATCCCAAAGGGGCTGGCCCTCCGCAGTCAGAACCACGTCCCACGCCGGCAGATCGTCGATCCGCTTGATGATCGAGCGCTGGCCGAGCACGCCCCGTGCCGCGTAGATGTCGGCGCGAGAGACCTGAAGGAGGGACTGAAGAACCTCCTCCTCGTCCTGCTCAAGGTCGGCGCACAGCTGCTTGACCTTGGAAAGGTCATCCACCGTGATTCGCTTTTCCTTGACCAGGATCTCGCCAACCGTGAGAGGACGCATTACTGCACTCCCGAGACTCGCGTGAACTCGGCGCTCCAGCGCGGGGCCTCGCCAAAGCCAAACGTCCAGGTGAGCGACGTGGGGACGAAGCCTGAGTTAGCCCAGAAATCAGCCAGCGCCGCGACATCCGCAGGCATCAGGAAATCAGGCTCGCGAACGCGCAACGGTACGACCGTGCGAACGATCGGCGAGTAGCCCGGCGGAAGCGAGCCGGCCGCGGCAGAAAGGTCCTCTTCGACCGGGTCACGCTCGAGAGCGAGATTAGGCGCGTAAACGGGCAGCATGCCGATGCGCGCCAGCGTTTCGTTCCTGCTCACAGGCCACGACCGAATCAGCGGATCATCGACCAGCACCATCGGCGTTTCGACCTGGATCGTAAACGCAGCGGCGCGCCCGGTCGGATCGACCGTCACACCGGCGCCGAGCGACTGACGGATGACATCAGGCGCAAACGGCGCCTCAGGCGCGACTTCGTAGTTCATCGTGCAGGACCCGGGAACGCATCGGGCCTGCTTTAGCGCGTACCCTGCGACAAAGGCCGGGGCGGCCTGCATGACGCGGGCGTAGGCACGATTGACCCACGCGTGGTCCGAGGGGAGGTTCGCTACCTGCTGCTGGATCATGGCCACATAGGCCTGTCGCGCCGCCTCAGCCTGCTCGGCAGCCTGCTCTTCTTCGCTCGGACCTTTGAAGAAGAACCACCAGCCCAAAGCACCGGCGACCGCAAACACGCCGACGACGGCAGCGATCGCCGCGGCGGGGCTTGCCTCGGTGTTGGCAACGAGCGGCTTGACCTTCCCTCGCGCCAGGAGCTCCTTGACCTCGATAACGCTCCAGCCTGGCCGGCGGATCTCGATCGGCGCAAAGACCTTTCGCTCCTCGCCGCTGCGCTCCGAGATCGTGACGATGGTGGAGATCGCATTGAGCGCGCTCTCGGCGTCATCGACACGATCCGTGCCGGTGACCACCATTCCCTCGCGGATCGACACGTACCAGAGGCGCGCATCAGGCATCGGGATGACGTAGATCCCGTCTGCGCCAACGGACGCAACCAGGGCCGCCAGCGAGAAGACGGGCGCCTTCACCTTCTCTTCGAAGGTGAACGACCCTACGCAACCCGCGCCGCCCTTCTTCTTGCCGGCCGAGATGACGTGATGGAAGCCGCCGTCAACCTCCTTGGCGGCGTCGATGACCTCATCGATGTCGTCAGAGGCCTCTTTCCACTCGCCACCGACAGCGAATTGCTTCTTCCCGAACGGGACGACAATGGCCACGAATGCTCCTTAGCTGCCGAGTCGCAGGGTCTTGTTCTGGCCGCCCTTCCGCACAACAACCTCGAACGGGCCGATGGAGCGCACCGTCCAGCCGCCGGGAAGCTCGCCGCCCTGCGAAAGGGAAACACGGGCGGCGCCGACCGCGAAATCAGCGCGATACGCGCCTTCACCGCCATAGATCGAGAGCAGCGTGAACGGCAGCGGCGGCGGCGGCGCCACTTCAGCCGGCACGGGGGCGACCGGCGCCGGCGCAGCGTTCACCGGGATGATCGGGCCGCCCGGGACGATGCCCGCGGGGCCCGCTTCATCGTCCTTCTTGCCAGCGATCTCGTCCTGCAGCTCCTTCTTCCGTGCCTGCAGCTCGAGAAGGCGAATCTCGCGGGTGAGCATCGCCTGACGAAGGAAGAAGTTGGTGTCGCCCGACGTCACGGGCTGGCGCGGTTCGTCCGCACGGGGCGTGACGCCATCCGCCGGCGCCTGCTCCGGCGGCGGCGTGCCGCCACCGGCGGCGAGCTCGGCCGCAATGTCAGGGGTCGCGTTCTCCTGGGCGAAGGACGGGGCCGCGGCTGCAAGCGCGACGGCGATCGAAGTAGCAAAGAGGGTCTTTTTCATGGCTGGTGGGCTCCGCTCAGATGCCGGTGCGAACTCGGCTGACCACCGGGGTCACAGTGACCACGATGGAGTCCTTGTTGGTGGTGCGGCTGCGGCTGCCCGCGAGCGGCCAGAGCGACGCGTCGAAGAAGCCCGACTTCTCGGAGCCGGTGTCGTACTGCTCGAAGCCAGCCAGAACCAGCGTCTCGCCCGTGTTCATCCACACGCGCTGCAAGAACTCGCGGCTGCTGACCTCAGGCGCCTGGATGGACTGCCCGCCAGAGCTGATCGTGCGGAGCGCGTCCAGCGTCGAGAGCTTGAGCATGATCTGCATGTAGACCTGCTGGCCATCGCTCTGCACGCTCGGAATGATCTGCATGTTCAGGCCGGTCTCGACCTGCCCCGGGGTGAGGCTGGCACCCGCCGAGACCGCGCTGCCGCCAATCGAGCCGCCGACACCAACCAGAGGCGTCGTCGACGCGAGGTAGGCCGTACGGCGAACGATGTTCACTGGCGCCGGCATGTTGTTGGTGGTCGTGACCGACTGGCGAGTGACCTCGCTGGCCTCCAGAGCCGAGCTCAGGCTGTCCAGGGCCACAGAGCTGCCGCCGTAGCGGTTGATGTTGCCGTCCGTACGACTCGGCACTTGGAAGACGCCGGAGGCAAGAGCCGAAGCATCCGGGCGCGGCGTGAACAGCTGGAAGCGGTACGCCGGGTTCGTGGAGAACTGGTTGACCAGCATGTCCAGAGAGAAGGCGCGATCGTCACCCTTGCGGTTGGAGACGCGGTAGACGCGCACCTCGACGTCAACACGGCGAGTCAGGATGTCGTTCGTGTCCTCGAGGTACTTTCGGATCGCCTCGACGCGATCGGCGCGGTCTCGCACCGTCACCGAGGTGGTGGTCTGGTTGATGGTCACGCTGCCCTTGCTCGAGAGGAGCTGCTTCACCCCGTCCTCGATGCCCTTCCAGATGTCGAGCTCGCTGATGACCTTGTTCGTGCTTTCCGCCGTGCTCTGGATGTTGGCCGCGCCGCCGGCGCCCTGCTGCTGGCCGCCGACCTTGGCCTCGCTGCTTGCCGTGCCGGGCACGGTCGCCACCGAGAACGTCTCGGTCACATAGCGAGCGAAGTGGATCCGGTTCTCAGCCGGGATGTACTTCCACGAGGCGCCGAGGCCCGCGGCAACCTGATCCAGCAAGCCCTCGGCCGAGCCGGTGTAAACGATCGCCACTCGGGTCCCGAGATCCGTCGCCGGAGCGCCGCCGATCTGGACCGACGAAGCATTGGTCACCGTGGTGCCCGGGGCGCCGCCGCCGAGGCCCGCCAGCGCGCTGAGCGTCGAGTCCACGATCAAGGCCTGCTGCGGGTTCGGCGTTGCCGGCGGCAGCGTTGCTCCCGGCGATCCACCCTGGGCACCGGCCTGATCCTCGAGGATGTCGGTGTCGTACGTGAGGCGCATGTTGGCCAACGCCGGCAGCTGCGTGAGCTTGTGCATGAGCGTCTGGATCGGCAGGCCCGCCGGCTCGTTCATCGCCACCTGGCGAGCGAGCGCGGCCGGTCGGCCTTCCATGCGGGAGACCGGCGTCGGATCGACGTAGGGCACGTCGGAGACATAGGCGCCGGAGACCTGGCGAGGGCTGCGAACCGGCTGGGACTCGAGGATTCGCTGCGTGTCGGCGCCGGTGCGCTCAACGCTGGCGCGATGCTCGGCATTGATGCCGCCCGTGGTGGAGCAGCCGGAAAGCGCCGCGACGAGGGCGATGGACAGGACGGACAGGCGCATTACTGCTGATCTCCGATGGACTCGATGACGACAACTTTGTTGGGGCCGGCGAAGCGCGGGCGAACGGTCTGCATGGCGCCGGCGGCTTGGTAGGCGCGGATCACGTGGAGAACGCCCTCGACAACATCGCCCTCGGGAACAGGAATGGCGGTGTCGATCAAGAAGTCGTCCTCGATGCGCCAACGCATCGTCCAGCCGTAGGCCTCGACGTACTTGGTCAGGGCGTCGCTGAGCTTCGCCCCTCCGGGCAGGACGTGAACGCGCTCACCCGGGCCCGGCTCAACCGGCGCCGGAGCGACCGCGGCGGTGAAGGCGGCATTCGCCGAGTCCTCGACCAGCACGGACGGGGTCGGGCTCTTGGTCGTGACGCTGACGCGGATCGTGCAGGACTCGCGATCGACGATCGAGCTGATCGACTCGACCACTTCCGCGTCGCCGGCTCGCTCGATGACCTTCTCGACGACCATGTCCATCGGGCCGCTGACACCGATCAGCGTCAGGCCGATATCGGTGGCCGGGCCGGTGAACTCCACATTCCATGCCGTCCCGGAGAGGATTCGCTGGAGGGCGCGATCGAGCGTGCCGTTACGGACGCTCGTGTTCGAAACGTCGTAGCGCGAGAGGTCCGGGCACCGACGGTCGCTGGCTGCGAATGCGGAGGTGGCCGGAATAGCGGTCGCGACGGCGAGCGCAAGAAGAGCAACACGCATCAGAGGATCTCCATGGTGGTCGTGCCGGCCGGGGCGCCCCGGTAGGCGATTTCGCATTTCGTGGGGCCCGAAACCGTGCACACGGCGCGCAGGCGCTCCGCTTCACGAGCGCCGCGGACGGTGCCGTCGGCCTTCACGCGAACGGGCTTGCCAGTCGCCGAGCTGAACAAGGTGCGCGTGGCCTGCGTGCCATGGGCCCAAGAGGCCGCCGCCAACGAGGAGGGAGCCGCGGGCGGCTCCCCGGCCGACAGCGGCCGTGCACGATCGCCAGCGACCGCAATTTCGCCGCGGACGCGGCGCTCCGGCTGGGCTGCCGCCACCGGCTGGAAGCCCGAACTGGTCGCAGCGGCCGGCGCAGGCGCGGCCGGCAGGGCCACCGCAGGATCGAGCGCGTCCACGCTGCGAAAGACCTGGGCTTGCGCCCCGCCCGGGAGACCGGCTCGGGTGACGCGAACGACGTCGTTGCCGTGGCGAAGCTCGACCGAGGGAATCAGCGGCAGGACGATGTACTGGCCGCGGATGACGTACTGGGCCGGCTGGCCATCGACGAAGGGCGCCGGCACGCGAGTCACGTCCCGCAGCTGCACGTAAAGGGCCTGCCCATCGTCGAAAACTTGGACGACGCCAGCCCCAGGGTCACCCACCACGCGGTAGGCGGTATTGATCGAAGCGGCCGAGGCGGCCGGCAGCGCCAGCGACAGGGCCAGCGCCAAGAGAACACGCTTCACGAATTGCCTCCGGCAACAGGGATGTGGATGTCTGCGCTCACCAGCACCTTCAACGAGGTGCCGGGCTCGGCGACGAAGTAAGGGGCGGCGCCTTGGTAGCGACGAAGCACGGCTTGGTTCACCTGCGGAACAACCTGCTGGATGACGGACGGCGCCATCGTCGTGTTGCCACCGACGTTGGTCGTGGTCTGTTCCGCCGCGCCGATCTCCTTGTCGGCCCAAGCGCCAATGAGCGCGACCATGGCGCTGGGGCCGATCGCCCGTAGGAGGTTCCCGCGGTAGTCGCCCTCGACGCCGACAACGCCGTCGTTGCCGACAGCGGCCATGTCGGGGAGCTCGATGGCTCGGCCGTCCGGGAAGATGAGGCGACGGAAGGAAACCGCAATGCGGGGATTGCCCGGCGAAACAGCGGTGGCGTAGCTGCCCACGAGGCGCGAGCCGCGGGGCACGAGCACCATCGAAGCGGTCGCCGTGTCGTAGACGTCCGAGGTGATCTGCGCGACGAGATCGCCAGGGTTGCGGGTGTCGATTCGCGTCAGGAGGATGGCGCGAAGATTCGCGCCTTGGGTAATCAGCCGGTCCGAAGGCGGGTTGCGGGGCGTGATTGCCTCGTAGGGCTCGTCGGACGTGTCCCGAGCATCAGCAAGGCGCTCGGTGATCGTCGGCTTGGAGTAGGACTCATACATCGCCGCAGGGGCCGGCGCGGATGCGCTGGGCGCGCCAGGCGCGACGGTGGCCCCTGCCCCATTCAGAGAGCGGCCGGTGCCCGCCGTCAGGCGCGGCCTACCGCCAACTTCGGCGTCGGCGCGTTCAAGCGCCTCAAGAAGCTCGGGGTCGAACTCTGGCATGTCGTCGCGACGAGCGTCGGCCTCCGCGGCGCGCCCCCGCGTGCCGTTGGCCACGTCCGCGCTCCGCTCCGCACGTTCACGGGCGGCACGCTCGCGCTCGAGCTCGCGATCGCGCTCAGCAAGGCGAGCCTGAAGGTCGCGCAGATCAGCTTCCGGCTTGGCCTCGGCTTCCTGCTGCGCCGCGGTGCGCGCATCCACCACGGGATCTTTCTTCGGCGCGAACATCAAGTGTCCGACCACCGCGCCCAACGCGAGCAGGCCGATGACGCCCGTGCCGATCATCAGCGTGAGGTTGCGCGGGAGCTGCTTCTTCTCAGTGGCCACGGCGACGCACCTTGACGTCCTTGTCGTGCAGCTTGATCAGCCACTCATCGGAGAGTCGCGGCACCACGGCGTACTCGCCGCGGCGCGCAACATCCACAACGTCCACGCCGCCCTCGGTGAGTGCAAAAATGGCGGGCTGGTCCTGACTCGGGCCGAGGCGGAACCAGGTGCGGACGCCGTCATCGAAGACCGCCGTTGGCGCGAAGGGAGCGCGGCCGCGAACGTCGTAGGAGAAGTTCAGCTTTTCCGGGGGGATCGAGAGCGCCGAGCCGCCTTGGGCGGCACCTTCCGCCGCCTCCGCTTCCGAGGACGCCGTGAAGATCCCCGTCGCTGCAGAGCCTTCAGCCGCCACGTCCCAGCGGACGCGCTGGAACCACGGCTCGCCCGGATTCACAGCGATGAGCGTGAGCTCGTAGCTGCGCTTGCTGGTGACCATCGTTCCGGTGGTGTACGCGCCGGGGGCGGCCGGCCGGATCAGCACCCGAGCCTTGTCGTCGGTGACGTGGAAGGACCAGCTGGCCGGGTCCGAGAGGTAGAAGCCCTCGATCTCCTCGCCGGCCGGTACCTCTACGTTGGTGAAGGCCGCCGGCAGCGAGCGAATGGTGAACGACACCTGGTCGGAGTAGCGGAACACCACGAGGCGAGTGGCGGCAGCGACCGGGCGCGCATCGGTGCGATCCAGCGCGAACGCAGAGACGCCCGGCCCCGGAAGCGGAGCGGCCGGGGCGGCAGGAGACGTGCTCGCGATGGCGAGCGAGGAGAGGGCCAGCGCCACGGCGCCGGCGAGCAGGGGCTTAGAGAGCTTCATTGACGGCGGAAAAGTCCGTGATCCAGAGGCCAATCGGGTTGCGCAACAGCTCCTCGTCCTTTGTGGGCGGGATGAGCGCGTACTTGAGGTTGATCTGGCGACGGCCAACAACCGTGCGGCCCTCCACCAGCGCGATGCGGATCAGGGCGGAGCCCTCCGCAACGATCTGGGGGGGCGAGACGATCTCGACGGAGCGCCTGTACTGGGGGTTGCTCGAGAGCTTCCCGAGCGGATCCTCGTTCTGGAGGATCAGTCGCTCGAATTGCGGGCCGGCTTCGCCGCGCATGTAGGAGTAGGCGTTCTGGAGCCGCGGCCGGAGCGCGTCGTCGATGCTGTACGCGTCGACCACCCAGCGCCCCAGGAAGTAACGGATCGCCGCCTCGTCAGGGACGTATTGGCGAGCGGCCTGATCCGAGAGCTCGACCCGCCCCGTTGCACGTTCTACTTCGAGAAAGTACGGGACGCGCTCCTTGAGCGGGGCCATGACGGCAATCGTGGTCGCCATCGCAGCAACGGCAAATGCCAGCGCCGCAATGATCGCCGTCTGCCGGCGCCGCTCCACGCGGGGCGCTTCGAGGAGATTCAGGTAGGTCTGCATACCCCGAAGGTTTGTCCTGGGGCGTGGATACGGGTCTTTCTGGGCCACGGCGATTCCTCAATTTC
>ERZ1066118.1679-NODE-1679-length-12868-cov-8.976118_pt1 | contig 12868 bp, 9 predicted proteins | sample MGYA00382765_ERZ1066118 | MGnify/ENA primary metagenome ERZ1066118 (study PRJEB33369, sample SAMEA5778348) | biofilm metagenome | biome: Industrial cooling water; feature: Water cooling tower basin; material: Biofilm | place: United Arab Emirates | collected...
CGCTTTCTCTTGGCGGGCTCGAACGTCCGAGGCTTCAAGCAAGGTTCTTGCCTCCTCTGGCTTTACCTCGGTATCTGGAAAGCGGTCGGGGTGAAAACCGTCCGGTGCGCTCTCCATGATGTCGTCGAACATTTCATCCGAAACCCGAGCGGCACGAGGCGCAACTTTCGCAGGTGTTTCTGCCTCAACCATGGACCATCTTTTATTTTCCTCGGCAAGCTCGGTGCGCCTGGCGACCATCTCATCGATTTCTTTGTCTACGCGGGCCCGAGCCTCGGGCTCATTGATGCCGCGACTCGCCTCAATTTTCTGATCTATTTTTTTGTTAAGCTCGAGAAGTTCCTTGCGAGAAAGGTCCTTGCCGGTCTTTGCATTGGACTTTACTTCATCGGGCGTCAATGGCTTAAGAGGTTTGGCCGCCTCTGGCTCGATTGGTGCCGATTCCGAGCGGACTGGCGCGGGATTGGTGCCGCTTTCGGGAGAGGCGCGACCCATAAGCTCGTCAAGCTTTCGGGCGTTCTCGGCGTGAACGTCAACGCCGTCAACCGGCTTAAAGTTCTCAAGCTCAGCTTTCCGAGCCTGCGCAAGCATAGTGTCCTCGGGCTTTATGGTCGTGTCGATCTTTTTAAAATCCTCAGGCGTAACGCCAAGGTTCTCGGTCTTAATGGGGCGCCCTTCGCGGATCGCGGCGTCCACTTCTTTTAGAGACTTTTGATGTCCGCCCGCATCGAGGTCGGGCATGTCGTAAAAGGGATTTGATTCTCTTAAGTGCGCCTCGCGCGCTTGCTGTTTAATTACGTCTAGAATCTCCTTAGGAGCGCCGGCATCGATGGCTTTGGCCTCAAGGGCTGAAAAGAACTCAGCGCCTGATTTCACCTTTGGAGGTCCGCCTATAGCCGCGCCCGCGCCGCCAAATCCAAAACCAAAGATTCCGGCGAACCCCACGTTTGTCGCGGCATCACCAAAACCATACTCGTGACCGAGTTGCTTTTGCCACTCCACAATTTCAGGTTGGCGAGCAAGCTCCGCCCCCATGTTAACGCCGGCCTCCGTTGCCGCCGCCTTAAGGATTTTCATCCCTCGAGCGGCACCAAGAGGCATGGTCGCAATGTTGACCGGATCTGTGAACTCCGCCCCCATCGAGCCGGCAAAGCCTGCGATGTCGGATTTGGAGATGTTAGTAAGCGGAACGAAAGGCCGTTGATCCGCTCCCGCCAAAGTCTTTTGGAGGTCCTGGCGGGCTCCCTGCGCCTTGGCCTTCACCTTTTCTAGAATCTGATCATTCGTTTCAAGGGACCCAAATTTCTCGGGGTCTTGGGTTTTCATCTTTAGGATATGTTGATCAATGAGCTTTAGTTGCTCATCGCTATCATAGGCAGCACTTTCGAGATTAATCGGACGGTTCTGAGGCGGGAGACCTTCAAACGCATCGTCTTTAAGCTCGCGTCCGGTTAAAGACTTATACGTTTTCGCGCGATCATCATAGCCGCCCTGGAGGGCCCAGTCTTTAGAGACCGATGTCTCGTTTAAGAAACGGTCTGTAAAGGAGGCTTTCATCACGTCAACGAAAGTCGTTGCCGGAGCCTCTGCAATTTCAGTCGGGCGTCTAATGTCTTTGTCGTCGTTAAAAATCAATGCACTCACTTAGAGTTTCCCCATCGGAGTGCCTGGTTTATTTGGAACCGTCTCAGCATTTGCCTTGGGCAGAATCGAGATCCCTTTAAACTTATCGAGCCAGCTCTGCTTCGGCATACTTTCTTTAACGTGATAGATCTTTTTAAGATCGATCTTAAACTCGCTACCGTTCTTATCGACGAGCGCTTGACCTTGAAAGTCCATGTAATATTGCCCATCGCCTGCCGAGATGAACTTCACTCGACCGCTCGCCTTTTCCATGTTGAGGGGCTCGCCTCCGCGCACTCGAGGAACATCCTTGTGTACCGCCTCAACCAAAGAGTCGTCTAGGTCGCCAACGAAATCCTCGAGATCATCGGGCTCAACGAAAGCTCCGCCCTTATTTCTAAAAGAAAAAACTTGATGGTCGTTAATGGTCGCCACGGGAGCGGACACCGCCGCGATTGATTTCTCAAAAAGTCTCTCGTCAAAATCAAGTGCGGTCTTGTTCGTTCCTAGCGCGCTTGCCACATAGTGGGCGCGAGCGGCCTCTTTGATTTGCTGCCTTAAGCCGGGATTCTCTGTCGCCCGCCCGATGTAGGTATCGAACGTCAAATCAAGATCTTTGTACCCTTGCTTGGGGACGAAGGCCGCGGTGACTTTAGGGCCATCTTTTTCACTTCGCATGAGCCTTTGTCCGACGATGATCATAGAAGCATCTGCCGGTGCCTCTCCCGCAATCGAAAGTGCAATTCCCATTGAGGGTTCTTGCTTGAAGACATCTCTTGCGAGTCGGGCTTTCGTCCCATCTTCGACGTTTACATCATAGAAATTAAAGAAATCGACCGCATCCTTTGGGCCCATTCGATTGAGAGTATTAATAAACCCATCGGTTTCTTGAGGCGTGAGCATTGGGAGTTCTAGATTAAATCGCCCCTGCGCGTCCGCCAAAACGTCCTCTCGTTGGAGTAGGGAATCTCTTAGCGCCTGCCCGCTTCGGTCTTGGCTCGGGTCAAAGGAGATTGGGTTCGCTTTTCCGCCCTGATACAGATAGTAGTCCCAGGGGCTTTTAAATTTGAGCTGTTCGACTTTTTTGCTGACTGATTCGTTTTGCCGAAGACGGGTATCAATCATTCGCTCGACGCGGGCGATGCCATCGGCTTTAAGATACGAGTCGTAATTCTGGGATTTTAAAAGTGTGCGGGCCTCTGAGATATTGTTCTTCTCAATAAGGCTTTCAAACATTGTCGTTGCAAGTGCCGAGCTATATTGATCCTTGGCCTTAAGCGCAACGTCGCGACCCGCCGCCATCTCTAGTGGCGATAGAGCCGTCTCCCCCTCTTGCATAAGGAGATCGAAGTTTTGACCGTTGGGATTTCTCTGGAGTTTAATTTGTAAAGATTCGAGCGCCTCTTGAGAGGTGCGGGCGGTGTTCGTCGTGAGCTGTTCTTTCTCCCACGCCTCGGCCTTTCGCTCAAGCTGCATGAAATACCTGTCGGCGACAACCCCAAACTCAGTTTGAGCGGCAGAGTTCGGGGCGTCCTCGAGAAGAGAATCCCTTAAGCCTGAAAGCTTTTCTTTTAAAGCATCGCGCTTACCGATCGGATCGGCCTCATTTTCTTTTTGCCAGGATTCAAAGAGGCTTGCGGTTTGATTCTCAAGCTCAAGGGCTCTTTTAGTTATAAAGCTATCTTTTCGAACATCATGAACTTTCTGAGCGAAAGCCCCTGCCATCTCCACCGTGCGGGCGACCATGCTTGCGTCCTGCAAGGGTTGAGTGATGCGGCTTGGGTCCACCATCGATTGCATTTGTGAGCGCTGATATTCTGGAATGCGACCCATTTAGTTAAACCTCATGCAATGTTTCCTGTTTTCGGCGTTCCGAATCCGCCGACCTGGCCTGTCTGGGGCGGGGGCGCTGCCTTTGGTGCCCAGTTGAGTTGACTTGCGCCCTGGAGACCATAACCCACGGCCTGAGTAACCCCTTGAAAGAACGCCGACCGTCCCTGGCGGCGCAAGGCGTCCGCTCGCGCAGCGCCAAACTTACGGATGTTTGCGGCGTCTCTTGCGCCCTCTTCACGGGTTTCCTTGATCACCATAAGCGGTGATCCCTCAAGCGTGACCCCTGAGCTTAGAAACCCAAGCTCTTGCTCTGAGGCAAACTTTTGAACCTCTCGCTCTTTCGCGAGTGCGGCCTCCTCGGCCTCCTGGCGGGCAATCAATGCCTGGCGTTTTGCCTCTTTCTTCGCGCGTTGACCGCCTATAAATGAACTCATTGCGGCGACGGCAAGCGCTGCTGCGGCCCACATTAGTTAACCCCCACGGAAAGCAATGGTCGAATCATCGTGACATGGCAGGGAGCTGGCCGGGATTGTCTGATATAAATTGATTTTTCATAGTCCGATGAATCACTGAAAGAGACTTCTTTAAAACCCGTGAACCACTGAGGACCGCGGCTAATAATATCGGAGGGTTTTCTAAAGGGAATTTCTTCCATTTTATAGCGGCTTGAGCCTACGGCCGCGCCAAGCGAGTTTAGAAATCTCACCTGCGCCCCGTGCAATCCCTTAAGCATTCCCATCGCCTGCATCGCCGCGAGATCATGCGCTTTGATGAGTCCCTCATAGGGTAACCCAACGTGAATGATACTCGCTTGAAAGTCCAAAGTGACAGACCCGTTTTCAACCGCAATGGACTTATGAAAGCTCCCGTCGGCGACAATGCTCACCGTCTCACCCTCGAGGTGCCCAAGGCCCGAGAGAATGCTTGAGGCCGTAAAGTAGTAGTCGCCTGCGGCAAACTCTTGCTTCGAAAAGTTCGTAACCACTGTGCCTCGAACATGGGTCGCCGACACGTATTCGGTGATTCTAAATCTCCCTGCTTGTCCCTTGGCCCAAAGTTCGCGACCGACATCGGTCGAAACGAAACGGTCTGTGGAGACGATTGCCGACACGTTTTCGCCGGTGATTGCGGAAAGCGAGAGACTCGCAGCATGAGCCGAACCATCATAGGTCAAAGAACTATCTAAAAAGACCGCCTGCTTTGAAGCCTCAAAGAGATACCAGGCATATTGATCGCGGTCGTATACTTCGTCCCCCGTATAGAAATCCTCGAAAGAAAGGAGGTCATCATTAACACTAATCCTCTCGATGAGATTTACTCGCTCGCCATTTATGTTTCGTTGAACGATAAGCCAGAGATCGTCAAAGCCCTGGTATGCGGGCTTCGATGCAATGGAAAGAATCGTGTCACCCTCGCGGGTAAGCAAACGAAACCAACCCATAATGCCCTCTTGCAAATCTTGGTGAAGCCCCGCCAAATCCCCGTTTTCCATTAGGACCCAATTGGTGTTAGTCTTCGTACACTGAAAGGCCATCTGCTTGATGAGCCCTAACGTCATGTGCTCCGCAGCTTTCGTGATATCAACCGCAACATGGCCCGAGGCATTGTATTCGTAGGAGACGGACTTCACGCGTCTTAAGTCCCTTGCGGCTAAGAGAATCGCTTGGTCCGATATCCCGGGCGTTATGCCCGAAGAGCCATCGGTGTCGAGTTCTCGAATCTCCGGTGCAAACGTGGGCGCTAAGGTCCCGCCGATCACACGATTTTTATCGGAACACCCCATAACTAAAACGCTATCGACCGAACGTATATTTCGAATAGTCGCATAGGTTTCTGTGGCCAACGTGGCGGAGCCTGAGTCGGTGGCGTCGGTTCCGGTCGTAAAATCGTCGAAGCTCGCCGCGACGGAATACCAGTATTTTGCGGGATTCGTTTTAGTCCCCGCCATTACAATCCGCGATTGATGAAACGCCACCGCGCCGGGATAGTTATTAACCCCGAACGGGTCCATTGTTCGCGTATAGGTAGCAAGCGTCCAAACGGTGTCCGAGGTTCGCGTAAGCTTTCTTGGCGGATAGTTCGGGTGGACGATATACATCGTGTCCCGCGCTTGAGCGACTTGAATCGATCGAAAGTCCGCCTCCACATAGGGAGTCGAGATCATAAGCTGTTTTTGCACCGTGCTTGCGCCGGTGAAGCCGGTCATGGTTATCGAATAGAGCGAAGAGAGAATGCGGATTGTAGTCGAGGTGACTGAGGTCACTCGCTGATAACCGTTCAGCTCCGCAGGCGCCACATCTGTAATTAAGACATATTGATTCGCAAGGATGCCGTGACCTGAACCCACGCCGATATCGACATAGATAAGGCCAGGCTTCGTTGCAGTCACCGCAGCGACCGAGGTCACCGCGAGCGGATTTGCGGTGATGAGCCCGTCGTCGTTAAAGATTCTAAGAACCTCCGCCGAGAACTCAAGCATGTACGATGCTTCATCACTTGCCTTAAACGGAACGAGAAGCGGAGCGTTCCCCGTGGTTTGTGTGGCGCCGCCAACATAGACCGAGCCTGCCCGAAAGCTCGCAGGGCCTTGAGCCGTAGGGATAAAATTTTCCATTCGCCTCACGGATCTTTGAAAAAGAGGGAGGTCTGGGCGTTGGCCCACGACCGGAGAAACTTCACCGCCTGAGAAATCTATAATTGGAGTTTTAACCGTAACTGAGATTGAAAGCTCCTAAGTTCTAAATCGACCCGAGGAATACCCCGAGGTCGAGCCTGAAAGTCTGCGGTCTTTGTACTTAGATACTTCGCGCATCACGGGCGGGCGCTCTTGGCCATCGATCGCAAACGCTTGGCCCCTTAGCATCTGTAGGTCTCTTTTAAGCTCCTCGGCGCGAGTTGCATCGGCGGTCAAGGGTTTCGCAGCCCTTACCGCAAGCTCCAAGGCCCAGACCTCGATAAAGAGGGCGTCCATTTCGAGGACGTTTTTCATGTCGAAAATGTATTTTAAAGGGAGCGCGGTTTCGTTCCCGTAAACGAGAATCTTATTTCCCTCGAGCTGATAGTTTCTAATTTCGCCAGTTTCGCCGACTGAAGCCAAACGAACGAAATCATTCGGGAGCGAAAAGGCCTTGTCGTATTCATACGCAGGCGGCGCGCTATCTGCCGCCAATGTCACGCGTTTCGTTGCGAAGTTCCAGGCGTGCATCCTTAATACCACCCGTCTAATGTGATCACCCCAACGGTTAAAGAACGCCGCCGCTCGGCTTGAGGTTTCATTTGAGGTAATTGGATTTTGATTTAGGAGATCAAGAGAGAGGTTATAAACGTCCGTCACTGAGTTGGGTTTCGACATTTCTCTCCTTGAAATGGAAAAGGACGAGGCCTAAATAGCCTCGTCCTAGTGTCTTTCAGTAATTAAGCGGGAACAGTAGTCGTCAATCTCTGGACGAGTTTACCTTCGGTGCGGACGGCGCCGATAACACTTGAAACAACCAAGTGCCAAGTGCGGAGCTTTCCGGGAACTTTTTCAACTTCAACTGTCAACTCCTCTTGAACGCCAACGCTGATCCCGCCTTCAGCGAGGATGAGGTTTGAGCGCACGTTTGAGGCAACGGGGAGCACGGGGTTAGTGGCACTTGCGCCGTACTTGATGATGTCGAAGCCAAGGGCTTTTTTCATCTCACCCTTGTCGATCCAGTACTGACCTGAGAAATCGCCCGAGGTAAGCTCGGTTTCTTTCATCAACGCCGTATGCTCAAGGCCAGAGATGGCGATGAGTTTCTTTACGGGCTGGTCCGTTCCAACGTCTCCATCAGTGAAATTCTGTTCTGCTTCGAGGAGTTTCTCGTAAGTGAGGCCCGCAGTCGCATCGACCGTTTTCCCGCCGTCTGCTGCGAAAGTCACAGTCGAGGCGAAGTTCTTGCCAGTTAAAACAGAGGCGAAAGCCGCTGCCATTGCAACGCGATCATACCGGCGACGAAGAGCCGCAGCGCAGATTTGGTGATATGTGCTTTGAGGGTCGCAAAGGGTTTGGAGCTTATCGAGGTTATCGAAAGGAATCGCAACATAGAAACGGTTCGCAGAAAGCTTTCTGCGGTTCCATTCGGGCGCACTGTAGACGAGGTCAGCGTAACGAGTGTCCTCTTGCGCATCCTCAACGGCGCCGATTCCGTCGTAAGCCGCGTCCTCACCTTTAATGAACTGGTGTTTGAGGTAGGGCTTAAGGCGGGACTCCATTTGCTGAGCGGCAACGTGAACCATGCTAGAGAATTGTCGTACCATTACGGGTGAAACATCGGGATTGGCCATTAAATGGTCCTCCTAAAAATTGGGTTAAGTAGTTAATCAAAAAATTGCTTTTTCGGTTCACGCTACCCGCCTTCGAGGAACGGACGTAAAGACCTACCGGCTAACGCGCCAATGAGCGGACGAGCTTATCGTCATCAGCGGACGGAAAATATTGGGTTTGATTTCCCGCTACCCGCACGTATTTTTAGAATGAAAGAGAAAAGTTTTAGGTCAAGTTTTTTCTTATTTTGAAAGCTTTCCGATTTGATCCCAAATGCCCTGGAACTTTTCTTTGGTGTCCCGATGCTTGGGATGCAGGATATCGCTAAAAGACGGGTCCATCATAAGGGTTCGGCTTTCGGCCTCGAGTTCCTTTACAGTCTTCGCTCCCGACGTAACTCGGTCAGCATTAGGGATTTGGTCCTGATTCACATACTTTTTCGTCATGGAATCGACGAACGCGCCAATCATAACGAGGGATTTATTATCGAGATTCCCCATGTGGTCCCTAAGTTCCTGAGGCAAGTGCTCAAGTAAGAACTTTTTAGATTGCTCGATCACCTCGTCTTTGCGTTCGCCAAAGAACTTCTTTTGGAGGTCGTTGAACTCCTTGTCTTGATTTTCTTTAAACGCCTTTTCGGCCTCGGTGAGTTTACCGATTTCGCCAACGATCATCTCGTCATAGCCCTTGATGAACCGCTTTGCTTGCCGATCGGTGATCCCTGAGGCGTGAAGTAACTGTCTTAGGGCAAGGTTCTGCTCCTCACTTCGAGCCATCCCCTCAGGATATTGAACCTCTTCGAACTGATAGCCCGTGGGGTCCTTGGGGCGACCAACGGAATCGAAATACTTTCCCCACTCCTCATCAGGTGCGTCCGCGGCGGGAACGCCAAGCTTTCGCCCGACCATGCTTTGGAGGTTATCGAACTGACTTAAAAGCGAGTCCATAGAATCAACGGCCTTCATATACGGCTTCGCCTTATAAGTGTCGGGGACCATGGAAAGAAAGTCTGAGGAAGGGTTTGCGGGCACCGCGGGCGAAGTCGTGTCCCCCGCTCCGCCGCCAGGTGCTGAGCCTGCGGACGGGTCCACTTCGTTTAAGAGAAATCTGTAATTAGAGAACATGCTTTTACTCCTTAAAATCTTTTCGTTCAATCTCGGAAAGCAGTTCCGAGTTTGCTGGTTTTAAAAGGCTCCTTAGGTCCAAGTAGACTGATCGGCGTCCTAAGTTATAGACGGTGGATGTAGGGGAAATTTCGCGAGTTTCGCCGTCGATCACCGTTAAGAGGTCTTCGAAACCGCATTTTCGCATGATGTAATTAAGCATGAATTGCCCGGATTCCGTGGCAAAACATTCGCCCGCCATGCGTTGAGCCTTTTCGCTTTCAAGGCGAGCGGTGTCGATGGCCTGCTTTTTCTTAAGTTCGCGTGCCTCGCGCTTTTCGTACAAACTCACATTTGCCCTCGTTTCGCTTGAGCCTCAGCTCCCATGATTTCAGCTTGCGCGGACTGCTGTTCGACCATAGCGGCTTGTTGCTCTTGCATCATCGCGGCTTGCTGCTGCTGCTCTTCGGCCATGGCCTTTCTCATCTCCTCAACATCTTTCTTAGTGCGAATAACCCCGTTCGGTGCGCCGTAAGCCTTACCGATTACGCGAAGAGATTCGTCGGCGTCGATGTTATCAAGGACCTGCGGTGAAACGCCTGCGACTTGGCCAACGAACTCCCAGGTCTTTAAGACCCCTTGAGCGTCCTCAGTCTGCATGAGGCGCGCGGCAGGCGTCACGTAACTGACCTGATAGAACTCTTTTCCCTCGACCATGAGTTTCGCAATGCGCTCAGGTATATAGATGGGCGTTTCACCATTTGCCAGCATGAGCTGTTCCTCAGGCGTTCCTTTTAAGACCCCAAGCTCGCCCATGCGGAATAGCTCGGAGACGGTGCGCTCAGTCGTGGGTGTCAATACCTCGTTAATTTGGCGGGAGACCAGGGGAACAATGGCCTCGGAGCGAATGTTATTTCGCATCTGCGCCTCACCGAGAGTCATCTGAGTGGTGTTATTAAAATCTAAAAGCCTGTCGATAAAGAAGTGTTCATTGATCGAATCTCTAAGCTCAATGAGTTCCTCGTTCGCAGCATTAACGTCGCCGACATTAAAGATGGGCCAAGTGGGGTCAACGCGGCCAGCGATCAAGCCTTGAGAGTTAAAGACATTAACCGCACGGGCGGAGGTATCGAGTTCATTCGTTCCAAGTAACGAATCGGAATAGACCCCCATTGGAGGGAAAAGCCTCTTCTCGTTTGCAACGAGACGGTCTTCGCGGACCTGGTTTGCGGTCAAGATGTCCGGCATCGCATTCATGGCAAGGGATCTGCCATACTCTTCGTTGGTTCGTTTCCAGAACCTTGCGACGTTGACCGGCATTTCCTCAAAGCCTGAATCCCTTAGGCGGTGTTTCGCCTCAATTTCGATATGGGTCGATTGAATCGGCATGTTTTGGTTTCCTGCCTTATCGACATCACGCTTAAGCCTCGGGCGAATGATATGGAGAATCCTAATCTCTTGGTCTCCTTGACCGTCCGCGAGCGCTCGCCGGCTCTTTTCCGAAAGCTCGTCCTCGCCGTATTCCGCGGCAGCGTTTTCAATCGACATCTTAAACTCGCCGAAAGCTTTATTGACGTAACCGTCCGGCCCCTCAGCGAAGCACCACGTCTCGACGCCAACATTCTTATACTTGATCTTTACGCCCTCCTCTTTCGAGCGCTCCGCCATAATGCCTGAGGTTCCAAAGGAAAGCTGATCGAGCATGTATTCAAAGAACGCCAAGATAAAGTTCGCCTTCGGGTTATCAAACGCGAGGGCGATTTTCTTACTCATGAGCGTGTAATAGTCGAGTTCTTCTTTCGTTGGATTCTTTAGACCCTCGGGCTCCTTAATGAGAACGCTCTTTCCACCGTTTTGCCAGAGCATCCCGACGAAGCTCGAGGCGGCTTTAAAGAGCGCCTTTTGTCCGGTCGAATCATAGACGTTCTCGTTTAATAGAGACGCCTTTGATCGCTCCGCGGTAAAGCCGGCTTTGATGGTATAGACCATCTCACTGATTTGTTCATAGACCGGGAGCCAAGGTTGTTTCTTAGCCTTGGCCTTTTCATACTGCGCGATATCTTTCTCAACGCCGGTTTGCGAGACGTTTGAGGTTGAATCTTTTTTTAACACTTATGCTCCTGTTAGAACCCGGCGACCTTGAGAGTTGCCAAGGAAATTGATAGGCGAAAGGCCGACCATGCGTTTACCAAAATCGACGGGCTTTTTGTCCTTAAAGCTTGCCTGGTTTTCGCCGCTTGCAGAGAGGGAAAGAAAACCCTTAGCCATCATTTCCTGGCGTTTCTTTTTATAGGTCTCTTTATAATAGTCTTTCTCAAGTTGGATTGCGATCTCGTCCATATCTTTTCCACGCATGAACGGGCCTGTCATTTTATCGGCATACTTTCCGAGCGCCATGTTCTTGTCGTATTGAGCGCGAACCCAATCTCTTGCTTTCGGATCTTTAACCACATAAGTGTTTTTTTTATTCGACATAATCTCCCCCTTTTATTCGTCTTAGGACTAAGTCTTACCCTAGCAAACTTAAGTTTTAACGAAACCCTTTTCGCCGATACTTCGAAAGTGCCGACGTTTCAGCTTTCCGAGTAATGTTCTTTTGCCCTAAAAGCCCTTCGCGATTCACTGGAAAGGCGAACGTGAGCGCGAAGGCATCAAAGGTGTTCGGGCTTTTCCCGTATTTTTCGCGGATTTTATCTTTGGATTCGAGAATCTTTCGCCCGTTTGATGAGGTCTTATAGGCCGGGACCATAACCATTCCTTTATGGAAGGCGTCGTCGTCGGGAACATTGACACCTGGGTCTTGGAACCACTCACTCATAAGGATTGCCATCTCGGCTCTTTTGTTTGCATAGAGCTTGTCGTCCGTCGCCGCGGAACCAAAGTAAACCGCTTGGACCTGGCGGGAGTATCCCATCTCGTGGAGGCGGTCCACGGTGCCGTTACCTTCGCCGGCATCGACGAACACCTTATCAACGTGATTGTCGCCGATGAGTTTAACGATGATCCCAGCCAAACGCATTTGGTCCATTTTGTCGTAAACAATCCAGTCCACGACTTCGCGCCCCCGGCGAATGATAATCTCGGTTTCATCTCCGTTTCGGCCCGGGTCCACGCCCATAATAATGGGAGCCGTAGGGTCTTTGGTGTCGTTTTGGCGGGCGCGAATGATAGCGTTCCCGTCAATGAGGGAATCCCCTGAGGTCTGAAAGGCCTCTTGCACGTTAAATGGATACGCCTCTTTAAACTTTTCAACCGACTTTAAGTTTTGAATTTTGATCCTGCGCCATGCGAGTTGGTTCAAATCCAACCCATACAAGGCCTCAAGTTCCCGCTCTTCTTCATCGAGAACGAACCCGGGAGGCACGTCGGCACGGTATTCGTCTTGCCAGTGCCAAGGGATAAAGATGAGTTTATAGTCCCCGATCCCATCGATCGCATCGACGGCGATTTGGTAAAACATCTCGTCCATGCCGTTTGCGGTTGATTCGAGGATGATCTCGGTTCCGCGAGCCCTGGGCACTGACTCCATGATGCCTGAGCGAATATCATGGGCGTTTTTCCAGTAAGCGCACTCGGAGCCGTGAAAGAAATGAATGGTGCCACCGCGACCGATCTCGGGATTCCCCGCGGTCCCGATTCTGTACTGGGCCTCAAGCTTATCAAAAACGAGTTCCCTGCGGTTTGAATGCTTGGTCGATGGTCTCAACCGAGGGTCCAAATTCTCATGGTAACGCTTGGTCGTTTGAAAGAGGAGCTCAGTCGTCTCATCATCGTGAGCCATCACGAACACGTTCTTTCCCTTTTGGCGGGTGGCGCGGTGATAGAATCGCCCATTAACATAGGTCGAGCATCCTTGCTGGCGGCCTTTTAAGATGATGGCGCGGACCATGCCAGTGTCTTTGAGTTGGCTTTCAAGTTCCTTATGCAGATAGCGCTGAGCTTTGTTTAAGGCGAAGGGCTGCAAGATCCCAGTGTCTTTGTTTTTAATTTTGAGCGGTCCGTGTTTCGCGAAATATTCGAG
>ERZ1066118.1681-NODE-1681-length-12856-cov-5.918210_pt1 | contig 12856 bp, 10 predicted proteins | sample MGYA00382765_ERZ1066118 | MGnify/ENA primary metagenome ERZ1066118 (study PRJEB33369, sample SAMEA5778348) | biofilm metagenome | biome: Industrial cooling water; feature: Water cooling tower basin; material: Biofilm | place: United Arab Emirates | collected...
GCCCTTGGTGGTGTTGTCCCGGTGGGGTCGGAACCAGCCTGCGCCCGCCGTGTAGCAGGCCACCAGATAACGCTCGATCCGCGTCACCTCGAACTGAAAGGCCTTCTTGATCTCGGGCACGAGCCGACGGCGCACCCGCTCGCGCGCGGCCTCGATGTGCGCCTGTTCGCTCAGGATCACGTCCTTGCGCCGCTTGTGTCGAGGGTCGGTCAGCAGGCGGGTGTAGCCGTCCACTTCGCGCATGAAGCCGGACTCCTCCCCGCCCTGCGCCTGATAAATGCCGATCAGCTGGCGGCAGAACTCGGGCTCGAACACCCGCGGTACGATGAGCACGGGCGCGTTCAGGGGCGTCGCGGCGTGCTCGCCGGGCGCTGGCAGGCCCGCCAGAACGCTCCTCAGAACGTCCACCCTCTCCAGCGGCCCGCTGGCGTACACCCGCAGGGTGGGGTCCATGACCACCCAGCAGGGCCGGGAAACCCCGTACTGCCGCGCCACGTCTCCACCCGGGTCGGCGAAGCAGCGGAGGCCGAAGCGGTTCTCGTCGAAGGGTTCGGGGACGACGCCGAACAGCACGCGCTCCTCGCCCAGGGGGTCAGGCGCGGCATGGGCCGCGGCCCGGACCGCCTCCATCGTGTCGACGTTGGGCGCGAAGGCCAGGCAGACCCACCGTCCCGCCAGGGTGGCGAAGATGAAATTCGGGTTCTCACGGGTCGGAGCGGCGAACCAGGGCGCCGGATCGCCGACGGTCAGTCGGGTCATGTTGCGAGGCCTCTCGCCGCCTTTTCGCGCCCGATCCAGCGAGAGGCAAGACGCGCTTCGCCGCGCGCCACGTCAGAACTGGACCACCGTGCCCAGGATGATCCTGTTGACCGTGTAGCCCTGCACGGCCGAACGCCCCGAGCTGTCCAGCTGCAGGTGGGCGTAGCTCAGCCGCAGGCCCACGCGCCGGTTCAGCAGGTACACGCCGCTCAAGGTCAGGCCGAGCCGCCGGTCGTCCCGGTCCACCGCCTCGAAGTCGTCCTGGCCCAGCGCCAGGCGGGCGGTCAGGATGACGTTCCGGCGCAGCTCATGGTCCGCCTGGAGAGAGAAGTCCGTGGCCAGATAGCCGGCCACCACCTCGGTGGAGGCGTCCTCCACCCGCCGCCGCAGGTCGGCGGTGACCGTGGTCAGCTCGCTCGGGAAGTACTCCACCCGGGTGCGCACGGTCAGCCCCGACACCTCGCCGAGCGTCGCCGCGTCGTAGTCCTGGCGGGTGTAGCCCGCGCCTCCCCGAACACCGTCTGTTCGTGGTTGGGCGACTACTCGGACCTACACGACGCCTGCGTGAAGTCGAGGTCCCGGTCGTCCTGCTCGATGCGCCGGCCCAGGCGGTCGCGGTTGTCCTCGAAGTCCGCCGTCCGCCACTCGAGCCCGCCCGACAGGCGGGAGCGGGCCAGCGTCTGCTGCCCCCGCACGAACAGCCGGGCCGTGTCGAACTGATTGGGCTCCACTGCGTCGCGCCGGGCGTTGGTCTCGGTCCGCTCCTCGGTGGCCCGCCCGAGCTCGGCGCCCGCGGTGACCAGCGCTTCGCCGAGCTGCAGCCGCCCTTCCCCGCCCAGCCCGTAGTCGGTCCAGCGCTCGCTCGACGTGTCCAGGGCGCGGTTGTGCGCCGCACGGGCGAACAGGCTGACGGCGTTGCGCGACCAGTCGGATTGCAGCCGCACCTCCGGCGCGAGCCGGAGCAGCAGGTCGCCCACCTCGTCGTCCGGGCGGGCGAGCAGGTTGTCGGTGGCCTCCGCGTTCGCCTGCACCCGCGGGTAGAGCAGGAAGCCGCCGAGCCGAGCGCCGGCGGCTTCGTAATCGGGCCGCGAGCGTTCGGTGACGCTGACATTGCGGCCCCGGTCATAGGTCTGGGCCAGCGCAGGACCCGCCACGCAGGCCAGCGCCGCCGCAACCGCGCTCGCCCCGCAGACCCGATGCGCTCGCCCCTCCACCGTCGCCACGGCCTAGAAGAACCGTTCCCGGATGCGGATGGTGTCGCCGGGCTGGACGACCACCGAGCCGGTCAGCGGAACTTCGCGTTCCGCAGCCTCCCCCGCCCGCTTGATGAACACCCGCCGCTGATCGGCCCGGTAGGTGAAGCCCTTGGCCGTGGCCACGGCGTTCAGCACGGTGAGGCCGCTCGTGTAGGGGTACTCGCCCGGCGCCTCGACCTCGCCCAGTATGTAGAACGGGCGGTAGGTCAGCACCTCCACGCTCACCCGCGGCTCCCGGATGAAGCCGTCGCGCAGCTTGCGTTCGATGTCGTTGGCCAGTTCGCGCCCGCTGCGGCCCGCCGCCGGCACGTCGCCGATCAGCGGGAACGCCACGGTCCCGGCGCCGGACACCACGTACTCGCGGCTGAGGGAGTCCTCGCCGAAGACGATCACCCGGAGCTTGTCGCCCGAGCCCAGCCGGTACTCGTCGGGCGCGGCGGCCGCCGGCGCCTCCGCCGCCGCGCCGGCCGGTCCGGGGACCGGTCCCGTCTGGGCGCAACCGCCGAGCGCGAAAGCCGATACCCAGGCCAGAACCGCGAGAACAACGAAGGTGCAGAAGCGCTGAAGCATGTTGGATCGAACCGCCCCCTTGGCCGGTCCTCGCACGACCGGCCGCCACGCTCAAGCCGAGCTCGCCGTCAGAAGGTCGCGCCTGCGGTCCTGCAGGCGCACCGCGCTCAGCACGCCGGTGGCGTAGGCGCCCGTGTCCACGCCGATGCGGCGGCCGTCCGACCAGACCCGCTTCTCCGGCGTGTGGCCGTGCACCACCACCTTGTCGAAGGCGCGCGGGTCCTGGAGGAACTCGTCGCGGATCCAGAGCAGGTCGTCGTCGGCCTGCGCCTCCAGTTCCGTCCCCGGTCGCGCGCCGGCGTGGGCGAAGAAGTAGTCCCCGTACACCGCCGACAGCTCCAGCGACTGCAGGAGCTGCATGTGCTCGACCGGCATGCGGTCGAGCAGGGCCTCAGCCGCCGCCTTCCAGCCGTCCGCGTCTCGCGCCAGCCGCGGCGCCTTCACGCCGTAGGCGGCCAGGGTCTCCACCCCGCCGAAGCGCATCCACCCCGCCCCGCTCGCCGGGTCCTCGAGGAAGGCGAGCAGCGCGCTCTCGTGGTTGCCCTTGAGCGTCCGCACCTCGAACAGCGTCCGGTCCACCCCGAGCACCAGGTCCAGGACCCGGTCCGACTCCGGACCCCGGTCCACGTAATCTCCCAGGAAGACGAGCGCGGCGTCCAGGTCCGGCCGCCGCGCCCGGTCGGCCGTGATCTTGTCCAGCAGCGCTTCCAGCAGGTCCGCCCGGCCGTGGATGTCGCCCACAGCGTACACGACCATGCCCGCCGGCGCGCTCGACCAGGGGTGGTCGGGCGCCCGTTCGTAGCTTGGCTCAGCCTGGCGCTTCAGGCGCAACATGGCCCTGAGTTAGGCGCGGAGCCCCTTGGCCGCCAGTTAATGGGCCACGCCGCGGGCCCGCAGCACGGCGCCGAGCGTCAGCGCCAGCACCCGCAGGTCGAAGCGGAAGCCCCGCCGCTCCAGGTATTCGCGATCAAGGCGCACCTTTTCGGGCAAGGGCAGCTCGTCCCGCCCGTTCACCTGCGCCCAGCCCGTCAGCCCGGGGCGCAGGCCCTGCACGCCGGCGGCGCGTCGGAGCGCGACCAGGTCATGCTGGTTGAACAGGGCCGGCCGGGGCCCGACCAGGCTCATGTCGCCCTTCAGCACGCTCCAGAGCTGCGGGAGCTCGTCCAGGCTGGTGCGCCGCAGCCAGCGGCCCGTCGGCGTGACCCAGGCTTCCGCGTCGCCCAGCAGGTGGGTCGCCACGTCGGGAGTCCCCAACCGCATGGTCCGGAACTTCGGCATGAGGAACAGGCGCTCGTCCCGCCCCACCCGCCTGGACCAGTGCAGCGCCGGGCCGGGCGAGCCGAGCCGCACGGCAAGCGCCAGCCCCAGCAGCACGGGAGAAAGCGAAACGAGGGCCCCCGCAGCCGCGGCAACGTCGAACGCGCGCTTCAGGCGGTCTCCGTCCGCCCGATTTCGCGTCAGCGGATCACCCGGATCCGGGCGGCCGGCGGCGGAACCACGTCGCGCAGGGCCGCCCGCAGCGCCGCGCCCGAGGGTTCGAACTCCGGCGCCAGCTCCAGCAGGGCGCGGGCCAGGGCCGGCCGGTCCGCCGCCCGCGCAGCGTCCGCCAGCCGGTCCACCGCGGCCAGGGCGGCCGGCAGCGGCAAGGCGCGGGGCCGGGCGATCAGCACGCCCGGATGCTCGGAGGCGCTCAGGCCCTCCTCGTCGTAGGCCAGCTCCTCATGCAGCTTCTCGCCCGCCCGCAGGCCCACGAAGCGGATGGGCACGTCCACGTGGGGCCGCCGACCCGACAGCTGGATCACCCGCTCGGCCAGATCCAGCACCCGCACGGGCTCGCCCATGTCCAGCACGTACACGCCGCTGGCCTGCTCGCTTCGAAGCGCGGTGGCGGTGGCCTGCAGGATGAGCTGGGCCGACTCGGTCACCGTCATGAAGAACCGCGTCATCTCCGGGTGGGTCACCGTCACCGCCTCGCCCAGCGCGATCTGCTGGGTGAACAGGGGCAGCACGGAGCCCGCCGAGCCGAGCACGTTGCCGAACCGCACCGACAGGCAGCGCGTCCGCCCCTGGCCGCTGCGCCGCAGGGCGTCGTAGGCCTGGAACACCACTTCGGCGCAGCGCTTGGTGGCGCCCATGACGCTGACCGGGTTCACCGCCTTGTCGGTGGAGACCAGCACCACGGCCTCCGCATCGTGCTCGCGGGCCAGCTCGGCCACATGCCGGGCGCCCACCACGTTGGTCAGCGCCGCCTCCTCCGGATGCTCCTCGAGGAGCGGCACATGCTTCAGGGCGGCCGCGTGCACCACCAGGTCGGGTCGGGTGCGCTCGAACCAGCGGGCCAGGGCCGCCCGGTCCCGCACGTCGGCCAGGGCCGCCAGCCGCCGGAGGTTCGGGAAGGCCCGGCTGCACTCTTGGTCGATGCGGTACAGGTTGAATTCATTGCTCTCCACCAGCACCAGCAGCGACGGGCTCATCTGCGCCGCCTGCCGCACCAGCTCCGAGCCGATGGAGCCGCCGGCGCCGGTGATCAGCACCACCTTGCCCTCGATCAGCTCGCGCATGGCGGCCCGGTCCAGCACCACGGCTGGACGGTTCAGGAGATCGTCCACCGCCACCGGCCGCACGCCGGCGGGCCCGCTCTCGGTGACGTCGGCGGCGTCGGGCGAGCGCGAGAGCAGCAGGCTGTGAGCGGCCGCCGCCTCCAGCCGCCGCTGCAGCTCGGCCCGGGACAGCCCGTCCTCGGCGATCACCAGACGGATGGGCCGGGCGCCGCGCAGGTGCTGGTGGGCGATGATGCGGCCGAGGTCGTCAAGAGCGCCGAGCACCTCGGCCCCGCCGATGCGGCGGTGGTGCAGGCGGGGGTCGTCGCTGACCAGCCCCACGACATGGAACTTGCGGTTGGCCGCGTTGGCCTGGAGGAAGGCGCGCGCCCGCTCCCCCGCCCCCGACACCAGCACCGGCTCCAGCCCGGCCGCCGGCGCCGGCGCCGCCAAGCGGTCCCGGAGCGCCCGCACGGTCAGCCGCGGCCCGATCCAGAGGGTCAGGAGCAAGGGGAGAAAGATCAGGGCTGCGCTGTAGAGCGGCTTGCTGCCTTCGCCGCTGACCATGGCGCCGAGCAGGGCCGCGCCCGTGGTCACCGCGGCCGTCGCGGCCAGCGCCCCCACATCGCGCAGATCCACATAGCGCCAGACCTGGCGGTGCGCTCCGGTGAGGTAGAGGGTCGGCAGGGCGGCGGCGAGCGCGCCGGCGAGGGTGGCGGCGAACCCCTGGGAGGCCACGGCCGCATCGGCCAGAAGCGCGGAGGCGAGCAGGGCGGCGGCCACCATCACCGCGTCATGGATGGCGACGAGGAACACCGTCCGAGAGCGGCTGGCGAACAGCAGGCCTTCCAGCGCCTTGGCGGGCGAGAACGTCGACATGCAGGCTTCGACCGTCCCTGGAAACGAGGCCGGGCTCTAGGTCATGCGGCCGCCCGGCGCAACGGGGCCCCTCCCGCTCGCCGTTAACGCGACCCTCACGCCGTCCCCGCATGCTGGCGAACAGCGGAAGCCGTTCGGACATGCTTGCGACTTCATTGAGACCGCGCCTGGACCCCGCGCCTGAGCCCGCGGACGCCGCCATCGCCGCGGCGCCGAGCGCCCCCATGCCGCGTCCCGCGCCACAGGCCCAGGACCGCCGAGGCCCCCTTCGACCCGAGCGGCTGGCCGTCTCCCGCCGTCGCTCGAGCGGACAGGGTCTGGCCCGCCTGTTCCGGACCGGAGACGCGGCCGCCCTGCTGCTGCTCGCCGCCGCCTTCCTGGCCGTCGGCGCGCCGGGCGGCCTCGCCGGAACCACCCTCGCCCAGGCGGCCCCGCTCGCGGCGGCGGCGCTCGTCCTGCTCAAGAGCGTCGCCGTCCTGCGCGGCTATCGCCTGAGCCGAGGCGAGCCCTTCGGCCGCCACGTCGTGAAGCTGGCCGCCGCCGCAGGGCTGGGCGGAATCGCAGGTCTGGTGTTCGACCTCGCCGTCCCCGGCGCTTCGGGCGCGGGCGTCGAGCCATTCACCGTATCGGCCTTTCTGCTCCTGACCGGGCTGCACGCCGGCTGGTGGCTGATCGTCCGGTCCTGGCGGCGGGCCGGCCGGCTCACGCCCAACATCGTCATCGTCGGAGCCACGCCCAACGCCGAGCGGCTGCTCGAGGCCGCGCTGAAGTCCCGGGAGGTCGCCGTGCTCGGCGTCTTCGACGACCGGCTGGAGCGGACCGGTCGTCAGCTTCGCGGCGTGCCCGTGCTGGGCGATGTGGAGGCCCTGCTCGGCCATCGCCTGCTGCCCTTCGTGGACAAGATCGTCATCACCGTGACCCCGGCCGCCCGGGCGCGCGTTCGCGACCTGGTGGATCGGCTGAGCGTGCTGCCCAATCCCGTGACCCTCCTGCTGGAGGACACGGACGCCGCCGCCCCCTCCACCCTCGCGCGGATCGCCGACGCGCCGCTGGCCTTCGTCTCGGGCGCCCCCTCCGACGATCTCCGCGCCACCGCCAAGCGGGCGCAGGATCTGGTGATCGGCGCGCTCGCCCTCGTCCTGGCCGCACCCGTCATGCTGCTCATCGCTCTCTTGGTGCGCCTGGACAGCCCCGGTCCCGTCCTGTTCCGCCAGCGGCGCGAGGGCTTCAACAACGAGACCATCGTGGTGTGGAAGTTCCGCTCCATGCGGAACGGCCCGGCGCCCTCGCCGCAGGTGCGGCAGGTGACCGCCGACGATCCTCGCATCACCCGCGTGGGCCGCTTCATCCGTCGCACCAGCCTCGATGAGCTGCCCCAGCTCTTCAACGTGCTCAAGGGCGACATGTCGCTGGTCGGCCCCCGCCCCCACGCGCCCGGCATGATGACGGGGGATGTCGAGTCCCGCCGCCTCGTCGCCGAGTACGCCCACCGCCACCGCCTGAAGCCCGGCATCACCGGCTGGGCCGCCATCCACGGCTCCCGCGGGCCGGTGGACACGCCCGAGCAGGTCCGCCGCCGCGTGGAGCTGGACCTCGAGTACGTGGAGCGCCAGTCCTTCTGGCTCGACCTCTATATCCTGGCCGCCACCCTGCCCTGCCTGCTGGGCGACCGCGCCGCGGTGCGCTGAGCGCCATGGCCGCCGACGAGACCGTGATCGACAACCCTGCCTGGAGCGCGGCCGCGCCGCCTCGCCTCTCCGTGCTCGTTCCCTTCTTCCGCGACGATCCCCGGCCCCTGCTGGCCGCCCTCGACGGCCAGGCGGGCGGCGCGCCGGTGGAGCTGGTGCTGCTGGACGACGGGGGCGTCGACCCGGCGCTCTCAGCGACCGTGGAGCGTCACGTCGCGGCGCTCGCCCTGCCCGTCCGGCTGGTCCGCCTTTCCGCCAACCAGGGTCGGGCCCGGGGCCGCAACCGTCTGGCCGCCCACAGCCGCGCGGACGCCCTGCTCTTTCTGGACGCCGACATGCTGCCCGACGGGAACGACTTCCTCGCCCGCTGGCTGGTGGAGGCGGAGGTTCGCACCCCCGTCGCTTTCGGCGGCTTCACCGTGCGTCAGACGCCCGAGCGGGCGGAGACCGCCCTCCACCGCCGCCTGTCGCTGCGCGGCGACTGCCTGCCCGCCGCCGTCCGCGCCCAAGCGCCCGAGAAGCACGTCTTCACCAGCAACCTCCTGATCCGCCGCGACGTGTTCGAGGCCGAGGCCTTCGACGAGGGCTTCGCCGGCTGGGGCTGGGAGGACGTGGAGTGGGGCATGCGGGTGGCCCGCCGCTGGCCCGTGCGCCACATCGACAACACCGCCACCCACCTCGGCCTCGATCCGGACGACGCGCTGCTCCGCAAATACGAGCAGTCCGCCGCCAACTTCGCCCGCGTGGTCGCCGCCCATCCCGAGGTGGTCGCCCGCTACCCCAGCTACCGCGCCGCCCGCACCCTCCGCCGCGCGCCCCTGCGCGGCGTCTGGCGGCCCTGGCTCAAGGCGCTGGCCAGGACGGCCGCGGCCCCGCTTTCCCTGCGCAGCCTGGCCGCGCGCACCTACCGGGCCGCGCTCTACGCGGAGGTGGTGTGACCCCTCCCGCCTACCAGCCGGACCGCACGCTGAAAGGCAAACTCCGCCGCCGGGCCATGCGGCTCATGGCGCGCCGGCCAGCCCGGCGGGGGCCCGACCGCCCGCTGCTCAGCGTCACCTTCGACGACATTCCGGCCAGCGCGGCCGAGGCCGGTGCCGCCCTTCTGGAGGCGCGCGGCCTGCGCGGCGGCTTCTACATCTCCGCCGGCCTGGCCGGGCGCGAGGGGCCCATGGGCCGCTACGCGGAAGGCGCGGCCGTCCGCGACCTGGCCGCCCGGGGTCATGAGATCGGCTGCCACACCTTCTCCCACCTGGACTGCGGCCGGGCCGGCCGGGCCGCCGTGGAGGCGGACGTGGCCGCCAATGGGGAGGCTCTGCGCGCCTGGGGGGCGCCTCAGCCCGCCACCTTCGCCTACCCGTACGGAGACGTGGCCTGGGCGGCCAAGCGCGCGCTCCGCGACCGCTTCGCCCTGCTCCGCACTGTGCAGGCCGGTCTGGTGCGCCGGGGCGGCGACCTCGCCCAGGCGCCGGCCGTGGGCGTGGAAGGCCCGGACGGGGAAGCGGTCGCCCGCCGCTGGCTTCGCCGCGCCGCGGCCGAGCGCGCCTGGCTCATCCTCTTCACCCACGACGTGGCCGAGACGCCCTCCCCCTGGGGCTGCACGCCCGCCGCCCTGTCGCGCCTTCTGGACGAGGCCCTGGGCGCCGGCTTCGAGGTGGTCACCCCCGCCGAGGGCGCCCGTCTGCTGGGCGCGAGCGCATGAGGAGCGCCGCCGTCCTCATCCCCACCCTGCGCCGTCCGGAGAGCCTGGCGCGCACCCTCCGCTCGGTCTTCGCCCAGGCGGAGCTGGTCGAGCGCGTCCGGGAGATCGTCGTGGCCGACAACGACCCCGAGGGCTCCGCCGCCGACACGGTGCGAGCGCTGAGGCCCGCCGCTCCCGTTCCGCTCCGCCATGTCCACGTCCCCCGCCCCGGGGTGGCGACGGCCCGCAACGGCGCCCTCGCGGCCACCGACGCGCCGGTGATCGTCTGGATCGACGACGACGAGGAGGCGGAGCCCGGCTGGCTGGCCGCTCTCCTGTCCGCGCACGCGCGTTCGGGCGCCGATGTCACCTTCGGCCCCATCCGCGGCCGCATATCCGACGAGAGCCATTGGGCCCGCGCCTACCTGGAGCGGCTGTTCGGCCGCGAGGGGCCGGCCGTCGACGGCCCGGCCCCGCGCGTCTGGGGCTGCGGCAACTCGGCCATGACGAGGGCGACGGCGCTGCCGGGAGCGGCGCCCTTCGAAACCGCCGCCGATCATACGGGCGGCGAGGACGACATCCTCTTCGACCGGCTGAAGGCCCGCGGCGGGCGCTTCGGCTGGGCGGCCGGCGCCTGGGTGATCGAGCACGCCCCCGCCCACCGCGCCACCCTCGCTTACGCGCTCCGCCGCGCCTTCGCCTACGGGCAGAGCCCCTGCCAGGAGGCCGCCCGCCGCCGCGCTCCCTTGACCGTGCTGAAGTGGATGGCGGTGGGCGCCGTCCAGGTCGCCATCCACGGCGCCCTCGCCCTCGCCCTGAGCCTGCTTGGTCGCCCCGAACGGGCCGACCAGCTCGACCGCGCCGCCCGGGGTCTGGGCAAGCTCCTGTGGGCGCCCTGGTTCGAGCCCCGCCTCTACGGTCAGGCCGCGCTGGGCTCGGTCCAGCCGACCCCCGGGGCCGCCCCGGCCTGAGGCGCCCGAGCCGGCGGCGGTCGCCGCCACCGCGCCCCCGTCCAGGCCAGCGCCCGGGCGGCCTCCACCAGCCTCGGGGAGGCCGCCTGCCGGACCCGCGGCGCCGTCTCCAGCAGCTTGGCGGCGGTGGCCACGTACATCACCCAGTTCAGGTTGTTCTGCTGGAGGATGGTGCTCTCGCTGATGCTGAACAGGGCGAAGAGGGCGAGCGACAGCACCGCCCAGCCGCCCTCCGGCCGGCTCCAGCGCGCCAGCGCCGCGCCCGCGGCCAGGGCGAAGTGGGCCGCGCAAAGGGCCACGCCGATCCAGCCGAGCTGCACCAGCACGTCCAGCCAGCCGTTGTGGGCGGTGGGCGCCTCCCACTCCACCTCGCGCCGCACGTACCAGGCGGGCCCGAGCTCCGGCTTCCAGAACGCGCCGTAGCCGTAGCCTTCCCACGGCCGCTCCGCCGAGCGCCGGAGCAGCGCTTCCCATATGCCGGTGCGCCCGGTCAGCGTCGGGTCCTTGCCGAGCGCCTCGAACACCAGCTCGGGCGCCAGCAGGAAGACGCCGGCCGCCACGCCGGCCGCCACCACGGCCAGCCAGGCCCCGCTCACCGCGGCCGCCCCACCCCGCCGGGTGGCGGCGATGAAGCCGCTACCGCCCAGCACCAGCAGCAGGGCCAGAAGCGAGGTCTTGGACGTGGACAGCAGCACCAGGCCCGCGCAGGCCGCCGCCCCGGGGACCCAGAGCCACCGCCGACGGGGCTCCACGGCCGCGGCGCACAGGCAGGCCAGCGCGCCCTTGGCCATGGCGGCGCCCAGCTGGTTCTTCTCGTACCAGAGCCCCTTCCAGGCGCCCGGGTGGATGGTCGCGTGCACGCCGAAGTCCGGCGTCGCCAGGGCCGCTACGGCGCTGCCGACCGCCAGCACCAGGTAGGTCGCCGCCAGCAGCTCGATCAGCCCCCGCCAGCCGTAGCGCGCCGCCAGCAGCAGGCCGAACAGGGTGGTGAAAAGGAGCGCGATGGCCCGCCGCTGGCTCAGGTCGGGCGCGATAGACCAGGTCTGGGAGGCGAAGGCCCAGGCCACCAGCGCCAGCGCCAGCAGCCCTCCCGCCCACACCCGCCCGAGCCGGGGCGCGCGCCAGGCCAGCAGCACGGCCAGCCCGGCGTAGATCGGCAGCCAGACCAAGCGCAGCCACTCCGGCCCGTCCACCGTCTGGTCGGGCGCGAACACCGGCCCGAGCAGCGCCTCCGACATGAGCAGCAGGCCGAGCAGGCAGAACGCCCACTCCGCGGCCTCCGCCAGGGTGGCGGGCCGGCGGCTCACCGCCGGAGAGCCGCCCGGGGCGCCGCCAGCTTCACGGCCACGGCCACGAACAGCACCCAGCGCAGGTCGTTGTAGGTGACCGCCACGCTCTCCGTGAGGGACATCAGGCTGTAGACGCAGAGGAAGGGGAAGGCGAGCCAGCCCCCGCCCTCAGGGTCGCGGTAGACGGCGATCAGGGCGCGAGCCCAGGTTTCGGCGAACCACAGGACCCAGATCGCCAGCCCCGCCAGGCCGAAGTTCAGCCAGGGGTCGAGCCAGGCGTTGTGCGCGTGCTCCGCCTTGAACCCGGCATCACGGGTGATCCACTGCAGAGGGCCCCAGGGGTCCTCGTTCTCCCAGACCGCGCCGTAGCCGAACCCGGTCCAGGGCCGCTCCCCCACCTGCCGCAGAGCCGCCGTCCAGATCTCGGTCCGTCCGGTGAGGGTGGCGTCCTTGCCCAGCAACTCGAAGAACACGTCGGCCGCGAACAGGGCGCCCAGCGCCAGCAGGCCGGCTCCCACCGCCGCCGTCCAGGTGGTCGCCACACCCCAGGCCGGCCCCTGCCGGACCAGCGCCGTAAAGCTCAGCGCCCCGGCCGCGAGCACCACGCAGACCAGCGACGTCTTGGAGGTGGAGAGCAGCACCAGCGCCAGGCACAGCCCGGCGCACGCCTGCCAGAGCCGCCGCCGGCGCGGGCTGAGCACCGCCGCGGCCGCGCAGACGGCGAAGCCGATGGCCATGTTGCCGCCAAGCGCGTTCTTCTCGAACCAGAGCCCGCGCCAGGAGCCTGGGAAGATGTTCTCCATACGACCGATGTCGGGCAGGAACAGCCCCGCCAGGAAGGACAGCACCGCAAGAACGGCGAAAGCTGCGGCGAGCGCCTCCACCAGCCCCCGCCAGCTGAACCGGGCGGCCAGCATGACCCCGGCCAGCGTCGTCAGGCCCAGCGCCACCACCCGCCGGGCCGTCTGGTCCGGGGCGATGGACCAGGTGATCGAGGCGGCCACCACCCCCACCAGCAGCACCAGCAGGGGCGCCCGGAGCAGCGCCTGCAAGGTCGGGCCGAGGTTCAGCGCCACGATCGCGAGGGCTGCGGCGTAGGCGGGGAAGTAGAGGCTGCGGATTAGCCCCGACTTGGCGGCGTCGGCCGCCGTGGCCTCCCCCATCAGCGGCGCCACGAAGGCCTGGGAGAAGGTCAGCAGCACGAACACGGCCAGGGCGAACACAGC